>Ga0209344_10000026_pt1 | contig 346144 bp, 340 predicted proteins | sample Cruoilmetagenom6_FD_187293 | JGI IMG/M metagenome (GOLD analysis project Ga0209344, IMG submission 187293) | Oil polluted marine microbial communities from Coal Oil Point, Santa Barbara, California, USA - Santa Barbara Oil Seep Sample 6 (SPAdes)... | ecosystem: Environmental > Aquatic >... | reverse complement strand
ACCGATTTAAGGTGGTTATGGCAACGGGGCTCACCTCTTCCCATTCCGAACAGAGAAGTTAAGCCCGTTAGCGCAGATGGTACTGCTAATTGTGGGAGAGTATGTCGCCGCCTTTTTTACTTACCAATTGGTAAGTTTATAAACCCTTCACTTGATACAAGTGGAGGGTTTTTTTTTATCCTTTTTTTAAAAGTGAATTAAATCCCTATCTTCAACCACCAATTACTATTTCTTAATTAACCTCACAAATACAAGAACAGTAAAAAGTAATTTTTAAATTTCAATAGATATATTCTTTAAATATTTTATTGGCACAAGAATTGTCCTATTATAGACTATCCTTACAGTAGACTTAGGGAGATGCAAATAAATTAATTATTATAAATTATAAACTGTTTTACTGACAGTTTGACCAAAGATATAAAATGGGAAAATCAAATATATTTAGCTTAGACAATTTGTCATTTCAAGATATTAATGAAGATGCAGAATTAATTCCACTAATGACACCAGAAGATGAAGAAGAGATTGATAAAGAAGACTTGCCAAATGAGTTAGCTATACTTCCTTTAAAGAATACGGTTTTATTCCCTGGAGTTGTAATTCCTATTACTGCAGGTAGAGACAAATCTATAACTTTAATTAATGACGCTAATAACGGATCTAAAACTATTGGAGTTGTATCTCAGAAAGATGGCGAGGTAGAGAATCCTGAAGCAAAAGACATCAATAAAGTTGGAGTAGTTGCTAAAATATTGAGAGTTTTAAAAATGCCTGATGGAAATACGACTGTAATTATCCAAGGTAAAAAGAGATTTCAAATTGAAGAGATCTTACAAGAAGACCCTTATTTAAAAGCAAGTATTTCATCAATAAAAGAAGAAAAACCTGCGAAAGATAATGAAGAGTTTTCTGCGATAGTTGATTCTGTAAAAGATTTGTCTTTACAGATCATTAAAGACAGTCCGTCAATACCTTCTGAAGCGTCATTTGCTATAAAGAATATAGAAAGTCCTTCATTTCTTATCAATTTCGTTTCTTCTAATATGAGTCTTTCCGTTAAGGAAAAACAAGAACTTTTAGAAATGAATGATCTTAGAAATAGAGCTTTAGCTACTTTAAAGTATATGAATACAGAGTTTCAAAAGTTAGAACTTAGAAATGATATTCAATCTAAGGTGCAGAGTGATATGAGTCAGCAACAGCGTGAGTATTTCTTGCATCAACAAATGAAAACGATTCAAGAAGAATTGGGCGGTGTTTCTTCAGAATCTGAAATTGAAGACATGCGCCAGTTGGCTAAAAAGAAAAAATGGGGAAAGAAAGTAGGAGAGCATTTTAAAAAGGAATTGGCTAAAATGCAACGTATGAATCCTCAGGTTGCTGAGTATTCTATACAACGTAATTATTTAGATCTATTTTTAGAATTGCCTTGGGATGAATTCAGTAAAGATAAATTTGATTTAAAAAGAGCGCAAAAAATACTTGATAGAGATCATTATGGACTTGAAGAAGTAAAACGTCGTATCATTGAATATCTTGCTGTACTTAAGTTACGTGATGATATGAAATCACCAATTTTATGTTTTTACGGACCTCCAGGTGTAGGTAAAACTTCTTTAGGTAAATCTATTGCTGAAGCTTTGGGTAGAGAATATGTTAGAATTTCTTTAGGAGGGCTTCGCGATGAAGCTGAAATAAGAGGTCACCGTAAGACTTATATTGGTGCTATGCCAGGTAGGATTATTCAAAGTCTAAAAAAGGCAGGAACTAGTAACCCAGTATTTGTTTTAGATGAAATTGACAAATTAAGTAATAGTAATCAAGGAGATCCTTCATCTGCATTACTAGAAGTTTTAGATCCAGAACAAAATTCTGAATTCCATGATAATTTCTTAGAAATGGGATTCGATTTATCTAAAGTAATGTTTATCGCTACCTCTAACAGTTTAAATACTATACAACCAGCGCTTAGGGATCGAATGGAGATCATAAACATGACTGGCTATACTATTGAAGAAAAAGTAGAAATAGCTAAACGCCACTTATTACCTAAGCAAATTACTGAGCATGGGTTAAAAGCAGACCAAATTAAAGTCGGTAAAGCGCAGTTAACTAAAATTGTAGAAGGATATACCCGAGAATCTGGAGTTCGAGGCTTAGAAAAACAAATTGCTAAAGTAGTTAGGTATGTGGCAAAAAGCATAGCCTTAGAAGAAGAATACAATGTTAAGATTAGTAATGAAGATATTGTAGATGTTCTTGGGCCTGCACGATTAGAAAGAAATAAATATGAAAATAATGAAGTTGCTGGTGTAGTAACTGGTCTTGCTTGGACAAGAGTAGGTGGTGATATTTTATTTATAGAGTCTATTTTATCTAAAGGAAAAGGAAACCTTAGTGTTACTGGAAATTTAGGTAAGGTGATGAAAGAGTCGGCGACAATCGCTATGGAATATATTAAAGCAAATGCAGACGAATTTGGAATCCCTGCAGATATTTTTGACAAATATAATGTCCACATCCACGTTCCAGAAGGGGCAACGCCTAAAGATGGACCTAGTGCTGGGATTACTATGTTAACATCACTAGTTTCTTTATTTACACAGCGAAAAGTGAAGAAAAGTCTGGCGATGACAGGAGAGATCACTTTGCGAGGAAAAGTTTTGCCTGTTGGCGGAATTAAAGAAAAAATTCTTGCAGCTAAACGTGCTCATATAAAAGAAATCATTCTTTGTGAAGAGAATAAAAAAGATATTGAAGAGATTAAAGAAGATTACCTAAAAGGATTAACTTTTCATTATGTTTCAGATATGAAGGATGTGTTAGATAAAGGTCTTACCAAGCAAAAGGTTAAGAATGCTAAAACGCTGTAAAGTTCTTTAGCATCATTTAATAAAAAAACAAAACCCCCAAAATATATATTTTGGGGGTTTTGTTTTTTTTAAAAAGGAAGATTAGTTATCTATATCTACCTTTTTCTTTTCCACGTTACCGTCTTCCATTTTTATTTTTACATCTCTATTTTCTCCATCGATTTTCTTTTTCTCAATGTTTCCGTTTTCATCCTTTTTTACTTTGATGTCGGTATTCCCATCTTGAATTTCTACCTTTTCCCCATCTTCGCTAACTTCAACTTGGGCTTCTTCGGTAACCTCGATGCCTTCTACAGTTTTAGTTTCTTTACTTTCTTCTCTACAGCTAACAAGAGATACACATACTATGGCTGCTACTGCTAATGTTCTAACTACTTTTATCATAATAATATAATTTTTGGTTTGTCCAAAACTACGTGAATAAACCGACTTACAAAATATTTTATGTTTTCTATAAGATTTATTTTAAACTAGCTAAACTTTGTTCGATAGCTTCTATTTTAGCTTCAGCATCTGCTTGTTTTTGCTTTTCGATAGCGACCACTTTTTCTGGAGCGTTATTTACAAAACGTTCATTAGAAAGTTTTTTCTTTACGGAATTTAAAAATCCTTGTTGATATTTTAGCTCTTCCGTTAGCTTACTTATTTCCTCCTCTACATCAATTGCGCCGATCATAGGAATAAAGTATTCATTAGATTTTACACGGTAAGACATACTATTGGCTAACTGCTCTTCCACGTAAGTGATTTCTTCAATATTTCCTAATTTAGCAATAATACTATCATACGAACTACTCAGTTTTTCATTATTAATTACACTTAATTCAATGGTGTCTTTAAAAGAAATGTTTTTTTCTTTTCTTATGGTTCTTATCCCTGATATGATCTCTTTTACCGTTTCAAAATCAGTAGTAAATTTATCATCGATAGATGTTTGCTTTGGCCATTCTGCAATAATTAATGCTTCCTCACTACTTCGATCTTTAATATTTTGCCAAATTTCTTCGGAAATAAAAGGGACAAAAGGATGTAAGATTTTTAGATTATCTTCTAATATGCTAATGGCACTCTGGTAAGTGGTTGCATCTATTTTTTCTCCAAATGGAGGTTTAATCATTTCTAAGAACCAAGAGCAGAAGTCATCCCACACTAATTTGTAGGTAGTCATTAAAGCATCACTAATTCTATATTTGCTATAGTGATCTTCCAGCTCTTTTAAGGCTTTTTGAAACTTAGCTTCGTACCAAGTAATAGCCGTTTTACAATATTCTGGCTGTGATTTGTTTTCATCAACTTCCCAATTAAGTATAAGTCGAGATGCATTAAAGATTTTATTTACAAAGCCACTTCCTTGTTTACATAAATCTTCATCAAACATTAAATCATTACCGGCAGGAGAAGAAAGTAACATCCCCACTCTTATTCCATCTGCTCCGTATTTTTCTATCAACATTAAAGGATCTGGAGAGTTTCCTAAGGATTTACTCATTTTACGGCGCTGCTTGTCTCTTACAATTCCGGTAAGGTAAACGCTATTAAAAGGTTTTTCTCCACGATACTCATAACCAGCAATAATCATTCGGGCAACCCAGAAAAATAGAATTTCGGGAGCTGTCACCAAATCGTTAGTAGGGTAGTAGTAGTTAATTTCTTTATTGTCGGGCTCTAAAATTCCGTTAAACACACTCATAGGCCATAACCAAGAAGAGAACCAAGTGTCTAATGCATCTTCATCTTGAGTTAAATCTTCTAAAGCAAGCTCTTTATTACCTGTTTTTTCTTGGGCAATTTTTAACGCCTCTTCTTTAGTTTCTGCTACGACATAATCTTTCTTTCCATCTCCGTAGAAATAAGCCGGAATTTGATGACCCCACCATAACTGACGTGAAATGTTCCAATCTCGAACATTTTCCATCCAATGGCGATAAGTATTGATGAATTTTTCGGGAACTAAAGCAACTTCCTTTTCTAAAACTGCATCTAGAGCAGGTTGTGCAAGTTCTTTCATTTTTAAGAACCATTGATCACTTAATTTAGGCTCTATTACTGCGCCTGTACGCTCGCTAGTTCCTACTTTATTAAGGTGAGTTTCAGTTTTAATTAAAAGCTCAAGTGTTTCTAGTTCTTTTACTACATCTCTTCGAGCATCAAAACGATCTTTTCCTTCATAGTGTAAACCATAACTATTTAAAGTAGCATCATCATTAAAAATGTCTATAATCTCTAATTGATGTTTATCTCCGAGGTTTTTATCGTTTTCATCGTGAGCTGGTGTCACTTTTAAGCAGCCTGTCCCAAATTCTAAGTCTACATATTCATCTTCAATAATAGGAATTACTCGGTTACATATAGGAACAATTGCTTTTTTATCTTTTAGATGCGCAAACCGCTCATCATTAGGATTAATACAAATTGCGGTATCTCCAAAAATAGTTTCTGGTCTAGTGGTAGCGATGGTTAAAACATCATTACTTCCTTCAATCGCATAATTAATATAGTATAATTTACCTTCTTTTTCTACATGAATAACTTCTTCATCACTCAGAGTAGTTTTTGCTTGCGGATCCCAGTTAACCATTCGATATCCTCGATAAACGTGTCCTTTTTTGTAAAGGTCTACAAATACTTTAATTACCGATTTAGATAAATCATCATCCATGGTAAATTTGGTACGTTCCCAGTCACAAGAAGCTCCGAGTTTTTTTAACTGTTCTAAAATTATACCTCCATGTTTGTGGGTCCATTCCCAAGCGTGTTCTAAAAACTCTTCACGAGAAAGGTCATTTTTATTAATGCCTTCTTCTTTAAGCTTGTTTACTACTTTAGCTTCTGTAGCAATACTGGCATGATCTGTTCCTGGTACCCAACATGCATTAAGACCTTTGAGTCTTGCTCTACGTATTAAAACATCTTGTATGGTGTTATTGAGCATATGTCCCATATGCAATACTCCTGTAACGTTTGGCGGAGGAATTACAATGGTGTAAGGTTCTTTATCGTTGACTTCTGAATGAAAATAATTATTTTCCATCCAATACGAATACCATTTATCTTCTGTTTCTTTAGCGTTATAGGTAGCAGCAATAGCCATTTTGGTCTAATTTTTGAATTAAGTATACAAAAGTACTTATATAATGACTATTTTAAAAGATTAAAATTTGTTATTCTTATTATTTGGTATAATTGAAAATAACTTTTAATTTAGTCACAAATTTAAAAATTATGAAAAATCTTATTGTTTGTGCAATAGCACTTTTTACTTCTTTAGCAGTTAGCGCTCAAGCTGAAATTAAGTTTGATGAAGAAACCATTGATTATGGTACTATCGAGTATGGAAGTGATGGTGTTAGATCTTTTACATTTACTAATGTAGGTGATGAGCCTTTAGTAATTAGTGATGTAAAGTCTACGTGTGGTTGTACAGTGCCAGAAAAGCCAAAAGATCCTATTGCTCCAGGAAAAACTGGTGTAATTAAAGTAAAGTATGACACAAAAAGACCTGGGCCAATTAGAAAAACGGTTACGGTTTATGCAAACGTTGATAATTCTCCTATTCCTTTAAAGATAAAAGGAACTATCAATAAAAAAGATACTCGAAGTGTCTTAGAAAAATAATAAAAAACTAGACTTAGAAAGCCCTTTTTAAAAGGGCTTTTTTTATGCCCAAGAATGAAGGTATTTACTTTATTTTTTTGCAAATTTGCGTAAAAATTTAATTATGCCTTCAATATCTTCCAAAGGTCTGGCTATGCCAGAATCTCCAATTAGAAAATTAGTTCCTTATGCTGAAGAAGCTACAAAGCAAGGAAAAGAAATATTTTATTTAAATATTGGTCAGCCCGATATTAAAACCCCGCAAGTAGCTTTAGATGCGGTTAAAAATAATGATTTAGAGATTATTTCTTATAGTCATTCTGCTGGATTTGCTACCTACCGTGAGAAACTTGCTAAATATTACCAAAAAGTAGGTCTTCCCGTTGAAGCAGAAGATATTATCATTACCACAGGAGGATCTGAAGCTTTATTGTTTGCGATGGGTAGTATTACCGATCCGAATGATGAAGTGATTATCCCAGAACCTTTTTACGCGAACTATAACGGATTTGCTACCAGCGCAGGTGTGAATGTAGTACCTGTACAAGCGAAATTTGAAGATGGATTTGCCCTACCTCCAGTTTCTGAATTTGAAAAATTAATCACCGATAAAACCAAGGCAATTGTTATTTGTAATCCTGGTAACCCTACAGGTTATTTATATACAAAAGATGAAATGGATCAGCTTTCCGCTTTAGCGAAAAAATATGATTTGTTTTTAGTGGCAGATGAAGTTTATAGAGAGTTTGCTTACGAAGGATTAAAACATCATTCGGTAATGAACCAAGAAGGACTAGAGCAAAATGCTATCATGATTGATTCTGTTTCTAAGCGCTACAGTATGTGCGGAGCAAGAATAGGTTGTTTGGTATCAAAAAATAAAGAATTAATAAGTACGGCGATGAAATTTGCACAAGCAAGATTAAGTCCGCCAACCTTTGCTCAAATCGCTAGTGAAGCAGCTTTAGATACACCACAATCCTATTTTGATGATGTAATTGAAGAGTATGTTGACCGAAGAGATACTTTAATTGAAGGTTTAAAATCTATTGAAGGTGTAGAAGTAGCAAAACCAAATGGAGCATTTTATTGTATAGCGCAGTTACCTGTAGCTGATGCCGATCATTTTGCAAAATGGTTATTAGAGAGTTTTGATAAAGATGGAAAAACTGTCATGGTCGCTCCTGCAGAAGGATTTTATTCTACTCCTAAAACAGGAATGAACCAAGTAAGAATTGCTTATGTTTTAGAAAAAGAACACCTTTTAGAAGCAATTGAAATTTTAAAAGCTGCCTTGAAAAAGTATAACGAAATTCATGGAGCATCATAAAAATTATTCTTTAAAAAACCACAATACCTTTGGTATAGATGTTTCCGCGAAAGCGTTTGTATCTGTGAGCAGTGTGGACGAACTAAAAGAAGTTCTGCAACAGGTTTACGCTCATGAAATATTGGTTTTGGGGGGAGGAAGTAATATTTTACTTTTAAAGAATATAGACAAAACCATTCTTCATATCGACCTAAAGGGGAAAACGATAGAAAAAGAAGAAGAGGGGTTTGTTTATGTACGAGCGCAGGCAGGTGAAAACTGGCATGAATTTGTACGCTGGTGTATAGAACAAGATTTTGGAGGAATAGAAAATCTCTCTTTAATTCCAGGAAATGTGGGTACTAGTCCTATACAAAATATAGGAGCTTATGGAGTAGAATTAAAAGATTCTTTTGTGAGTTGCGAAGCTGTTCATAAGCAGACTTTGCAAACCCGAACTTTCACAAAGGAAGAATGTAATTTTGGATACAGAAACTCTACTTTTAAAAATGAAAATAAAGATAAGTACGTTATTTCTAGTGTGTTATTTAGGTTAACGAAGATTGAACACAAGCTTTATACGGGTTACGGAGCAATCTTAGCGGAATTAGAAAAACAAAATATCAGTAATCCTACGATAAAAGATGTTTCTGATGCTGTTATTTCTATTCGCGCTTCCAAATTACCTAACCCAAAAGAACTTGGGAATAGCGGAAGTTTTTTTAAAAATCCTGTTATTACGATAACAGATTTTAATAAGCTAGTAGAGAAATATCCCGAAATTCCTTCTTATCCTATTTCAACTACGGAAGTGAAAGTTCCTGCAGGGTGGCTTATTGAAAAAGCAGGTTTTAAGGGAATTCGAAAGAATGATGCAGGAGTACATAGAAATCAAGCTTTAGTATTGGTGAATTACGGGAATGCCACGGGAGCAGAGCTGTATCAATTAGCCCAAGAAATACAAGCAGAAATACTTAAAATGTTTAGTATTCATTTAGAAATGGAAGTAAATGTTATTGAATAAAAAAAGAGCAGGTTTTGAAATTTCAAAACCTGCTCTTCAATCTAACTTAACTCAATCTACTTACTTAACTTACTCTTACTTTCTCATTAAAACGGCATCGATAGAATGTACGTAACCGTTTGATCCTTTCATGTCTACATCTGTTACAGTAGCTTTGTTACCATTTGCATCGGTTAACATTACTTTTCCGTCTTCAATTGTAGCGTCAATCTTACCATCATTAGCGGTAACAAGCGTATATTTTTTACTTTCATTAGAATTAATAAGATCTACCAATTTCTTAGAATCTACTTCTCCCGGAATAATGTGGTAGCTTAATACACCTTCTAACTTTTCTTTACTTTCTGGTTTCATTAGGCTCTCAACTGTTCCTTTTGGAAGTTTATTAAATGCTTCGTTTGTCGGAGCGAAAATGGTAAAAGGACCTTCAGATTCTAATTTTGCCACCATTCCTGCACCTTGTACGGCAGAAACCAAAGTGGTGTGCTTGTTAGAATTCATGGTGATCTGCGCTAAATTCATCTCAGTTTTTTCAGCTTCCTTTTCAGCCTCCATAGATGTTTCGTTAGCATCCATTTCGTTCTCATTCATTTCTATCTCATTTTCTTTGTCTTTCTTTTCATCTTGACAAGAAGCGAAAGTGAATAGAGACACTAGAGCTAACATTACTAATTTGTTCAGTTTCATAATAATAATTTTTAGTTGAATTATGATGCTAAGATATAGGATTAGAGTGTACAGGTGTTTTTCAACGCCCTAAATTTTAGTTAAATAGTGTAAATTCTTTATTAAATATCCTCAACATTTTTCTATAACCTACTAATGTCGTATTTTTGCATTATGAAATTAATAGTCTTAACAATCGTATTATTAGCAGTAGCTTTCGCGGGAATTGCTATAAAAATTTGGGCCAAAAAAGACGGTGAGTTTGCAGGAACTTGCGCTAGTCAAAGTCCGTTTCTTAATAAAGGAGGTGAGCCTTGTGGTTTTTGTGGTAAAATGCCAGACGAAGCAGAGTGTGGTAAAGAAAATGTGCAATAAGTTATATTAATGTCGCAAATTATTTTCTTTGTCTTTGTAGGCATCGCAGCGATTAACTTTTTATATTTTTTTTCTTTTGGAATCTTCTTATTCTCTTATAAGAAGAAAAGAGTTATTGCCTCAAAACAAAACCATCTACCAGTTTCTCTTGTAATTTGTGCAAAGAATGAAGCTGAATCTTTACAACTAAACATACCTTATTTCTTAGATCAATCTCATCCAGATTTTGAGATCGTGCTTGTTAATGATTGTTCTGTAGATAACACATTAGATATTATGGAGTCTTTTCAGAAAAAAGACGCTAGAATAAAAATTGTGAATGTTCAAAATAATGAACGTTTCTGGGGAAATAAAAAATATGCACTTACACTGGGAATAAAAAAGGCTAGCCATGCCCATCTAATATTTACCGATGCGGACTGTAAACCAGAAAGCAAAGAGTGGTTAGCTTTAATGTCGTCTCAATTTAATGCAGATAAAGAAATTGTTTTAGGGTACGGAGCCTATGAAACGGTAGAAAAATCATTTCTAAATAAGATAATTCGCTACGAAACTTTAATTACAGCTACTCAGTATTTTTCTTATGCTTTTTTGGGTACTCCATATATGGGAGTAGGTAGAAATCTAGCTTATACCTCTCAGCTTTTTTATGCTAATAATGGGTTTGTAGATCATATGAATATTTTATCTGGAGACGACGACCTTTTCATTAACGCTGTTGCGACCTCTAAAAATGTAGCCCTGCTTTTAGAGGAAGAAGGATTTACTAAAAGTGAACCCAAAAAAACGTGGAAAGATTGGTACATACAAAAAAGAAGGCACGTATCTACTTCACAACATTATAAAACTAAACACCAACTTTTACTGGGTCTATATTATGTAAGTCAGGTGTTGTTTTGGCTATTAGCAATCGTTTTAGCATTTATCAATTTTGATTTTCTTTATTGGGTAGTTTCATTTATGTTTATAAAAATAGCATTACAATATATAATAATTGGTAAAGCTTCCCAATTATTAAAAGAGAAAGGACTCTTATGGTTCTTACCTTTTCAAGAAATAGTATTGTTGAGTACACAAATGATTATCTTTATGCATAACAAGTTCTCAAAACCCATACATTGGAAATAATTTTTTGACAGAAATAAAAGATCATATCGCAAAAGCTAAAGTAGGAAATCAAATTTCCTTCCAATTCTTGTTAGATTTCTTTTGGAATGATGTGTATAGATTTCAGTTAAAAAAGACCAATAACGAATATGAAGCCGAAGAAATTAGTATACAGACTTTTAGTCGTGCTTTCGATAAAATAGCCACTTATAATGAGGATTATAAGTTTAAAACTTGGCTTATTACTATTTCAAAAAATATTCATATAGACTCTAAGAGAGTTAATTCGCTTCAAACCACTCGAGTAGATAAATTAGCCGCTAAAAACATTGTCGACGAGAGTCCGACGGTGGAAGACCAACTTATAGCAGAACAAAACTTAGCTAATTTACTTTTCCACATCAAGCAATTAAAGCCCCACTACGAAGAAGTTATTCGCTATAGGTATTTCAAAGAGATGTCTTACAAACAGATAGCAGAAATACTTAACGAACCCATTAATAATGTAAAGGTGAAACTTTTAAGGGCTAAAAAATTATTAGCCGAAAGTATTACACATCGGGAATAAGTTTTGTTGATATTTACATCTGTAAAAGCAATCAATAAGAATTAAAATCCATTCCATATACATTCAAATTTCTTTACCTTTGCTTTCTAAATTTTCTTATATGTCTGTTGAAACTCTTGTAAAAGAAAAACCAAAAGCGAAACCTAAGTGGTTACGCGTAAAATTACCTACAGGTAAAAAATATACCAATCTTAGAAAATTAGTAGATAAGTATGATTTGCATACTATTTGTACTTCTGGGAGCTGCCCTAATATGGGAGAATGCTGGAGTGAAGGTACTGCTACTTTTATGATATTAGGAAATGTTTGTACACGTAGTTGTGGTTTTTGCGGAGTTAAAACAGGACGTCCAGAAAATGTAGATTGGGATGAACCAGAGAAAGTAGCCCGTTCTATAAAATTAATGGATATCAAACACGCGGTAATTACAAGTGTAGATAGAGACGATTTAAAAGATATGGGTTCTATAATTTGGGAAGAGACGGTAAAGTCTATTCGAAGAATGAATCCAACCACTACTTTAGAAACACTTATTCCCGATTTTCAGGGGGTAGAGAGACACATCGATAGAATTATAGCAGTAAAACCAGAGGTGGTTTCTCATAATATGGAAACCGTAAAGCGTCTTACGAGAGAGGTGCGTATCCAAGCAAAATATGATCGGAGTTTAGCGGTTTTAAAATACTTAAAGGATAATGGTATTGAGAGAACCAAATCTGGAATTATGTTAGGTTTAGGGGAGAAGGAAGAAGAAGTGATACAAACGTTAAAAGATTTACGCAGCGTCAACCTAGATATTGTAACTATTGGTCAATACCTCCAACCTAGTAAGAAACATTTACCAGTACAACAGTTCATAACTCCAGATCAGTTTAAGAAATATGAAGAAATAGGCTTAGATTTAGGATTTAGACACGTTGAAAGCGGAGCTTTGGTACGCTCTTCTTATAAGGCTCAAAAACACTTAACTTAAGCTTACATAAGCAAAGCGATGGCCAATAAAATTAAAATTGGGATTAATGGTTTTGGGAGAATTGGTAGAGGTCTTTTTAGAATCTTATTGAACCATCCTGAAATTGAAGTAGTAGCGATAAATGATTTAGCTGATGCTAAAACTTTGTCTCATCTCCTTAAGTATGATAGTATTCATGGGGTTCTACCTCTTGAGGTAAGTTGTACTGAGCATGCAATTTTAGTAAATCAGCAATCTTATGATTTATTAAATGATGAATCTCCTAAAGAAATAAAGTGGCCACAAGATGTAGAGTTAGTAGTGGAGTCTACAGGGAAATTTAAAAAACGAAGGGAGTTGGAAGGTCATCTTAAGAATAACATTAAGCATGTTATTCTTTCTGTTCCTCCCATAGATGATGATATTAAAACTATTGTTTTTGGTGTCAATGATGCCTCTATTTCAAAAGAAGATCAAATTATATCCAACGCAAGTTGTACTACTAATAATGCAGCTCCAATGCTTAAAATAGTACATGATGCTTTTCAAGTTGAACAAGCTTATATTACTACGGTACACTCCTATACTTCAGATCAGAGTTTGCACGACAAACCCCATAGAGACTTAAGAAGATCTAGGGCGGCAGCTCAATCTATTATTCCTACTACCACAGGAGCAGCAAAGGCATTAACCAAAATTTTTCCAGATTTAGCTTCAGTTATTGGGGGGTGTGGCATTCGGGTGCCAGTTCCTAATGGTTCCTTAACGGATATGACTTTAAATGTGAAAAATCAAACTTCTATAGAAGAGATCAATCAACTGTTTAAAACAGCTTCAGAAAATCATTTTAAAGGAATTTTACAGTATACCGAAGATCCTATTGTATCTATAGATATTGTAGGAACCCCGTATTCTTGTACTTTCGATGCACAAATGACCTCGGTAATAGATGGGCATTTAGTGAAATTAATAGGTTGGTATGATAATGAGTATGGCTACAGCCATAGGATTATAGATATGATAATAGCTTTAAAAAATTAAATTGATTATATTTATTTTCTTAAATTAACATGTGAATACTAGAATACTCCTTTTTTTACTTTTTTCTCTGCTTGCCTTCCCTGTAATTTCGGGCAACATTAACTATGAGAACACCTTACCTAATACTCCGCAGGAAGAAAAGGTAGATGTAAATAATATTTCTACGCAAACAGTTCAAGTAGATAGTTTAGCTATACTTACAGAGAAGTATTATGAATCTGCGACAGGCTATTTTCAAAAAGAAGAATTAGAGCTCTCTTTTGAATATGCAAAACTAACCTACGAGTTAGCTCAAAGAAGAGAAGACTATTCCATGCAAGTTAAGAGCTTAAATTTGTTGAGTATCATATACGAAAGGGAGAATAACCTCGAAAAAGCTTTAGAATGTCTAAAAAAAGTAAATAGTATTAAAAATGCTTTTGTAAAAGATGTTACTGGGAAGACGATATTGAATGATGAAACTTTTCCAGTAGTAGAAGGTAAAATCTTAGAGCTAGAGAAAACCAATTTAGAACAAGAAAAGTCACTTAAGTTTAATCAGTTAGCGATTATTTTAAGCGTGCTTCTCATTACTATCTTATCCTTATTAACCCTTTCCTTATATAAGAATAATAACTTAAGAGCGGGAGCAAACAAGCTGCTTCAAAAAAAGAATAAACAACTTTTTGAAGCCAAAGAAAAAGCAGAACAGGCCAATAAAATTAAAGAAAATTTTCTTTCTACTATTACACATGAATTAAGAACTCCAATTTATGCGATTACAGGATTAACCTATCTATTATTGCAAGAAAATCCTAGTAAAGACCAAGAAGAACATTTAAATTCTCTAAAATATTCTGGAGAGCATTTATTATCTCTTATTAATAACATCTTAGATCTTAATAAGCTATCGGCAAAGAAAGTAAAAAAGATAGATACAGATTTTAATTTAAGGCTAAGAATGGACGATTTTTATAAGTCTTTTAAAAAATTAGCTAAAGATAAAAATGTAGCAATACATATGAATATTGATGAGCAGATCCCCGATAAATTAAACGGTGATATGCTTAAGATCTCTCAAGTTTTAATGAATTTGGTTTCTAATGCCATCAAATTTTCAGAAGATGGGGATGTTTGGATCAATTTAAACTTGCTTAGAGAAAATAAAGAAGAAGCTCATCTACGCTTCGAAATTGTAGATAATGGGGTAGGTATAGATCCTAAATACCATAAATCAATTTTTAAAAATTTCAATCAAGGACACGATGAAACAAATGTGACTTATGGAGGTACGGGACTCGGACTTCCAATAGTGAAAAATTTATTACTATTTTTAGGAAGCAAAATTTTCTTAGAAAGTGAGAAAGGAGGTGGCTCTAAATTTTATTTTGATGTCACTTTTAAAAAGGTAGTGAGAAGTATAGAAAACCCAGAGAAAGATGATGCTAACCTCAGTATTTTAGAAGATGATATTACTAAAATTCTTCATCACAAAAAGATATTAATTGTAGACGATAATAAACTAAATCAAAAAATCACTGAGAAAATTTTATTAAGGAAAAATATTATTTGCGAGGTTGCAGAAAATGGAAAAGTAGCCTTAGATCTGGTCAATAAATTTAGTTATGATCTTATTTTAATGGATATTCATATGCCTGTGATGGATGGAATAGAGGCCACAGAGATCATTAGAAAAAATGATAGTGTTACACCTATAATAGCGTTAACGGCAGTAAGTTTAGATGATAAAGATGATCAATTTTTTCATCACGGTTTTACTGATATTATCCCTAAGCCTTACAAAACTGAACTTTTCTACCAAAAGATATACAAGGTGCTTAAGCTTGCGCAACAAAACTCATAACTTCCTTATCAAAAACTTCTTGATCTTCAAGAAATACCGTTTTTATGGGGAGGTAAAATAATTTTTCATGAGGTAAATGCTCCTTCAATCTCATAAAATCTTTTTCGGTAGTGACAATTAGCGAAAGACTTCTTAGTTCCTGGAGTTCTTTTTCCGTAAAGAGATGATGATCTGGATATGCGAAGTGTTCAAAATCAAGTACGTTTTCCTTCAAATGGTTTACTAAAGGTTGTGGCTTAGCAATTCCGGTAACGAGACTAAAATTTTCCATGAGTTGCAATGGTATTTGCTGTACTCCGTTGGTAAAAAAGTTTTCGTAATGAATACCTGTAAAAAACAATTTTTGATGTGATTTAATAGCTAACGAGGTTTTAATCTTTCTCTTTTCTTCCTTAGAAATATCTAAGTCGCATTTGGTTACTATAATCACATCAGCTCTATGGGCACCGCTCGTAGTTTCCCTTAAATTCCCCGCAGGTAAAATCATATCTTTAGAATAAAGATCACCATATGCGGTCAGTAATATAGAAAAACCAGCTTTTACTTTTCGATGCTGATAAGCATCATCTAGCAAAATAATTTGGGGTGGTTGCTCTAAACTTCTTAAATTTTTAATTCCATTTTGTCGGTTTTCATCTACCGCTACCAAAACTTTAGGAAATTTGTTTTTAAACTGTAGCGGTTCATCACCTACATCTTTTGCATCACTGGCTACATTCAATAATAAAAAGCCTTTTGTCTTTCGTTTGTAACCCCTGCTTAAGGTTGCAATAGGATAATTATGATGCAGTAAGCCAATAAGATATTCTATCATAGGCGATTTTCCTGTCCCACCCATACTTAAGTTTCCCACCGTAATGACAGGGAAATCATAGGAGGCCGAGGTTAAAATTCCCCAGTCGAAAAACTTGTTCCGAAACCAAACTATTATTCCGTAAAGAATAGAGAAAGGAAAGAGTAATTTTCTTAGTATTTGCATAAGACGAAGGTATAATTTTTATATTTACCTTTTAAAGAATTTTTATGATAGTAAAAGATATTACAAAAAGTCTAGAAGAATTAGCTCCCCTCGCTTACGCGGAAGATTTTGATAATGTAGGCCTTTTGGTGGGAGATGAAAAACAAGAAGTTACCGGCGTGTTAGTAAGTTTAGATACTCTAGAGGTAACGGTTGACGAAGCGATTGAAAATAAGTGTAATCTCATCGTTGCTTTTCATCCTATTGTTTTTGGTGGGCTAAAATCTCTAACGGGGAAATCTTATGTAGAGCGCGTAGTAATTAAGGCTATACAACATAATATTGCGATTTATGCTATTCATACGGCCTTAGATAATTGCTTTAAGGGAGTAAATGATATGATTTGTGAGCAGCTAAATTTACATCAACGTCAGGTTTTAATTCCGCAAAGTAAAACGATCAAGAAACTTACTACTTACGTGCCAAAAAAACATACCCAAAAAGTATTAGATGCTTTATTTGCGGCAGGGGCAGGAAATATAGGAAATTACGATCACTGCAGTTTTATACAAGAAGGAAAAGGAAGCTTTCTACCAAATGATGAAGCCAATCCTGTAGTGGGGGAAAATGGTAAGTTACAAATAGAAGAAGAAAATCAAATACACGTTACTTTGGCTACCCACGTAGAGAAACAAGTTTTATCTGCATTAAAAACAAGTCATCCTTATGAAGAAGTAGCCTATGAAGTGTCTAGTTTAGAAAACACCAATCAGCATATTGGGATAGGTATGGTGGGAGAATTAGAAAAGCCTATGGATGAAAACGATTTTTTAGCACATATTAAGACTGTTTTTAAAACGGAAGTAGTGCGACATTCTAGTAGGTTGGGAAATAAAATTAAAAAAGTAGCTGTTTTGGGAGGTAGCGGAGCATTTGGTATACAAGCTGCAATTGCATCAGGAGCAGATGTTTATATTACGGCCGACTTAAAATATCATGATTTTTTTAAAGCTGAAGCTAAGATTCTTTTGGCAGATGTAGGGCATTATGAAAGTGAACAGTACACAAAAAACTTATTACATTCTTATCTTACAAAAAAATTCCCTAATTTTGCAATCGTTTTATCACAAAAAAATACCAACCCAATTCAATATAGTTGATTATGGCAAAGAAAAAAGAGGTTACCGTAGAGGAAAAGCTTAGAGCATTATACGATTTGCAATTAATAGATTCTCGTATTGATGAAATTAGAAATGTACGAGGAGAGTTACCTCTAGAAGTAGAAGATCTGGAAGATGAAGTCGCTGGATTAAATAAAAGATTAGAAAAATTAAGTTCAGATTTAGAGCGAGTAGATGTTGATATTAAGGGGAAGAAAATCTTAATAGAAGAAGCTAACGGTTTAATTAAAAAATACAACGAGCAACAAAAAAATGTTCGTAATAATCGTGAGTTTAATGCTATTTCTAAAGAGATTGAATTTCAAGAATTAGAAATTGAATTGGCTGAAAAGCATATAAAAGAATTTTACGCTCAAATAGAGCAAAAGAAAGAGGTGATCGCCGCTACCAAAGAAAAAATGGAGCAAAGACAATCTCACTTAGAGCATAAGCAGGGAGAGTTAAATGAGATCTTGAACGAGACCGAAAAAGAAGAGAAAGCGCTTATCAAAAAGTCTGAAGATTATAAAAATAATATGGAGGAGCGTTTGGTAAAAGCTTACACTAGAATTAGAGAAAACGTTAAGAATGGATTGGCAGTAGTGGCTATCGAAAGAGGTGCTTCTGGAGGATCATTCTTTACGATTCCACCACAAATTCAAATGGAAATTGCAGGTCGTAAGAAAGTAATTACCGATGAGCACAGTGGTAGAATTTTGGTTGATCAAGAATTAGCTGAAGAAGAAAAGCTTAAAATGCAAAACATGTTTGCTAAGATGTAGAAATATAGCTTATATCATATTACAAAGCCTTTCTGTATCTACAGGGAGGCTTTTTTTATTAACATAATATTGAGAACTTAGTTTTTATGTTTCTCGTAGATTTATAAACACTTAATATCTAAACCATGAAAAAATTGCTATTTATAGGCTTAATCATGATCACAGCATTAGCGTGTCAAGAGAATAAAAAATCTTCTACTTCAGAAAGTGATGCGGAGAAGGAAATTTCAACTTCGGAGTCTAATGATGTTGTGCAAAGCGAAGAAGAACAACGGAAAGAAAGAGCTAATCGAGAGGAAAGTGAAACCAATACAAATAAGACTATAGCAGATTGGAACGGTCAGTTTATTAAAGTCGATGCAGAGAATAATGTGTGTGACTGTAATTGTATAGAGTTAAACTTTCAAGGCCCTGCCACATTGTGTATAGATCAAAATGCAGGAATTGATATACAAGTGAAATTCAGTAAACATAATGATGTAGTTAATATTCATTATTTAGACGGAAGTGGAAATATTGAAGAGAAAAACCCTATCCCGTGGACAGATTTCGATAAGAATAACATTATAGCTACTATTACAAGAAACGGAAGTCAACTTAACTTAGACTGGAAAGGATTTACGATAGATCAAAAATTAGCTACAGATTATGCTATTTTAGGTAAAAAAAACCTAGAAGGTACTTATAAAAGAAAATAACCTATGAAAAATTTAATGATTGCTTTTGCCAGTTTATTTTTTATGAACTGTGGAAATCATAACGCTCAAGAAAAAAAGAACCAAGAACTTTCTAATGCCACTCCCGTAGAAGTAAAGGCAACTACCCAAGGGTATGAAAAAGCTTATTTCGCAAGCGGATGCTTTTGGTGTGTAGAAGCAATTTACGAAAGTGTAAATGGAGTTCAAGAGTCTATATCTGGATACGCAGGCGGACATACCGAAAACCCTACTTACGAAGCTAGTAATACTGGGAAAACGGGGCATGCCGAAGCAGTAGAAATTATATACGATCCAAAAGTGGTAAGTTTTAAAACTTTAGTAGATGTATATTTTGGCTCGCAAAATGTGACTCAAAAAAACGGACAAGGACCCGATATAGGTTCCCAATACCGTTCTATTATTTTTTATCAGAATAAAGAACAAAAAGAAATTATAGAAGCCAAAGTAAAAGACTTACAACAGAATTATAATAAACCTATTGCTGCCGAAATTATGCCTTTTCAAAAATTTTGGGAAGCAGAAGCTTATCACCAAGACTATAAGAAACACCACCCTAATAATTCTTACATAAGAAATGTCTCTAACCCTAGATTTCAAAAATTTAAAGCTAAGTTTCCAGAGCTTTTAAAATAGATTTATTTTAGAAATTCTATAGTGAAAGGATAATAGGTCGGTTCACCTTGGCTTGCTTTAATTGCATTTATAATAGGGAATATAAAAGCAACAATACCTATAGCAATCAATACGAGCACTCCAAGTCCGAATAAAAATATAAGCGGTATACTTAAAATAGCGTAGATAAAAATACTTATTTGAAAGTTGATAATTTGTTTCCCTTGTTCATCGATTCCGTGAACACGGTCTTTTTGAGTAAGCCATATAATTAAAGGCACTACAAATCCGCCAACACCCGTTATTAAATCAAGTAATTGGCTAAGATGTGTTAACATTAATAATTGTCGGTCGTCTCTTTTTTCAGTAATAATTTCCATAATAGTTATCTTAGTGGTCTATGTATATGACGTTTAAAAATAATTTTTGTTACAAAGTTGATTTTTCTGACGTATTTATCTATAAAAAGTAATCGTTTCAATGATCTCTTGGACATTTTAATTTGTCTGATTTTACATTTCTTATTTTAACTCCATTAGGTTTATTACCTTTGCAGCATGATTTTAGAAGATACTATTGTAGCCTTAGCAAGTGCCCCAGGTAGTGGTGCCATTGCTCTTATTCGAGTTTCAGGACCAGATGCTATTAACTTTACAGCTCCTATTTTTGAAGCGAAAAATAAAGTAAGTTTAACCGAGCAACCTTCACATACGTTGCAATTAGGGTTTATTAAAAAAGACCAACGTATTATAGACGAAAGTTTGGTCTCTGTTTTTAAGGGAACTCGTTCTTATACAGGTGAAAATACAGTAGAGATCTCTTGCCATGGGAGTCCGTTTATACAACAAGAAATTATCAATCTTTTACTTCAGCAAGGCTGTAGAGCAGCACAAGCAGGAGAGTTTACGCTACGCGCTTTCCTTAACGGAAAAATGGAATTGAGCCAGGCAGAAGCGGTGGCCGATTTGATTGCGAGTGATAATGCAGCAAGCCATCAATTAGCGATGCAACAAATGCGTGGCGGTTTTGCTTCAGAAATAAAAAGCTTAAGACAGGAGTTGCTAAATTTTGCTTCTTTAATAGAACTAGAGCTAGATTTTTCTGAAGAAGATGTAGAGTTTGCTAACAGAGATCAATTTCAAGCTCTTATTTTAAAAATTCAAAAAACACTTTCTAGGTTAATAGATTCTTTTGCGGTAGGGAACGTACTTAAAAATGGTATTCCTGTCGCGATTGTGGGCGAACCCAATGTGGGGAAATCGACACTTTTAAACTCTTTACTTAATGAAGATCGTGCTATCGTAAGCGACATTGCAGGGACAACCAGAGATACAATTGAAGATGAAATTGCTATTGGCGGAGTAGGTTTTCGATTTATTGATACTGCTGGCATACGAGAAACACAAGATAAAATAGAAGGTCTAGGAATAAAAAAGACCTTCCAAAAAATGGAACAAGCACAAATTGTAGTGTATTTGTTCGATGCTCAAAAAGTAAAAAACGATAATTTAAGTCTGCAACAAGTAAAAGTTGAGGTAGAAAAGATCAAAAATCAATTCCCAGGAAAACCGCTATTAATTATTGCCAATAAAACCGATGTATTAGATCCTCAACTAAAAGAAGAATTTTCTAGCGCCTTGCCGGATGTATTGTTACTTTCTGCTAAAGAAAAGGAGGGAGTAGAACAATTAGAAGAAAAGTTACTGCAATTTGTAAATACAGGAGCATTAAAAAGTAACGATGCAATTGTTACCAATTCTAGACATTACGATGCTTTGCTAAAAGCGCAAAAAGAAATCAATAATGTACAAGAAGGTATGAATATGGGCTTAACGGGAGATCTATTAGCCATAGATATTAGAGAAGCATTATATCATTTTGGTAGTATCTCTGGAGAAGTAAGTCCAGACGATTTACTCGGGAATATTTTTGCTAACTTCTGTATAGGGAAATAATCTATTACTTTTATACCCTTTACTTTTTCGCATCGCCAGAAAAGACCTCTTCGATAGAAGGATGCACGAACTCCAATAAAATAGTAAAGCGTGAGCTAAACAAACCCGTCCGACCAGTACGGGCAGGAGTCTAGGCTTACGAATCCTACTCTAAATTATAGGTTTGCAAGCAAAATTTTAGAAACTCCCTGCGGTCAAACAGCCTAAAATTTTGCGCTTACTGCACTGCTAATTTGACGATTAATTTTCGATAGGCCGAATCCTTTCTAAAAATATTTTTTCAATTATTAAAATAATGCAAATTTTTCTTAGAAAGCGAAGTGACCTACTTTTCATGAGCGTAGTAAAATCAAGAAAAAACTTAGTGGGGGATGGGGAGGATAGCCTAGCGAAGCGGCTTGCTATCCGCAGGATAAAGTTTTTTTAGCTGATTTTCAAGTTCAGGAAAATCAGTCTAGACTTTTTGTTACTTTTTGGGCAATGCAAAAAGTAAAATAGCTTTGATATAATGTAGAATTTAGTGGGGGAGTATGCGGTTTAAGTTCCTGTATCTAGATTAGAAAGGGTTGGACTGTAAATCTCAAACTTGTCATTTCGAAGAAGGCACGACTGAGAAATCTGTTTAAAGAGGGGTTGGAATTTTTATTTAAAGTTAAAGATACTTCGACTCCGCTTTACTACGCTCAGTATGACAGTAATTTTTTGATTCCGTTATAATTGTTTTAAAAGTAATTTTGAGTTTTAAAATAAAAATTTTTCCTGCCCTGCGTTTTGTTCTAGCTCAGGTTATTTGTCATTTCGAAGAAGGCACGACTGAGAAATCTGTTTAAAAGAAGTTAGGTTTCTTATTCATAGATTTTCATTAAAAAAAAATTACACGAATCGATTGTGAGGAGTGTCCTTCTATCTTCATCATTAAAATATCAGTCTGAAATACAGTCTCTTGTAACCTTGATGTAAATGTAGAGGCTTATGAACCTTGCTCTAAATTTATCAACCGAGGCCTAAATTTTAGGAATTCCCTGCGGTCAAACAGCCTAAAATTTTACTAGCGATTTCCGATAAGCCGAATGCTTTCTAAAAATATTATATATTTATTAATAGAGAGACTTCTTATGTCTTAAGTCTTATGTCATACATCTTATCTCGTTAATCTAAATTAGAGTCTTACGTCTCACCTCTATAACTTTACTTCATTGATTATTGTAAAAGGAGAGAACTTTCTAATACGATAGAATTATGGTAGCTCTTACGGGTTTCCGTAATATTCTTATTAGACAGGATGGTATTTTAGCTGGGTGTCATAGTCTATATAATATGAAGTTAGATAGAGGTAAAAAGTATATATCAAATTAACATGTCTAGTGTAGCAGAAAAATATATTCAAGAAAGAGCATTACGTTTTTTAAAAGAATTTTATAAAGAAGAATATAATTTAGAAAATGTCCATACCCACGTGGAGGGAAGTGCCTGCAAGTATCACGAAAGTGATGATTTTCTTCAGTCTCAAAAAAAGTATAAAGAAAGACTTAAGTCAAAACCATCACATCCTTTCAATAACATTCGTAATTATTGGAAAGAAGCTAGGTTTGCTAACCTCGCTATTGCCATTGCGATGATGGCGGGAGTATTATCGCTTTATTTTACGCAAGAAATGTTTTGGTATTATAGAAGCTTATTTTTTTGGACTAGCGTCCTCCTGATATTTGGGTTAGTATTGGGTGGTCTCGCTGTCTTCACTTCAAGTTCTTATAAGTTTTTAGACTTTGCCATTCAAATCCATTTATACCCTACAGATGAAAAATGGATAGCCATTTCAAGAGAAAGTTTCAACTTCTCTCAAAAACTAGGTTTATTAGCGTTCTATAAGCCGCGAGATTGTAAACGATTTTTACAAGCCTGCCAATCTAAAGAAGTAGGCGTATTGGTAATTTCAAAAAGAAAAACGAAAATACTGTATCGTCCAAAGTTGTAAATCTTAAAGTTGAGGTAAAACGAATTTTTTTTGCTTACTAAAGCTTAGTAATAGGATAGGTGTTGTTAGAAAGAAAAATGGATTTCTCAAACCGCTTAAAATTTTACGACTATCGATTTTCAAACCTGCCAGACACACAGGCTGGTTTTAAGAGTGATTTTCGATAGGGCGAATACTTTCTAAAAATATTTTTTCTATTATTAAAATAAAGTAAATTTTTCTTAGAAAGAGAAGTGACCTACTTTTCATGAGCGTAGTAAAATCAAGAAAAAACTTAGCGGGGGATGTGGAGGATAGCCTAGCGAAGCGGTTTGCTATCCGCAGGATAAAGTTTTTTAGCAGATTTTCAAGTTCAGGAAAATCAGTCTAGACTTTTTGTTACTTTTTGGGCAATGCAAAAAGTAAAATAGGTTTGATGTAATGTAGAATTTAGTGAGGGAGTATGCAGTTTTAGTTCCTGTATCTAAATGGGGAAGGGATGGCTACAAATCTCAAACTTGTCATTTCGAAGAAGGTACGACTGAGAAATCTGTTTAAAGAGGTGTTGGTTTTTTATTGAAGTTAAAGATACTTCGACTCCGCTTTACTACGCTCAGTATGACAGTAATTTTTTGATTCCGTTATAATTGTTTTAAAAGTAATTTTGAGTTTTAAAATAAAGATTTTTACTGCCCTGTGTTTTGTTCTAGCTCAGGTTATTTGTCATTTCGAAGAAGGCACGATTGAGAAATCTGTTTAAAGAGGTGTTGGTTTTTTATTGAAGTTAAAGATACTTCGACTCCGCTTTACTACGCTCAGTATGACAGTAATTTTTTGATTCCGTTATAATTGTTTTAAAAGTAATTTTGAGTTTTAAAATAAAGATTTTTACTGCCCTGTGTTTTGTTCTAGCTCAGGTTATTTGTCATTTCGAAGAAGGCACGACTGAGAAATCTGTTTAAAGAGGTGTTGAGTTTTTTTATTTAAAGCTGTTTATTAAGTAAGAGTATTTCTATTTTGAATGTATAATTTTACTTTTTCCCATCGCCGGAAAAAGACCTCTTCGATAGAAGATGCACGAACTCCAGTAAAATAGCAAAGCGTGAGCTAAACAAACCCGCCCGACCGGTACGGGCAGGAAGGTCTAGGCTGACGAAATTATTCTTAAATTTATTAACCGAGGTCTAAATTTTAGGAACTCCCTGCGGTCAAACAGCCCAAAATTTTACGACCATCGATTTTCAAATTTCACAGAATACTTTTGATAGGCCACATAAACTATACTTGAATATTTAGAGTTACATTGAGTATCTCATCCTTGTCATTTCGAAGAAGGCACGACTGAGAAATCTGTTTAAAGAGGTGTTGGTTTTTTATTTAAAGCTGTTTTATTAAGTAAGGCTATTTCTATTTTGAATGTATAATTTTACTTTTCTAGTCGCCGGAAAAGACCTCTTGTATAGAAGATGCAAGAAATCCAGTTAAATAGTAAAGTAAATGAGTAAAATGAAGTGATATTTTAAAAAACTAAAGAAAAAAGTAGCTTTTTATAATCGGTAACCAAATTTCTTCCTGAAAGAGAGGATGAAGGGCTAAACATCCAGACCCCTTAAAATAAAAATATAAATTTTTTTAATAGAATCACTTCTAATCAACTCTAAATCATTGATTTAATAACGGAATAGAAAATCCATAAAAGGATAAAAATATACCTCATCTCCACCTTTTCCCTATAGATGCCCCATAGATAAGCCCTATCCAGTCCACACTAAGACTAGAGCGCTCTTACAACCTAACCACAATATTCCACGATATAGTGCGAGCATAGTGGAGTAAGTCTATGTGGGGTATTTATTGTAAAGGAATTAAAATAGGCTAGGCTAGTTAGTGTTGTTATATCTAAACTCTCTATCGTATCAATAAGCTCTAAGTCCTAACTCATCCGACAAGCTTTTATGATAGATATTTATTCCTATTTAATGAAAGCAACTATGATTTAAGTCAGTTTTTGTTAGCATAGTAAAGGTCATATTTGTAGCTGTTTAATTTTCAATATAAAAAGATGAAATTATCTCAACCTCTACATAGCTTTCATATTCCAGTCATGGGATTAGCCTTTACTATAGACAGTCCGATTCGGGTTGCTCATTACGGAATTTCTTCAGTCATCTCCATTATTGACGATGAGCTTATGGAAAAAATGAATGCATTATACTCCAAAAAGTTCAACTTTCCTTATCAAGAAATATCAAAAAAAGAACAAGATTATCGCGCCAAGCGTATTACTTCTTATCTCAATTTAGTAGGGGAAATCGTAAATTTTAAATTCTCAAAATTTAAAACAGAGCTTTCAGAAAACACTTCGGCTTTGAAAAAGTTGATCACTATTTTACCAAATCAGTCTATTTTGAAGGCTGGTCTTTCTAGTTTACTTGCAGAGAGCCCTACATCAAAGTCTACTATTGCAAGCTACTTAGAAAATCATCTTATACCTGGTGAGATCGATGTCAACATCATGACCAAAGTAGATAAAGATAACTTTGCTAATCGGGAGCAATTACCGGTTGAGTTTAATGATGCCCATGCTTCACTACGTGGATTTGCTACTAGCAATCTAAGCTCTTCGGTAGTTCTTTCTGCAGGTATGAATCCCAGATTATACAGTTATTTTGAAAAGTTTAGAGATTTTTTTCCAGATAGTAACGGATGTTTAAAAAAGAGAATTATCCTTAAAGTGAGTGACTATCGTTCGGCTATCATTCAGGGTAAATTCTTGGCAAAAAAAGGACTTTGGATTTCTGAATACAGAATTGAATCTGGGTTAAATTGTGGAGGTCATGCTTTTGCTACAGAGGGTTTTTTATTGGGACCAATTCTAGAAGAATTTAAAAACAAAAAGGAGGCATTAATACAAGAAACGCACGCTCTTTTAGTAAAAGCTTTAGGTCAAAAAGAATATCCAACCCCAATACATCATTTAGATTTAAAGATTACCGTGCAAGGAGGAGTAGGAACCGCCGCAGAACATAAATTTTTACAAGATATTTATCAAGTAGATTCCGTAGGCTGGGGAACTCCGTTTTTATTGGTTCCAGAAGCGACTTCGGTAGACCCATATACCCGTAATTTATTGGCCAAATCTAAGGAGCGTGATTTGTATTTAAGCAATATTTCACCCTTAGGCGTTCCGTTTAATACCATAAAAGGGACCACCAACGAATACCACAAACAAAAGCGTATAGACGCCAATAAAGCAGGAAGTTCGTGCCCTAAAAAATACCTTGCCTTAAGTAAAGAGTTCGGACCTGAGGGGGTTTGTACCGCTTCAAAAAAATATCAGTCAGAAAAATTACAAGCTTTAGAAGCTAAGAAGGGGAAGGACTCTTCAAGCTGGTATGAGAAAGAAAAAGCTATCATCAACGAAAAAGCCTGCTTGTGTGTAGGTCTAGCCAACGCCTCTTATATGGAACATGAGATGGATATAAAAGGACAGCAACAAGGGGTAGTGATTTGTCCGGGTCCTAATATTGCTTATTTTGATAAGAAGATATCCTTAGCGAAAATGATACAACATATTTATGGCAATGATTCTGTACTCGCACCCATGAATCGTTCTCATATGTTTGTCAACGAATTAAAAATGTATATAAGCTACCTGAAAAATGAAATAAAAGCCACTTCCGAAGACATCACGGCTAGAAATATCAAGAAATGGCAAGCATTCAAAAACAATCTGAGTTATGGAATTGACTACTATCAACAATTATTTCAAACCTATAGATCTTCAGAATACACCCATGTTCAAGAAGAATTACTATTCTATAAAGAGCAACTCAAGGCTATGCCAATTCCTGTTTTAGTATAAATTGTTGATTATAAAGGTTATATTCTTAAGATTTAAAACGTGTTATTTATAGCGTGTTTTACTCCTGAATTTTCAAATTATTTAATTAAAAAATATAATAAATTCGAATGAAGGTTGGTCAGAGGTATGAATCTTATAGGTCAGTAATGTTTGTTGGTAAAGCTGACTTAAGTCATAAAATACCATGCCTCTACGTACTAGATTTGCCACTCAATAACATATATGGGTTGATATGAAAAGTGATGCTTATTTAGTTTCAAAATACAATGTTCCAGGTCCGCGATATACAAGCTACCCCACGGTACCTTATTGGGATGAGGACAGTTTTTCGGTTACGGGGTGGAAAGAGAGTTTGATACGGGGATTAGGCTTTCGCGGAACCTGTGCTGAACGCAGTCAATTTAACGATAAACGACCAAGTATCAGTTTATACATTCACTTGCCATTCTGCGAAAGTATGTGTACGTTTTGCGGCTGTACCAAGCGCATTACAAAAAATCATTTGGTCGAGAAACCCTATATTCAAGCCTTACTAAAAGAATTGGGAATGTATGCCGAAATCATCGGCCATCGACCATTAATACAGCAACTTCATTTGGGAGGAGGAACACCTACGTTCTTTTCTGCTGATAATCTGGAAGACTTATTAATAGGCATTTTTGAAATTGCCGATATGGCTGATTCAGTCGAATTTAGTTTTGAGGGTCACCCTAACAATACAACACAGGAACATCTTAAAATGTTCAGCCGTAATGGATTCAAAAGAGTTTGTTATGGAGTGCAGGATTATAACGAGACGGTACAAAAGGCAATCCATCGTATTCAGCCTTTTGAAAATGTACAACGTGCCACAATAGATGCGCGTGCCATGGGGTTTACATCCGTAGGGCACGATATTATTTTTGGACTTCCGTTTCAAACGCAAGAAGACGTCATCAATACCATCAACAAGACCATAGAATTGATGCCAGACCGCATTGCATTTTACAGCTATGCGCACGTACCTTGGATAAAAGGAAACGGTCAGCGTGGTTATAGCGAAGAACATTTACCCTCACCAAAACAAAAACGAATGCAATATGAGATAGGCAAGAAAAAATTGTTGCAAGCAGGATATGTAGAAATAGGGATGGATCATTTTGCACTTAAAACCGATGCGCTCTACAAGGCACAACAAACAGGTAACATTCACCGTAATTTTATGGGTTATACTTCCTCAAAAACCGATGTTATGATTGGTTTGGGTGTTTCTGCTATAAGCGACAGTTGGTATGGCTTTGCACAGAATGTAAAGACCTTAAAAGAGTATTATGAGCTATTGCGGAACGATGAGCTACCTGTAATGCGTGGCCATATTTTGACAGAAGAAGACCTCACTATTCGTCGACATATTCTTAACCTTATGTGTAATTTTGAAACCTCTTGGGAGGATAATAACCAGTTTTTTCAAGAACTACCCAATGTTTTGGCACAGATCAAAGAGCTCGAGCGTGATGGCTTAATTAGCATTGAATCCCAGAAACTTTTGATCACAAATAAGGGGAAGGCCTATGTAAGAAATGTATGTATGCCTTTTGATTTGCGCTTAAAGCGAAAGAAACCCGAAACTCAGCTATTTTCGATGACGGTGTAAGGATCTGTTGATGATATTGTAAAGGAGTGGAATCGAGAAATCTTGCAATTCAAAACTCAACTCTCTTGTCATTTCGAAGAAGGCACGACTGAGAAATCTTATTATTTCTTCATTTTATATTATAAGCATTTATAGATACTCTCTTCTTTTACTCATTCACTTTACTATTGCTTAAGTATTCGTGAATTTCCTACGTCAATTTTCATTGCTAAAAATAAGCAAACCCGCCCGACCGGTACGGGTAGGAAAGTCTAGCCTCATTAATATTCTTTTCTTTTGCATTGCCCAAAAGAAACAAAAGTCTAGGCTTACGAATCTTACTCTAAATTGTAGGTTTGCAAGCTAAATTTTAGGAACTCAACCGATTGCCATCGGTCTCAAACAGCCTAAAATTTTGCGCTCACTGCACTGCCAATTTCACGAGTAATTTTCGATAGGCCATATCAAAGTATACTTGAATACTTAGGAGTAAATTGAGCAATTTACACAGTTTAACGTCATGCTGAGCCTGCCCGAATTAAATAATTCATTTAGGCGGGCTTGTTTCAGTATCTCATCCAGTTTAGCGTCTTATCATTGTCATTTCGAGCCGAGTCGAGAAATCTTGCAATTCAAAATTCAACTCACTTGTCATTTCCAGGAAGGCACGACTGAGAAATCTTATTATTTCTTCATTTTATATTATAAGCATTTATAGATACTCTCTTATTTTTCATTGCTAAAAAGAAGCAAAAATCTAGGCTGATTTTAGCCCTTCTTGAAAACCACATAAAGCTTTATCCTGCGTATAGCAATTGCTCCGCTAGGCTATACTCCTCTGCCCAATGCTGCAGCTTTTACTTGTTTTGCTACGAAAACTAAAAGTAGGCCACGTCATACTGTACTTGAATATTTAGAGTTGCATTGAGCATTTCAAATAGTTCAATTTAACTCTCAACTTTTGCTATCACGCTGAGTTTGCACGTACGTCATGCTGAACTTGTTTCAGCATCTCATCCTGTTTAATCCAGTAAAGAATGTCAGTTCGAGCCCGCCTGAATGACTAGTCGGTCAGGTGATCACCGAAATGCAATTGAGGGGATTGGATCGAGAACCAATTTGTATTTCTAACCCTCCTTATCCTTGTCATTTCCAAGAAGGCACGACTGAGAAATCTGGTTAAAAAGGAGTTGGGTTTCTTATATATAGATTTTTCATTAAAAAAAAATTACACGAATCGATTGTGAGGAGTGTACTAAGTTTTATCGGTCATATTTAAAGTTAAGTCTCATATCTACTCTTTTACCTTTATTCTTTTCCGTATTTACCCACAATTTATAGTCAAACCCTAACTCAATTATAAATCTTCCCAACCTTCTTAAAATTCTGGGATTTTTCAGCTTATGATTAATGAAAGTAAGCTATAAATAATAAGCTTTTAAGTCATTTTATTTATATTTGTTTTGGTCAACACTATTGTCTATAAATATTCTTACAATAAGTCCAATTCCAACGATCACATCTAAAATGTTCCATATTTCCCTAGCAAGAGCTACTTTAAAAAACGGTTGAAAGAGTAGGGCAAGTTTTTTTATCACTCAGTATTTTGATGGTTAGTAGATTACCTATATTAAAGTAAGCGTTTTTTAATTTCTATAGCCACCCCCAGTAGTAGGTATTTAGCCCTTTTTTTAATGATTATGGAAAACAGTAATTATACTATTTTTAAAAATAATATATTTGAACTATGCTGAAAGAATAGTATCTTTCAACTTCTAGAAGATTTCTATGATTTTTAACGAGGATTCAAGGGTTAAAATACCTTCCATTCTGCACCTTATACAACTAGGATATACCTATCTCTCACTAAAGGATACTGTCTGGGATAAAAGCACTTCTATTTTCAAAGCTATTTTTAACGAACAGCTTGCTCGTCTTAACCCTGGTCTATCAGAAATTGAGATTAAACAGGTGTATGACGAAGTCTCGCTTTCTTTGGAGAATGAGGACTTGGGTCGTGCATTTTACAATAGGTTACTCGATCAGTCGGGAGTCAAGTTGATTGATTTTAAAAACTTCGACAACAATTCATTTCACGTTGTTACAGAGTTGCCTTTTCAGAAAGACGATGAAAGCTTTAGACCAGATATCACGCTTTTGATCAATGGGATGCCCTTAGTCTTTATAGAGGTTAAAAAGCCTAACAACCGGGAAGGGATTTTAGCAGAGCACCGCCGTATGGAAAGGCGTTTTAAGAATAAGAAATTCAGGAAGTTTATTAACATCACGCAGCTGATGGTCTTTTCTAACAACATGAAATACAGCGAGGATGACACGCAGATGTTAGAAGGAGCATTTTACAGCACCACAAATTATAGCAGACCGGTATTTAATTTCTTTAGAGAAGAAGAAACCTTTGATTTAGAAACCCAGCTTAACCCTCTTTCGGAAGAAGATGAAAACGCAGTACTTAAAGACACCAATCTCTTAAGTATAAAAACGAATCGAGAGTATCAGTCTAACAAAAAAGCAACCACACCCACAAATCAAATTACAACATCTCTGTTTCAGAGGGATCGCTTAAAGTTTATATTGAGGTATGCCTTTGCTTATGTGGAGGAGGAAAACGGTTTGGAAAAACATGTGATGCGGTATCCCCAGCTTTTTGCAACCAAGGCTATTGAATCTAAATTAGAGCAAGGAATTAAAAAAGGAATTATCTGGCATACACAGGGTTCTGGTAAAACAGCTTTGGCTTTTTTTAATGTTAAGCACCTTACGCATTACTACCGTAAAAAGAATATCATACCTAAGTTTTACTTTATTGTAGACCGTTTAGATCTGTTAACCCAGGCGGCTAAAGAATTTACTGCACGCGGTCTGGTAGTACATAAAATAGATTCTAGAGACGACTTTAGTAAAGATATTAAGTCTACTCAGGTGGTACATAACAGTTCAGGAAAAGCGGAAATTACCGTAGTGAATATCCAGAAGTTTAAAGATGATCCCGATGTAATTAAAAATAACGATTACAATTTGAGCATTCAGCGGGTATTCTTTTTAGATGAAGTACACCGCAGTTACAATCCTAAGGGAAGCTTTTTGGCAAATTTGGAATTGGTTGATATTCATTCCATAAAAATAGGTTTGACAGGGACACCTTTATTGGGTTCAGAATACAATTCTAAAAGCTTATTTGGCGATTATATCCATAAGTATTATTATAATTTATCTATTAAAGACGGGTACACCTTGCGACTTATTCGGGAGGAAATTGAAACCAACTATAAGCTGGTTTTGCAAGAAGCTTTAGAAAGTATAAAAGTATTGCAGGGTAACATTAACAAGAAAGACTTGTTTGCCAAGCCTCAATTTGTGGAACCGATGCTGGACTATATTGTGAAGGATATGGAACAGGCACGCATTTCTATGAATGACTATAGCATCGGCGGTATGGTGGTTTGCGATTCTGCAGATCAGGCTAAAATGATGTATGAGATCTTTCAGCATACCTATGCAGAACAAACAGATGGGGTGTTTGATTTTGCTGCTGAAGAACCTGAAAGCTATGGGCAAAAGAAGCGTCAAAACTCTAAAGTATCAAAAGCACAGGTGATCTTACACGATATTGGTACGAAACAGGATCGTAGAGATTGGGTATCTGACTTTAAGGTTGGCAAATTAGATTTCTTATTTGTTTACAATATGTTGCTTACCGGTTTTGATGCGAAGCGTTTAAAGAAGCTGTATATAGGCCGAAAGATAAAGTCGCACAACTTATTGCAAACCCTTACCCGAGTAAACAGAACGTATAAAGCGCATAAATATGGCTATGTTGTGGACTTTGCAGATATTCAGAAAGAGTTTGATAAAACCAATCAAGATTACTTCAACGAACTGCAAGGGGAGTTAGGCGATGAGATAAAGCATTACTCAGACTTGTTTAAAAAGCCTCACGAAATTCAGGAAGAGATAGCTTCTATTAAAGACATTCTCTTTAGGTACAATACCGAGAATGCAACGGTGTTTGGGGAGCAAATTTCAGAAATAAACGACCGTACAGAAATACGTGAAATAGCCAAAGCGCTTAATAATTCTAAAGAATTGTATAATCTCATACGTCTGTCTGGCAACTTTGAATTACTAGAGAAGTTAGACTTTAAAAAACTGGCGGTGCTTTCCCGATTAACCAATGATAGACTCAGTCTGATCAATACCCGTATTGCTTTAGAACATAATGTAGGGACTGATAACATTTTGAACACGGCTTTAGAAGACGTCATTTTTGCTTTTACAAAAGTGAAGGAGGAAGAGATGATTCTGGCAGACGAACTTAAAAATACCTTAGGTAAAACCCGCGAAATGCTGGCAGGAAACTTTGATCAAAAAGACCCGGCATTTGTTTCGTTAAAAGAAGAACTGGAACGCTTATTTAAAAAGAAAAACTTAAGCGAAGTCTCTAAAGAAGAGATGGAAGCCAATATAAAAGCATTGAACGCGATTTACGATAAAGCAAAAAAGCAAGAACGTGAAAATCAATTACTACGGGCGAAATACGACTACGATGCTAAGTATGCACGCATCCATAAACGCCTGCTGGAAAAAGACCCGTTGACCGATAGTGAAAGCAAACTCTTTGAGGCACTAAAAGGATTAAAAGATGCGATTGATAAAGAACTATTACAAAACTCGAAACTGCTGGAAAACGAAAGCTATGTAGAAAAGATGGTGATGCGTCTCGTGGTGAATCAGTTTAAACGAGAACAACAGGTAAACATATCAACTACAGATGTAAAGCGTGTAAATAGCATCATTGTAAGAGAATATATGAATGAATACAACGGTTACGTTGCTTAATATAACTATGAATACAACCCTACAATTTGAATCCCAAACCAAAGCACTTATTGACGATCTTAAAAGCGTATGTGCCAATTACGGCTTGGGAAATGACGGAAACGAATTTAAAATTATCACACAGGTTTTCTTATACAAATTCTTAAACGACAAATACGTTTATGAGTTAAAACAACTGGAACCAGATCTGGCAAATGCAGCCGATTTTGATAAAGCGCTTAAGGCCTATTCTGAGGAAGATTTTGAACTCCTCACCATGCAACTTAATGAAAATACAGCCCGTATTGCTCCGGAAAACTTACTCTCCCGCTTATTTGAACAACAGGATAAAGACAAGTTTGCAGAGATTTTTGATCAGACCCTTTTAGATATTGCAAAAACAAACAGTGCTATTTTCTCAGTACTCACTCAGGGCGGAGAGAAAGTGGCCTTATTTGAAAACATCAGCAAGTATGTTACGGATAACAGGGACTCCTTTTGCAAAGCGCTGGTGAATAAATTAGTGGGCTTTAGCTTTGAGCATATCTTTACCCAGAAGTTTGACTTTTTCGCTACTATTTTTGAATACTTAATTAAAGATTACAACTCCAATAGTGGCGGTAAATATGCGGAGTATTTTACGCCACACGCGGTGGCTAAAATTATGGCGGCTTGTCTGGTTACCGAAGAAAATGTAAACAACGTTACCTGCTACGACCCCAGTGCAGGCTCGGGAACACTTCTCATGAATCTGGCACATGCCATTGGGGAAGATAAGTGTACCATCTATTCTCAGGATATTTCTCAGAAATCATCTGCTTTGTTGCGGTTGAATTTGATTCTCAACAATCTGGTACACTCCATACAAAACATTGTACAGGGCAATACCATCTTAAAACCTTTTCACAAACAGGAAAGTGGCGAGCTGGAAGCCTTTGATTACATCGTGTCTAACCCGCCTTTTAAATTGGACTTTAGCGATTACAGTGCTGATTTAGAAAGTAAGGCCAATAAGGAACGCTTTTTTGCAGGAATACCCAATATTCCTAAAAGTAAAAAAGAGTCGATGGCAATCTACTTGCTGTTTATACAGCATATTATGCACAGCCTAACGGCAAAAGGCAAAGCAGCAATTGTGGTGCCTACCGGTTTTATTACCGCCCAGTCTGGTATTGATAAAAAAATTAGAACGAAACTGGTGCAAAGTAAAATGCTGGCAGGTGTGGTGAGTATGCCTTCAAATATTTTCGCGACGACGGGAACCAACGTTAGCATTTTGTTTTTAGATAAAACCAACACTAAAGACGTGGTTTTGATAGACGCTTCAAATCTGGGAACCAAAGTAAAAGAAGGTAAAAATCAAAAAACGGTTTTAAGCGAAGCCGAAGAACAACAAATCATCGATGTTTTTAATACGAAAGAAGCCAAAGAGGACTTCTCGGTAGTAGTAAGCTATGAAGATATTAAAGCTAAAAACTATTCCTTAAGTGCAGGGCAATATTTTGAAGTTAAGATTGAATATGTGAGTATTAAACCTGAGGAGTTTGATGAAAAAATTATAGAATTTACTACCACTTTAAATGACCTTTTCGAAGAATCTAAAAGGTTAGAAAAGGAAATTAATAACAACCTTAAGACTTTAAATTATGAAGAATAATTTTAAGTTAAGTACTTTAGGTCAACTTGGTAAAGTTTCGATGTGCAAACGGGTTTTAAAAAATCAAACCAGTGAGAACGGACAAATCCCGTTTTATAAAATTTCAACCTTTGGCGGTAAGCCAAGTACTTATATTTCTAATGAATTATTTGAATCATTTCGTGACAAATATCCATATCCTAAAACTGGTGATATATTAATTTCCGCAGCAGGAACTATTGGTAAGACTGTAATTTTTGATGGTGAACCATCCTATTTCCAAGACTCAAACATTGTATGGATAGCAAATGATGAGAAAAGGGTTTTAAATAAGTACTTATATTATTACTACCTAACAGAGCCTTGGATTGCTACAAGTGGTAGTACAATCAAAAGACTTTATAATGATAATATTAGAAACTTAAACATCTCTTATCCTGATATAAGAACTCAAAAACAAATCACCAAAGTCCTTTCCGATTTAGATGCCAAAATAGAAGTCAATATCAAAATTAATCAAGAGTTGGAGGCGATGGCAAAAACGCTATATGACTATTGGTTTGTACAGTTTGATTTTCCAATGTCTAAGGAGTACGCTGCCTCAATAGGCAAACCTGAGTTAGTCGGCAAACCGTATAAAGCATCTGGTGGTAAGATGGTTTTTAATAAAGAGCTGAAACGGGAGATTCCTGAGGGTTGGGAGGTTGGTACAATTTTAAATTGTGCAGATTTATTAGGAGGTGGCACCCCAAAAAAGGAAATACCTAAATACTGGAATGGTAAAATACCTTTTTTCACTCCCACAGATACAGAAAACAATGTGTTTTGCCTTAAGACAATCCTATATACTAATGAATTGGGAATTAGCAGTAGCAGCACCAAATTATTTGATAAGGGCACTATTTTAATTACAGCTAGAGGAACAGTTGGTAAAATCAATATTGCAGGAAAGCCTATGGCTATGAATCAATCTTGCTATGCTTTAAAACCAAAAATAAATTTTAGTTCAGAGTTTATTTATTTCCATACTGATCAAATTGTTAAATATTTAAAAGCAAAATCTAGTGGATCTATTTTTAAAGCGATAGTAACCAACGATTTTAAATTTACTCCTACAATAGTTCCGGATATTGACATTGTAAAGTTGTATTCCAAAAAGACTATTTCAATGTTTGAAAGAATTCTAAATAATAAGAAACAGAATCAAAAACTCGCTGAACTCCGCGATTGGTTATTGCCTATGTTGATGAATGGGCAGGTGCGGGTAGCGAGAGGTTATGATGAGGTTGATGAGGAGTTGGGGATGGTTGCTGAGGGTATTGGTAAATATGGGGAGGGATGAGATTAGTAGCAATTTACATACTTAAGCATTATTTATTTGATGGACCACAAACTATAAACCTAATAGGTAAATACTTCTATTCTTTTGAGAAATCCCAAAAGAAAATAGTAATAACTAGGACTAAAAATCAAGATTATATAGAAGGGTTTCAACAAGGAGGTTTAAGTGAAATTTCTGCAATTGTAGGAGCCAATGGTAGTGGTAAAACGACTTTCTTTTCGATAATAAATAAATATAACGATGACACCCGATCACTCTTCATCTATGAAAATGATGCTGATGAGTTGATTATAGAAAATAGAACAGGTCGAACTAACGAATATGGAAATATTTCTGAAGTAGATAGTTTAGATATTTTTCATGTTGATAATGAACTTCAATCCACTGTCAATATTGATATTCCAGTTCTTTATTACTCTCCCTTAGCGGACGAGGATCTTACAAGATTTGCTTCTCCCATATCAAAAACTTCACATTTCAAATCTACGCTAATAGAATATCATTTAGATAACGTAGAGCGTTCGTTAATGCTGATGACAGATGAAGTCGCAGATGAAATAAAAGAATTATATCCTGAATTGCCTCTTTATAATTTCTTAGATATAAGAGCCAAGCCACTTTATAAAAGAGATTTGAGAAATGTATATGGCGGATTTAAAGAAGAAGGGGATATAGAGACAGCACAAAAGGTAAGTTTAGATAAATTGTGGGATAGCTATGAGAATAAGGCTGATGACAAAGAACATTTATTGCACGAAAATAGACACTTCTTTCGTGACTTAGAAGTAAATATTTTCTCTTATCTCATTATAGACGGAACTTCAATGCAAACTGTTTTCAATGGTAATTATGAAATCTCATTCGAAGACATTATTCAAGAAAAAGATTTTTACAAAAAGTTAGATCACTTTTTCTTTCATAAACTGGCGTATATAGATAAATATATCTACCGACAATTACGACAAATTTATAATGAAAACGATTATCACACATTGCTCTTTGTTTTTGAAACAACCAATTTTGATGAGGAATTAAATGAGAAAAAAGAAAATTTAATTTTTAGAATTAATGAAATAAAAAATAATGCTAAAAGTTTCTCGCCAAAAGAATTAGTTGAGTATGTGTCTAATGAACTAGACACAATGATGGAGGAAGAATTAAAAAGTGAGGAATTTAAAATTATTTATGATAATTTATCTGATTATATAGATTATTTATTTAAACTATACCACGATAATGAAATAAACTATTTAGCAAAAATTCAAACTGATTTTAATGACATTCAAAACGGAATAGAAAAGTCATTTGATCAAATATTTGCAGAAAGACATGAAATAATAGATCAGCTAACTTCGGGAGCAAAACGCACTATTACCCTTTTTGATTCGGTTAAGAGTTTATACTTTTTATTAGAATCAATCATAGAGAAGAAAGGCTTCAGGTTAAATCAAGGAAGTATTCATATAAAACTTAAAGAGGTTGATTTTGATGTTTTTAAAAGGATTATACAACTGTATAAAAGAGTAATACAGGCATTAAATAGTAATTCTGTAATCGATGCGCAATTTATCGAGTTTCGACCTGATAAAAGATTATCATTTGGTGAGAAGTCTTTAATAAATCTCTTTAGTAGTATATATGAATTTACTCTAAAGAAATACCATCATTTGCGTCGTAAAGAAAATTACATTTTACTACTAGATGAAGCAGACCTAGGTTTTCACCCACTTTGGAAAAAAAAATATATAAATGTGATCTCAAAAGTCACTCCTTTAATATTTAATAAACTAAATGAAGATATCGATAATTCCGACAATCCTAATTTAGAAAAACGTAAAGTTCAAATTATAATTTCAACCCATGATTCCTTAACTCTTTCGGATATACCTAATTATAATATTACCTACATTGATAGAAAAGTGGATGCTTTATCAGATACGGCTAAAATATTATCAATAGAGGAGAAGCCAACAAAATCCTTTGGAGCTAATATTACCGATTTATTAGCAGATTCATTTTTCATTAGTGATGGTTTAATCGGTGAGTTTGCAAATGAGAAAATTGACGATGTTATCAAGTGGTTAAATAAGAAAATAGTTGAGAAGGAAATAGCGGAGCTAAAAAGTCAAAAAGATGTAGATAAGGAGTTATTACTGGCTAAAAGCAAGAGTTTAGATATTTTTAAAACTATTGCTGATCTTGATAAAGATTATGTTGTTAAACTCATTAAAATCATTGATGAGCCATTGCTTCGGTACAAATTGGAAGAAATGTATCATACGATTTATCCAAAGGAAATTAACCGCGAAGATGTGATCGCTCAAATTCAACTTCTTGCTAAGAATTCAGGACTTAACGTTAATTTTGATGACTTATGATTTATTTGGGTGAACAAAAAGATGCTAGAATAAAGTATACTCAAAAAGCATTTTGTTATTTAAATAAAAAGCTATATGGTTCTATTTCATCTTCTAATCCTAATGGCTATAAATGTGGTCAAAAAGATTGCGATGTCTGTTCTATTGGATTCCATGTTTTAGATTTAGGATCATTTAATGATTTTATAAAGCCATATATCTATAATATTATTTCTGTGATGCCAGATAAGATGCTAAACTTTGAAAAAAAAGTTAGTAAGGCATATATAAAAGCAGGTTTAGGTACGAGTTATGATTTTAAAGATAATTGCTCTAAATTATTTAAAATACAAGGCTATACTAATTGGTTTACAGGCTATGCTATTAATTACCAGTTGGCAGAATGGCTAGATCAACATACCTGTACCTTTTGCAATCGTCAATATATTTTTACTGCAAGAAAGAAGGCAGGAACAAAAGGGATGACTTGCCAGTTTGATCATTGGTTTGATAAAGCAACTCATCCTCTACTAGCTCTGTCCTTCTACAACCTAATTCCTTCTTGTTCTGTTTGTAACAGTTCGGTTAAGTCCACTGCATCTTTTGATACAAAAACACACTTGCATCCTTATTTGGATAAAAATATTGCAAACTCATTTTCCTTCTCATATATAATGAACGCTCAGTCAGCGTATGAAATAAGCTTCGCTAATGAATATAAAATTTCTAACAAGGCTAAAAGAACTTTAAAAGATTTAGGAACTAAATTGGTTTATAGTAAACACAGTAAAAAAGAATTAAAAGACCTAATAGATCTTAGAAAAAAATACAGTGATAACTACTTAGAAATATTGCTTAAAAAAACTTTTGGTGATTTACATATGTCAGATCAGGAAAGGTACCGTTTGATTTTCGGTATTGAAATAGAGGAAAAAGATTATCATAAAAGACCAATGAGTAAGTTTAAAAAAGACATCATTACAGAGTTACTTTCAATAAAAAATTAATCTAATAATATACTTCCTTACTAAAAGGGATATCCATACACTTAGAATTTTATGCGAAATATAAGTTATACTGAAAACGAAAAACAAAGTTTTATAAAGTATTTGGAGCAAAGCGTTAATCGGAAAGAAATTTTTAAGGATTGGCAATCGTATGCTCATGAGTTAGTAACCCATATCCCAGTTGATTCTGATAAAATAAGAATGGCATTAAGGTCAAGTCCGGTTGAGGCGATGGTCATCATCGGTATGCCAAATGTATTTACTTATAAAGAAATAAATGATACTGCCATTGTAGGTTTTATGACAAAAAGAGGTTTTCTTGATACCTTGAGTTACTCAATCAAGCACCACGAGACCTTTGAATTTGCAGATGATTATAATCTAGAGCGTTTTGAAATTCAGGATTGGTCGGCTATTCCCAATGAGCTTTTAGAGCATCATAAGGCTCAGGTTTCTCTTTTATACGATAGAGTGAAAGATTCCAAATTAGCTGATTGGAATAAGGAAGCCAGTACAACTAATAACTTTTTAAAGAACATTATATATTCAAATAATTCTATGATAGTACAAGATGATATTCACAAAATAGATTTTTTCATAAAGGAAGAGTTTGAAGTGTTAGAGAATACAAGGGGTAACAAGTACGACAAGCATAGTGCTGATGATGTTAAGCTTTACAATTATCTAAAAAAGGTTTACAAAAAGAATCAATATTGGGCAAATCAAATCAAAAGAGACTTATTCCCAAATGGAGTAGAGAAAACTGTAAAAAAACCAACAAATCAAGGGAATAATTTTGACGGATACTTGTGGAGTAGAATATATCCGAGTCAAGAAGATTTAGAAGTAAAATGGTTGGCTTTTACTATAGGCATTTCAGAACATCATTTTGAAGTAAAGATTGATACAGTAGGTTTAGAAGATAATGATGCGATAAGGCAAAAATATTTTAAAGAGCGTGGAGACTTTTATTCATCTGAGTTGGTTTATAGATACCATTTTGAAAGTATTACGGGTTGGCTTGATTTGATAAGACGTACTAAGCAAGATATAAAGAAATTAATGCCACATTATGAGCGTCTTAAGAATTTGGGAAATGAATCTTTTCATTCAAAATTTTCTAAGATGAATCAAAAATACAGCAGTTCTTTAAATCAAATCTTATACGGTCCTCCGGGAACTGGGAAGACTTATGCGACAAAAGAAAAAGCAGTGCGTATAGCCAATCCTAATTTTTTTAGTGCTGATTTAGAGAAATCAAGGGAAGCTATATTAGAAGAGTATAATCAACTTTGCGAAGAAGGTCAAATTGTGTTTACTACGTTTCACCAGTCTTTAAGCTATGAAGATTTTGTAGAGGGTATCAAACCCATAATGAATGGTAAAGATTTATCATACCAGATTGAATCAGGAATTTTTAAAAGTATTTGTGAAAAAGCAGAGAATGACTGGCAGGCTTTAACAAAGGGTAGCGAAATACATTTACCTTTTGATGAGGCTTTTAGTAAACTTAGAGAAGAATGGGAAGAAGATAATACTATTCAATTTTCATTAAAGACTACTGGAAATGAATATACAATATTAGATTTTACAGACACATCAATTCATTTTAAAAAGGCTAACGGTGGCACAGGTCATACATTAAGTATAGCAACTTTAAGAAAGGCGTATCACGGTGAAAAGAAAATAAACCCAACAGGAGTAGGTATATATTATCCGGGAATCATTACCAAACTTAAATCGTATGAAGGCAATTCTGAAATTAGTAAAAAGCCTTTAAAATCATACGTTTTAATAATTGACGAAATTAACCGAGGAAATGTTTCATCAATATTTGGAGAGCTTATTACATTATTGGAGTCTGATAAGAGACTAGGAGAGAAAGAAGAAATCAAATTAAAACTTCCATACTCTAAGAATTCAATGGTTGATTTTGGAGTACCACCCAACTTACATATTATTGGAACAATGAACACTGCAGATCGTAGTGTTGAAGCTTTAGATACAGCTTTACGTAGACGTTTTACTTTTGAAGAAATTATGCCTCAACCAGAGTTGCTATCTCCTGCCTACCAATACTGGCAATTGCTTTGGGAATATAAGGATGTCATGTGGGACGATTCAGAGTTTAAAGAAAAAGAGGAATTGTTTTTTGCAACTAGTGGGGCTAGCGAAGAGTTAATTGATAATCGCAAGACTATTTGGTCAGGTTTTGAAGATCAAGGTCCTAATCAGAATCAGGTACAGGAATTCGAAAAGTATGAGTTTAACGGCTTAAGGTTAGACCGCACACTTCAAACTATAAATAGCAGAATTGAAGCACTATTAGATCGCGATCACACCATTGGGCATTCTTACTTTTTCAAAGTGAAAGATGCAGAAAACAAAGAGCGAGCTTTAAAACAAGTGTTTAAAGACAGCATTATTCCGCTATTGCAAGAGTATTTTTATGGGGATTACAGTAGAATAGGTTTGGTCTTAGGTGAGGGATTTGTTAAACAAGCTCAGAGAACTGATGAAAAACTATTTGCAAAATTCAATAATTTAAATCCAAGTTTCGAGGTACCTGAGCGGTACGAATTAATTTCAATTGATGATAGTTTTAAAATAGGTGATGCTATAAAACAGCTAACAATTAATGTATAGCCCTAATCCCATACAAGTTTTTGAATACGAGAGTTTAAACATTGGCGCTAAGAAAGGCAAAGTTGAATTTAAGAGAAAGCATTTTGATGCATTAGTCAAATTCAATGAACTACACGGGAACAAATACTTTACAGTAGGTCATAAAAAAATAACGTTCAAGCAGTATGTAGGGGTTCTACAGGTAGATGATGTTTGTGTAGAAGTATTACCTAAAGCAGACCGTTCAAGCGCAAATGAGGGAGCCTGGCAAAATGCCTTGATTGCGATGCTTCGGGTAACTAAGCGGCTTAGAATAAATCAGGTTGATCACGCTAATGTTACCAAACAAAGCAAACACCTGCTCGATATTTATTTTGAATGGTATCTCAATGAGGTGCAAAAACTTATTCATCAGGGACTTATTAAAAAATATTACCGCAAACAAGGCAATCTAAATACCTTAAAGGGAAAGCTTGTTTTTGCTAAAAATATTTCGCAAAACCTGATACATAAAGAGCGCTTTTACACAGAGCATCAGGTTTACGATAAAGACCATTTAATTCATCAAATACTCAATCAGGCATTAGGTATTATTGAGCAGTTTACACGGGGAGGATATTTATATGGCAAATGCAAGTCCATTCAATTAGATTTCCCGGAAGTAAAAGCGATCCAAGCTACTGCTGCCACCTTTGATAAACTAGTTTTAGGTCGTAAAGAGCAACCTTATAGAACAGCATTAGAAATAGCCCGGTTGATCATTCTCAATTTTGCACCCAATGTCAAAAGCGGTTCAGAAAAGATGATCGCCTTGCTGTTTGATATGAACAACCTATGGGAAGAGTATATTTTGGTTCAGCTTAAAAAAGCATTTCAAAATGATGAGGTTCAGGTATTGAGACAGCGCAGTAAATTCTTTTGGAACAGTATAACCATAAGACCTGATATTGTAATCAAAAAGGGAGATCAAACCCTTATGATTATAGATACCAAATGGAAAATCATAGATCATAATAAACCTTCTACAAACGATTTGCGGCAGATGTATGTCTATAATGAATACTGGCAGGCACCTGTTGCGTTGTTGTTGTATCCCGGTATAGATAAAGCAAAAATAGTGGTAAGCTCCTTTAAAAGTATAGGAGATACCGCAAAACATCTTTGTGGTTTAGGGTGGGCGAATGTATTGGATGAAAGAAATAAGCTGAATAAAAATATAGGTAGAAATTTAGTAGAATTGTTACAGTTGCATAATGTCATCTAGTTGCTAATTTCTGCACGACCTACTGTAGGCTTCCCCATAAATTGGAAGTTTAAGGAGAAAATACTACGTACAACTTTTTAAGAACAGTAAAGTATCTTCTGTTATTATTGAATTTACGGAGTCTAAGTTTAAAATTACCGTTTCAGAAAATTATAAGCAATTAGATATAAGTGAAGCATTAAACAGTTTTTTAAAAGAAAGGCAGCAGAAAAGTTAAGCCCGCGAGTAAAAAAATGGTCTAAAGAAACAGGTTTAGAATTTAATAAATTAAGATTTAGGCAATTAGAGAAAAGTTGGGGTAGTTGTACGCCTAATAATACAATTATTATTAATGTGGATGCGGTCAAACTATCTTGGTCATTATTGATTATTTAATTGTTCATGAACTCACCCATACTAAAGTCAAAAACCATTCTAAAGAATTTTGGGCAGAGTTATCAAAACATCTTCCCAATTGGAAAAACCTTGATGAACGTAAGTTAGGAATGAAACTTTAAGAATTTAACGGTATAAATAGATATATCATAGTTCATTAAGTTATGGTGTGCCCAAGCTAGCTAGAAATTACTATTTCTATTTATTTCCTAATTAAGATTTAATATTCAATTTTCGTACAAAAACTTACAATGGTTTCTCTGGCCAAAAATCTTTTGGCGAGCAGTCTAAAGCTTTTGCAATAAGATTTAAATGAATAACGTTATATTTTGCTTTTTTAGAAGGTGCTTCAATGTCAGATATGAAGGTAGTGCCTTTTCCTATTGAGTGTGATAAACTAGTCTGACTAATACCTTTACTAAGTCTAAGTTCTCGGACTTTATTAATTATATGATGTTCTATTTTCTCTAATGATTCATGCATATACAAATTGAGCCAAAAAAGAAAGAAATAACTAAGGACTATAGTCCTGTAATTTAAATATTTTTCCTATATTTGAACCATAATATTATATTTGCGATACTTCTTTAAGTAAAATATTAGAAGCATTCGCTTTGAATTCCGATCTAAAAACTGGTAATTTTTAATGCACGGAATGATAAGTGTTAGTGCTCACGACCCGGGCGTGGGCTCACTTATTGTGCGTGGTATACCAGTACCTTAGATCGATAAGTTGAGTTTCCACGCCTTTTTGTATTTGGCTTTTCTCTTCTACATTTTCAAAGCATTTTCTTCTTCCTTTTTTAAGAGTACCGCTATGGTTTAGGGTTGAACTTAATAATTTGTATGCCTATGATATAAAACGAATTAATAATAAGATTTCTCGACTCCGCTCGAAATGACAAGGATGAGATGCTTAACAGGGTGAGATGCTGCATCAAGTGCAGCATGACGTATGTAGGGAAAAATACGACCTCTTTTTAATTCTGTAGCAATTGCAGAGAATTTAGCAGCGATGGCTGTGGAGCAAGGGACTAGTGAAACGGTTTCCCTTGCGCAGGATAAGAAATTCTCGTAGCAATTCAAGGAAATAAAAATCAGTCTAGACTTTTTTGGTTCTTTTTTGGGCAATGCAAAAAAGAAGAAAACAATCAATGAATGAATGCTTATGAAATAAAACGAATTAATAATAAGATTTCTCGACTCGGCTCGAAATGACAAGAGAGTTGAAATTTGAATTACAAGATTTCTCAACTCCGCTCGAAATGTCAAGAGAGTTGAATTTTGAATTGGAAGATTTCTCGACTCGGCTCGAAATGACAAGAGAGTTGAATTTTGAATTACAGGATTTCTCGACTCCGCTCGAAATGACAAAGATGAGATGCTTAACAGGATGAGATGCTGAAACGAGTTCAGCATGACGTCGAATAGGATGAGCTGCTGAATTTAATTTTAAGCATTCAAGTATAGTATGACGTGGCCTATTTTTAGTTTTCGTAGCAAAACGAGTAAAAGCTGCAGCGCGGGCAGAGGAGTATAGCCTAGCGGAGCGATTGCTATACGCAAGATAAAGCTTTTATGTCGTTTTCAAGAAGGCTAAAATCAGCCTAGACTTTTGTTTCTTTTGGGCAATGCAAAAGAAAAGAATATAAACTAAATGCCTATGAATTAAAAAAAATCATGAGATTTCTCGACTCGGCTCGAAATGACAAGGAGGAGAAAATTAAACATGATGAGATGCTGAGTCAGGCTCAGCATGACGATAAACTGGATGAGATGCTGAAACGAGTTCAGCATGACGTCGAACAGGATGAGATACTGAAACGCGTTCAACATGACAGTAAACATTGAAAGCTAAAAGCTAATAGCTAAAAACTAAAAACTACAACAAAAAAGCCCCCTCCCAACTTTGGACGGTCAAGGAGAAGGCGATTATTAACTAAATCGAATTAACTAATAACACAACAAATCTATGAAATTTTCTTACAGGCAGTACCTGTTACGGATAACTCTTTTATTGATAGGAGTTACTCCCTTAAGCGGGTTCTGCCAACAAATTATCGAGGGACAGGTTACTGGTCCCCAAGATCTCCCTATCCCAGGGGTCAACATTCAAATACAAGGGACTAACCGAGGAACCACCTCTAATTTTGAAGGCGAGTACCAATTGGTGGCTAGACCGCAAGACACCTTGGTCTATACCTATATGGGCTATGTCTCGCAAAAAGTAGCAGTGGGAGAGCAGACGCAAATTAACATACAGCTAAAAGAAAACGAGAACTCTTTAGGCGATTTGGTGATCAATGCGGGTTATTATACCACTACCGAGAGGGAACGCACAGGTAATATCGCCAAGGTCACAGCCAAAGAGATAGAACTGCAGCCCGTGGTAAGTCCGTTACAAGCCCTCCAAGGAAGAATGGCAGGGGTGGAGATCAGTACGGGAACTGATACCCCGGGGGCAGCGCCCACTATTCGAATTCGCGGACAAAATAGTTTGCGTAGTGAAGGGAATTACCCCTTATATATTATTGATGGAGTTCCAATCAATTCCACTCCTGTAGAGAGTAAGAGTAGTCTGAGTTTTTCTGGAATAGACCCACTGAGTACGATGAACCTGAGTAATATTGAAAGTATTGAGGTGCTAAAAGATGCTGATGCTACGGCGATTTACGGCTCTCGAGGAGCCAATGGGGTGATTTTGATTAGCACTAAAAAGGGGAAGGGGCAAAAAGGAATTCAAGCCAGAATTTATAAAGGAGTATCGACCGTTGCTAATAAACTAGATCTATTAAATACCCAGCAATACCTTAAAATAAGACAACAAGCTTTTGTAAATGATGGGGTAGAACCCGATGAATATAACGCTTACGATTTGTTGCTTTGGGATCAAAACCGAGAAACCGATTGGCAGGAAGAGTTTTTGGGAGGTACGGCCGATATTACCGATGTGAATATTTCCGCTCAAGGCGGAAGTGACCAGACGCATTTTAGATTAAATGGATCATTTCACCAACAAGGGAAAATTTACCCGGTAGATTTACAATATCAAAAATTTACAGGTGGGGCACACCTAGATCATCGATCTAAAAATGATAAATTTCAATTGGGGCTGGCACTCAACTATGGAGTAGATCAAAATGAACTGATGGGCAATGGAACCGATTTTAAGGCCAATGCTTTTTTATTACCACCTAATGCGCCCGAACTTTATAACGAAGATAATAGTCTAAATTGGGAGACTTGGGGAGAAGCAGGGCTTGAACACCCTTTAGCAGGTCTTTATAATAAGGCGGAAATAAAATCTCACAATTTAGTAACCAGCCTTAACCTCTCTTACCAAATAGCCAAGGGATTAGAGCTGAAAACCAACTTTGGTTTTACCCATTTCAATAGCGATGAAGTGGTTAAAATGCCCAAGCGTTCTTATAATCCATCTTCTATACCGTTGCACCGATCCCTAAATACCCAAAGTCAGCGTCAATCTTGGATCATAGAGCCACAACTTAATTATCAGCACCAATGGGGAAAGTTAAATCTTAACGCGCTAATTGGGAGTACGCTTCAAGAAAATCAGTACGATACCTTTAGCGTACAAGGAGAAAATTATGTGGCAGAAGCTTTGATTGGAAATCTTGGGGCCGCAGAAAGTTTGCTCCACGCACAAGCCAAAAACACCCAATACCGTTACCAAGCAGTATTTGCTAGAATCGGAATCAACTGGGATAAAAAATACTACCTGAACCTTACTGGGAGAAGGGATGGTTCTTCTCGTTTTGCCCAAGGGAATCGCTTTGCTAATTTCGGAGCTATTGGAGCGGGATGGATTTTTACCGATGAGGCATTTTTTAAACAGCACCTCGCATGGTTATCTTTCGGGAAACTGCGAGGGAGTTATGGAACCACGGGGAGTGATCAGATTCCAGATTATGGATACCTAGATGCTTATGAAGTTACTTCAGGTCCGGGCGGACTTTATCCCACGGCTTTAGCTAATCCTGAATATTCTTGGGAGGTCAATAAAAAAGCAGAGGTGGGGATGCAGTTAGGGTTCTTAAAGGATAGAATTCAGTTGGGGGTAAGCGCCTACCGCAATCGTTCTTCCAATCAATTGGTGGCCTATCCATTACCAGCGACAACAGGATTTAATAGCGTACAAGCCAACTTACCAGCGACTGTAGAAAATAGGGGGTGGGAAGTAGAATTTTCTAGTGATAATATCCGTAAAGGAAACTTTCGTTGGCAGACTTCCTTGAACATGAGCTTCCCAAAAAATGAACTGATCAGTTACCCTGGTCTAGAGCAATCTCCCTATGCCTATACGTACCGAGAGGGACATCCTTTAAATATAGCACTCTTGTATGAATATGAGGGTATAGATCCAGAAACGGGCTACTATCAAGTCGTAGATCAAAATGGGGATGGCGTCTATGATCAAGAGGATAAGGTGGTGATTCAAGACCGCACCCGCGAGTATTTTGGGGGCATTCAAAATAGCCTCAGCTATAAAGGAATTTCCTTGCAATTTTTATTTCAGTTTGTCCAACAAGAAGGGAGCTTTGCGGATATCTTTAATGCTGGTTTTCCGCAAGCACTCACAGCAGAAGTCGATCAAAATTCTAGTGTGTATCCACAGGTATCACAAACCTACGAAGCTTCACAGGCTTATTCTCGGGCGGTGCAATCTGACCTTACGATAGAGAATGCTTCTTTTATCCGTTTAAAAAGCTTGAATTTAAGTTATGAATTTCCCCTAAGCTGGATTGAGGAGCTGAATTTAAGTCAGGCTAAATTCTTTCTAACAGGACAAAATTTATGGACGCTGACCGATTATAAAGGCATGGATCCTGATTCCCCCGTGGGTGGAACAGATTTTTCTAGCCTGCGTACCCTTACCGCAGGGGTGCAACTTAACTTTTAAAAACATACCGATGAAAAATAATACATACCTTATCCTAATGAGCACCCTACTTTTAGGGATGTTACTTACTTCTTGCCAGGAATGGCTAAATATTGAAGAACCCGATTATAAGCTGGTAAGCAGTAAAGTGTTCGACACCGAAGAAACTGCAGAAGCCGCCATGCAAGGGATTTACAATCAACTCTACCAAGCTAGTTTTAGTGCAGGTTGGTTGGGGAGTACCACCGTATTGGCAGGATTATCGGCAGATAATTTAGAGCTGATCAATACCAATACCTTCGACTTATTAGGTTTTCAAAATCACCAGTTGCATCCCGAGAACTCTTATAATGAAGGTTTGTGGGGAAGCGCCTATAATATGATCTATATGGTTAATTCCCTATTGGAAGGACTAGAGGTCTCCACCAAAGTATCTCCAGAAACAGCACAGCGATTGGAAGGAGAAGCTCGTTTTGTTCGTGCTTTTACCTATTTCTATTTGGTGAATTTGTACGGAGAAGTACCCTTGGTATTAGGAACCGATTACCAAGAAAATGCTGTAGAACCTAGAAGTTCTAAACAAGCCATTTATGAAAACATCTTAGCGGATTTAGGAATTGCGGCCAATGCGCTGGGAAATAGCTACCCCTCGGGAGAGCGTACACAAATCAATGCCTATACCGCTAAAGCTTTATTGGCGAGGGTGCACCTTTATTTAGAGAATTGGGAATTAGCCGAAATTTACAGCAGTGAAGTGATCGCCGCCAGCGGAACTTACAGTTTGCCTACCGATTTAAATGAGGTGTTCCTAGCCAACAGTCCGGAGGCCATTTGGCAGCTTTCCCCTATAGGAAACGGAACAGGTTTAACACATACCAATGAAGGTTCGGTATTTATCATTAATCCCTATATCCCTTCTTTTTCCTATGTAAAACTAACAGCAGATTTGGTGAATTATTTAGACGAAGAAGATCAACGCAAAATTGATTGGATAGGCTATCACGAAGGTCTGGACGTTTATCACGCGTACAAATACAAAATCCATAATGCTACAGGAGAAGCTACGGAGTATTCTATGATCTTAAGATTAGCCGAACAGTATTTGATACGGGCAGAGGCTCGCGCTCAACAGAATGATCTTTCAGGAGCTATTGCAGATCTAGATCAGATTAAACAACGAGCGGGGTTAGAGCTATTGTCAGAAAACAACCCAGGAATAAGTCAGTCTGCCTTATTAGAGGAAGTGGTAAAAGAACGTCGCAAAGAACTTTTTACCGAATGGGGCCACCGTTGGTTGGATGTGAAACGATGGGATACCACCGAGCAGGTATTTGCTCCTTATAGCCCTGATTGGGAAGCTACCGATGTATTATACCCCCTTCCTGCTACGGAATTATTAAGTAACCCCCAGCTCCTACAAAATGCAGGCTATTAATTTGAAGCTATGAACAAAAAATTCTGTAGAATAATAATAGGCTTGGGGGTCTTTATGATGGTGTTTTTAGGCTATGGTCAATCTGCCCAACACTCAAGACCATCGACAGATGTAGTGGAAGGACAACTCAACAACGGACTAAAGTACTACCTCAAACACCTACCCAATGCGGGGAATAAGATACATATGCGTCTTTTGATCAAAGCAGGAGTAGAGCAAGAAAAAGAAGGACAAGTAGAATTAGCACACCTCTTAGAGCATGTAGCTTTTGGTCCTAGTCCTCATTTTCCTAAGGGAATAATGCATCCCGAAAGTATGCGCAGTTTAGGGATGGTAAGGGGTGATATCAATGGAGGCACAGGGATGAAGAGTACGAGTTATTACCTGCGGGTGCCTAAGGAGCATCCCCAAGCGGTTGAAAAAGCACTGCATTGGTTGAGAGATATAGCGGCAGATGTAAGATTTAATGCCCGGGAGGTTGAAAAGGAAAAAGCATCGGTAAAACAAGAGATGTTGTTTCGAGAAAGTGATGAGCCTTTAATACTTGCTGCTGTAGAGGCTTTAGAGGCAAAGATTTACCCTTGTACTCGCTTTACCGACAAACTATTTGAAGGCATAGAGGCTTTAACGCCTCAAGAATTAGAATATTTTTATAAAAAATGGTACCGCCCCGATCGTATGGCTATTATTATCGTGGGAGATTTAAAAGAAATGAAGAACCTAGAACAGCATATACAACAACTTTTTGGAGATATCCCACCTGCTCAGCAGATGCAAAAGGTGACGGATTGTGAGGAAGTTTATCAAAATAAACCTCCTCAATTCTTTGTAGAAGAACTAGCAGAAGCATCTCATTTTTTGAGGTATCAGCTCTATTACCGAACGCAACTGACAGAGCGTATACAAACGCCAAAAGGATTTCTAAGCAGTATAGAATTTAACCTTTTCCTTGATATTCTGCGTAAGCGATTAAAATATGTCTATGCGGACCAGATCTCGGTTAAAAATGAATATCAATACGCCTCTAAGCCCATGTCTTATTCCATTCAACTTAGGGGTCAACCACAGAATAGCAAGGAAGTATTAGCTGGGATCACCAACGCACTTCAGGTTCTAAAAGCCTATGGGGTCTATCCCGAAGAGTATAAAGAGGTGGTAGAACAATATGTAACTCAATTATTACCAGGAGCTCATAATTTTTGGATCAAACAATTAGAGAGGCATTTTTTAGAAGGACACCCCTTGTTTGCTTCTCCGAAAGCCTTAGAAACACAGCTTAGAGATATATCCTTAAGCGCTTTTAATGAGCATTTACAAGAATTTGTACGGACGCAACCTCAGGATATTGGGGTAATAACTGGAGGCAAGCTTCCATCGTATTATAAAAAAGAAGACTGGGTAAGAAAACAGCTTTCAGAGGTATCCACCAATCAACTCCAGCCGTATACATTGCCTGTGGTGATAAAGGAGCTCATACCCGCTGCTATAAAAAATGATTTGAAGCCTGTTAGTTTTATGGAAGTGGAGCCGCCAATACAAGGCAGTCGAGCTTTCGTTTTAGAGAGTGGAGTAAAGATTATATTAAAGCCTTTTCAACCTACCCCAGGCATAGGCGCTAAAGACTTATACGTGCAAGGATTTAGACCACAGGGTGCTTCTGCTTTTTCGATGGCGGACTATACCAGTGCTGTGGTGGCTCCTCGTTGGATACAGGAAACAGACTTAAGAGGCTATACTACCAAAGCGTTGAATAGTTTTAAAGAAAGCTATGGTATACATCTGAGTGAGCCATTTATCGATTATCGGGAAACTGGAATGGCTGCCAGAGCACCTTTAGCCTCCACCGAAGCGGTATTGGAGTGGATTTATACGCTTTTTCAAGCAGTTCCTTATTCGGCTAAAAAAGTAAAAGCTTGGGAGATTTTATATAAAGAAAGAGAGCTTTATGTTCCTTCTTCAGAAGAAGAAATAAAATCTTCTATACGAGAATTTTATGGAGATACGGTGATACCTCGTTTTTATGGGTATAGAAATGTAAATTCTTGGCAAAACGTCAAATTCTTACGGCAGCATCAAGCAGAAAAGAGCATAAAGATTTATAATCGCTTGTTTAATGATGCGAGTCAGTGGACGTTTATTTTGAGTGGTGATTTTAATGCAGAAGAAATGATGCCGTTATTACAGCAATACTTAGGAAACCTCCCCGAGGAATCAGTTTTAACTACAAGTCGACCTAAAGCTTCCTTTCCAAAGCCCAATTTAAAAGGACCCTTGGTAAGAAGAATCAAAACGCAAAAATTGATGTCTAATGAAAAGTATTACTTGCAATATATCCAACCGACTAAACAAGTTCTACCTTGGCAAGAAGAGGTATTGGTGCAGACTTTAGGAGAGTTGATAGAAACAAAGCTACAACGATTAAGACAAGAGTTGGGGTTGAGTGTGTATGACCTTTGGTCGGACGGGTATTATGATCTGGAAGAAAATCGTGTGCAAATAAAAATAGAGATCAGTGGTATTCCAAAGGAAATCGAGGCTATTCGAAAGGAGTGTCAGCAAATCGTGGAAGAACTGAAAAAAGGAGATACCTCCGAAAAATACTTGGAAGCTGCGGTGGAGCGTATAAAGCTAAAATATACTGAAGGCTATTTGCAAACTCATGATAAGATGCAACAGCGTCTTTACGATGTACTCGGTAACAAACGTCCGTGGGTTTCTCCTCAGGAGTACCTTAGTTATTTAAATGGACTTAAAGCCAAAGCACTTCAACGGGCAGCTCAACGTTATTTAAAAAAAGAAAATCAATTTGAATTTATTGCAGGTAATATAAGTCCGTAATTAAAAACAGAAGCACACGGTGTTAGCGTGTGCTTCTTCTTTTTTAAGGGTTAATTTTACAATTGAAACGGAACTTTACTTGCGGTTTTCTTAAGAGAACCGAAGTTATTAAGGTCATAGACGCTGTACACTGTACCGTCTTGAAGTCTTACTTGACATTCTCTAGCTCCTGGAGTACCACAATTAATTTCTGGAATGGCCATCCAAGTGCTGCCGTTATGAATATAATCTACGGCCTGTTTATTCTTCTCTGCCGTGGCAAAGGAGAGTCCAGTAGCGAATATCATCGCTAACACGGGAATTAAAAATTTATTTTTCATAATTTCTAAATTTAAATTAAATAAAATGCCTACTCTTTTTTAGAGGTTTTCGGCTACCCCTGGCGTGTTGCGCAACACTTATTTTTTCTTTCTTTGAAATACAGTATAAAGATCAGCCATATTATTTATTCATAAGGGATAAAGAGTTGGCTGTCAGGGATTTTATCGGTTGATATGATTTTCCAAACGAGAAAATGAAGCTAAAAAGTGATTTACATGTTGTGTATTCATAAGTTACGGGTTTAGAATACTAAGATAAACAGTAGGTATGCTTTTACACTAGGGTTTTAGCTTAGTATATGTATGCGAAAACTTTCAAAAAAGAATAAAAAGATTTCTCGACTCCGCTCGAAATGACAAGAGAGTTGAATTTTGAACTGCAAGATTTCTCGATTCCATTCGAAATGACAAGAATGAGATACTCAATGTAACTCTAAACATTCAAGTATAGTATGAAGTGGCCTATCGAAAGTATTCTGTGAAATTTGAAAATCGATGGTCGTAAAATTTTAGGCTGTTTGAACGAAGTGAGTTCTTAAAATTTAGACCTCGAACGATAAATTTAGAGTAAGATTCGTAAGCCTAGACTTTCCCGCCCGTACCGGTCGGGCGGGTTTGGTTCTTTTTTGGGCAATGCAAAAAAGAAGAGATTAACTAAGTAATAAACGAATGCTTATAAAATAAAACAAAATAATAATAAGATTTCTCAGTCGTGCCTTCTTCGAAATGACAAGGATGAGATACTCAATGTAACTCTAAACATTCAAGTATAGTATGAAGTGGCCTATCGAAAATTGCTCGTAAAATTTAAAGTGAAAAGGGCGTAAAATTTTAGGCTGTTTGACCGCAGGGAGTTCCTAAAATTTAGACCTCGAACGATAAATTTAGAGTAAGATTCGTCAGCCTAGACCTTCCTGCCCGTACCGGTCGGGCGGGTTTGTTTAGCTCACCCATTACTATTTTAAGGGAGTTCGTGCATCTTCTATCGAAGAGGTCTTTTCTGCGATGGGAAAAAGTAAGAACAACCATAGAATTTGAGCTTTCACTTGTTAGATAGAAATTACATTAATGATCCCTTCATTTTGTCTTGATACAAAACGAAGCAAAAGATCAAGACTGACTAAAAATCTATAAGAAAATACTACGGAACCCGCAGCCACAAATGAAAAGAACTCAACCTCCTTAGCAGTCGGTCTCAAACAGCTTTTCATTTTCTATCCACCGCTGCTTCCTTGATTTTCAATATATTTTTAGATAGGTCAACTTTTACGAAAGATGCAAGAATGCAAAATAAGAGGTAGGATTTAAGATTTCTCTCTATCAATAAATATAAAATATTCTTAGAAAGCATTCGGCCTATCGAAAATTACTCTTAAAATTTGAAGTGAAAAGGGTGTAAAATTTTAAGCTGTTTGAACGAAGTGAGTTCTTAAAATTTAGACCTCGAACGATAAATTTAGAGTAAGATTCGTCAGCCTAGACTTTTTTGGTTCTTTTTTGGGCAATGCAAAAAAGAAGAGATTAACTAAGTAATAAACGAATGCTTATAAAATAAAACAAAATAATAATAAGATTTCTCAGTCGTGCCTTCTTCGAAATGACAAGGATGAGATACTCAATGTAACTCTAAGCATTCAAGTATAGTATGAAGTGGCCTATCGAAAGTATTCTGTGAAATTTGAAAATCGATGGTCGTAAAATTTTAGGCTGTTTGACCGCAGGGAGTTCCTAAAATTTAGACCTCGTTTGATAAATTTAAGAATAGTTTCGTAAGCCTAGACTTTTGTTTCTTTTGGGCAATGCAAAAGAAAAGAATATTAATGAGGCTAGACTTTCCTACCCGTACCGGTCGGGCGGGTTTGGTTCTTTTTCCGGAGATGGGAAAAAGTAAAGGATATAGATAAAAAAACACAATACTTGATATATGTAAATGAGAAGACTGTAATAAAATTCCTTTTATCTTTACCGCTTTAGTGGAGAAAAGAATGAAGAAGCAATTAAAAACACCTTGGCCTACCAAAAAGGCGATGATACAAGTTTATGAAGAGAACCTTTGGGGTGGAGGGGAAGCAGAATTTTATTCTGGTTTAGGATCGCATCATCCTAAAGTGGTCGAGCCTTATATTAGCGTTGTGTCTCAGTTTTTTAAAACTCTGGCATCGCCTCCCTTAGTCTGTGATTTGGGCTGTGGAGATTTTAATATAGGAAAGCAACTGCTAGCCTTTGCAAAAACCTATAAGGCTATCGATATTGTTCCCGATTTGATCGCTCATCATCAAAAGACATTTCAGCAGAAACATCTAGAGTTTTATGCCCTAGATATCGCTAAAGATGAATTGCCTTCTGGCGATTGTGCCATTTTAAGGCAGGTGTTACAGCATTTATCGAATGCCGAAATTCTAGCAATCGTTGAAAAACTATATCAGTATAAATATGTGATTCTCACGGAGCATTTGCCTGATCAAGATTTTGAACCTAATGCCGCTATTATTTCTGGACAGGGTATCCGACTTAAAAAGAAAAGTGGAGTTCAATTGTTAGCGGCACCTTTTCACTTTAAAGTGAAAGAAGAAAAAGAGTTGTTGTCAATTCCCTCCCCAGGTTTCAAAGGCAAATTAGTAACGACCCTCTACCAAGTATTTTGATTATTCCTTACTTTTTAAAAATTTAATATAATTATAAAGCAGCCCTCTAATCTGTTCCGCAGCGACGGGATTGGCAGAATGAACCGCAAATTGTAGATTCTTTAAATCCAAACCCGATTCATACACCAACCATTTGGCTGCCGCATAACCATCTGGGGCTACACTATCATTGTTGTCTAATCCCAGGTCATTATCAAAACTAATAAAATCTGGAAGTCCGTTTCGTTTGATGTATTCTACAAACTTTTTATAGCTTCTTATCACATCAAAATGTTCCGTAAAGATAGGTTCGTATACCATATCTACAGTTCTAATATCGTCTAGAAATAAGTACTTCTTTGGAGAAGAGGGAGCTTTGGATAGCGACGCAAAAAAATGTGTGGTGGCCGACTTAAATGTAGGTAACGGAATGCGGTGGGCTAAATCTTGCTGAATGTGAAGCTGGTAATTTTGTTTGACCGGAAAATGCGTGGCGATAAACCCCATTGTTTCTTTAGGGTTTACTACTTCATCTTGAGCTCCTAGAGTAAAATGTACAGGATGTTGATGGGTAGGGAGGGGAGACGGAATTTCTTGACGAACCGTACGATGTGCTAAAGCAGGATTAAATAATAAGGCAGGAGTTTGCAAAAGCCGACTTAGGTAATAGCCCGTAAAACCGCCCATGCTGCTGCCTATGACGACTTCTATCTGCTTTTCCTTATAAGTTTGGTAAAGCCAATCAATACAAGTTGAGTTACTTTTATATGGAATCGTGGGCGCATATACAGTCCCGTATTTTTCTAATGTCTCTCTTTTTTCTGAGTTGAGTGATCTTAAAAGTCCGTGTAAGTATAAAATGTTCATAGATGATGACTTAGTCGTTTTGATATTTTAATTGAATTTTATCTATTTCTTCCTTGATGTATTTTCGATACCAAATTGGGGAGAGTACTTCGGCGTGAATACTCATTTTTAATATTTGTATACTGAACTCATAATTGGGAATAAGTCGGTAACTGACTAAAGAATACCCGGGTTCTTCACTGGTTTCGATTTCCTGTGAAGAATGCAAGGGTAAACTCTCCAAATATTTGGTGTGCAAATTGGTGACTTTGAGTTGAATTTTTTCAGGTTGCTGATCGGTATACATCAATCCTATAATATTCTCGAATTGCTGGGTCTGGTGATAGTATCTTTCTTTGTTAAGCGTACTGAGTTCTCCCAATTTAATATGCGTAATGCGTTCAATCCCATAGGTCCTAATTTCTTCTTCCCCTTTAGGGACGCCAATCACATACCACCGATTGAGGTATTCTTTTAGAATAATAGGAGTAATTAGCTTTGCTTTATAAGTGTCTTTATGGAAATTATAATGAGTAAACTCTAAATCTCGCTCTTGTTTGATGGCTAATAAAATGGGGTGTAGATTTTCAACGCCTTTTAATTGACTAGAATCATCGAAAATTACATATTCTAAAATTTTATGATTGTTTTGCAGGCCATCGCTAAATACATCTGCTAAAGTAACCAGTTCTAGAAATTTAAAAAAAGATTCTACTTTTACACTTTTGTCTTTATCGATAAAATAACCTCTATGCGATTGGCAATAACTGAGTTCGATCCCGAAATCGGCTTTTATTTTTTCAAAATCACGCTCTAATGTCCGTGACGAGATATAAAATTCTTTTTGCTCTAAAAAGGATAAAATCTGATCTTTAGACGCGTAATGTTGGTCGTGAATATACTGGATCACAAATTGAATTCTTCTTGAAATGGAATAATTAGACATAGGTTCAAAATTAGAAAGTAAGTCCGCCATATAGTGACGATGCTTAAAAATAAAAGAATAATTCTAGTCCGACATGATTTGACGGACATAAATTTTAGATTTGTAGGACTATTAACAGCGAGCATTAACTTAAATATTCAGAATGAAATACTTAACTATCGGAAAAATTTTAAATACGTATTCTGATCACTTGACGGAAAATGAAATAAAAGAGTTAAAGGAGATCCAAAGAAAACCTAGTTTATTTGTGGAGCAGGCTAAAGCTTTAAGAAATGTATTATTTGCAGAAGAAACAGATTTTATGTTAGATTCTGGAGCTGATGCTAAAGATCGTGCTAAAGGGAAAAACCCTATGAGTGTAGAGTATACAGAACGTATTAACCTTAAAAGGAAAACATTTGGAGTAAGTGTATTAAGCGAAGCGGGCTATACGACGGATAATTCGTCTCAAAAATTTTGCGAGGAGGTGGTGCGACAGACCAAAAATTATAAGGAGCTCATTGATTTAAAGCGAAATGGAGGTAAACAGATTGTGTATGTAGATATGGATAATGTTTTGGTCAATTTTCAATCGGGTATTGATAAAATTTCAGCTGAAGATATAAAAACCTATGGACCTGATGATTTGGATGAGGTGCCTGGGATTTTTGCTTTGATGGAACCTAATGAAGGCGCGGTTGAAGGTTTTGAGTGGCTAAGTAAACATTTTGATGTATATATTCTCTCTACCGCACCGTGGAAAAATCCTTCTGCTTGGCAGGATAAATTGCTTTGGGTACAACGCTATTTGCCAGAAGTAGCTTGGAAACGTTTAATTTTAAGTCATCATAAAAACTTATTGAAAGGCGATTTTATTATTGATGATCGTACCGCCAGGGGAGTAGATCAATTTAAAGGAAAACATATTCATTTCACAAAAAACGGAGCGGGATTTGATCATTGGAATGACGTCATCACTTATATGAAAAATTTAATATAATGCGTCCAGGAAATTTAATAGAGCTTACAGGTTTAAGCGCCGATTGGGAAGAAATAGATACGATGATGCTTTATGCTTGTTTTAACTTATTGGAGCGCTTTGTGCAAGAGGAAATGCACCTTACTGATTGGGAGGTTTCTGCGAGGCAACAACAGATAAAGAAAGAGATTGATGATTTATCAGCTTGGTGGAATCAGCGAAAGCTAGCGCATCAAGATCTTGAAGAAGAGGAGCAACAACAAGAAGACACCGAAATGCTCTTGCGACTAATCCAAATACGGACCTATTTATGGTCTTGATGTTTTGCTTCTAGAAAGAAAGGTAGATTTTTGTGGAGATTATATAACTATATATGAATTAGGTAAGTATAAGGTAATACCCTAAAAACTCTTTTTTATTTTCATAAATAATTTCACCAACAATAAGCAAGCAAAACCAGCGATTAAACCTACGATAAATTCTCCCAATATAGAAGGAATAGCTTCTGGAATAAGGTGATGTATATACTCTACATTATGAACAAAAATTCCTCCTGCTACCAAAATAAGAGCAATGGTACCAATAACACTAAGGCTTTTGATGACTTTAGGTAATGCAGCGACTAAAATTTCTCCGAGTTTCTTTTTAAAGCTTTTTTCACCTTCACTTTTCTTGATAAGGTAATAACCTGCTTCATCCATTCTAATAATTAGAGCTACAATACCATAAACGCCTACCGTTGCGATAAGGGCGATAATACTAACCACTAAGATTTGTGTAGTAATTTCTTCTTGCACTACCGTTCCTAAGGCGATGATCACAATCTCTACTGAAAGAATAAAATCGGTAACGATAGCTGATTTTACACGCTCTTTTTCAACAGCAAGAATCTCTTCTTCAGTTTTAGCTTCTTTTAATTCTTCTTTTTTAGAATGCTGATGCGGAACAAAAAAATGATAAATTTTCTCGGCTCCTTCAAAACCTAAATACAAACCACCTAATAACAGAATAATAGTAATGGCCACGGGAAGGAAGGCACTCAACAAAAAGGCAATGGGCAGAATGATAAGCTTATTTAATAGAGAACCTTTAGTAATCGCCCATAGGACGGGAATTTCTCTAGACGAAACAAAACCCGATGCTTTTTCGGCATTTACCGCTAGGTCATCTCCTAAAATTCCCGCTGTTTTTTTAGCAGCTACTTTACTCATCACCGCTACATCATCCATGAGTGCAGCGATATCATCTAAAATTGCAAAAATTCCTGAAGCCATAAATTAGGGTTGAAAATTGAAGTTAAAAAAAAGAAACTATAGAGCTTGTAACTTTTTTAATTTCGCTTTCCAAGTCTCCAAGTCTTGCTTATGACGTTCTATATTCTTTAATACTTCTTTAAATAAAGGGTTAGACTCATCGGCATTAGAGAAAAACTGCATGTTGTTTTCTAGCTGTCTTATTTCTGCCTTAGTTTCATCTATTCTCTTGCGAATAAAAAACTGTTCTTTTCTTATTTTCTCGGTATCATCGGCATCATCTAAAGCTTGTAAACGATTTTCGTATTTCAGCATTTCAGATTCCTTTTTACTCATATCGAGGTCATTGAATAAATGGTCTAATGTTTTATTAAACTTTCCTTCAATATACTTCATCTTATAAGGTACTCGACCTAATTCTTTCCACTCCGATATCTTTGTTTTAATAATGGCTAAAGCTTCTTTGTGGTCTTTTGGTAATTGAAGTTCTTTTACCTCTTCTAGCATTTGTTTTTTCTTCTCAAATGCTTCGATACCTTCTTTGTTTTCTTCGTCTTGCTTGGTATGTAAACGATCAAAATAATGATTACAAGCTTTTTTAAAGCGTTTCCAAATCTTATCGCTGTCTTTTCTAGGAACGTGACCTATTTTTCTCCATTCGCTTTGAACCTTTTTCATGATAGGGGTAGTAGCCTCCATATCATTATTGTCCTTATTATCTTCAGCAATTTCAACAAGGTTCAATTTCTTTTCTAAATTTTGATATTGCTCTTTTTTAAGGTCTTTATAGTAAGCGTTCTTTTTACGGTTAAATTCTCTTACCGTTTGTTTAAAACTCGACCAAGTTTCTTCATTTACATTTCTAGGCACTTTTCCTGCCTTAAAAAATTGCTCACGTAAAGCTTCTATTTTCTTAATACGTTGCTGCGCGTGGTTGTGAGATTCAATTTCTAAATCTGCAATTTCTTTAATCTGACTGATCAGCTCTTTCTTTACTTCTAGATTTTTTTCTTTTTCTTGATCTAGTTCTGCGAAATGTGCTTGTCTATTTTCGTGTATTTTTTTGGTCGCTTCGCTAAATTTCTCCCAAATGTCTTCTCTGTATTGTTTTTCAACTGGGCCTACATCTTCTTTCCACATTTTATGGAGCATTTGTAGTTCCCTAAATGCTCTATTGATGTTGGTTTCTTGTGCCAACTCTTCCGCTCTAGCGATCATTTTTAATTTTTGTTCTAGATTGTGTTTAAAGTCCATGTCTCTAAACTCTCTATCTAGGTGTAAGAAATCATAAAAATGCTCTACGTGGTGGTGGTAATTGTTCCAAACTGTATTGTATTGATCTCTAGGAATAGGACCTGCTTTTTTCCAACGGTCTTGCAGTTCTTTAAATTCTTTAAAGTTAGCATTCATGTCGGCTCCAGCGCCCACCATTCCTTTTAACTCTTCAATGATGGCAAGTCTACGCTTTAAATTCTCGTTTAAATTTTGCTTTAACTCTTGGTAGTGATGATTGCGTTTTTCTTTATAATCAAAGTAAGCAGAATTGAATTCTTTTTTTACAGGAGTAGAGTAGTGAAAATCTATAATATTACCTCCTTCTTCTAAGAAATCTTCCTTCTTTTGCTCCATTTCTTCCTCAAACTTCGCATTAAATTCGGTTTTGATTTCTTCTACATGATCTTTTATGGCTTGAATTTTTTCATTTTTTACCAATGAATTTAATTCGTCTATCAACTCTTTCATGCTCATGGCATGATAGTCTTTCATTTCAATATCGTGTCTTTTCCCCGAATCTTCATCTTCACTATCTTCGGCAATAGCGTCATCCATTTCTTTATGCATGTCGTTTGCTTGAGGTTCGTCATCCTCAGAGGTTACAGGGGTTTCCGCAAGTTTTTCGCTATCGGCCTCTTCTACCATTGCACCTTCTAAATCGGCATTTTTTTCATCGCTTTCTTTAGCTTGTGGGGTGGAGGCTTGCATTTTTTGCTCTTCGTTTTCTTCGTTGCGGGTTTCCTTGTCAGACATGTCTTTCAATGTTTAAGTTCATATTATTACAAGTTTGAAAGATAGTAACTAGGAGTTGTTTCTGCAAGAAAAAATAAAGGGAAGCAAATTCTTGTTATTCGTTCCAGATTTGCCAAGCTCTTTCGGCTTGATATTCTAGCATTTTTTTTCCATTATAAATGCTACATCCGCGTATTTTGCCTTTGGCTAAAAATTCGGTTATAGGTGGATTGTAAACAAGGTCATAAAGAAGATGACTGCTTTCTAAAAATTGATAGGGTAGGGCTGGAGATTCCTTTACTTTAGGATGTGTGCCTACAGGAGTACAATTAATAATTAATTGATGTTCTTGAATGATAGTTTCATCTAAATCCGCGTAAGCGAGATCTTGCTGCTGCGGATTTCTAGAAACGAAACGATACTCAATACCCATAGATTTTAAGGCGTTTGCTACCGCTTTAGAAGCGCCTCCCGTGCCTAAAATAAGCGCGTGGGTATGTTGCTTTTCTAGTATGGGAAATAGAGATTTCATAAACCCAAAAGCATCGGTATTGTAGCCTATAAGTTGATTGTTGCTGATTTTAATGGTATTTACCGCTTGTATTTGCTGTGCTTCTGGAGATAACTCATCTAAAAAAGGGAGAATACTTTCTTTATAAGGAATAGTAACATTAAGTCCGTTTAAGCCTTTGTTTTTCTGAAGCACTAACTTCAATTCTTCTATATGTTGAAGATCAAAATTCTCGTACGTAGCATCGATTTGAAGCTGATTGAATTTCTCCTGAAAGAATTTTCTAGAAAAGGAGTAAGATATATTTTTACCTATTAAGCCAAATTTTTTCATGTTTATTTTTCTTTTGAAATTCTGCCGTAACGCTCTAAACCAATCACAACTAAAACACCTACTACAATAAAAATAAAGGCGATATAGGTTTGGGTATCTGTTAAACTAGGCAAATAACGGTCGTAATTATCGAGAATGCGATTGCCATTGGCATCGGTTAGAAATTTACCGCTATAATTAGTTTTAAAAATTTTCTCTTTCCAAGGCCAAACGACTCCTAAAGACCCTGTAATAAAACCAATAATAATGGCATAGGTGATGTTTTTGTAATGATTGAGGACATAACCCAACACGTGAGATAAGGTGACTAAACCCACCACAGAACCTGCGGTAAAACTAGCGAGTACTTGCAATAACCTTACTCTTTCTTGATTATTAGTAAATGAAAAATCTAATTTCATCAAATCGGTTAAAGTATCAAAAAGCGCATTGACCGAGTCTACTAATAACAAAACATAATTACCAATAAGGATAAGGATAAAAGATCCCGAGAGTCCTGGTAGCGTCATCCCCGAAACGCCAATAATACCGCAAATAAATACAAACCAAAGGTTGTCATTTTCGGTAGCAGGTTCTAGTAGGCTAATACCAATCCCAGCCAGCATTCCGACAAGAATAAACAGAAGGTTTTTAGAAGAGCTAAGGTTAAAATCTTTAGCGATATAATAAATTGAACCTAAAATCATCCCAAAGAAAGTGGACCAAACATAGAGTTCATAATGAACAATTAGATAGTCTAAAATTTTAGAAACACTAAAATAGCTAATGACCATACCTAACACCAAAAGTCCTAAGAATTTCCCGTTGATGTAATGATAAAATTCTTTAAATCTTCCTTTGATCAAGAATTGAAAGGAGCGGTAATTGATGCGTTGTAGCGAATGAATAAATTCTTCATAAAAACCAGCGACAAAAGCAACCACGCCCCCAGATACCCCAGGAACTTTGTTGGCAGCTCCCATGGCAAGGCCTTTGAGTACTAAAAATAATTTATCGCTAAACGTTCGGGTTTGCTGCATTCCCTTCTGGTTTTTCTTCGGCTACTTTTTCTAATATGATAATCAATAAAAAGCCTGCTAACATTAATAATCCAGCATATAGTAAATAAGATTCTCCATTGAAATTCCAAGGGAGAACCGACTCTTCGTTGATCACTTTTTCTTTATCACCAAACATTTTGGTTTCTAACACGTGCTTCCACGGCCAAATTTTATTTAAGGAACCCGCAATAAATCCGGTAAGAACGGCTAAGGTTAAATTTTTATAATGCTGAAAAAGCCACTTTAAGACTTTAGAAAATAATAACAAACCTGTAATCGCTCCCAAGCCAACTACAGCTACTTTTTTTAAATCGAAGTCGTGAACTGCTTTGGTGATAGTTTCGTAAGCGCCTAAAAGCACTAAAATAAAAGCTCCGCTAATACCAGGTAAAATCATAGCGCAAACCGCAATAGCCCCCGACATAAATAAATACATATAGCTATCATTAGAAGCGCCAACAGGTAAGGTGGTGATATAAAAAGCAAGTATAGCTCCTAGTATTAAGCCTATGAAATTAGCGATTTTCCATTGTGTAATTTGTTTGGCGACAAACCAAATACTGGCGATTACCAAGCCAAAAAAGAAAGACCAAATAAGAATAGGATGATGTTCTAATAGGTAGCTCGCTAAGCGCATAAAGGTAAATACGCTAATTAATACACCTGTTAAAAGCGCGACGATAAAACTGCCGTTTAATTTTTCCCAAAAGGCAGCAAAACCTTTGTTTTTCCATTCCGTTACTAGAGCGTAATCTACATTACCAATGGTGGTGATTAACTCTTCGTAAATACCTGATATAAAGGCGATGGTTCCTCCAGAAACACCTGGGACAGTATCTGCGGCTCCCATAGCCATGCCTTTTAGTCCTATAGTGAAATAGTCTTTAATTTTTCTACCCATGAAATTGATTCGATTCTATAAAAGTAAAAATACTAAAATAGAAAAGAAGGGACTAATTTTAATGCGACAATTGATTAAGCTTTATACTTATTAATAAGGCTTTGAATGCTAGGACGGTCAAAGATATTAGGAAATAGGTATTCTATAACCATCACATATTCTTCGTCGATTTCTAATCCGTTTTTGAGGTGATAGTATCCTTTTTCACCTTCATTAATGGTAAAATGTAAACCCGATAAACGGTATTCAATTTCTGCGGTATCTGGATAAAATTCTATGGCTTGAAACATGGTTTCTATCGCCGTTTCATATTCTCCTAAATTAATAAGGAGATCGCAGCGAGTTACCCAAGTTTCTAATTCATAGTTTCCTAGTTCCAAACTTTTCTTTAGGCCTTTTTCTGCTTCTTCAATAAAGTTGAGTTTTTTATTGATTTTAGCAAAACGCTTCCAGTAAAGCACATTTTCTTCATCGATTTGAATGGCTTTATTGATGTAGTATAAAGCTTTTTGGAAATTGAGTTTGCGGTAATGAAAATCGGTGATCGCAATCCAAGCTTTATCTAACAACGGATCTTCATGCGTTGCCTTTTTGTAATAATGAATCGCCAAATCTTCAACCTCTAACTTCTCATAACATTTACCAATGCGTAAATAAGCAAAGGCGGTAGGGTCATCCAACTCTAGCGTTATTTGATAGTTTTGTATGGCTTCCTTATACTTTCCTAATTTTTCAAAAACTTTACCTTTCTCAAGGTAAGCACCAATAAAAAGCTCGTCAGATATGATGGCGTATTCAAAGGCATCTAAAGCTTTTTCGTATTTTTTTAGATCGAAATACTGTTTTCCTATTTGATGCCAAGCTACTTCACAATATGGATTTTGCTCAATGAAAGAAAGAAGATATTTAATAGACTCCTTGCTTTCCTCTAGCATATCAAAACAATAGATGATATTGTATAGCGCGCTATAATCTTCTTGATCTATAGCTAAACACTCCATAAAATTCTTTTTGGCATTCTCGTAATCTTCCAAAAACATATATTCCATGGCTAAAAGCGAATATACATCGGCGGCATCTGTGGTGTTTTCTAAGGCTATTTCTAGCATTTGAATGGCCTCTTGATGCGCATCTTTTTTAGATAAAATATTGGCTTTTTGTATATAGATCTCTTCGTTAGAAGGTTCAATTTTATGTAAGCTATTTAAAATAAAATCGGCTTCTTCTAATTTGTTTTCGAAAATATAAATTTCAACCTTAAATAGAAGTAAGTGAATAGAGTTAGGGTGTTGCTCTAAACCTAAGCGTACTGCTTTTTTTGCCAATGCAATTTTCCCCACTTCTAAGTAATGAAAAATAATAGATCCAAATTCGTCGGCATCAAAAAACAAAATATCATTTGTTTTGAGCATCGACTCAAACTTTGAAAGAGAAAAATGGTGTTCTTCGTTTTGACTTAACTGCATACACGAATGTTTACTATATCTACATTACTAAAGTTAGTCAGTTATTTTAAGAAAACTTACAGTAGTAAATGATTGTTGTTAACAAATTAATTAACAGGTTTTTTTTCGATTTCGTCTAAAAGCTGTATAATTTTTTTACAACCTTCTCTAATTTCTTGATCAGAAATAGTTAAAGGCGGCGTAATACGTACTGCTCGTTTTTCAAACAGCAACCAAAAGAGGATAAGTCCTTCTTCTTGTGCTTTTAAAACCAAATCATTGGCAACTTCTTCTGAAGAAACAATTAAAGCCAACATGAGCCCCGTTCCTCGAATTTCTTCAATGAGCGAATGTTGTAATAATTTTCTAAATAGAGCCTCTTTTTCTAAAGTTTCTTGCATTAAAGTGGAGGAGATAATTTCTTTTAAAGTCGCTAAAGCCGCCGCTGCTATAATTGCATTACCACCAAAGGTGGTAATATGTCCCATTTTTGGGTGATCACTTAAGCTGTTGATGATTTCATTTTTAGCGACAAAAGCCCCAGCAGGCATTCCTCCAGCCATACCTTTACCAATAACTAAAATATCTGGAGTGACTTTATATTTTTGGAAAGCAAATAAATGTCCTGTTCTTCCAAAACCAGGCTGGATTTCATCTAAAATCAATAAAGCTCCCACTTCTTTGCAGCGTTCTTTTACCTTTTGGAGGTAATTATTTTGTGGCTCGATAAACCCAGCGCCACCCTGAATGGTTTCTAAAATTACGGCAGCTGTTTTTGTAGTGATCTTAGAAATATCCGCGACAGCGTTAAAATGAAGGTGATTAATATCTGGAATTAAAGGATAAAATGGCTTTTTGCGTTCTTCAAAATCCATTAAACTTAAAGAACCCATCGTATTACCGTGATAGGCACTATGAGCTGAAATGATTTCTTGTCTTCCTGTATATCTGCGAGCCAATTTAAGCGCTCCCTCAATAGCTTCGGTGCCACTGTTTACCAAATAAGTGGTGGCATTTTCAATTTCTATATGTTCTGCCAAGAGTTTTGAAAACGCAATCGCTGGTTGTTGTGCATATTCACCGTAGACCATTACATGCATATATAGGTCGAGTTGCTCTTTTATGGCATCTACTACTTTTGGGTGTAAATGACCTAAGCTGCAAGCTGAAACTCCCGCAACAAAATCTAAATAAGCTTTTCCTGAAGTATCATAAATATAACTTCCTTTAGCACGCTCGACTTCAATTCCTAGAGGGTGTGGTGTGGTTTGCGCTTGGTAGGTGAGAAAGTCTTTTTTCATTCTTCAGACTTTAGGGTAGGTTGATTTTCTTTTAATTGCGGAGCTTTGGATTGCTTGAGTTGCAAAGTATCCTTCTCTCGATTTTGAAGTATTTTAGGGGTTAACCTAGAATTTTTATTGAGCATCATTTCTTTGTTTTCTTCTCCCTCTTCTTTTTCATCAAAAAATTCGTCCTCTTCTTCCGGTAACGGGATTCCTGTAATTTTGGGTAAATCTAAAGGAGGGTCGTTGATAAACAAATCTTCTTTTTTTAGCAATTGTTCTTCGCCTCGCCAATTGAACCCTTTTAGTTCTCTCGCGTTTGCAGGAAAATCTTCTTCTTTATAAAGTATACTTTCTACATCGGTATAATAGTAGATATCGGTAATGGCTTTTTGCTGAAATAAAATTTTAATTGATGAAGAGATGGCTTTATCAATTCCGATAAGGGTACCATCATCATTTCTGCTGTAGAAAATGGTTTCGGTATTTTTAATAAAGTTGGTTTCGGTGATTTCGTTATTTTCAAATAAACCAAACATCTCTTTTCCTTTTACCTGATTAAAACCACTAATAGAGTCCTTTTGAATCATAAAAGCACTTTGAAACACTTTTAAGGAATCTAGCTTGTTAGTGGTCACATTGTTTAGCAAGTGAATGGTATCTCCTGTCATTTGATTGTCTCCCGTCCACACCACAGGTTCGCCTAACATTTCGGTTAAGCCTGTATATTCGTTTACCACAACAGAATCACATTTACCACTCATATCAGATTTGTAAAGGCGGGTGTTGTAAAAACCTTTAATGAGGCGACGTTCTGGTTTCCCAGTAATCATTAAGGTATCGCTATGTATGTGAATGGAATCTTGTTCTTGCTTCATAGAAGCCAAGGCTCTTTTGGTAATAAAAACCGAATCTTTTGCACGAAACACTTCGGCATAATGTCCTGTGATTAATGATTGGTTGGCGGTATCGGTTACTTTAATATTATTGGTGGCCGAGGCAAAACTATTCTCTCTGTTAAAATAAATACTGTCTCCTTGTAGTTTTCGGTTGTCGTAATAAATCGTGGAGTTTTTTACAAAATGGCCTTTGTCATTTCGTGTATCATAAAACCCCCTTTCACAATAAACTTCGCTAGCTTCTCCCGTAATAGTGGAAGGTCCGTAAAGGTAGGCGTGTCCTGTTTCTGAATAAAAATCGATTTGCTCGGAATTGATTACGTATTCTGGGTTGGTCACCACGACATTTTGAATAAAAGAAAACTTATCTTGTTCCATAAAAAACCTTCCTACTCGGCTTGTAATCGTACTAGCTGTGTCTTTTACGGTTCCGCCACTACGATAAAAAGCTTGTTGCTTAGTTCGATCAAAAAATAAGGTATCGGTGGTAAGGCGATTGTTGGGTGTGGTAAGCAAAACGTTAGTACTAGCAAATGCGAATTTGGTTTTTCCATTATATTCGGCATATTCGCTGACCATATTGACGGTATCGCCTTGTACCATTTTTACGTTTCCGAAGGCTTTAAAGAAATCATCTTCTTTGTAAAAAATAGCTTGATCGCACCATACCTCAATCCCTTCATGATTAAAATATACCTGTTCGGTTACTTTACTTAATAAAAAAGCTCCCGGGTACTTTTCCTCGTTTTTAAGCGATCTTTCACTGGTGTAGTCTATTTTTTTGGTTTCATCTTGGGCTTGAACGGAGAAGCCTAAAACAAAAAATCCGAAAAGAAAGAGAAGGTAATTTTTCAATGCTTTAATTTTTGTCAAAAGTAATCATTAATATGATAACGAATATAGGGTCTTTAATCAAAAAACGCTCCAAAAAGGAGCGTTGAGTTGTATTTTTAGAATTTGATTAATTTCTAATAATAGTTTGTTTTCTATCGGGTCCTAAAGAAACAATACTAATAGGTACGCCAATAAAGTCTTCTATATATTTAATATAGTCGCTAAAATCTTGCGGGAATTGATCTTCAGAAGTCATTGGAGTTAAATCTTCTTGCCAACCTTTTACCTCTTCATAGATAGGAGATACATTTTCTTCTTCTATATTAAAAGGTAGGTGGTGAATTTCTTTTCCTTTATAGTTGTATTTGGTACATACTTTTAAGGTGTCAAAACCGCTTAATACATCACCTTTCATCATCATCAACTGTGTAACCCCATTGATTTGAACCGTGTATTTTAAAGCTACTAAGTCTAACCAGCCGCAACGTCTGGGTCTTCCTGTTGTAGCTCCAAATTCATTACCTACTTTGGCCATTCTTGCACCATCTTCATCAAATAATTCGGTAGGGAAGGGACCGCTACCTACACGTGTGGTATAAGCTTTAAAAATACCATACACTTCTTTAATTTGATTTGGGGCAACTCCTAAACCTGTACAAGCTCCTGCTGCAGTGGTATTACTAGAAGTTACGAATGGGTAAGTTCCAAAATCTATATCGAGTAAAGAACCTTGTGCTCCTTCTGCTAAGATAGTTTGACCACCTTGTTGTGCTTTATGTAAATAATCTTCAGAGTCGATAAAAGTAAGTTTCTTTAAAGCTTCAACAGCTTCAAAAAATTCTTTTTCTAACTCTTCTAAACTATATTGAATATCAACATTATAGTAAGAAATCATCGATTCGTGCTTATTGGCTAAAGAACGGTATTTGTCTTTCCAATCGCTTAATTCTAAATCTCCAATACGTAAACCATTTCTACCGGTTTTATCCATATAAGTAGGTCCGATTCCTTTTAAAGTAGAGCCTATTTTAGCTTTTCCTTTAGCGGTTTCTGAAGCTGCATCTAAAAGTCTATGAGTAGGAAGAATGATATGTGCTTTTCTAGAAATTAAAAGCTTCGACACGAAGTCGATATTAAATTTCTCTAAATTGTCAAGTTCTTTCTTAAAGATGACAGGATCAATCACTACACCGTTACCTACCAAATTAATGGCTTTATCATGAAAAATCCCAGAAGGGATGGTGTGTAATACGTGTTTTATTCCGTCAAATTCTAGGGTATGCCCAGCATTGGGTCCGCCTTGAAATCTTGCAATAATATCATAATTCTTTGTAAGTACGTCAACGATTTTTCCTTTTCCTTCGTCTCCCCACTGTAGTCCTAATAGCAAATCTACTGCCATAAAATGTTTATTTGGATGGTTTTTTATTTCCATAAAAGTATAAAGAGTGCTTGCTTATTTCTATATCAAACACTTCTTCTATGGTTTTTTTAATGGATTCTATTCTTGGATCACAAAACTCTATCACCTCTCCGGTATCGGTTAAGATGACGTGATCGTGTTGTTTGTCAAAGTAAGATTTTTCATATTGAGCCTGGTTTTTACCAAACTGATGCTTTCTTACTAGCCCACAATCTAAGAGAAGTTCTATGGTATTGTATAATGTAGCTCTACTCACACGATAGTTTTTATTCTTCATAGTGATATATAGAGATTCAATATCAAAATGTTCTTCGTGGTCGTAAATTTCTTGAAGAATAGCAAAACGCTCTGGGGTTTTGCGGTGTTTCTTATCTTCTAAAAACTTGGTAAATACGTTTTTAACTACTGCTTGATCGTTATTTTCTTTCTTTGTGCCTTCCATATGTTGGTTGCAAATTTAAGCTTTATTCACGGGTTACTTTATCAATTCCGTTTATTTTTTTTAATCTCGTCATTAATTTTTTGAGAATGGTTTTATTCTTTACGATGACCGTTATTTTTCCTTGAAAAACGCTGTCGTGACTATCAAAGGAAATATTACGCATATTAACGTGTAAGTTATTAGAAATCTCTTTAGTGATTTCGCTCACCAATCCTAAATTATCTAAACCATTGAGGTTAATCACTGCTCTAAATTCTTCTTGAGAAGAATCTATCCATTTGGCAGAAATAATCCTGTAAGCATAATTACTTTGTAGTTGTATAGCATTAGGGCAGTCTTTTTTGTGTACTTTAATACCTTCGTTTACGGTTACAAAGCCAAAAACAGGATCTCCAGGAATGGGGTTACAGCAATTAGCTAACTTATACTCTAATTTATCTTCTTCTTTTCCAAAAACCAATAAATCAAAATTAGTGGTGATCTCTTCCTTATTGAGATCTTCAGAGATACTCGGTTTTCGAATTTTATTCTTAAAGAATGAAACCAGCGCATTACTTCTAGAAGCGTTATACTGTTTTAAGGCAATATTGTCTATAGTTCCTATTCCTACGCGGTAAAATAAATCTAAACTGGTTTTTAGTTTAAAAAATCTAACCAATTCATTAATAGTCTGTTTACTGTATGGAACTTTAAGAGAACGTAATTTTCTGGCCAGAATGGCTTTTCCTTCTTCAGCTAATTTCTTACGCTCTTCTTTTAGTGCATTTTTAATTTTAGATTTAGCACGTGCGGTATTGGCATAATCTAACCAATTGTTATTGGGTTTTATATTTTCTGAAGTGATGATGTCTACTTGATCGCCACTTTTTAATTTATGACTTAACGGAACTAATTTTCCGTTGACTTTAGCTCCTCGTGTTTTTAATCCGATTTCTGTATGAATGCTAAAGGCAAAATCTAATGGAGAAGAACCCTTTGGTAGCGATTTTAAATCTCCTTTTGGCGTAAATACAAAAATCTCTTTAGAATACAGGTTGAGTTTAAACTGCTCTACAAAATCTACCGCATTGGCTTCACTGTTTTCTAGTGCTTCTTGAAGTTTATTAAGCCATTGCTCTAAATTTTCATCTTCTTGTTTGGCGCCATGCTTATATTTATAATGAGCTGCATATCCTTTTTCTGCAATCTCATTCATACGCTCACTTCTTATTTGTACTTCTACCCAGCGTCCTTTAGGACCCATTACAGTAATGTGTAAAGCTTCGTAGCCAGTAGATTTAGGAGAAGAAATCCAATCTCTTAAGCGAATAGGATTGGGGCGAAAATGATCGGTTACAATAGAGTAGATTTTCCAAGCCAAGAATTTTTCTTCTTCAGGAGAACTTTTGTAGATAATTCTAATGGCAAACTTGTCATAGATCTCATCGAAAGTCACATTTTGCTTTAAAATCTTCTTTCGAATGGAGAAAATGGACTTAGGTCTTCCTTTAATTTCGTAAGCTAAATTTTCTTTATCTAATGTATCTGCAATTACTTTAGAAAAGTCTTTGATATATAAATCCTGCTCCTCTTTACTATCTTTAATCTTGTTTAAGATATTTTTGTAAATATCTGGTTCGGTATATTTTAAACTGAGATCTTCTAATTCGGTTTTAATATTATAAAGACCTATTCTGTGGGCAAGGGGAGCGTAGATATAGAGCGTTTCTGAAGCAATTTTAACTTGCTTGTCTTCTCGCATTGAATCCATCGTTTGCATATTATGCAGTCGATCGGCGATTTTTATTATGATTACTCGGATATCATCATTCAGCGTCAGTAGCATTTTTCTAAAGTTTTCCGCTTGAAGCGAAACATCTTTATCGTGCTCTAAATGACTTATTTTGGTGAGACCTTCTACAATTCTAGCAACGACCACACCAAACATATCTTCCATATCCTGAAGCGTAAAATCGGTATCTTCTACCACATCGTGTAAAAGTGCCGCTGCAATAGAGGTAGCATCTAAGCCAATCTCTGAAGCCACGATTTTTGCTACCGCAATAGGATGAAATATATAAGCTTCTCCAGATTTTCTACGCTGGTCTTTGTGAGCATCTACAGCCGTTTCAAAAGCTTTTCTAATGAGAATTTTATCATCATCAGATAAGGCTCTGTAACTTATACGCAGCAACTCTTTATATTCTTGCGCTATTTTCTTGTTCTCGATGCTTATTTCTTGTTCTGTCATAACTCTAAGATACTAAATATCTTTATTTTTTTAAATTAAAAATACGCTGACCTAAACTAGGGTGTGAATAATGAAAAAACACATAGCTAGGATGCGGAGTTAAATTGCTGAGACTGTTGCTAGAAAGTTTTTTTAAACTGCTGATCAAAGGCGCAGCAGCATAAGTTTCTTTAGCAAAATCATCGGCTTGATATTCAAATTTTCTACTGAGGAGGTTCATTAATAAGCCTGTAATTTCTGAAATTGGCGTATATAATATGCCAAACACGATTAACCCAATATGGAAACTGGTCTCTTCTACACTTAAGGCTTGAGAAAAAATAGGGTTACTCACAAATAGTGATAAAATCCACAAAGTTAAACCTGTAGTAAGAATACTTAAACTAAGATTATAAATGATGTGTTTTCTTTTATAGTGACCAACTTCATGGGCCAAGACCGCCACGATTTCTTCTTCTTCTAAATCGTTAACTAAGGTGTCGTAGAGTGTAATTCTTTTCTCTTTTCCAAAACCAGAAAAGTAGGCGTTAGCTTTGGTACTGCGTTTAGAGCCATCGATAATAAAAATTTTATCGATTTGAAAACCTACATTTTTAGCATAAGCTTCAATCTTTTGTCTTAGACTTCCATCTTCTAAAGGTGTTTGTTTATTAAATAGGGGAACAATGAGTTTGCTGTAAAACATATTCATAAAAATAGAAAAGATGGTGACGATGATCCACGCGTAGATCCAAAAATCATTTCCCGTAAGTTGATAAAACCAGATGATGAGTGCGAGAATTCCTCCGCCAAGCAAAGCTCCCATCAACCAACCTTTAAGCTTGTCTAAAAAGAAAGTAGCTTTCGTGGTTTTGTTGAAACCAAATTTCTCTTCAATTACAAAGGTGCTGTAATAAGAGAACGGAGTAGTTAAAATATCGCTCGCTAATAAAATAATTCCGAAGAAAATGAGTGCAATTACAATGGAGTTGTCGCTTATACTTCTAGCTATATCATCAACATAAGCAAAGCCTTCTAAAAAGAAAAAAGCAAGGGTAAGTATCAATGAAAATGTACTGGTAAGAATCCCAAAACGATAGCGTGTTTTTTTATAGGCTTGCGAACGTTCATACTCTTTGTCATCGTAAACATCGCTTAATTCTTCAGGTAGACTGTCATTAAAATGCTTAGCATTTAACGCATCTAAAAACTGATCGAAAATAAAGTTAGCGATTATAATTCCGATAAGGATATAAAAAAGGAGTTGTGGAGTCATGAAATTAATTAGTAATGATCAATTATTAATGTGTAATTATAGATGAGTAATTAGCAATGCTAATTTTTAATAAGCTGTAATCTAAATTATTCTTTTGAAGAATCAATAATTTTAAAGAGGATTTTTAGAATGCTGGTAAGATTGTTGTTGAGAGACTCAAATTCAGTTTGAGAAATGTAATGTGTGTCTTTTAATAAACGGAGCCAGTAATTTGTCTCGCGAGCTTCTTTATAGGCAATCGACATTTTAGCGTGAAAATCTTTTTTAGAAATTCCACCAATCGCCTCTTCTACATTAGCTCCAATAGAAGTTCCCGATTTTAAAATTTGTTTTGATAAAATATATTCATTCTGAGTTAAAAGTTTTTTATAAAGTTCTACGATAAGAATAGCGAAAGCATAACTCTTAACCGCAATGATATTTTCTTTCATGATTCATTAATTATTGTTTGCTAATCATTCATTGCTAATTAATAATCGTTAATTATTTATAATCGCGCTGTCGTTTGGCTTCAAAAATTAATATTCCTGCAGCTACCGAAACATTCATAGAGTCTATTTCACCCTGCATAGGTATGTAGATGTTTTTAGTAGCTTTAGTTCGCCATTGTTCGCTTAATCCATCGGCTTCCGTCCCTACTACGATCGCCGTAGGTTTTGTAAAATCTTCTCGGGTATAAACATTTGCATTTTGTAAAGTTGCGGCATAAAAATGAATGTTGTTTTGTGCTAAGAAATCGATGATTTCTTGGGTGCTACCTGTGGCGATTTGATTGGTGAAAACGCAGCCTACACTAGAGCGGATGATATTAGGATTGTATAAATCGGTTTTTGGGTTGGCGATGCAAACGGCATCTACTCGAGCAGCATCTGCGGTGCGGAGAATGGCACCGATATTTCCAGGTTTCTCTGGAGCTTCAGCAATTAATAATAAGGGATTCTTTTGCTGAAATTTTAACTCTGCTAAAGAATGATTTTTAGGCGTAGCAAGAGCAATGACACCTTCGGTACTTCCGCGATAAGCGATTTTCTTATACACTTCTAAACTCAGCTGATAAATATCATGAGTAGGAATAGACAAGTCTTTAAGATTATCGAAAGGCATCAGGTCTTCGCAGTAATACAAACTTTGAAGCTGGTAATTACCTTTAAGAGCGAGTTGTAATTCTCGAAATCCTTCAACCACGAAAACGCCTTCTTTTTTTCTATTTCTAGATTTCTCTTGTAATTGTATAAGTCGCTTAACGGTTTTATTTTGAGTACTGCTAATTTGAAGGTGCATAGAGTCTTTTTAGAATGACAAATTTACATGAAATTATAGAGGAACTTACTTTAAGTTTTTTTGATGCTGATTCACCAGTAAAGCTACGACGTAACTGTAACTTTTAATCCCCTGTGGCTGGTTGTTAGCCTTAAGGTAATTTCCATAAAAAAGTTTAAAAAACGGTTCTAGGGGATTGTTATGGTCTTCCCAAAATAATCGCACCTCTCGGTAATCTTTTAAAATGCCTGTGTTGATAGTGCCTACTAAATTTTGCCCTATACAAGGTTGGGTTTTTAGCACTTCGCCTAAGGAGTATTGCAAAGCAAAGGTGTAACCGGCATAACGCATATAAATATCGGGATGATTCATCGTCGTTAAACAAGCCATATAATTGGCTTCATTTTCTTTGGCGTAACCCAATTGATGTCCGATCTCATGACTTGTGGTGCTCGGCAATTTAAATAACGGAATTTGTCTATTGTATTGCGCCTCATTGGTAAGCGGATTTAAATAACCATTAAAACCCATATATGTGAGAGGAATACTAAACAAGGAAGGTTTTAAACTTCTCTGAGTATAGGTTAACTCTGGAAATTCCTGAGAAATATTTTCGTAACCTTTAATAGCCATTTCATCTACTTCTAATTTTGTGAAAGGAAATTTGACTTGTAGCGTATCATTTTGAGTAATCTCCTTATGTAATCGATTACTCTCTTTAATGAGGTAAGTGGTATAAGTGAGTAATTCCTCGGGAGAATAATCTGTTTTAATTTCTAAAGAAATATGTAAGGGTAAACGGTAATAATTATATCCCCAAAATAAATTAAAGCATCCATAAATAATCGATAAGGTCGCTAAAGCGGAAAAAATCCATTGTTTTGGCGCTTTAAATTTGGTTTTTATACGAATGTACATCCATCGGATCAATCCGAAAATAAGCAACGCATATAAAAAATCACCTATAGAAAAAGGGATCCATCCTAACAAGACTCTTAAGCTTTGTGAGATATAAGGATATAAGCCCTTACTGTAAAAATGCTCTATCCAAACCGGGTTGGTTTTTAAAAGCTCAATAAGTACAATTTGTACAGGAAGCAAGATGCTTAAGGCAATGTTTAATTTCTTTTTCACTGGCTAAAAATACAAACTAAATCTAGGCAAGCAAATTTTATAGTTGCAAGAGAAACCAATACCTTTGTAAGACTTTAAAAATTACGATATGAATCAAGAGATAAGAAACTTAGAACCCAAAGCGGTTTGGAATAAATTTGCCGATTTAAATGCAGTGCCAAGACCTTCTAAAAAGGAAGAAAGAGTCATTGCTTTTATGAAAGAATTTGGTAAAAATTTAGGCTTAGAAACCTTAGAAGATAAAGCAGGTAACGTCATTATTAAAAAACCGGCGACTGCAGGAATGGAAGATCGTAAGACCGTAGTTTTACAGTCCCATTTAGATATGGTTCATCAAAAAAATAATGATACCGATTTTAATTTTGATACTCAAGGTATCGAGATGCATGTTGATGGAGATTGGGTGCGAGCAAAAGGAACCACTCTTGGGGCAGATAATGGTTTAGGAGTGGCTACCATTATGGCAATTTTAGAGAGTAATGATATAGAGCATCCTGCCATTGAAGGTTTATTTACCATCGATGAAGAAACGGGAATGACAGGGGCTAAGAATTTAGATGATAGTATCCTTAGCGGAGAAATCTTATTAAACTTAGATACCGAAGAAGATGATGAGATTGGAATTGGTTGTGCAGGAGGAATAGATATTACTGCAACAAGATCTTACGCAAGTGATAAACCTGGTGTAAACAGTAAAGCATTTAAAATTACGGTAAAAGGCCTTAACGGAGGACACTCTGGGATGGATATCATCAAAGGTTTAGGAAATGCTAATAAAATTATGAACCGTGTGTTATTTGAAGCTGCAAACGTAGGAATGCAAGTAGCTGAAATTAACGGAGGAGGTTTAAGAAACGCAATTCCTCGTGAGAGTAATGCTGTAGTGGTGGTAGCAGAAAAAGATGTGGAAGCGTTTAATTCTTCAATAAAAGTATTAAGTAAAGCCATACAAGAGGAATACGCAACCCTAGAAGCTAATTTAACGGTAGAAGTTAATGAAGCTGATATGCCAGCAAAAGTGATGCTAGAAAAAGATCAAAGTGAACTTTTAAGAAGCATCTATGCTGCCCATAACGGAGTTTTTAGAATGAGTCCGGCTATTGAAGGTTTGGTAGAAACTTCTAACAATATTGCTAGAGTAGAAGTAGGAAACGGACAGATAGAAGTGATGTGTCTTACTAGATCATCGGTAGAATCTGGGAAATGGGATTTAGCCAATACCTTAAAATCTACGTTTGAGTTAGGTGGTTTTGATGTAAATCTAAGCGGAGATTATCCAGGTTGGGCTCCTAATCCAGATTCTGGTATCTTAAAAGTTATGGAGAATTTATATAAAGAACAAAATGGAGAAGAGGCTCACGTAGCCGCTTGCCACGCTGGTTTAGAATGTGGTATTTTGGGAAGTCATTATCCAAAAATGGATATGGTTTCTTTTGGCCCTACTATTCGTGGAGCGCACTCTCCAGATGAAAGAGCTAGCATTTCTTCTATGCAGAAATTTTGGAAATTTACTTTAGCAGCTTTAAAGGAAATCCCTAAAAAGTAATTAAGGTATTAAAAATATAAAAACCTATACAAAGATGTTTGAAGTCTTTGTATAGGTTTTTTTTTGAAATAGATTCTAGAACCCTAGAGTGAAATCCCAAAACAAGTTCAGGACGTTTTAATTTCTTGAAGCATCTGGACTCTAACTTCTATTTTTCATCGTATATATCTTCGTAAGAATTTCCTTTAGTAACAAAAAACTCTCCAGTTACATATCTAAAATGACGATCTAAGTCTGATATCTCTTTAAAATCATCTTCATTTAAATTCACTCCCGTACTCTGAATATTTTCTACAATTCTTCCCTCATTGGTAGATTTTGGAATCACAGCCGTACCACGAGATTCTGCCCATTTTATTAAGACTTGCCCTGGAGTGGCGCCATGTCTTTTAGCAATTTTATTAATAGTGTCGTTTTCTAAAAGAGAAGGCTCATTATCGGCTTTCATAGCGTCACTACGGTCACCACTTCCCAAAGGAGAGTAACCCGTCATTAGAATCTTATTTTTGGAGCAATACTCTATTAAATCGTTTTGTTGTAAATAAGGATGAAGTTCTACTTGATTCATTTCTGGTGCTTCATCTACTTCTTTAGATAAGTCTTCAAGTTTTTTAGCACTAAAATTAGATACTCCTACGTGCTTAACCAAACCTTGTTTTTTAGCTTCCAACATAGCATTATAAGTTTCTGCTAAAGGAACTTCTTCTAAAGAAAGATAGTCTTCATCATTTTCAGGAAACCCTTCTAAACCAGATTTAAAAGCTACCGGCCAGTGCATTAAGTATAAGTCTAGGTAGTCTAATTGTAAATCTTCTAATGTCTTTTTTAAAGCAGGAATAACATCTTCTTTTCGGTGGGCGTTGTTCCATAATTTAGAAGTGATGAATACATCTTCTCTTTTTACTTTCCCTTCACTAAAAACTTCCGCGAAAGCTTTACCAACCGCATCTTCATTCCCGTAAGTAGCCGCACAATCTATATGTTTGTAGCCATTGTTTAAAGCGTGTTTTACTGCATTAGTAACGTCTTCTGGTGCAGATTTCCAAGTTCCTAATCCTATCGCAGGCATCGTATCGCCATCTCTAAATGTAAGTGTTTTCATTGTTTTTTTGTTTAAAGATAGGAAGGGATTGAGAGCTTAGAAAATTATGCTAGGCTTTTAGCATTACTTTAATAGTTATGGCTTCTAGGGTGAAAATTATCTAAAACCTCTTTTAAATGACTGCGATCTACATGCATGTAGATCTCTGTGGTGGTTATGCTTTCATGACCTAGCATTTGTTGAATGCTCCGTAAATCGGCTCCGTTTTCTAATAAGTGGGTTGCAAAAGAATGTCTAAAGGTATGCGGACTTATTTTCTTTTGAATGTTTGCTTGCTTAGTGAGTGTTTTTACGATGGTGAAAATCATGGCTCGAGTTAGTTTTTTTCCCCTTCGATTAAGAAAGAGAGTATCTACATCATCTTTAAGCGGATTAAGGTGTATGCGAATATGATCTTTATACGTGTTGATGTATTTTTTTGTGAGTTCGCTTATGGGTACAAAACGTTGTTTATTTCCTTTTCCTGTCACTTTAATAAAGTCTTCCTCAAAGAAAAGATCAGAAATTTTAAGTTCGGTAAGTTCAGAAACTCGCAAGCCACAACTGTATAAGGTTTCAATAATTGCTCTATTTCTTTCCCCTTGCGGGTGACTTAGATCGATAACATTGATAAGTAAGTCGATTTCTTTTGTAGTAAGCGTATCGGGTAATTTTCTTCCTATTCTTGGAGATTCTATAAGCTCAAGCGGATTTGTTTCTCGGTAATCTTCAAAAATTAAATAATTAAAAAAACTTTTTAAACCTGATATAATCCTGGCTTGAGAACGGGCATTCATTTTTTTTGCTAAATGATAAATAAACCCCTGAATATCTTCTTCGGTTACCCGAATGGGAGACATTTCTATATTATGCTCTTCTAAATACTTGATGAGTTTAACAATGTCATAAGAATAATTTTGAATTGAATTAGCAGATAAACCCCGTTCTATCTTTAGGTAACTCTGGTAATCCTTAAGGGCTTGGCTCCATTTCATAGGCTAAAAGTAAGGATATTTCTTAAAATTTCCTTTAGTACAACTTTAATCTTTACTTGGGAAAGCTTTAAGGAAGCAACCTATAGATTTGCAGTAAACAAAAAAACAAATATTATGAAAAAATTAGTGCTAACCGTAGCTATCGCAGCTACATCAATTTTCGCCGCAAATGCTCAAGCCGATTCAGATTTGGTACAATTAGGTGTTAAAGGGGGGGTAAACTTCGCTAATCTAACTGGAGATGATATTGGTGACACAGAGTCTAGAACAAGTTTTCATGCTGGTTTTGTAGCTGAGGTTCCTTATTCTGAACGCTTTTCTATGCAAGGTGAAGTAATGTATTCTGGTCAGGGATTTGATATAAATAACTCAGGCCAAGATAACTTTTTAGATAATGACGATAATATCGAATATCAATTAGATTATATTCAAGTGCCTATTATGGCTAAGTATTATGTAGTTGAAGGTTTAAGTGTATTGGCTGGACCGCAAATTGGTTTTAAAATCAATGAAGAAGTTGATTACCAACCGAACTCAGATGCAGGAGACATCAATATTGAAGATACAGCATTACCAGAAGCTGAAGATATTGAATTTAGCGTAGTAGGTGGATTAGAATATAAATTTGATAACGGATTCTTCGTGCAAGGAAGATATATCTATGGTGTATCTAAATTATTAAAAGAATCTGACGTATTTGGAGACCCAAGTGTACATAACTCTGTAATACAAGCAGGAGTAGGGTTTATGTTTTAAATCTAATAAATGAAGATATGAAAAAAGGAAGGCATTTTGCCTTCCTTTTTTTTTGTTGATGATTTTAAAATAATTAGAACTTATAAATAAGACCTAAATTAATATCATCCATATTTAAACCAAAATCGAAAGAATCTGTAGATTCAGCTCCGTCATTATCAGGTTTTACACTATTATATCCTAAAATTCCGAATGTAGCTTCTAAAGCAAAATGTTTAGATACAAAATAGCTTAAACCAGGAGATACATCGATATTCACCCCGTTCACTTTGTTGTCATTAATATCTTCAGTAGTTCCGTAACCTAAGCCAAGTTCTCCAAAGAAAGAAAATTTTTGAGCAGGCATTAAATAATATCTACCAAAAGCACCAATAGTAAAAGTAGAATTATCTACCACATCATCACCATTTGCATTTTCTTCTTTCTGTTTGCTATAACCTGCTTGGGCGCCAACAGCTATAAAATCGTTTAAAAAATAACCAAAACGAGGAGAAATATTGAAAGTGTTTTCTTTAGAATCGTCTGGAAATTTTGTTGATCCTATACCAAATGATCCAGAAACAAACATATCTCCTTCATTAAAACCATAGGTTTCTACTTCTTGTTCTTGAGCGCTTGCAAAAGTAAAACTAGCAAGAGCAGCTAGAGATAAAATTATTTTTTTCATGCTTTTTATTTTAAGTGTTTTAAGCAAAAGTACTTCTTTTTTTAGTCTAAAAAAGATGTTTAAATAGCATATGGAATAACGTTAGATATGGTTTTATCAGAAAAAGAATAGATATGTTTTACAAAATAGACTTCATATCCAGTAGAAGTAACAGAAGTATTTGTAAAATGTGAAAATTCTAGTTAAGACACAATTTTTATAAAATTTTAAAACCTGTTGAAATTAACTTAACTGTTAGTTAATATAGAATTGAATTTACATTAATCTTATTGTATTAAATGTAGATTAAAGGTAAATTTTTAAGAGTATTTTTAGATATTGTTAAAAACATTATATATTTGATAGCGTATAACCAAACTAACTTACAAAGAAAAAATTATTACTTACTGCTGCAATTGCAGTTTTCGGAATTTTTGGTACACAAGCTCAAGATATGAGATTTGGTGTCAAAGCAGGTGTAAATATTTCCAATGGTGCAGGAGATGTTGAAGACGCAGATTCAAAAATAGGACTACATATTGGTGGTTTTGCAGAATTCATGTTTTCAGAAAAATTTGCTTTCCAACCAGAACTTCTATACTCCATGCAAGGATACAAATATGAAGAGTCTGCAACATTTTTTGGAGAAACAGTCTCCGTTGAAGAAAAAATAAAACTTGATTATATAAACGTTCCATTGATATTTAAATATTATGTTACTGAAGGCTTAGCGATAGAAGTAGGTCCTCAAATTGGTTTTTTAATGTCTGCAAATTATGAGTATGAAGCTAGCGGTGGAGGAGAAAGTGAAAGTGAGGATGAAGATATTAAAGATGCTTATAAATCCATTGACTATGGTTTAAATGTTGGTGTAAGCTATACCCTAGATATGGGGGTAATGTTTGGAGCAAGATATTATTATGGATTAGCTGATATTGATGATACGAGTGATGATTTCGATGAGAAAAACAGTGTAATTCAAGTTTCAGTTGGATATAAATTCTAAATTTTAGGCTTTAATAATATGAAAAGCGAAAACTTTTGTTTTCGCTTTTTTTATTCCATTTATTTTTGTCTGAATGCTAAATTATTATTTTTGAAGCTCATTAAAAACTAACTTATGAAAAAATTATTACTTATCACTGCGATAGCAGTTTTTGGAATTACCGCAGCAAATGCACAAACAGAAAAAGGAAATTGGACTTTTGGAGGGAGTAGTGAATTCTCTTTCTCTTCTAACACTACTAAAGAAGAATTTGAAGGAGAAGAACTGGGAGAGAGTAAAACTTCTGAGCTTAGTTTTACCGTAGATGGGGGTTATTTTGTAATCAATAATCTATCTGTTGGTTTAGAATTAAGAACAACGAGCACAAAAGAAACCTATGAGGTTGCTGGTGGAGAGGATGAATACAAAACAACTTCTTTTGCTATCTTACCACATGCCACTTATTTCTTTAAAACCGAATCAAGCATAGCACCATTTGTGGGAACAAAAGTTGGTTATGTGAGCGTTGGAGGAGAAGACGATATTGATAAATATAGCGGTTTGGCTTTTGGGGTAAATGCAGGTTTGGCTTACTTTATTAATAAGAATATTTCTGTAGATCTTAAAGTAGAATATTTAAACACTACGTTGTCGAACAAAGAAGAAAATGAATACAAAATTAAAAATAGTGGTATTGGTGCTGGAGTAGGATTCTCTATTTATTTCTAATCCCAATTATTACCCATAACTAAAAGCGAAAACTTTTGTTTTCGCTTTTTTTATAGGATACATTTAGCTTTAGGGATTAAATCTGTATTTTAGCTTCACAAAAAGACAATCATGAAAAAAATTTTACTTTTAGTAGCATTCGCTATCACTACACAATTTGCCAATGCACAAGTAGGAATTACAGGAGGATATCTTAATGTGAAAACCGACGGAGCAAATGAAGGAGCTTCAGGGTTTTATGCAGGAATTTATTCAGACTTAGACATCTCAGAAAGTTTTCATTTTCAACCAAGTTTACTTTACGGAAATGCAGAAGACACCAACTTTTTATACGTACCCTTGATGTTTAAGTACTATGTAGCAAACACCGATTTAAATATACAATTAGGACCTCAAGGAACAGTGATTTTAGAAGACTTAGGAGACTTTAAAAATCAAGTAGGTTTAGATTTAGCTGTCGGTGCAGGTTTTGATCTTTTTCATAATGTGTTTATAGAAGCTCGTTACGCATTTAAGCTAGTGAATGAAGATGTAGCAGGAGTAGGAAGTACCAATTTTAATACCTTTATGGTAGGATTAGGAATTGGTTTATAACACAAACACATGAAAATTTTAATCCTTAACGGTCCTAACCTTAATTTATTGGGAGAAAGAGAACCCTCTGTTTATGGAGATGTTTCCTTCGATCAATATTTTACGCAATTAAAAGATAAGTTTAAAAGTGTAGAGCTCAATTATAAGCAAAGCAATCATGAAGGAGAGCTTATAGACGCTTTACATATAGCTTCAAAAAAAGTAGATGCAGTAATTCTTAATGCGGCAGCTTATACCCATACCTCTATAGCTATAGCCGATGCAGTTAAAGCCATTCAAATTCCAGTAATAGAAGTGCATATTTCTAATGTTCATGCACGGGAAGCTTATAGAAAGCATTCTTATATAGCACCTTTTGCGAAAGGCATAATATCTGGATTTGGTCTTCAAAGCTATGAATTAGCTTTACAAAGTTGTTTATATGAGCAAAAATAAAAAAGCCTATTTAAATTGGAGTTCTGGTAAAGACGCCCTTATGGCGTGGCATCATATTCTTCAAGATGGCAATTACGATATTCAAAAATTAGTAACTACAGTAAATAAAGATTTTAAACGGGTTTCTATGCATGGAGTTGCTATAGAATTATTAGAAGCCCAAGCTGTATCTCTTCAACTTCCTCTACATCAAATCACTTTAAGCGGAAATGTTTCTTTGCAAACCTATAATGAAACAATGCAAAAACATACTCGCCAATTGATAGATGAAGGCTTTACGGAAGCAGTTTTTGGAGATATTTTTCTAGAAGATCTAAAGAATTATAGGGAAAAAGAACTCCGCAAAATCGGTTTAAACGCTATATTTCCCTTGTGGAAAAAAGACACGACAACATTAGCTCAAGAATTTATAAACTTAGGCTATAAAGCAATTGTAGTTTGTACAAGTGCTAAAGAGTTAGATGCTTCTTTCTGTGGAAGAGAATTTACCCATGACTTTTTACAAGACTTACCAGAGGGAGTAGATCCTTGTGGTGAAAATGGTGAATTTCATACCTTTGTCTATGATGGACCTTTATTTAAGCAACCCGTAAGGTTTGAGAAAGGAGAAAAAATTATGCGCAGTTATAAACCGTCTAACAAGAATGAGGAAGATGATTGTTTTAAAGGTCAGACTTATTGGGACAATCAATTTTGGTATCAAGACTTACATGGGTAAAGTTTCACAATAAAGAATTCATTTTTAACTTTTTTAAGGGAATTTTGAGGTTTAGAAAGCTAATGTTAACAACCTTTTGAGAAATTTTTTTTAATGATTTTTTGTTCTTTGTATCAAACAAAAAAACAATTATTATGAAAAAGATTTTTTCTTTATTACCTGTATTTTTAATGACTATTTTTTTAACCTCGTGCAGTGATGATGACGATGTGGTTGATCGTTTGAGAACCATTAGTGATGTTCCTGCTAGTGCAGAGGTGAGCGTGGATTATCTACCTATTAATGTTTTTGAAATTCCTGTAGAAACAGATTTGGATTTGCGTCAACTCATCGAAGATGAATTAGGGACCGATGAGGCCTTAAACCAGGTGAAAGAAATAGAATTAGACGATATGGATATCGTTTTAATGAGTGCGGAAGATCAAGAGAATTTTGATTTTGTGAATTCTGTAACTTTGGGAATTAGAACAGATGATTTAGATTATAAAGAAGTTGCTTTTTTAGATGAAATTCCATCAGGTGCTACTACTTTAGATTTAAATACTCTCGATGATGTTTTTATTGATGATTATGCGAAATCTGAAAGCTTAAAGTTAGTTGTACAGTTTGAGAGTACAGAAGATGCTACCGATTTAAATTTAAATATGGAGATGGAATTTGATGCTAAATTAGATCCTTCTCTTTAGTAAATAATTAATCGATATATAAAAGCTCTGCAGTTGTTGTGGGGCTTTTTTTATATAATTATTTTAAAGAAAGACTCATTTCAAAAATAGTAAGAGTTTAATACTACTAGAATTATCTAGGATACTAATAGCAATAAAAAAGCCTCGTGAATTTCACGAGGCTTTCTTGATAGTTTAATCTTATAATTTTATAAGTGGATTACTTCATCGTAAGCTGCTGCTGTAGCTTCCATCACTGCTTCACTCATCGTTGGGTGAGGGTGAACAGCTTTTAATACTTCGTGTCCTGTAGTTTCTAACTTTCTACCTAGAACGGCTTCAGCAATCATATCGGTAACACCAGCACCAATCATGTGGCATCCTAACCATTCTCCGTATTTTGCATCGTAAATTACTTTTACAAAACCTTCTTTTTTACCAGAAGCACTTGCTTTACCAGAGGCAGAGAAAGGGAATTTCCCGATTTTTAATTCGTAACCTGCTTCTTTAGCTTGCTTTTCAGTCATTCCTACACTAGCAATTTCAGGAGAAGCATAAGTACATCCTGGAATGTTACCGTAATCTAAAGCTTCTACGTGCATTCCTTTAATTTTCTCTACACATAATATTCCTTCCGCGGAAGCGACGTGAGCTAAAGCTGCACCTGGAGTAACATCACCAATAGCATAATAACCTGGTACATTGGTTTGGTACCACTCGTTTACAATAATTTTATCTTTATCGGTTTTGATACCTAAATCTTCTAAACCAATGTTTTCTATGTTGGTTTTGATCCCCACAGCAGAAAGAACCACATCTGCTTCGATGGTCTCTTCGCCTTTTTTAGTTTTTACTTTTGCTTTTACCGTATCTCCAGAAGTATCTACACTTTCTACAGAAGCATTGGTCATTACTTTAATTCCTGCTTTTTTGAAAGATTTTTCAAATTCTTTAGAAACATCTGTATCTTCTAATGGAACTAAGTTTGGTAAATATTCTACGATAGTAACTTCGGTTCCCATAGCATTATAGAAGTGAGCAAACTCAACTCCAATAGCTCCAGAACCTACTACGATCATTTTCTTAGGTTGTTTCTTTAAGCTCATCGCTTCACGATAACCTATTACTTTTTCACCATCTTGTGGTAAATTAGGTAATTCTCTTGAGCGAGCTCCAGTAGCAATAACGATATGGTCTGCTTGGTAATCTTTAGTATTACCTTCTTCATCTTTAACTTCTACTTTCTTACCAGCTTTTACTTTTCCAAATCCATTGATAACATCAATTTTATTCTTCTTCATTAAGAATTGAACCCCTTTGCTCATTCCGTTAGCTACACCACGGCTTCTGTTAACAACGGCATCAAAATCTTTATCGGCTTCTTTTACAGTAAGACCGTAATCTTCAGCATGTTTTAAGTAATTAAATACTTCGGCACTTTTTAAAAGTGCTTTAGTAGGAATACATCCCCAGTTAAGACAAACCCCACCTAAGCTTTCTTTTTCTACTACGGCAGTTTTTAAACCTAATTGAGAGGCACGAATAGCAGTAACGTAACCACCAGGACCACTTCCTAAAACAATAACATCATATTTACTCATATCTTTATTTTTTATGCTGAATTTTGAATTGCGAATTTAAACAAATATCCCCATAACTAAAAGTGAACGCTTAAATTTAAGCGCTCACTCTTTTATATTCCTTTAAAATTTAATATAGTTTTACTGAACTGCAAATTCTTTTAATTGAAAATCTTGCTGAAGTACTGCTTTTTCAAGTTCATCGTAAGTTTCAATATTAATTTTTGGATCTTTAGCAAAGTCTGAAGGAACTACTACAAATCTAAATACTTGATTGGTTGTAAATCCCGCATCTAAAGTACTCAAATCGAAATTACCATCTATTAAAAGTTCTACGTCTGCTGCAGTATGGTTATATACATATTGCATTGTTCCTTGAGGTAAGAAAAAGTTTTGAGGGATAAGGCTCCAAGTTTCTATAGGACCGTTATCGCCTGAAACTACTTCTAATCGATAAACTAAAATAGCATCAGACTCTAATACTTCAATTTCTGAAGGTACTTCTAAAAGTCTAGAGTATAAGTTGGCTGCAGGTTCGTATGTAAAATCTACATTTTCATATTCATAAGTTTGTCCTATTATAGTTAAACCATCTTGCCCTGGAGGTCCTTGTGGTCCTCTATCGCCTTCGCAAGCCATTAGCCCAGCGGCAATCACTATTCCTAATAATAATTTTTTCATCTTTTATTGTTTTCGTTAGTAAAATCTATACTTGCTGAATTCACGCAAAAGCGTTCGCCAGTTTCTGTTGGGCCATCATCAAAAACGTGACCTATATGTCCACCGCAATTGGCGCATAAAATTTCAGTACGAATCATACCAAATGTGGTATCCTTTATAAACTCAATACTGCCTTCTATAGCTTGATCAAAACTGGGCCAGCCACAATTACTTTTAAACTTAGCTTCACTTCCAAATAGCTTAGCGTTACACGCAGCACACTCATAAGCACCATCATCAAAATGTAAATTATATTTACCTGTGTGGGGCACTTCGGTGCCCTTTTGTCTTAATATTCTATATTGTTCTTCAGTGAGTTGATCTTTCCACTCTTCATCAGATTTTTCTATGGTATACTTTTTCATTTTGTTTAATTTTTAGTAGGAATAAAATCCATCGCATCTCCATTCATACAATATCTTTTTCCTGTAGTTTCCTTAGGTCCGTCATCAAAAACGTGTCCTAAATGTCCGCCACAATTAGCGCAAAGAACTTCATTACGAGTATAACCTAATTTGTTATCTGTAGAGAAAAATACGCCATTTTCTATAGGTTGGTCAAAACTAGGCCATCCTGTTCCGCTTTTAAATTTATTTTTAGTTTCATACAAAGGATGACTGCAAGCCGCACAAATAAATGTACCCGATTCTTTGATGTTATTCAATGGACTAGAAAAAGGTCTTTCGGTACCCGCTTCTCTTAAAACATAAAATTCTTCTGCAGAAAGCTCTTTTTTCCATTCAGCTTCTGTTTTTTGAACAAGAAACTGTTCTTCTTTAGATTTTTTTTGAGCGTTAGAATTACAACTCACTAAGAGTGCGGCAGATATTATAAGGAAACAAAGCTTTTTCATAATTTTTTATGATAAAATTACAAAGACCTTGCCATATTTCACTATTTCAATTGTTAAAGCGATGATAAACTTTTTAAAACTAAGTATTGCTTTTGTAATTTTAACACTTGTAAATAATACACTAACCGTTATGAGAAGAAAGAATATAATATTGTATACAGCAACATTTTTAATGTTGTTCTCGTGTGCTCAAAACCCGTTCACCGGAAAAAAAACATTAGCACTTGTACCTAACTCTCAGATATTGCCGATGGCTTTTCAAGAGTACGATGCATTTTTATCAGATAATAATGTGGTAACAGGAACAGCTGAAGCTAATATGGTAAAAAGTGTGGGGCAGAAAATTGCAACGGCTTCGGAACGCTGGTTAAACGCTAATGGATATCAAGGCTATTTAGAAGATTATCGTTGGGAATATAACTTGGTAAAAGATGATCAAGTAAATGCTTGGTGTATGCCAGGAGGTAAGATTGTAGTCTATACAGGAATTCTACCGATTACACAAAGTGAAACAGGCTTAGCTGTTGTTATGGGGCATGAGGTTGCTCATGCGCTTGCTAATCATGGACAACAACGTATGAGTGCTAGTCAAATTCAGCAAGTAGGAGCGGTAGCAACGGCAGTAGGAACTCAAGCTGCAGGAGTAGATGAAGAAACCGCAGGTTATTTTAATATGGCATATGGAGTAGGATCTCAAGTTGGAGTTATGCTTCCTTTTAGTAGAAGTCATGAAACAGAAGCAGATAAAATAGGACTTAATATTATGGCTATTGCTGGATACGATCCTGATGAAGCTGCAGAGCTTTGGAGAAGAATGAAAGCAAATAGTGGAGGAGGAGTGCCTCCAGAATTTTTAAGTACACACCCTTCTAATGATACCCGTATTAATAATTTAACACAGTGGGCTGCAAGTGCTAAAGCTGAAGCTCGAAAATTTGGAGTGACTTCATTCAAATAAAAAAGAAATCTATAAAGTAAAAAGCCCGATTTAATCGGGCTTTTTTTAGTTTGGGAAAGTAGCTTTTACAATTTTTTCAGCTTCTTCTTTATGAGAAGTATGTACTAATAATTGAACTTGCATAGCATCTCCGCCATAAAAACCACCACGAACACCAGATTCATGATTGTTTTTAACGATAGAAGAAATACCTGCTTTATCTAATACGCTTTGTAGGTATTGAATATTAACTTCAGTACCTGTGTAAACATTTGTATATTCTGTATTGCTCATAATTTATCTTTTTCTTAAAGATAGTTGAAAAAGACTTAAGAAAAGAAAAGGTCAATTATAATTTCAGAAAAAATTAACTCAATGAAACCTCCACTTGATTTTTTAAAATATCGTCCATAGTTTCTCGCTCTCTAATTAGATGTGCTTGATTATTGTGCCAAAGAATTTCGGCAGGGCGAAATCTAGAATTGTAATTACTAGCCATAGAATAACAATAAGCACCAGCATTTTTAAAAGCCAGAATATCGCCTTCAGTAATTTCACTAATTCTTTTATTGCTTCCAAAAGTATCGGTTTCACAAATATAACCCACTACAGAATAGAAACGTTTGTGTTTTTTTGGATGAGAAATATTGATAATTTCATGGTTAGAATTATAAAACATAGGTCTTATAAAATGGTTAAATCCAGAATCTACGTGAGCAAAAACAGTAGAAGTTGTTTGCTTTACGGAATTAACTTTCACTAAAAAGTAACCAGATTCACTTACCAAAAACTTTCCGGGTTCAAAAACCAAGGTAAGTTCTCGTCCGTAATCTTTACAGAAATCATTAAACTTTTTAGAAAGCTTTTTTCCTAATTCTTCTATATTTGTTTCTATATCACTTTCATGGTAGGCAACTTTAAATCCGCTTCCAAAATCAATAAATTCCAAGGCATTGAAATTTTTTGCAGCATCAAATAAAATTTGAGATGCATATAAAAAGACTTCAATATCTAAAATATCACTCCCCGTATGCATATGAATACCATTCACATTCATATTTGTGTTTTCTACGATGCGTAGTAAATGAGGCATTTGATGAATAGAAATACCAAATTTTGAGTCTATATGTCCCACTGAAATATTGGTGTTTCCTCCCGCCATTACGTGGGGATTAATACGTATACACACTGGAATGGTTGGGTGCAGGGTTCCAAATTTTTCTAGAATAGAAAGGTTGTCAATATTTATTTGAACACCAAGTTTTACGGCTTCTTCAATTTCTATCATCGAAACCCCATTTGGCGTGTAGATAATGTCTTTAGCGGGAACTCCTGCAGCTAGACCTAATTTTATTTCTTGTATAGAAACCGTGTCTAAACCACTTCCGCAATTATGCAAAAGCTTTAAGATGTTAATGTTAGATAATGCTTTAACAGCATAATTAATTCTTAGATTTTTTACTTGTTTAAAAGCGGAGGTCAGTCGCTTGTATTGAGAAACAATTTTAGCACTATCATAAACATAAATAGGGCTGCTGTAATCTTCTGTAATTTTTAATAAATCTGAATTTTTCATGGGTTAGATGAAGGTTTGAGGTTGAAAATTTTTTATATGGGTGGTTGAGTTGTAAAAAAGTAAATTACTTTTTTACAACTATAGGTTTGACAATCTTTTTATTCAATAGAGATGAAGACTTAATAGAATAAGTATAAACAAATAAAACAGCTAATAGAATAACTGGAATTATTGAATAATTGATTTTTAATAGCATCATAGAAAACGCTAAGTAAAAGATGCTAAGAATATTAACTTTCATAAGTGCTGCAATTTAATACATATATAAAATAGTTACTCCATTTTTTTTAGTTTTTTAAAGATTTATCTGTTTTGTTAAAGTATTCCCAAATTGATCTCCCAGAAAATCCCAAAAGATGTATTCAACGTTTATGTTAGAAATCAAATCAATTAAAAAATTTATTATGAAAAATGTAAAAAGATTATCGGTATTAGTATTAACTATTGCTTTATTTACAGGGTTCAACTCTGTAGCACAAACAAAAATGGTAGGAGGTGCAGAAATGTATCCTTCAAAGAACATTGTAGAGAATGCAGTAAACTCTAAAGACCACACCACTTTGGTTGCCGCAGTAAAAGCTGCAGATTTAGTAGAGACCTTACAAGGTAAAGGCCCGTTTACGGTTTTCGCACCTACAAATGCTGCTTTCGACAAATTACCAAAAGGAACGGTAGATAATTTATTGAAAGAGGAAAACAAAGCACAGTTACAGGCAGTACTTACGTACCATGTAGTTGGTGGAAAGTGGACTGCTAAAGATCTTATGAAAATGATCAAAAAAGATGGAGGAAAGTCTACCATTAAAACGGTAAATGGAGAAACTCTAACTGCTTGGATGGAAGGAAAGTCTGTAAAAATCACAGATAATGCAGGAAATACTGCTATGGTAACTATTGCTAATGTAATGCAATCAAATGGAGTAATTCACGTAATTGATACGGTATTATTACCTTAATTACTTAAAATTAAAGTAACAAAAAAAGGCTATTTCGAAAGAAATAGCCTTTTTTAATGATTGGAAATTGATTAACGCAATTCTGCATTCAATTGTTTTTCGAATTGTTGCTGAAGCTTAACCATTGCTTTATCGATTTGTTTATCGGTAAGGGTCTTGTTTTCATCTAAAAAGATAAAACTTACCGCATAACTTTTCTTTCCCTCAGGAAGGTTTTTTCCTTCGTATACATCAAAGAGATCTACTTCTTTTAAAAGTTTTCTCTCTGTCTTATGAGCAATCTCATAAATATCATTAAAGCTTACTTTTTGATCTAATAATAATGCAAAATCTCTTCTTACGGAAGGGTACTTAGGAATAGGTTTAAAAACAATCTCTTTGTTTTTAACCACTTCAATTACAGCTCCCCAATCAAAATCGGCAAACATAACTTCTTGATCGATGCCAAAGTTTTTTAGGACTGCATTTTTAACAACCCCAAATTCTATGATTTTTTTCTTTTGGTAACTCACTTGTAAGCCTTCAGAAAAAATATCACTAGTTAAAGGCTGAAAACTAATACCTTCGGCAATATTTAAACGTTCTAATATGCTGTAAATAGTTCCTTTAGCAAAGAAAAAATCATTCTTTTGAGCTACACTATTCCAACGTTCCCTGTTTTTATTTCCGCTAAGGCATAACGTAAGATGTTTATGTTCTTCTCTTCCATTAGGAAAATTATGGTAGGTTTTACCAAATTCAAATAATTTTAGATTTTCATTTTTTCGGTTAAGATTATAAGCTGTAGACTCTAAAGCGCTAAAGAGTAAAGACTGTCGCATAACGCTTAAATCCTGACTCAAAGGGTTTAAAATCTCTATATTAAAATCTTTCTTAAGGGTTTCGCTTAAAGCGGAATAATCTTTTGTTAGAGAATTGGCCATCATTTCGTAGAATCCTTGGCCTACCAATTGTTCGGCAATTACATTTTGAAGTTTATAATCTTCAAAACGAGTAGAGTTAGAAATGGAAGCATTTAGCTTTTCATTAAACTCAATATTATTATACCCATACACTCTTAAAATCTCTTCGATAACATCTACTTCTCTCTGTACATCTACTCGATAAGCGGGAATGGTAAGTCCTAAACCACTTTCAGTAACATTGTTCACACGAATATCTAAAGAAGCTAAAATAGATTTTATGGTTCCTGGGTCAATTTCTTGACCAATAAGTTTGTAGATTTTGTCAAAGGTTAAAAAGACTTGAAAATCTTCAATTTTTTTCGGATAAAAATCATCTAAATCACTAGTGACATATCCTCCTGCAGTTTGCTGAATTAAAAGAGCGGCTCTTTTAAGTGCATACTCTGTAATGTTGGGATCTACACCTCTTTCAAACCTAAAAGAAGCATCGGTATTTACTCCGTGTCGTTTAGCGGTTTTGCGAATACTTACGGGATTAAAGTAAGCACTTTCTAAAAAGATAGAAGTTGTTTTTTCGGTTACTCCAGAATCTAATCCGCCTAAAACGCCCGCAATACAAAGAGGTTTTTCGTTGTCACAAATCATTAAATCATCCTCGTGTAACTCTCTCTCTACTTCATCTAAAGTAGTGAACTTCGTTCCTTTTGGTAGAGTTTTGACTTTAATTTTATTTTCTATAATATGATCGGCGTCAAAAGCATGTAGAGGTTGCCCTAGTTCATGTAAGACATAATTTGTGACATCTACTACATTGTTCTTAGGAGTTATACCAATAGCCTTTAATCTATTTTTAAGCCAATTTGGAGAAGGAGCTATTTTAACCCCAGAGATAGTTACCCCACAATAACGTGGAGCCAACTCATAATTATCAACTTCAATAAGCATTCTTTTGCTTCTGTTCTCCACATGAAAACTACTTACCGAAGGAGTATCTAAACTCGTATTAATTTCACTTTGAAGTAATCCTGCCTTTAAATCTCTGGCCACACCAAAATGGCTCATAGCATCTGCTCGGTTTGGAGTTAAGCCAATTTCAAAAACTTGATCTTTCTCTATTTCAAAAACTTCATTTAAAGGAGTACCAGGTTCCAAATCTTCGCTGAGGATCATAATACCATCGTGGCTTTTTCCTAAGCCTAGTTCATCTTCGGCGCAAATCATCCCGAAACTGTATTCTCCTCTTATCTTTCCTTTCTTAATTTTCCAAGCTTCACCTTTATCATCATAAAGAGTAGTTCCTACTGTTGCTACGGGTACTTTTTGACCTTCAGCAACATTAGGAGCTCCACAAACAATCTGTACAGGCTCTTTTTCTCCTATATTAACAGTTGTAAGTTTAAGCTTGTCTGCATTTTCATGAGGTACGCATGTAAGCACGTGCCCTACAACAATACCTTCTAAAGCACCTTTTACAGATTCAAAATTTTCGATACCTTCTACTTCTAGTCCTAAATCGGTTAAAAGTTTACCAGTTTTTTCAGCATCCCAATCGGTCTTAATAAATTGCTTAATCCAGTTGTACGAAATCTTCATAAAATACAGTCTTTTTTACGGTGGCAAAGATAGAATTTATTTTGTCATTTTGGTAAGGGAAATATAGGGTTTGGATAATTATCAATAAATTTTAGAAAGGTGTTTTAACAGTTTGTGGAGTATGGTAATGATGTAAATAAATAATACTATTTTTGTTGTTATGGATTTTTCATCAAAACTATTAGAAAAAGCAGTAGAGGAAATGTCACAGCTTCCAGGAATAGGAAAGCGTACTGCGTTGCGTTTAGTGCTTCATTTGTTAAAGCAACCCGAAGAACAAACTTTGCACCTTTCAAAAGCATTGATAGATTTAAAAACCGAAGTGAACTTTTGTAAAAATTGTCACAATGTTAGTGATCATACTATTTGTGAAATTTGTGCCAATGCTAACAGGGATAAAGCAATAGTTTGTGTGGTAGAAGATGTGAGAGATGTTATGGCGATAGAAAATACAAGTCAATATAAGGGAGTTTATCATGTGTTAGGAGGGAAAATAAGTCCGATGGATGGGATAGGTCCTAGTCAGTTAAATATTGAATCTCTTGTGCAAAAAGTAAGAGCTAAAGAATTAGATGAAATTATTTTTGCGCTCTCAAGTACTATGGAAGGTGATACTACAAATTTTTATATTTACAGGCAAATAGAAGGAGAGGGAGTGGTAACTTCTACTATTGCTCGAGGAATTGGCGTAGGAGATGAGTTAGAATATGCCGATGAAGTGACATTGGGGAGAAGTATTTTACATCGTATTCCGTTTGAAAACTCTTTAAAAAACTCTTAAGTGGTTCAACTTTCTGTACTTATTCTAAACTACAAAGTTCCTTATTATTTAATGCATTGCTTAAGTAGTGTGATAGCGGCAACTAAAGATTTAGAAGCCGAAATTATTGTAGTAGATAATAACTCTCAAGATCAAAGTTCGGCTTGGGTAAAACAGTATTTTCCACAAGTGATATTGGTTGAGAATAAGGTGAATTCAGGTTTTAGTAAAGGTAATAATTTAGGTTTTGAACAAGCAAAAGGCAAATATGTTTGTCTGCTCAATCCCGATACCTATGTAGGTAGTCATACTTTTAAAAATGTGTACGCTTTCGCGGAAACCAAGCAAGATGTAGGAGCAATCGGAGTAAAACTTATAGATGGTTGCGGAAATTTCTTACCAGAATCAAAAAGAAATTTACCGACCCCAAAAGTAGCTTTAGAGAAGATTTTTCAGATTAATAAAAATTATTATTCCGCTTTAAGCGAAAATATAACAGGAAAAGTAGATGTCTTGGTTGGTGCTTTTATGTGGATGCACAGAGAGCGATATGAGGAAATAGGAAAGTTAGATGAAGACTATTTTATGTATGGGGAAGATATAGATTTAAGCTATAAATTTTTAAAAGCAGGTTATCAAAACTACTATTTAGGTAGTGAAAGCATTATTCATTATAAAGGAGAAAGCACGACTAGAGATAAGGTTTACAGGCAAAGATTTTATGGAGCAATGCAAATTTTCTATGAAAAGCATTTCAATAAGGGAAAAGCGGTTCAGTTTTTAGTGAAGCAAGGTTTAAAATTAGCTTCTTTAAAAGATGTGCTTATAAAAAAAACCAATAAAGAGCAGGTACAAAAAAATTGCCTCAACTATTTATTAGTAACCAATAAAGCTTCAGGATTAAAAGAAAGCTTAGAAGAAATACTCCATCAACAATTTAATTGTATTTCCGTAAAGGAGGTATTAAAGGAAACACTTTCAGATAGCTATATAGTTTTTGATGCAGAATATATCGCTGCCGATGATATAAAAATGGTGATGGAAATACTAAAAAATAAACAAAATTGTTTTAGAATAAAACCAAGAAATTTTAATTTTATCCTCGGTAGCGATCAAAGTACGAGTAAAGGAGAAGTTAAGGACTTGTAAAACTTTGCAAAATAGATATTCATAATGCGTTTTTTTCATTAAATTCGCAACCAAAATAAAAAAACACACTTTTAGGTTAAAGATATGGCAAAATTTGAATTAAAACTTCCTAAGATGGGGGAGAGCGTTGCAGAAGCAACCATTACCAATTGGTTAAAAGAAGTTGGAGAGAAAATTGAAGAGGATGAAGCAGTTTTAGAGATTGCTACCGACAAAGTGGATAGTGAAGTGCCTAGTGAAGTAGAAGGAACTTTAGTTGAAAAATTATTTGGCCCAGATGACGTAGTGAAAGTAGGCCAGACGATTGCGATTATAGAAACTGATGGAGATGCTCCTGCACCAGCGCCAAGTTCTAGCGAAGACAAAGAAGAAGTAAACACACAACAGGCAGAAGATATGGTGAATCAGGCTAGAGAAGCAGTTGTTTCTCAAGACTTTTCATCTAGCGATCGTTTTTACTCTCCTTTAGTTAAAAATATAGCTCAAGAAGAAAATATTGGTTTAAACGAGTTAGAATCTATTCAGGGGACTGGAAAAGATGGTAGGGTAACCAAAAATGATATATTAGACTTTGTAGCGAATAGAGGGAAGAATCAAAGCTCTACTCCGCCAGTTGCGGTTAATAACGCTTCCGCGGAAGCGAAAACTCAAAAGCCAGCTGCTGCTCCTATTAGTGTAAACGGGGATGATGAAATTATCGAAATGACCAGAATGGGCAAAATGATTTCTCATCATATGGTTAACAGTGTTCAAACGTCAGCACACGTACAGTCATTTATTGAAGTAGATGTGACTAAAATTTGGAACTGGAGAAATAAGGTGAAAAACGAATTCCAAAAGAAAGAAGGAGAAAAAATTACTTTTACTCCAATTTTTATGGAAGCAGTAGCAAAAGCTATAAAAGACTTTCCTATGATTAACATTTCTGTTGACGGAGATAAAATCATAAAAAGAAAGAATATCAACCTTGGTATGGCTGCAGCTTTACCAAATGGAGATTTAATTGTTCCTGTAATTAAAAATGCAGACCGTCTTAATCTTGTAGGAATGTCTAAAGCTGTAAATGATTTAGCAGGACGTGCAAGAGGAGGAAAGTTAAAACCAGATGATACGCAAGGAGGTACCTATACAGTTACCAATGTAGGTACTTTTGGAAGCATTATGGGAACTCCAATTATTAATCAACCTCAAGTAGCAATTTTAGCCTTAGGAGCTATACGAAAAGTTCCTGCTGTGGTGGAAACTCCAGACGGAGATTTTATCGGGATTCGCTATAAAATGTTCTTATCTCATAGCTACGATCATCGTGTAGTAAATGGAGCTCTAGGAGGTCAATTTGTACAACGCGTTGCTCAGTATTTAGAAGCTTTTGATGATTCTAGAGCGGTCTAAATTAAGATCAATAAATTAAAGAAAAAAGGAGTCCGAATTAAGTTTCGGGCTTTTTTTTATGAAACAATTTGTGATATAGTATCTTTACAAAAATCCATACCATGAAATTAAATTTAACCAAACCCATTTGTTTCTTCGATTTAGAAACTACCGGAACCAATATTGCCAAAGATAGAATTGTAGAAATTGCTATACTTAAAGTTTTTCCTAACGGAAATAAAGAAAGCTATACATGGCGTGTAAATCCAGAAATGGAGATCCCAGCAGAAGTTACAAAGATTCACGGCATAAGTTATGACGATATAAAAGATGAACCTACATTTAAAGACCTTTCTAAAAAGGTGTATGAAATGATTAAAGGTTGTGACTTGGGGGGGTATAATAGTAACCGTTTTGATATTCCACTTTTAGCTGAAGAGTTTCTTCGAGCAGGAATAGATTTTGATATTAAAAGCGCTTTGGCGGTTGATGTACAAACCATCTTTCATAAAAAAGAAAAACGAACTTTAGAAGCAGCTTATAAATTTTACTGCGATAAAGATTTAACAAACGCACATTCTGCTGAAGCGGATACTAACGCTACTTTTGAAGTTTTGGAATCGCAATTAGATAAATATCCAGATTTAGAAAACGATATGAAATGGTTAGCAGAATTTAGTGCTCATAAGAAATTTGTAGATTTTGCAGGGTTTATAGCCTACAATAAAAAAGGAGAAGAGGTGTTTTCTTTTGGAAAGCATCGAGGTAAATTAGTAGAAGAAGTGTTTGAAAAAGAACCAGGATATTATGGTTGGATACAAAACGCAGATTTTCCTTTATATACAAAAAAGGTTTTGACAGCAATCAAGCTAAAAAAACTATCAGATAAATTGAATTAAGGCGGTATGAAGATTATTTGCATAGGAAGAAATTATGCTAAGCATATTGAGGAGTTAAAAAATGAAAGACCTACAGATCCTGTAATCTTTTTAAAACCCGATACTGCTGTACTTTTAAAAAAACAACCATTTTTTATTCCAGATTTTTCTGATGATGTTCATTATGAAGTTGAACTTCTGGTAAAGATTAATAAAGTTGGGAAATACATTCAGTCTAAATTTGCTCATAAGTATTATGATGAAATTGGATTGGGTATAGATTTTACAGCAAGAGACTTGCAATCACAATTGAAAGAAAAAGGATTGCCTTGGGAAAAATCTAAAGCATTTGATGGATCTGCAGTAATTGGAGAAAAATGGTTTTCAAAAGAAGAATTTGAGAGTCTTCAAAATATCAATTTTTCATTACAGAGGAATGGAGAAGAGGTTCAAAAAGGAAATACTGCGCATATGCTCTGCCAAATCGATGAGATAATCGAATATGTTTCACAATTCTTTACTTTGAAAATCGGAGACATTATTTTTACAGGTACTCCCGAAGGAGTTGGGAGAGTTAAAACCAATGACGTGTTAAATGGATATATTGAAAATGAATCTGTTTTTCAAATTAAAGTGAAATAATGAAAATATACGATTTGCAACAGGTAAAAGAAATGGCTGGGGGGGATGATGATTTTGTCGTGGAAATAGTAAAAGCATTTCTAGAAGAACTTCCTCCAGATATCAACCTGATGAGAGAAGCAGTTGAAAATAATAATCCAGAATTGGCCTATAGTGTGGCTCATAAAATGAAACCAAATTTGCAGATTTTTGGTTTAGAGCTTTTAGAAAATATTAAAAGATTGGAATCTTGGTCTAAAGATAGAGTGACGAGAAAAGATATTTTAGAGGATGTAAGTCTTATTGAAAAGAAAGTTTTGTTAGCTTGCGAATCTTTAAAAGAAGATTTTCAAGTCATATGATTGCAGAAATAATAACTATTGGAGATGAAATTTTAATTGGTCAGATTGTAGATACCAATTCAGCTTATATCTCAAAAAAATTAAATTCTATTGGAGTAGAAGTTGGTCAAATCACTTCTATAAAAGATACAAAAGAGCATATTACTCAAACGCTGAATGATGTAAGTGGAAGAGCTCATATAGTTATTATTACTGGAGGTTTAGGACCTACCAATGACGATTTGACTAAAAAAACACTATGTGAGTATTTTAATGATTCTTATGTGGTAAATGAGAAAGTTCTTTCTCACGTAGAAAAATTGTTTGAAAAATATGTAGATACTCCTATCTCCCAACTTAATAGAGATCAAGCTTTGATTCCTTCTAAGGCTATAGCTCTTAATAATGAGTATGGTACAGCTCCGGGAATGTGGTTTGATGAAAACAATGTTGTATATATTTCACTTCCAGGTGTTCCTTATGAAATGAAAGCACTTTTAGATAATGAAGTGTTACCTAGGCTTCAGCAAAAATTTGAAAGACCTCATATTGTTCATAAAACGATTTTAACTTACGGATTAGGAGAAAGTGCTATTGCGGAAAAAATTGAAAGCTGGGAAACAGCTCTTCCTAATCATATTAAATTAGCTTATTTACCTAGTTTAGGAAGAGTAAGATTACGCCTAAGTGCTCGGGGAAGTGAAAGAGAATTTTTAGAAAACTCAATTGAATCAGAAATAGAAAAGCTTCAGCATATTATAGGTGATATTATTAAAGGTTTTGAAGGAGAAGAAACTTTAGAAGAACAAATTGCCCAAAAGTTTGTTGAACATAAAAAAACACTAGTTACTGCAGAAAGTTGTACCGGGGGAGAAGTAGCTTCTAGGTTTACCTCATATCCTGGCGCGTCCCAGTACTTTAAAGGAAGTATTGTAACTTATGCTACCAGTAGCAAAAATGATGTTTTAGGAATCTCTACAGAGCTTATTGATAAGTTTAGTGTAGTAAGTGAAGAAGTAACCCTTCAAATGGCTTTAAAAGCGAGGAAATTGTTTAAGGCGGACATAGCTATTGCTACTACAGGTAATGCAGGTCCTACAAAAGGAGATAGTGATGCAGAGTTGGGGACAGTATATATTGCTTTAGTGAGTGAAAAAGAAGAAAAAGTCTATCAATTTAACTTCGGAAATAAAAGAGAAAAAGTGATTGAAAAGGCAGTAATAAAGGCGCAGGAAATTCTTTTAAGCTATTTTTCATAATTATCTTAATTTTTTATGAAGATATTGTTGGAGATTAGATTAAAATATCGTTAATTTGCATCCTGTTTTGAAATAACGAGAAAAGATTAGAAAAAATGTCAAGAGTTTGTGAACTTACGGGTAAAAAAGCGATGGTAGGAAACAATGTTTCTCACGCTATGAATAAAACTAAGCGTAAATTTAACGCCAATTTAGTTAAAAAACGTTTTTATATCCCAGAAGAGGATAAGTGGGTAACTTTAAAAGTATCGACTTCCGCATTAAAAAACATTAATAAAAAAGGAATCTCTGCTGTGATTAAAGAAGCGAGAGAAAAAGGATTCTTAAAAAAGTAATCTTACCTTTAATATCTTAGAGCAATGGCAAAGAAAGGAAATAGAGTTCAAGTAATATTAGAATGCACAGAGCATAAAGGATCTGGTAAACCAGGTACCTCTAGATATATTACCACAAAAAATAAAAAGAATACGCCGGATAGAATGGAGTTAAAGAAATTTAACCCAATTCTTAACAAAATGACGGTTCATAAAGAAATAAAGTAATAAGTTATGGCAAAGAAATCGGTAGCATCGTTACAAACAGGATCAAAGAGGCTTAGTAAAGCGATCAAAATGGTAAAATCTCCAAAATCTGGAGCTTATACTTTTGAAGAAGCTATTATGGCGCCAGAAGATGTAAAGGATTATTTCGATAAGAAATAAATACTTATAAAAAAATAACTAAGCCGTTTCGAATTTTCGAGACGGCTTTTTGTTTTTGTGTATATTTGCGAAACATTTAATTTGAGCGTTTCTTATTTTATTAATTTAATTTTAAGATGAGAAAGTTAGGTTTTTGGGTAGTTGCTTTTTATATTTTTACTAAAAAAGCTCTAAGGTTGCCCTTATGCCTAACACACATAAGTATAGCGTATGAGTTTTTTTAAAAAAATTTTTTCAAAAGAAAAAAAAGAAACCTTAGACAAAGGTTTAGAAAAGTCAAAAGAAAACTTCTTTGGCAAACTAAGTAAAGCCGTTGCAGGAAAATCTAAAGTTGATGATGAGGTTTTAGATGATTTAGAAGAAGTATTAGTAGCGAGTGATGTTGGGGTGAAAACGACTATTAAAATTATAGATCGTATTGAGGCTCGTGTGGCTAAGGATAAATACTTAGGTACATCAGAGCTTGATGTAATCTTGAGAGAAGAAATTGCAGGTTTATTAAGCGAATCAGGTTCAGGAGAACAAAAAGATTTAATTTCCGAGAAAAAGCCATACGTAATTATGGTGGTGGGTGTAAATGGTGTGGGTAAAACCACGACTATTGGTAAATTGGCTCATCAATTTAAAGCACAAGGTAAGAAAGTAATTTTAGGAGCTGCAGATACTTTTAGAGCTGCGGCAATAGACCAACTTCAGGTGTGGGCCGATCGTGTAGATGTTCCTATTGTAAAGCAGAGTATGGGTAGTGATCCTGCTTCCGTAGCTTTCGATACATTACAAAGTGCTGTGAAAATGGATGCCGATGTTGTGATTATTGATACTGCGGGTAGACTCCATAATAAAGTGAACTTAATGAACGAACTTTCTAAAGTAAAGCGAGTGATGCAAAAAGTAATTATAGATGCTCCGCACGAAGTTTTATTGGTTTTAGATGGTAGTACAGGACAAAATGCTTTTGAACAAGCTAAACAATTTACCGCAGCAACAGAAGTAACCTCTTTAGCGGTTACCAAACTTGATGGAACAGCAAAAGGAGGAGTTGTTATTGGTATTAGTGACCAATTTCAAATTCCTGTAAAATACATAGGAGTAGGTGAGGGGATAGAAGATTTACAAATATTTAATAAATTAGAATTTGTAGACTCTTTCTTTAAAAAGACCATCTAAACCCTACAAGAAAAGAAAACAAAAAGTCATTCTTTACGGAATGGCTTTTTTTAAATTCTATATATTTAAATTCATCCTTAATTAAATAAAGCTTTTAAGTCTTAAAAGCTTTGTATCTTTGCACACATTTTTAAAATTGCTATGAGAACAAAATCACTGAAGAAAAATAAAATTAATGTCGTAACGCTGGGGTGTAGTAAGAATATTTATGATTCTGAAGTGCTTATGGGGCAACTTAAGGCCAATAAGAAAGAAGTGGTTCATGAGGAAGAAGGTAATATTGTTGTCATTAACACCTGCGGATTTATAGATAATGCTAAAGAGCAATCTGTCAATACTATTTTAGAATATGCACAAAAGAAAGAAGAAGGTATTGTAGATAAAGTCTTCGTTACCGGTTGTCTTTCTGAGCGATATAAGCCAGATTTACAGAAAGAAATTCCCAATGTAGATCAATATTTTGGTACTACCGAAATGCCCTCTTTATTAAAAGCTTTAGGAGCCGATTATAAACACGAACTTTTAGGAGAACGTGTTACCACTACGCCAAAAAATTATGCCTTTTTAAAAATTGCCGAAGGTTGCGATCGTCCTTGTTCGTTTTGTGCAATTCCTTTAATGCGTGGCGGTCATAAATCTACACCCATTGAGCAATTAGTAAAAGAAGCTCAAGGTTTAGCTAGAGACGGAGTAAAAGAATTAATTCTTATTGCCCAAGATCTTACCTATTACGGATTAGATATTTACAAGAAAAGAGCTTTAGCAGAATTACTTCGTGAACTGGTAAAGGTTGATGGGATTGAATGGATTCGTTTGCATTATGCTTTCCCTACCGGTTTCCCGGAAGATGTACTCGATGTGATTAAAGAAGAACCAAAAGTTTGTAATTATATCGATATTCCGTTGCAGCATATTTCAGATGATTTATTGAAATCTATGCGACGTGGAACTACCCATAAAAAGACTACAGATTTAATTCATAAATTCCGAGAAATCGTTCCTCAAATGGCAATAAGAACAACACTTATTGTTGGGTATCCTGGAGAAACCGAAGCTCATTTTCAAGAATTAAAAGACTGGGTAAGAGAAATGCGTTTTGAACGTTTAGGGGCTTTTACCTATTCTCACGAAGAAAATACGCACGCATATAACTTAGAAGATGATGTTCCTGAAGAAGTGAAACAAGAACGTGCTAATGAGATTATGGAAATTCAATCTCAAATCTCGTGGGAATTAAATCAGCAAAAAATAGGGAAAGTGTTTAAATGTGTGATCGACCGTAAAGAAGGAAATTACTTCGTTGGTAGAACAGAATTTGATTCGCCCGATGTAGATAATGAAGTCTTAATAGATGCGACTAAATACTATCTAAAGACGGGTGATTTTACACAAATAAAAATTAACCAAGCCGAAGATTTTGATCTTTACGGCGAACCGATTACAGAAGAATAAAATAAAAAAGCCTTGGAACCTTCCAAGGCTTTTTTATTTACATGAACTTTATAGTTCTACAAATTAAAATATATCATTGTTGCTCTTAAAACGTAATTATCTGATGAAATAAATAGTTTACGGAAAAAAGCGTTCAATTTATTACTTGATATTGTTAACTAAAAATTAGTAGATAAAAAGCTCAACAAATGTATCTTTGTAGGATTAAGATTCTACTTCTATGGCCGACTGTATTGCTTATCAAAAAACGAACTACTTCTCTTCTTTAATCAACGATTATTTAGATCAAAAAGAATCCTTAAAAGACTTTTACGAGAACTTTCCAAGTTTAGAGAATTTTCAAAAACAATTGGAAAGCAAGCAAAACAATTATTCCGCCAAGACTAGAAAAATTTTGGTGGAAAGTCTCAAGAATCAGTATGTAAACACAGCAGTTTCGGCTAAAACTCAAGAAAATTTAGATTTTTTAGCTAAAGAAAATACCTTTACGATTACTACGGGACATCAACTTAATTTATTTACAGGTCCGCTTTATTTTTTATATAAAATTATTTCGACTATCAATTTAGCCGAAGAGCTTTCAGAGAAATATCCTCTACAGCATTTCGTTCCCGTGTATTGGATGGCTACCGAAGACCATGATTTTGAAGAAATCAATTTTTTTAATTTTGAACACCATAAAATTCAATGGCAACGAGAAGCTAGCGGAGCGGTTGGAGATCTTGATACTAAAGGTTTAGAGCAAGTTTTTGAGAAGTTTCAAACCATTTTGAATGATTCAGATCAATCGAAACATATACAATCTCTGTTTCAAGAAGCATATCTAGAGCACGATAATCTTACAGAGGCTACCCGATTTTTAGCTAATGAATTATTTGGGGAATACGGTTTAATTATCCTTGACGGAAATGATGCAGCACTAAAAAAAGAATTTAGTCCGTATGTAAAAAATGAGTTATTGCATCAAAATTCTTCAAATGAAGTTGGTAAAACTTCAAAGAAGTTGAATGAATTGGGATATAAAGTACAAGTGAATCCAAGGGAGATCAATCTTTTTTATTTAAAAGAGAACCTAAGAGAGCGTATTGTAAAAGATGAAGAATCTTATATCGTTCACGAGACGAACATCCGCTTTACGGAAGAGGAAATTTTAGTAGAATTAGAAAATCATCCCGAACGTTTTTCTCCTAATGTAATTATGCGGCCGCTTTATGAAGAAGTAATTTTGCCTAACCTTTGTTACATTGGTGGCGGTGGAGAATTAGCCTATTGGTTTCAGTTAAAATCATATTTCCGTAAAGAAAAAGTTACTTTTCCAATCTTATTATTAAGGAATTCAGCTTTACTTATGTCTAAAAAACAATCTGAAAAAGCAGAGCGGTTAAATTTATCTTTAACAGATATGTTTTTAAAACAAGAAGATTTAATTACAAAAAGAACTCACGAAATTTCTGATATAGAAATAGATTTTTCTGCTCAAAAAGAACACCTTCAACAGCAATTTAAAGATCTTTATTCCTTAGCTAAAAAAACAGACCAGTCTTTTAATGGTGCGGTGGCAGCACAAGAAAAAAAACAAATTAATGGTTTAGACCATTTAGAAAAACGCTTATTAAAAGCTCAAAAAAGAAAATTACAAGACGAGTTAAAACGTTTGGTCCATTTACAAGATCAAATTTTTCCACATCAAAGTTTACAAGAGAGAACAGCTAACTTTAGTAAGTTTTATGAAATATATGGTGAAGATTTGGTACCTGTTTTGAAAAATGAACTGAAGCCTTTAGACTTGCAGTTTACAATTATAATCTTACCATAGATAGAAATTTTAAATTTCTAAACTAAAAAACTAACCTTATGAAAAGTATGCATTCCATTGATATGGAAACCGTCGAGATGACGTTAGATATCATGAAATACGCCATTAACCGAATTTCTAATACCAATCCAGAATTGGGCTCGCCAGTTAGAGAAGAAGAACTTCTAAGCCGAGTAGGAGAGACAGTCACCAAAGAAGGAATTGGCGGAGAGAAAGCCTTTCAAATGTTTAAAGACGTATTGGTAAAGACTGCCGTTCCTGCAGATCATCCTAGACATTTAGCGTTTGTCCCTGCCGCTCCAACCAGAGCAGCGACCCTTTTTGATTTAGTTACTTCAGCCTCTAGTATGCATGGTGCTTACTGGATGACTGGTGGTGGCGGAATTTTCTGTGAAAATCAAGCTATGAAATGGCTGGTTTCACTTACAGGTTTACCTGAAGGAGCTTTTGGTGTTTTTACGAGTGGAGGAACATCAGCCAATTTATCTGCTATGATTGCTGCTCGTGAAGCTTGGCGCGATCGCAACGAAGACAACAGAGCGTATAAAGCTTTGCTTATTACCAGTAATGGTGCACATTCTTCGGTGAAATCTATGGCAAAAGTAATAGATGCAGATATTATTTTGGTGGACGATGATGAAGATGATCGATTAACGGGTAAATGGCTTCAAAAAGCAATTGATGATCTAAGTGAACTTGATCGCAAACGTTTATTTGCAGTAGTTGCTACAGGTGGAACTACCAATGCAGGAATTATTGATGAGTTAGATACAGTTGCCGATGTTTGTGAAAAAGAAAATTTGTGGTATCACGTAGATGCAGCATACGGTGGCGGAGCATTGGCCGCACCATCGGTAAGACATTTATTTACAGGAATTGAACGTGCAGACAGCATTACTATAGATCCGCATAAATGGATGTTTTCCCCTTATGATTGCGGAGCTGTAATTTATAAAGATCTAGAACTTGCAAAAAATGCTCACTCTCAAAAAGGTTCTTATTTAGATATTTTTAAAGATCCAGGTGCACAAGGTTTTAATCCATCAGATTATCAAATTCAATTAACAAGACGCTTACGCGGATTGCCACTCTGGTTCTCTTTAGCCATGCATGGAACCGATAAATATACCGAAGCTATAGAAAGAGGCTTAGAACTGGCTCAAAATGCAGCCCAGCAAATTGAAGCAGCGCCTCATTTAGAATTGGTAAGAGATCCTAGTTTGTCTTGTGTACTATTTAGAAGAGTAGGATGGAATCCCGATAACTATAGAGACTGGACTTATGACAATCATAAAGCAGGATTTGCCTTAGTTACACCTACAAAATGGACTAAAAATGGAAAAACAGAAACAATTTCTCGTTTCTGTTTTATAAATCCTGATACTACTGAAAAAGATATTGAAGAAATTTTAGCTTCAATGAAGTAAGAATATTATTCAATTTCATAATCTAACCGCATTGTAATCGATGCGGTTTTCTTTTTACTAGAGGTGTTATATGCGCCACTCCAGCTATAATCTTCTCCGCTATTTCTTCCAGTAATTTGAAAAACGCCCATATCTGCTTTTTTCAGTTTTCCTAACTTTCCTCCAGCATTTTTAGCAATGCGTTCAGCTCTAAGCTTGGCATCTTCAGTAGCTTTAGAAATCATTTCAATTTTTAAATCTGCCAACTTAGTATAATAATATCTTGGAGGTGTAGAGTTAAATTGAACACCTCTATTTAGCAGTTCAGTAATTTCACGAGCTACTTTTTCAATCAGCTCCACTTGAGTAGATTCTACTTTTATAGATTGTCTTAATTCATAGCCTTCAAACTCTTGACCTACAAAATTTCCGTTTTCGTATTTGCTTTTTGTACGTTCTATAGTATTAACAGAGTTAAAAATAACTTCACTTTCTTTAATACCTTTTTCTTCTAAATATTTGTTTACTATTTCTTTATCTAATGCGATACCCTCATAAGCTTGTTTAAGATCTTTACTAAATCTAGAAAAAGTACCATTCCAAACAATTAAATCTGAAGTGAAATTAGAATTTCCAGCTCCGGTAACTTTAATAGAGTCATTAGTGTTTGCGCGTTCTATATATGCACTTCCCAAAAAATAGGAAGCTACAACTATAGCAATTGAAAAAATAATAGCACTTAGGTATTTCATTATCTATATAACTTATCAAAAAAATAAAGATATAAAATATAGGTTTAGGCTTATAAATTTTAACTCAAATTGTTACTTTTGCCTATGCAAAACAACGTACTTATATTAGATTTCGGATCACAGTATACTCAACTAATCGCAAGAAGAGTAAGAGAGTTAAATATTTACTGTGAAATTCATCCTTTCAACAAGATTCCAGACAACGTAGAAACCTTTAAAGCGGTGATTCTTTCGGGAAGTCCTTTTTCGGTTCGTAATGAAGATGCTCCGCATCCAGACCTATCAAAAATTAGAGGAAAAGTGCCTCTACTTGCGGTATGTTATGGAGCACAATATTTAGCTCATTTTCATGGCGGTAAAGTAGAACCTTCACAAACTAGAGAATATGGAAGAGCAAACCTTTCTATTATTAAAGATAAGGAAATGCTTTTTGATGCTATTACAGAAAACTCTCAAGTTTGGATGTCTCATAGTGATACCATTAAAGAACTGCCAGAAAACGGAGTTCGTTTAGCCAGTACACATGATGTATTAAATGCAGCTTACAGAATTGACGGAGAAGAAACTTTTGCTATTCAGTTTCATCCAGAAGTATATCATTCTACAGATGGAAAACAATTACTAGAAAACTTTTTAGTAAAAATCTCTGGAGTAGAGCAAGAGTGGACACCAGAAGCTTTTGTAGATATGACTGTAGATGAATTAAGAGAAAAAGTAGGTGATGATAAAGTTGTATTAGGATTAAGTGGAGGAGTAGATTCTACTGTTGCTGCGGTTCTATTACACAAAGCGATAGGCAAAAATCTTTACTGTATTTTTGTAAATAACGGCTTGCTTCGTAAAAATGAATTTGATAGCGTTTTAGACCAATATAAAGATATGGGTCTTAATGTAAAGGGCGTAGATTCATCTGCACGTTTTCTAGATGCGTTAGCAGGCAAAAGTGATCCTGAAGAAAAAAGAAAAACTATAGGTCGAGTATTTATTGAAGTTTTTGATGATGAAGCTCACTTATTAAAAGATGTAAAATTTTTAGCTCAAGGGACTATTTATCCAGATGTAATAGAGTCTATTTCGGTAAACGGACCTTCAGCAACTATAAAATCTCATCACAATGTGGGAGGTTTACCCGATTTTATGAAATTAAAAGTAGTAGAGCCTTTAAGAATGTTATTTAAAGATGAGGTAAGAAGAGTAGGAGCAGAAATGGGAATTGATCCAGAGTTATTAGGAAGACATCCTTTTCCTGGTCCAGGATTAGCTATTAGAATTTTAGGTGATATAACTCCAGAGAAAGTAAGAGTTTTACAAGAAGTAGATCATATTTTTATACAAGGTTTAAAAGACTGGATGCTTTATGATAAAGTATGGCAAGCAGGAGCAATATTACTTCCTGTAAATTCGGTTGGTGTAATGGGAGACGAGCGTACTTATGAAAAAGTAGTTGCTTTAAGAGCAGTAGAATCTACAGATGGAATGACTGCAGATTGGGTAAATCTTCCTTATGATTTTCTTCAAAAAATATCTAACACTATAATAAATCGAGTTAAAGGCGTTAATAGAGTAGTGTATGATATTAGTTCTAAGCCACCCGCTACAATTGAGTGGGAATAATTATTGCTAAGGAATATAAAAACGAGTAGATGAAAAAATTGGTTCAGGTTTTATTGGTATGTGTTGGAGTTTTTCAATTAGGATTCTCACAGGGATATAAAACACATAAAGTAAAAAAGGGAGAAACAATAGAGAGTATTGCTCAGAAATATAAAATTTCTGAAGCATCAATTTATAGGCTTAATCCAGACGCAAAGAACAAAAAAATAGCTTCTACTGTTTTAGTTATTCCAACAGAAGAGATTGTACCTGCCTCAGAAGAAGGGAGCTCAATTACTTTTAAGCAATATCAGGTAAAGAGTAAAGAGACTTTATATAGTATTGCTAAAACTAATGATGTTTCTGTAGATGAAATTAAAAAGTATAATTCGTATTTACTAAAAGAAGAATTAGGAAAAGGAGACCTTATTAAGATTCCTATTTTTAGTGAGAAGAAAGAGACGATTAATTATAATGAATCTTTAAGCGAATCTTCTTTTAGCAATGTAATTCATATTGTTTTACCTAAAGAAACTAAATATGGAATTGCTCAAAAATATGGTTTAAGTGTAGAGCAATTAAATGAGTTGAATCCTACGGTATTTGAATTAAAAGCAGGCCAGTTACTTACCATTGTCAATAAAAATAAAAAAGCGGTAAGTAATCATTCGCAAGATGATTCTAACAATAGATTTCAAGAATATGAAGTTCAACCTAAGGAAACTTATTATAGTTTGACAAGACGCTTTCAGGTTTCTAAAGATTCACTTTTAGCTTGGAACCCTCAATTAGCTCAAGAAGGTTTAGAGGCGGGTATGAGGATTAAGCTACCAAAAAAATCGAATGATCTCTCTGTTTTAAACAATTCAGAAAAAATAAATTTAGAAGAGTTAATTTCTAACCGTGATCGTAAAAAGATTGCGGTAATGCTTCCTTTTAGTCTTCAAAAATTTAATGCAGATATTGATAAAGAAGATCAACTTAAAAATGATAAAGTACTAAGAATTTCTTTAGATTTTTATAGCGGAGTTGAAGAAGCTATCGCTAAAGCGGAAAAATTAGGGATTTATGTGGATGCGAACGTTTACGATACACAGAGAAATAAGTCTAAGGTGAGCGAAATTATCAATACCAATGATTTTTCTGAAACTCAATTAGTAATAGGTCCATTATTAACGGCAAACTTAGAAGAGGCTTCGCGTTTATTAGATAATGCAGGTGTTCCCGTTTTATCTCCTCTAACGAGTGGAGAGCTTAACGGAAAAAGTAATTTGATACAAACTAGACCATCAGATTTAATGATGGAACAGGCTTTAATCACGTATTTAGATAGCTTAAAACAAGGAAAAAATATATTGATTTTAACTGATAAAAAACATCAGTTTATCAAAGATAAATTGGCATATACCATCCCTGAAGCTAGAATTATTACTCAAAAAGAAGAAGACTATTTACAACAGTCAGATTTAACTTCTAAATTAGATAAAAATAAAGAAAATTGGGTAGTTATCGAAGCAGATGATGTTGCCTTAGTAACAAATAGTACTTCTTATTTAAATGCCCTTTCTAAAAGTTATCCTATTAGATTATTTACTTCTAATAAAACTGATACGTTTGAAGATGAGGTTCCTAACCAATACTTAACTAATTTAAAATTTACATACGCTTCTATCTCTAGAGAATATCAAAAAGAACCTTTAAGTGAATTTATTAGTACTTATAAAGAAAACTACGGCGTAATTCCTAACAAATATGCAGTAAGAGGTTATGATATCACTTTAGATGCTTTGTTAAGGTTAGCGTCATCTAATGATTTTTATGAAGCTTTAAGTATAGAAGGAACATCAGAATATATTGAGAATAAATTCAGTTACCATAAAAAAATGATTGGTGGGTTTTACAATGATGCAGTTTATTTAATGCAATATCAAGAAAATCTTGAGCTTAAAGTTTTAAACGATTAATTATGGTTACATCTAAAGTAGTTTACGAAGGGAATCTAAGAGTTAGAAATACTCATCTTAAAAGTGAAGATACTTTTTTAACCGATGCGCCAACAGATAATAATGGTAAAGGAGAAGCATTTTCTCCAACAGATGTAGTGGCAACAGCTCTCGCAAGTTGTATGCTTACTATAATGGGGATTTTAGCCGAAAGAGAACATATAGATTTAGTAGGAACAGAAGCCAATGTTACTAAAACCATGGCTTCCAATCCTCGTAGAATTTCTAAGATTGAAGTTCAGTTTACTTTTCCTAAAAACTACGATGACTCTACAAAAAAGAAACTTGAAAATGCGGCGTTAACTTGCCCTGTTCATCATAGCTTACACCCAGATATTGATAAAGATATACAGTTTATATATCCATCATAATTAGCGTTATCATATTAATGATAAAAGCCCTATTTATAATTTATAAATAGGGCTTTTATTATACTAAATTTTTTTCTTAAAAAGAAATTACTTCTTTTTGAACCTCTTGAAATTCGGTAATGATTTCTTTTACGATTTCGGCAGCAGGTTTAATTTCGTTTATCAATCCGCTTATTTGTCCAATCTCTAATTCACCTTCCTCTAAATCACCTTCAAACATTCCTTTTTTGGCTCTAGCTCTTCCTAAAAGTCCTATCAAATCTTCTTTAGTAGGTTGCGTGGTATAAAGTTCCATCACATCATTAAAAAACTTATTTTTTAATAAACGTACGGGAGCTAATTCTTTAAGGGTTAGTTGCGTTTCTCCTTCCTGCGCTTTTACCACTAAATCTTTAAAATTTTGGTGAGAAGACGCTTCGGGTGAAGCAACAAAACGGCTTCCAATTTGAACCGCATCTGCACCTAAAATCATAGCCGCAAGCATTCCTCTTCCTGTGGCAATTCCACCTGCTGCAATTAAAGGAATTTGTAACTTTTCTTTTACCATTGGGATAAGGGTAAAAGTAGTTGTTTCTTCTCTTCCATTATGTCCGCCTGCTTCAAACCCTTCCGCTACGACGGCATCAACCCCAGCAGCTTCTGCTTTTAATGCAAATTTTACGCTGCTTACCACGTGCACCACTTTAATTCCTTTTTCTTTTAAAATAGAAGTGTAAGTTTTAGGGTTTCCGGCAGAGGTAAACACAATTTCAACTCCTTCTTCTATAATAATTTCCATAATTTCCTCCAAGTTGGGATACAACATAGGAACATTTACAGCAAAAGGTAATGAAGTTGCTTTTTTGCACTTTACAATGTGCTCTCTTAATACTTCAGGATACATAGAGCCAGCTCCAATTATTCCTAAACCGCCTGCATTACTAACGGCGCTGGCCAGCTTCCAACCGCTAGCCCATATCATACCAGCTTGAATTAATGGATATTTTATATTAAATAGAGAAGTAATTTTATTGGTTTGCATTAGTTTTTAATAATTTTTAGAGTTTTTTCTTCTGTATTATTTGAGACTTGTAATAAGTAAATCCCCTTCGAAAAAGAAGAGAAATCTATTTGGTTAGCGTGTTTAATTTCCAACATTTTTTTTCCTAACATCGTATAAACTTTTATATTGTTCGCTTCCGCGGAAGCGTTACGCAAATAAAGCATATTAGAAGTGGGGTTGGGATAAGCGGTAATTGTATTTTTATCTACAGACAGAGTGGAAAGTACATTTTGAACGGCCACTGAAAAATCTGGAATTCCGTATCCAATTTCATTGTTCGGATTGTTGTAACGAGAAGCAGATTCTCTTACAATTTGCATAATTTCTAGATTGGTTTTGCTAGGGTTAGCTTGCCATAAACTTGCAATAGCACCTGTCATAATAGGAGAAGAGAAAGAGGTTCCGTTTGAGAAATCAATATTTCCATTTATATTAATAATTGCAGAACCAGCACCTTGAGCCACTACATCTGGTTTTACACGCCCATCTGCAGAAGGACCTATAGAACTAAAAGATACATAATCTCCGTTTTGATCTACCGCGCCTACTGTAAAAACATTCCCGTCGGCAGGAGCATTTATAATAGGAAAACTAAAATCTTGCCCAGAATTACCAGCCGAGTTAACTACTAAAATTCCCTTTTCTACTGCAATATTAGCTCCTCTAGTGATGAAAGCCGTATTACCATCCATATCTTGTGGAGTATAGTTGTAATTGGGGTTGTCAAATTGGGAATAACCTAAAGAGGAATTGATTAAATCTACCCCCAAACTATCTGCTCTTTCGGCTGCTTCTACCCAATAGCTTTCTTCTACTGGAGTTTCAGAATTAGCATCTTCGGTTCTAAATAAATAAAAGGAAGCGTCTGGAGAAGTTCCTACAAATTGATTATTGAGAAAACCAACCATATCTGAAAGCACAATAGCTCCGTGATTGTGTAAATTTGAACTCGCAAAGTTATTAGATCTAGCTACAAAATCATACCCCCCAAGCAAGCGATTATCTTGATTTAAATCTGCAAAACCAGGATTCGTTAACACATTAGGAAAACCTGAATCTAAAACAGCAATTAGCATTCCCGTACCTATATAATCATCTTGATGCAAGTCCTCAACATTTAGCATTGAAACTTGATTGTTGCTCGCCCCATAATTATAATTTACATTTACCTCAAATTTTTGCTGGATGTCTTCACTTTGCTCCATTTGAGCTGGTCTTGGGTTAAGCATATCATTCGCAAAAACTATATTTTGAACAAAATTTAGATTACTTAAATTGTTTATATTTTGAATGCTTCCTAGCACATGAACGCAATTAAACCATTTAGATTTTGCTTTAACCACAATACCGGTTTGGCTTTTTAGCGTAGTAATGTAATTTTCATTTACAGGAACGTCTCTGGCATCTATAGCTATATTATGTAAGTTTTTACGTGTAATTGCACGTTGACTAAGAATAGAACTGGGATTGCTTATAGAAACTTGTACATTAGGTTTATCTGTAAAATAAATCCAAGCGTGTTCTTGAGCTTTTAGTCCAAAAGAAATTACGAGTAAAACTCCAAAAATATAGTTTTTCATTTTTATAAAATTAAGAAATTACGCCAGAGCCAATCAATTCATCATCTTGATACCAAGCAACAAATTGTCCTTCCATGATAGCGGTTTGAGGTTGATCAAATATTACATAAAGACCTTGCTCTTCTTGGTATAAGGTAGCATCTTCTAAGGTTTGTCGGTAGCGAATTCTTGCTTTGGTTTTCAATTGGCTACCCACAGGTAATTTTAAATCTTCTCGTACCCAATGGATCTCATTTTTATCAACAAAAAGTCCTTTTCTTAAAAGTCCGGGATGATTCTTGCCTTGTCCTGTATAAATCACATTTTCATCTACATCGGTTTCGATTACAAAAAGTGGTTCTGGGGTACCACCAACACCCAAACCTTTTCGCTGACCTTTTGTAAAATAATGCGCCCCATTATGATGCCCTACTTTTTTACCTTGTTCCTTATGGTAAGTATATTTTTTTACTTGACTAGTTAAAGAAGTATCTTCTTCCTTATCGGAAAAATAGGTAGCATCGTTAGCTTCTATCTCAACAATAATTCCATCTTTAGGTTGAAGTTTTTGCTGAAGAAATTCCGGCAAACGGACTTTCCCTATAAAACATAAACCTTGAGAATCCTTTTTTTCTGCTGTGACCAAATCTTGCTGGGTAGCAATTTCTCTCACTTCACTCTTTTGCAAATCACCTATGGGAAATAAAGTTTTTGCCAATTGCTCTTGAGAAAGCTGACATAAAAAATAAGACTGATCTTTATTTTTATCCTTCCCCGCTAATAATTGATAGATGGTTTCTCCGTCTTTTTCAAATTCAGCTTTTCTACAATAATGTCCCGTAGCCACATAATCGGCTCCTAGAGAAAGTGCAATTTTCATAAAGACATCAAACTTTATTTCTCTATTGCATAATACGTCTGGGTTAGGAGTTCTTCCTTTACCATATTCATCAAACATATAATCTACAATACGTTCTTTATAATCTTCACTAAGATCTACCGTTTGAAAAGGAATATTCAATTTTTCGGCTACTAACATAGCATCATTGCTATCATCTAGCCAAGGGCATTCATCACTTATGGTTACAGAGTCATCGTGCCAATTTTTCATAAATAAGCCAATTACTTCATAACCTTGTTCCTTTAATAGGTATGCGGTTACACTAGAATCTACTCCGCCACTTAAACCTACTATCACTCTTTTTTTAGCCACAATCTCTTTTTTTAATGCAAAAATATGAATTTTAGTCGGTTTGTTTTTTCTTTACTTTCAATGGAGTTTTAGGTAAAGGATATTTTATTGTTTGTACCACTTTTCCATCATCATAAAACTTCCAAATTCCGTCTTTTTCGTCTTCTTTATAATTTCCTTCACTTAAAATGTTTCCCGATTTATCGTAGATTTTAGTTAAGCCATTTAGCTTTCCATTTTTATAGGTGTAATACTGCAAAATTTGCTTGTCTTTAAGGTACACGATTTCAGTTCCGTCAAGCTTACCGTTTTTATAATTTTCTTCTTGCGCCAACATTCCGTCAGGTAAGTAGGTTTTTTTATTCCCGTGTAGCTTATCGTTTTTATAATTTTCTATCATCATCAATTTTTCCCCACCTTTGTGGTAATATCGCCAAGTACCTTCTCTTTTCTTGTTAACCATATTGCCTTGGCTTACTATGACCTCATTATTTGTATAGTAAGTTACTAAAATAGAATCATTTTTAGTGTTATATTCTTTTGTAGCAACGGGTTGGTTATAGTTTCCCTCTTTGTAAAACTTAAAAACACCTACTTCTTTACCATGCTCAAAAGTACCTTCATATCTTTTTTGATTGGTACCTTCAAATTTTTTCATCCATTTCCCGTGACGTTTGCCGTTGGCATCGGTTTGATTAAACTTTTCTGTTTGAGCATAATTTTTAATTCCGAACATAGAAATACATAGCAGAAGTAAAAAAAATCTTTGAGTTTTCATGAATGATGGTTTTTGTATATTGGGCATAATTTTAAATGTAAATCCTAAATGAATTATTCTATATCAAAATTAACAAAAATACTGCCAGTATTATTGTTTGCCTGTGTTCTTTTTTCTTGTCAAGATGATGATGATAATGGTAATGTAATAGAAGGAAATAACTCTATTATAAATTACTTGCAAAAAAACAATGAGTATTCTATTATAGCTCAAACGGTTGTCAAAGCTGGCTATGAAGGTACTTTAGATGGGAATTCTGGTACTTATACCTTTTTCGCGCCCGATAATGAGGCTATGAATATTTATTTTTCTGACTTAGGTATTTCTGGCCTAGAAGCACTATCAGGTGAAGAAGCTAAAAGGCTAGTTGACTATCACCTTTTGCAAACACCAAACAATGCAGAAAACTTTACTACAGGTTATTTAAAAACAAACGCTAAAAAAGTATTGAATGATTCGGTTAGTTATAATTTAGATTTGTTTGTTGATAGTGAAGAAGACTTAATTTTCAATGCACAAACTAGTATAGTTTTTCCTAATATAGATGTAGATAATGGCGTTTTACACGGAATTGATAAAGTTCTCAACCCGCCAAATATCACAGATTTAATGCAAATTGATAGTCGACTTCTTAGTTTTTATGAAGAATTAGAAGCCGAAAATTTACTGTCAGAAATTCAAACTGAAGATGACAAAACTATTTTTGTTCCTATAGACATCGATTTAGATCCCTTTTTGGCGAATCAAAATTTTACTACTTCAGAAAAAGTGAATTTTTTAAAGAATCACCTTATGGAAGGTTTTTTTACAACAGATTTTCTTCAAACTGGATATTTTAAGAATAGGGCAGTAGCTAGTAATAGTAATCATATAGATACTTATTTTAATTTAACCTTGGGATTATTATTAAATGGAACTAGCAATATTATAGAACAAGATATTGTAGGGACAAATGGAGTAATTCACGTTTTAGATAAAGTATTAGAAGTTCCTAATTTGTATACGTTTGTTAACGCTGATGCGGATTTATTTACTTTTCAGACTGCATTAACACGCGATGATCAACTACCAGAAGATTATATAAACCGACTAATGAGTAACGACGGAACTGAAAGCCCGTTTACAACTTTTGCTCCCATAGATACAGCTTTTGAAAGTGCTTTGTTAGAGCTTTTCCCAAATCAAAATGCTACATTAGAAGATATTGATACTGCAACCTTAACCTCTATACTTAATAATCATATTGTTACTAATAATGCTTATACATTAGAAAATTTACCTTCGAATGTAAATACCCTAGAAAGTCAAATTCAAGTTATAAAAACCGATAGTACTTTTACTTTAACAGATGTGCAACTGCGTCAGTCTAATTCGATAAGAGTAGATATTCAAGCCAAAAACGGACTTTTGCATAAAATTGATACTTTGTTACTGCCGTAGCTCTGAACTTTTCAATATGAAATCTACAGAAAAATATAGGGATTATATAGGATAAGAAATTAAAGTTCTAAATAAAATCATTAAGAAATCACAGTAGTTCAATAGCAATTAGCAGATATTCTATGCCACAGAAATAATTTTTGTTTATTTGATAATGAAAAAAAAATCACTTATTAATTTGCGACTTCTTTATAGCATAGCCTAAAATAAATTTTGAAAAGAGAGAGACTAGAAGATTTTTTAAAGAAGATGACCGATAAAGAACTAGCGTTCTTTTTGAAATTTCGGTACAAAGAATTTATGCCTTATTCAAAACAAAAAATACAATCTGAATTAAATAAAAGAAGTTTATCTGATATACAACTTGCTAAACTAACTAATCATAATGCGAAATTTGAACTTGAAAATTGTCCGCGATGTGGCTCCAATAATTTTTATAGTATAAAAAAGTCAGAATTACGTGCAACTCAATATGGAGGCTATGAAGTTGAAAAGACATCTAAAAAATGCAGAATATGCTCTTATAATGCTGAAAAGGATAAGCCAATTAGTTGGAAAGTTAGATTTTATAAGTTCTTAGGAAAATACTCTTGGAAAAAACTTAAATAAAAAAAGCTCTTGAAATTTTCAAGAGCTTTTTTTGTATCAATAACTTAGGTGATGTGATTATTTTTTAGCCTTTTTTTGCTGCTCGGCTTGTTCCATCATTTCCTGCATTTTTCTAGAAAACTTATTTTGCTTCTTAGGTTTCTTTTTATTCTCTTGAATCTTGGCATGTATCTTATCTTCATCTATGATGAAGTTTTTAATGACTAACATAATTCCTATTGTAATTAAGTTAGAAGTTAAATAATACAACGATAATCCACTTGCGTAATTATTGAAGAAAATCAACATAAATAACGGAGATAAGTACATGATAAATTTCATGTTTGGCATCCCAGGCTGTGTCTGTTGCATATTTTGCCCTGTAGTCATCATCATATAAATGAAAATAGCGATAGAAGCAAGGATAGGGAATAAACTTACGTGGTCTCCATAAAACGGAATAGTAAAGGGTAGTTCTGCCACTACATCATAACTCGATAAATCATCTGCCCATAAGAAGCTTTTTTGTCTAATATCAAAAGCACTAGGAAAGAAATTGAATAACGCATAAAACACGGGAATTTGCATTAAAGCAGGTAAACATCCACTCATAGGGCTAGCTCCAGCTTTGCTATACAGCTTCATAGTTTCTTGCTGCTTTTTCATTGCATTGTCCTTGTACTTTTCATTCAACTCATTAATTTCAGGTCTTAAAACCTTCATTTTTGCTTGAGAAACGTACTGCTTGTATTGTACAGGAGAAAGCAGTAATTTAACTGAAATAGTTAAGAAAATAATAGCAATTCCAGCTGGTAAAAATCCGCTAAGAAGATTAAAAAATGGAATGATTAAAAACTGATTAATCCATCCAAAAATTCCCCATCCTAAAGGAACTACTTCATCTAAATTACGGTCGTATTCATTTAATATTTTATAATCGGTTGGGCCATAATAAAAGTCCATGGTTTCATTAAACTCACCACCTTTTAGCTGTAAAGGAACAGAAGCTGAAAACTCTTTAGTGAAAACAGTATCTACTTCTTCATCTTGAACTAAATTTTTAGAAACAAATTTAGCTCTTTCAAAAGGTGCATCAGTTAATAAAATAGAGTTGAAGAAGTGCTGTTTAAAAGCTATCCAAGAGATTTCTTCATCTTCAGCGTCATCGTTATCTCCTTGTCCAGTGTAATCATCTTTATCACCTTCATACTCCCAAAGAATTTCTGTGTATCTATTCTCGTAAGAAATACTTTTTGCGTGGCGGTATGCTTTTAATTTCCAGTCAAGCTGAATATTATCATTGTTAATGACATTGGACAATCCATTAGAACGAATGGCAAAGTCAAACATATAATCTTCTGGCTTTAACTCATAATAGTATTCTAAATACTCATTTTGAGAGACTTTTAATTTCATCGATAAAGAAGAACCATCTTTAGAAAGGCTAGGCTCAAAATACATATCTTGAGTAGCTATAGAACGGTTATCCTGTGTTGTGAAATTTAAATTGAAGGAAGCATTACCGTCCTTTACAATATAGATAGGTAGAGAATCGTAGGTTTTAAAGTTTTTAAGTTTAGCTTCAACAATTTGTCCTCCTTTATTACTTATTTTTAATTCTAATACATCGTTCTCTAAAGTAGTTACGTTTTCTTTAGCAGAAGGAAGGGTAGAGGAATAGCCAAATGCACCAAGTTTTTCTTGTGCTTTAGCAATGCTTAATGAATCTGTAGTAGGTGAGTTTGTGGTAAGCTCATTTTTAGGAGTAGTTTGTTCAACACTTTCCTGTTTTTCTGGTGTGCCTACTTCTTCTACTTGTGTAGATTCGTCTTGGTTGTAATAAAGCATCCATAGTAAGACTGCTCCAATTAAGAAAAATCCGATAAGGGAATTAAGGTCAAATTTTTTATTATCCATAAGAATGTTTCAATGATCAAGTTTTCAAACAACTTGAGTATCTTTAAATAAGCGTGCAAAACTCTTAAATTTCATTTAAAACACGCATTAAATCGTTAAAAATTATTTCAAAAAAAGAACCACTTATTTTAAATAAGACAAGATGGCATTATTTTCTTTTTTCTGAAAAAACTTTGGCAGCTTTCACAAAATCAATAAATAGAGGGTGTGGAGTAGCTACCGTACTTTTATATTCTGGATGATATTGTACCCCAATAAACCAAGGGTGGTCTTTGAGTTCTACCACTTCTACTAATCCTGTTTGAGGGTTAATACCAGAGCTTACTAATCCAGCAGCTTCTAATTGTTCTTTATATTCGTTGTTATATTCGTAACGATGACGATGTCTTTCACTTATTTGAGTTTTACCATATACTTTCTCAATAAGAGTGCCTGCTTTAAGATCACAATCCCAAGCTCCTAAACGCATAGTTCCACCCATTTGAGTAATGTTTTTCTGACTTTCCATAATATCGATGACAGGATTTTTTGTGGTGTCATCCATTTCTGTACTGTTAGCGTCTTTAAGATTTAAGACATTTCGAGAATATTCTATGACCGCCATTTGCATTCCTAAACATATTCCAAAAAAAGGAAGGTTGTTTTCTCTAGCATAACGGACGGCTTCAATTTTACCTTCAATTCCTCTCTCTCCAAAACCTGGCGCCACTAAAATTCCGTCAAGGCTGCTAATGATAGAATTTTTATGGTCTACATCTAAAAATTCTGAGTGTATACTTTTAATATTTACTTTTACCTCATTTTCCGCTCCAGCGTGAATAAAAGATTCTAGAATAGATTTGTAAGAATCTTGTAACTCTACATATTTACCTATAAGGCCAATTGTAATTTCTGCAGTAGGGTTTTTATGACGTTGTATAAACTGGTTCCACTGTGTTAAATCTGGCTGAGTATCGTCGGCAAGGTCTAATTTTTTTAGCGTAATAGTATCTAAGCCTTCTTCTAACATTAAATTAGGAACGTCGTAAATAGTTGAGGCATCAATAGATTGAATTACAGCTTCTTGCTTAACGTTACAAAATTGTGCTAATTTTCGTCTAAGATCATCACTTAACTCGTGCTCTGTTCTACAAACTAAAATATCAGCATTAATACCACTTTCCATTAAAGTCTTTACACTATGCTGAGTAGGTTTGGTCTTTAATTCTTTTGCAGCCGATAAATACGGAATTAAAGTAAGGTGTATTACCAAAGAATTGTGTTCTCCTAAATCCCATTTTAATTGGCGAACAGCTTCTATGTAAGGGAGTGACTCTATATCACCAACGGTACCACCAATTTCTGTAAGTACAATATCGTAATCGCCACTTTTACCTAAAATCTGAATTCTTTCCTTGATTTCATTGGTAATATGAGGAACAACTTGTACAGTTTTACCCAAAAACTCACCGCGGCGTTCTTTTTCGATCACACTTTGGTAAATACGTCCTGTAGTAACGTTATTGGCTTGTGAAGTATTTACATTTAGAAAACGTTCATAATGACCTAAATCTAAGTCAGTTTCTGCTCCATCTTCAGTTACAAAACATTCCCCATGCTCGTATGGGTTTAAAGTACCCGGATCTACGTTAATATAAGGATCTAATTTTTGAATCGTGGTTCTATAACCACGTGCTTGTAAAAGTTTTGCGAGTGAAGCTGCGATAATTCCTTTCCCTAGAGACGAAGAAACACCACCAGTTACAAAAATGTACTTAGTTTGTGCCATTTTTTGGGTTGTTTAAATATTGTCTATACGGAGCGCAAAAGTACAAATTTAATCTCGTTTATAGGAGAGAAAAATAGAATTTGACAAACATTTTGTCATCGTTATGATTACAAAGGTTTTGGGTATTTCTTACGGATATCTTTTAACAAGACTTCTAGACCGTTTATTTTTAATTCGTGTACTGCTTTAAGTTGCTTGCCAAGACTATTTTCTGGAAATCCTTTTTGAGAAAACCAAGTGTAATAATGCTCAGGGATATCAGATAGGTACCAATTCTTATACTTACCAAAATACATTTTGGCATAAGCTAGCTTAATGAGGTCTTTAGGTTCTAGTCCGGGAATCATAGGGGGCAAATGTAGGAAAACATAATTTACTTTTTTCTAAAAAAAATATCAGTGTATCTTTCCCAAAAATTATAAGGTGTACGATGTTATTGTAATAGGTTCTGGAGCAGGAGGTTTAACCAGTGCGATTTGTTTGGCAGAGCGAGGAAAAAAAGTTTTGGTTTTAGAAAAACACGATGTTCCAGGAGGTTGGTGCCATAGTTTTTATGTAAATGGGCAGCGACACAGTCCGGGGCTACATTATATAGGTTTACTTGGGGAAGGAGAATCTACTAGCGATTTATATAAAAATTTAGGTATTGCCAATGATCTTACTTTCTTTAAATGCATCCCGATGCCTATGAACGTTGTCATTTAGGAGATTATAAATTCGATTTTCCTGATAGCTATGAGAAATTAAAAATAAAACTAATAGCTCAATTTCCTGAGGAGGAAAAAGGAATCGTAAAAGTAATAGACCTTATTGATAAAGTAAATAGTCAAATTATGATGATTCCTAAACTTAAAGGTTTTTGAAGTCATGTATTTATTCCTTTTCGGACTAAAGAAATGGGTAAATACGGTTTGTTTAGCTTAGAAAAAGTTCTTAAAAAGTTTATAAAAAATTCTGTATTACGTAATATACTTTCTGTACAATGTGGTGATCACGCACTGTCTCCTAGCAAAATACCCTTTCCTTTTCATTGCGCTTTGATGGGACATTATAAAAATGGGGCATATTATCCTATGGGAGGAGGAGGAGCTTTAGTAAAAGCAAAGACTAATCGACTTAAGGCTTTAGGAGCGGAAATAAGAACTAGAAGCGGAGTAAAGAAAATTCTGCTTCAGCAAAATAAAGCGATAGGTGTAGAATTAGAAAACGGAGAACAACTTTTTGCAGAAAATATCATTAGCAATGCCGATCCACATACTACATTCCAAAGGCTTATAGGAGAAGAAAATTTAAACAAAAAACTTCAAAAAAAATTAGCTAAAACTACTTATTCGCTCACTTCACTTATCCTATTCTTAACTGTAGATATAGATATGACAAAACACGGAATGCATAGTGGAAATATTTGGCGTTTTACTGAAGTAGATATTGATAACGCTTTAAGCGGAATAATAAACACCCCTTTATTAGAATTAAAAGAATTACCTGGGATGTTTATTAGTTGCACTACTTTAAAAGATCCTACTAGTTTTGATGGGAAAAATCACAATTTTGAAGTAGTCACCTTAATAGACTATGAACAGTTTAAACCTTATGAGCATTTAGGAAAAAATCGAAATGAAGATTACCAAAACTTCAAAAAACAGTTATGTGATTTATTTATGGTTTCTTTAGAAAAAGAATTTCCGGGTATTACAAATCACATGGTTCATATTGATTTAGGGACCCCATTGACCAATGAATATTATATCAATTCTACACGGGGGAATATTTACGGTATAGAAAAAACCTTAAAGCAAATAGGTCCGTTTGCTTTTAAACCTCAATCCCCCTTTAAGAATCTCTATTTAACTGGTGCGAGCATAATGTCTCATGGAGTTGCAGGAGCAGCACATAGTGGAGTAGCTACGGCTGCTAAAATATTGGGAGAGCGTCCAGAAGAATTACTTCAGGTTAAAGCAGATCAAAAACTCAGGGTCTTAGAAGCAGAAGATGATACTCAATGGCCACAGGATGTAAAAAGAAAAATAGTACAAAAACAGAAAAAGTTCCGTGAAAGCGGGGATATAATAATTTAACTCCCTATCTTATAATCTAATTTTAATATTATTGTCCTTTTTTAAAGGTTTATATTGTGTAAATAGGTGAACAAAAAGCTATTTTTTATATTCTTACTTCTCAAAATTTTCTATGTTTCATCCCAGGAATTAGTAGAAAGTGATACGTTACACGTAAATTATTTAGGGCAAGATAAAGGTTTACTTCAACTTAATTCTAAGGCGATAGTAAGAGATAGTTTAGGTTTTTTATGGGTAGGAACCGAGGATGGTTTACATAAATTTGATGGATATACGTTTACCCCAAATGTACACAATCCTAATAAGAACAATTCCTTACAAGATGACCATATTAGAGGCTTATTAGCCTTAGAAGATACTTTATTTATTGCTTCTAATTCTGAGGGGATTTTAGGTTATCAATTATCCCAAAACAATTATTTTTCTATTTCCTTTTCGAAAAAAAAATTAAATGAAAAGATAGCCTATGACGTTTTTCTACTAAATAGAAGGTCTGTACTTTTTAGCTTAAATAATAATTTTGTGATTTATGATGTGATTACAAAAGAGACACAAGTATTTAACTTACCCAAAAAAAAGAAGGAAAATTTTATAAATGCTGTATTAAGTTTAGATGAGGAAAATTTTTTGTTAGGTACTTCAGAAAGTGGATTGCTTCAATTTAATCTTAAAAAAAAAAAATTAAAAGCATACGCTCTTTTTCAAGAGGATGATGTAGAAAGCTTACTTTTTATCCAGGATCAAATATTTGTAGGGAATCATAGAGGTATATCTATTATTGATTCGGGAAAACTATTTGAACATATTGCTTTACCAGAAGTAAGGTGCTTTTATCTATTTTCTACGACTCAGCTCTTAATAGGAACTGAAACTGGACTTTATAGTTATGATTTAGAGCTTAAAAAGTTACAAAAACAAATTTTAAAATCTGACACCAAAAAAATCTATGGAAATGTAGGTATCAACGATATTGTTGGAGATAAAAAAGGAAACCTATGGATTGGTACAGAGGGAGAAGGAGTTATTTATCATAATAAATTTCAAAGAAAATTCCACACCTTAAAAATTAAACTCAAGGAATATCCACACCACGAAAATATAAGTTCATTTCAATTTTTAGCAGATGACGATGATTTATGGATAGGAACTGAACTAGGTATTGTGAAATATAAAGATTTATTACAAGAGTTTAAATTATATGATGAAGCCAAAGAGAGCCTTATTTATACAATTAGAAAAGATAAAAATAAGAATCTTTGGGTTGGAGGTTTTAATACAGGTCTATTAAAATATAATGAGAAAGATGATTCTTTTAAGCGGTTTCTCCACGATGCTAACAACTCTTCGTCAATTTCAAATAATGATGTTATTGAAATTATTCCTATAGATGAAAATACGTTATGGGTTTGTACTTGGACGGGTGGTATTAATGAATTTGATCTTAAAAATGAAGAGTTTAAACCTCTACAAATTAACAAGAAACCATTACATCGAGCTCGGATTGCTTATCAGGATTCTCAAGGTTATCTATGGATAGGAAGTGATGAAGGCCTTTTTAAAATGAAAGAAAAGAAATTAATCTCTATTTTTTCAAATGATGAGGATGATACAAAAAAGTTAATCAATGACCGAATTTTCGCTATTACAGAAGATAAAAATCAAAATATTTGGGTAGGGACAGCTGCAGGAATTTCAAAAATTGAAAACGGTGAAAAGTCTGTTGCTCACTACGGAAAGCAAAAAGGTTTGCCGAATGATTTTATTTACAGCTTGATGGTTGATGAAGCCAATCAGCTATGGATGGGTAGCAATCATGGGGTTTCGGTTTTTAATCAGGAAACAGAAAACTTTAAAAATTTTACCGAAAAAGATGGTCTACAAAACAATGAGTTTAATGGTAAAGCTGGTTATAAAGATGAAAATGGTAATTTTTATTTTGGCGGCATGCGAGGCATAAATATTTTTAAGCCTGAGCAAATTAAAGAGAATCCACATTTACCAGAAGTCTCTATTCATCAAATAGATTTATTTAATGAACCTATAGAAAGAAATGAGCTTTATGCAAATCACTTATATTTTAAAAGTAAAGAGAATGTGCTAACACTTCATTATACTAGTCTTAATTATCTTAATCCAGAGAAAATAAATTATAAATATATTTTAGAAGGGTTTGATAAAGATTGGCGAAGTGTCACTCAAGAAAAAAGTACAACTTATACCAACTTACCACCAGGAGAATATACTTTTTATGTCACGTCTACCAATGATGTAGGAAAGTGGAGCGATAGCTGTGATGAGATTAAAATAACTATAGTTCCTCCTTGGTATCAAAGTATTTGGTTTAAGATATTAGCTATTTTAATTATCATTTTGCTCTTAATTTTGTTCTACTACTTAAAAACAAAAAAACTAAAAAAAGATAAATTAATACTCGAAAATAAGGTGGTTGAAAGAACCCAAAGTTTAAAAGAAACTAATGAAAAACTAAAACTGTCTTTTGCCAGTTTGGAAGAAAAAAATAATAATATTCAATTCTTGATGAAAGAATTAGATCATCGAGTAAAGAATAATCTTCAAATAGTTTCTAGTTTTTTAAATATTCAGGCGAACAGTATTACAAATGATGAAGCTAGACAAATTTTAATGGTAGCGAAGAATAGAATTTCCTCTATTTCAATAATTCAAGATTTATTATCCCAAAAACAAGATGAGCTTATCTTACCGGATTTTATTGAAATATTTACTGAAAAAATCTTAAACTTATTAGGTGATAAATCTGAGAGGAAGTTTAGCATAACTTATAGATTAGAGAAAAATACACAACCTGTAAAAGTAAATAGTATTTTAATAGGACTTATATTAAATGAATTGATTACTAATATTTACAAATATGCTTTTCCAGGTTACAGAGCTGAAAACAATGTGGTTATTGCTTGTCAAATCGAAAACGAAAAAATTAAACTACAAGTAAAAGATAACGGAGTTGGTATTTCTAATGAAAATAGAAGCTCCTCTTCTTTAGGACTTGAAATTGTAGAAGAAATGATAGAGCAACTAAATGGTACATTTAGCATAAGCTCTTTAAACGGAGTTGAAGTTTCAATTAATATCCCTTATAATTAATGATGACAGAACGTATTTTATTTATAGAAGATGAATTTCTAATAGCAAAAGATATTCAGTTACTACTTCAGAAAGATGAAAAGTTTAAAGTAGATATTGCTAAAACTCCAGTCAAGGCATTAGAGTTATTTCAATTTAACGACTATCAATTAATCATTTCTGATATTAATTTGCAGTGTGACAAAGATGGTATTGAGATTGTAAAAGAACTTAAAGAGATAAAAATAGTTCCTGTAATTTATTTGACAGCTTATAAAGAGGAGTCTTTTTTAGAACGTGCTAAAGAAACCATGCCTTTTGCTTATCTCTTAAAGCCGTTTCAAGAAGATCAATTAAAAGTGACTATACAATTAGCACTTTTAAACTATAAAAATACAATTGCAGGTGAAAAGGAAGATATAGAAAACACAAAGAAAATAGAAAATCTTACCACTAGAGAAAAAGAGGTACTCGTAACTTTAGCTACGGGAAAAACCAGTAAAGAAATAGCAGAAGCCCTTTGTGTGTCTTATCATACGATAGAAAAACACAAGAAAAATATTAAAGAAAAATTAGGTTTTCATACCATTGCAGAACTGGTAAAATTCACTTTTTCATCAAAACTATATAAGGTTTATTAATACTTCACGGTTTTGTTTTGCTGATTGGTTTGTTGGAGGAATTCTCTAATATCATCATTAGCAGTTTTTAAATCCGCTTGACGGACATACATCATATGTCCACTATGATAAGTTTTAAACTGAATTCTATCTGTTAACTGTCCGCTAGGATCTATCTGACTCATCGTATACTTAGAATGAAAATAAGTGGTAGCGCCATCATAATACCCTGTTTGGAAAAGTACATTTAGATACGGGTTTTCTGCCATTGCTTTTCGTAATTGTTCTCTAGTGTTATTTCCACGATTATCCCAAGGATGAACTGAACCAAACATATTGTACTTTAAATCGGTTTTAAAGTTAAGATGCTCTCGCATATAATAATTAATAGCAGGTGTAAAAGAATGCAGCCAAGACGTTAGCTCGGGACTGTAATCTGGACTATTTCCTGCTAACTTTCTATCAATACCTAAATAACGAGAATCTAGTCTACCAATCGTATGGCCAGATTTATCTCTTAATAACTCTTTCCAAAAGACTCTAGAAGGAAGATCTAAGTTATGTTGAAGAATCACTTTTTTAGAAATACCGGTGTAGCTGGCCATCTGTGTAGCAATTTTTTCCTTATCGGAAGTAGAAAGCATAGAGCCTTTAGCTAAAGCAGGAAGTAAGACATCTAACGCATACTCTTCTATTTCTGGTAAAATAAGCTCAAGCTCTTTTGATTGAAAATTTGAAGATAAGGCTTTATGATACCAAGCTGCAGCTGAATAATAAGGTAAAAATAAAGATGATGACAAGGCCGTATCAGAATCGAAAGTAAGATAATCGGCTGGCGAAACTAATATTACTCCGTTAAGATACATCCATTGTTGCTCTTGCAAAGCTAAAGCAAGTCCAGAAACACGAGTTCCGCCATAGCTTTCTCCAATTAGGTATTTCGGCGAAAGCCAGAGATTGTTTCTGCTAACAAAGTTATCTAACCAGCTCGCCAAGTATTTAATATCTGCATTTATCCCGAAAAATAAATCTCTATTGGGTTCTTTGTCATCCACTTTTAAAGTTCTAGAGTAACCTGTATTTACAGGATTAATATATACAATATCGGCAACATCTAAAATAGAGTAGGGGTTATCTTTTATGCCATAAGGTTGTACAGGATAACCTTCTTCACTTAAATTTAGAACTTTTGGCCCGGTGTAAGCAATATGCATCCAAGCAGAAGCAGATCCAGGTCCGCCATTAAACGAAATTAAAAGTGGTCTTTTGGTCTTTGAATTATCATTTGTGGTTTGTCCTTTATAGTACGTGTAATGAAGAGTAGCAATAGCTTTATTCTCGTTATTCCAAACGGGTTGCATACCTGTAGTGGCGGTATAATTTATTTTAGAACCATTAATAGTCACTGCGTGATGGGTGGTAATTGTAGTATCTATAGGTACTTTAATTTCTTGTGCATGAGTAAAACAAGAAATAAAAATGAAAAGAAAAAGTAGCTTTTTTGCAACCATGTTAATTTTTATTTGAGAAATGAAAATACTCAATTTTCAATAGTTAAAAGAACGTAAATTGGTATATTATTAACGAAAGGGAAATTAATAATTATTAATTTGGCATAAACTAAAAACCAATTAATTATGTCATTACTAACAATTATTTTAAATATTTTATTACCACCGTTAGCTGTATTTTTAAAACACGGCTTAGGAACAACTTTTTTGATTAGTGTTCTTTTAACGGTTGTAGGTTGGCTACCTGGTGTTATTCATGCATTTTATGTAAATAACTAGGTCTAGGTAAAATAATTTACAAACTCTAAAGAGAGACTTCAGAGAAAATTTTACCAAAGAAGATGAAAGTTTCTTTAGCTTTATTAATGGCTAAGCTCTCTTCTTCAAGGCTGTAGTCTTTCTTTAGGGTTTTACTAAAGGAATTCCATTGCTTAACTTGATCTCTATCACCACTAAAAAAAATAGGTTTAGGTAACTCTTCCAAGTTTTTGCATAAAGGAATATTTTTAGCAATAAACACACCGCCAAGAGCAGAACCATCGACCACATATTTAGCTCCTAATGATTCGATTGTATTATTTAAAGTAAATAGATTTTCAAACTTTAATATATTTCTTTGAATTACATCTTCATTGATGTTTAATGCAGAAAGATCTTCTAATAGCAGTTCGCTTTTAAGAGGTTTTTTAATATCAACATAGTTGCTTATTTGCCGTTCAGTAATTGCGTAAGCAACATAATTTTGAAGTAAAAGCAACTTGTATTCATCAATTTCTATTTTATGATTTATAATAAGATAAGCTAAATTCTTTTTTTCTATATTTTCATGGAGTTCTTTAGTGGCTTCTCTTAATTTATCAATCATTATTTAAATCTATTTTATTAATTTTTTTTCTAATTTCAAAAATACTTTTTCTTTGTTCTTCATTGTCATATTTCATATGATCTAAGTAACTGTAGATTTGATTGACAGCAATTTTATTTTTCCTTACTTTTTCTCTTAAATCCTCTTTTTCGATCATTTCAAAAATTACCCTTTTTAAAAGAGGTTCTAATTTTTCTGAAAGAATATTCATGTGCTTTTTAAGTATATAACCCGAAGCACCAGCAAGAATAGTATTAGCTGCTAATTCTTCATCATTAATGGTTCCTGTTATAAAAATAAGCGGAATATTAGCATCGATATCTTGAGTGGTAGTTAATACATCTAAACCCGTACAGGTTGGTAAATTATAGTCAGAAAGGACAACATCTGGGATGTAATTATGAAGAGCATGTGTAGCGTCTTCTATGTTATCTACAACTTTTATTTCAAAATTTTCAACAATTTTTTTTAGTTGAAAGGTGATGAGTTCGGCATCTGTTTTTTCATCCTCTACTAAGAGAATTCTAAGCTTTGTATTGATCATAAATTAAATACTAATATTCAACATTCAACTAGCGAGTAAAAATACAATATTAAGCGTTACCGAAATTAAAAAAGAACGTAGTTCCCTCATTTAACTTAGTTTCTACCCATATCTTTCCTTCGTGTAGATCTATAGATTTTTTAACGATAGCTAACCCAATTCCTGAACCTTCATAATCCGCTGAAGCTAATCTAGTAAAGACATTAAAAATTTTATCTATGTACTTTTCATCTATGCCTATTCCATTATCTTTTACAAAGTAAGCTTTAGATTCTTCTTTATAGCCTATTTCTACAAAAGGTTCTTTTTGGTTTTGGCTGTACTTAATTGCATTGGTAATTAAGTTTGCACAAACCTGAGTTACCATTCTCGAATCGGCAAATACTTTGGGTAAGTTTTTCTCAGCTTTAATTTGAGTTTGAGGATAATTGATTTTTAAATTTGAAGAATTTATAATTTCAAAAACAACAGCGTTTAAGTCTACCGGGATTCTTCTTATATCTTGCCTTCCTATTTTAGAGTAAGATAAAATATCGTCAATTAAAATGTCCATTTTTTTGGAAGAAGAAATGATAGTTTCTAATGCGTGAGAAGAATAATCATCTTTTTCTAAATTTAAATGTTCTTTTAAAATCCTAGCATAGCCATCAATCCCTCGAAGTGGAGCTCGTAAATCGTGAGAAACGCTATAACTAAAAGTTTCTAATTCTTTATTGACTCTTTTTAGCTTGTTGTTAAGAAGCTTTATTTTTTCTTTTTGTTTTTTAACTAAAACCGTATTTATGTTCTCTTGCAATTTAGCAGCAGCTTCAATTTCAGAATTTTCCCACACTTTAGAGCTACCTGCAACTTTTTCTGACCATTTTTCAAATGACTTTCTAGGATGTAAATAGGTGACCCCATCTTTTATATATCCATTTTTTTCAGGATTGCCGCCCCACTCAATGGTGGTAATAACTTCTGGTCTAAACCAGATAATGAAGTCTTTAAAATAAGCATCTAAACTTATAGCTAAAATACCTGATGCCGTTTTTGTATACGCTTCCGCGGAAGCAAAATGAGAACTTAAACTTTCAGTAAAATAAATAGATTTTTTTTGTTTAGCCAAGTGCTCACGGATGAGGATTTCTATTTCTTTTTTAAGCGGAGTGCCGCCTAAAACATTAATTTTATTCTTTCTAACCAACGCAACTCCACCGCAATCAATAAAATCTTTCAGGTTGGGCTGATAGTTGAGCAGAGCTTCTTTAAACTTAGAAACACTTTGCATTTTTAGCATAAGTTTTTTTCTTAAGGTTTCTAGTTGTTTACTGCTGCTTACATATTTTTTGGTATCTAATAAATTAATTTGATTAGCAAAAACTTGGGTCAGAAATTTACAGCTTTGTCGCTGAAAATAATCTACCGTTTTAGCTTTGTAATGATGACAGGTGATAAGCCCCCACAGTTTTCCGTTTACTATAATCGAGGTAGTTAAAGAAGCATTTACTTTCATGTTCTTTAAGTATTCGATATGAATAGGAGATACACCTCTAAGTTCAGAATTGGTAAGGTTGATTGGTGTCTGCAGATTAGAATTATCAAGTGAAAGAATAGGTGAGGGTTTATAATAAACATCACTTATAATTCTAACGCCTTGTTTTAAAAAGATTTCTCGTGCAGGTTTAGGTATATCGCTGGCAGGATACCGTAATCCCAGCCACATTTCTAGATTTTCATCCTTGGTTTCGGCAATCACTTCTCCGTTCCAATCTTTGTCAAAACGATATAACATCACGCGATTGTACCCAAAAATATTCTTTATAAGTTGAGTTGCTATTTGACTGGTTTCCTTTAAAGAAGTGGTTTTCTCTATCTGACTTAAAATGTTATTAAGCTGTTGCTGAAAGGTAAAAGAAGGTAGTTTATCTTCTTGTTTCTCAACATCTATAATTACTTTATCATCGCTTAAATGCGGAATTAATAGAAAATTTTCTCTGCCTTTCTCAAACGTGTAAGTAGACAAGATTATATTGGCTTCTAATTCTTTTTTTAATTGAATAATGAAATCATCAGGAAATAAATCACTTAAAGAATGGAAGCTAGATAGATTATCTGTTTGTAAAAAGCTACTTAGGTTTTCGCTATAATTTACTACTGCGTAAGATTTCATATCGATTACAACCAAGGCTCCGTGTGGCTGTATGTGCCCTATAATATGAATAGGCTCCTTATCACAATTTGTTAAATTGGTAGCAGTTATGATTTTTTCTTGATCCTGCATTTTTTATTTCGCCTTTAATTTAAAGTAAAAGGTACTTCCCACTCCTACTTGAGATTCTACCCATATATTTCCTTTATGTAGAGCTACAATTTTTTCTACGTGGGCTAAACCGACTCCTGTACCTTCATATTTTTCTTGAGTAGGTACACGGTTAAAAATGGTAAAAATATTTTTTTGATCTTCTTTAGATATTCCTATCCCATTGTCCATAATAGAGAACACATAAAAATCTCCTTCTTTAAATGAAGAAATTCTAATTTCTGGTTCTTTATTTTTTGCCTTGTATTTAAGAGAGTTACTTATTAAATTTTGAAATAATAATCTTAACTCTACTTCATAACCAGTTATTTTAGGTAAGCTACCAGAATAAATTTTAGCATTGGTTTCTTTTATTCTCTTTCCTAAATCATATTTCACTACTTCTACGATTTCTTTGGTATTTACAATTTGCTTTTGAGTATTTCTCCCAATTCTAGAGTGTTCTAATAAAGCTTTTATTTGTTGAGAAAGCCTATCTGAAGCTTGATCTATATAAGAAATATATTCTCGACCTTTATCATCTAACCGATTACCATATATTTTACCTAAAATATCACTACCAAATTTAATGGTAGAAAGTGGTTCTTGTAAATCGTGAGAACAAATAGAAACAAATTGTTCTAAATCTTTATTAGCACGTTGTAAGGCAATTTTTTGCTTATTTAGTTTTCTTTGAATGTCTTTTAGTTCAGAAACATCAACACACGTAAACCTATTAGTAATACCATTACCATTTTCATCTAACTCTACATTTGAGCTCATCATAATTGGTATAATGTCTCCTTTTTTAGTAAGCATTTTCAACTCAATATTTTTTAATTCCCCTTTTTCCTGAAAAATTTTATCGAGTTTAAGAGCTTCTAATTGTGCTTCATCTTCATACAGATTATACATGTTATGCCCAATTATTTCATCTTTAGATTCGTAGCCCAGTCTTTCTACAGCTTCTAAATTACACTGAACAATTTTTGAAGTTTGAGGATCTACGCTAAAGTGCATAACAGGATCTTCTTCATAAAAAGATTTAAATCGTTTTTCACTTGCAACTAGTTTATCTTTAGCAACTTGTAAAGATTCAACATCAATAAAAGTGATCACGACTCCTTCAGCTTGATCTTTTGAATTGATAAATGAAGATATGCGTTGTAAATAATTTTTACCTTCTCGTGATACAATATTCTTTTCTAGGGTTTTGCCCGTTTTAAGAACTTTTTTACATCTATTTACTAATATATTTCTTCTTTGTAAACCAAAACTATTTGTAAAGTTGTCAATTGGTCGGCCTACATCAGAATTTAAAAGACTAAAGTGTTTTTGAATAGCTGGAGTAAACTTTCTAATTTTTAAATCCTTATCTAAAAATATAGTTCCAATATCTGTGCTTTCTAAAAGATTGTTCATATCCGCGTTAAGCTGAGCAAGATCTTCCATTTTTTGAACATTCTCAGCATTAACTGTATTAATTTCTTCATTAACACTTTGTAACTCTTCGTTAGTGCTTTGAAGTTCTTCATTAGATGCTAATAGCTCTTCATTAGCTGCTTGAAGCTCTGCATTACTAGTTTCGAGTTCTTCTAAAGATGTTTGTAATTCTTCTTGTGTTTTCTTTAGCTCTTCTTCAATTTCGTTGATATATTCTCGATTTCTTCCAGAATTTGTTAGCGTATGTGCTTCTTCAAATTTTGAATAATCTACTTTTTTCTCTACAAAAGTGATGGAAAAAGTATCTCCTATATCGGAATTATTTTGTGAAAATGGTTTAATGAAAATATCTGCAGCTTTTTTCTCGTCATTATCGTTGTAAAAAGCATTTCTGTAAATAATTTCTTGATTGGTTTTTGAAGCTTTTCTAATACTAGATTGTACAATAGGTTTAAGTTCATCACCTATCATTTCTAATAAATTAATTGAAAAACCTTGCGTGGGGAGGTTAGCATATTTTCTAAATTCACCTATGGCTTGAAGAATATTGTAATTTTTATCAATAAAAACACTTGCTCCACCAAAATGATTTAAAATAGTTTGATTAAAATTTTCTAAGAATCGCTGTTTTCTCGGATTTATCCTTGTTGAGTTTTCTTGAATATTCTCTCGTTTCACACTATGAATTTGATTGGTGGAAGTTTTTAATATTTCTGTTTTCAATCTATGTCTCGGTTGTGTATTTTTAAATATTTTCCATTTTCTATCTATAGCCTCAAAATCATCTTGATGAGTATGAATGCTTTCGCTAGTTCCTAAAACCAAAAAACCATTTTCTTTTAGACTATAGTGAAGAACGTTTAATGCTTTCTGTTGAATACTAGGTTGAAAGTAGATGAGTAAATTTCTACATAGTACCATATCCATTTTACTAAATGGAGGGTTTTTGATAATATTGTGTTTAGAGAATACGACCATTCGTCTAAGCTCCTCTACAACTTGATAACTTTCATTTACAGGAATTAGATATTTTTGAAATAAATATGGGTCTATATCACTAATGATATTATGGTTATAGATTGCAGCACTTCCAATATCAAGATGGTCTTCTGCAATATCTGTAGCAAAGATTTTAACCTCTATATCTTTTCCTTGTTTTTCAATTTCCTCATTGATGATTATTGCTAGTGAATAAGCCTCTTCACCAGTACTACAAGCGACATCCCATATTTTTAAAGTATTGCCATCTTGAGTTTTTTCTACCAGTTCTGGTATAACTTTATTGGCAAGAATTTCCCAAACTTCAGTATCTCTAAAAAATTTAGTTACGCCAATTAAAAACTCTTTAGCTAAACAAACTATTTCTTTTTCATTAGATTTTAATAGCGTAAAATATTCATCAAAAGAAGAACATTTGCATACATGAATTCTACGGAGTAATCTTCGGGCGAGCGTAGTATGTTTATATTCCGTAAAGTCTAAATCAATAACCTGATTTACTAAATGTAAAATTTTAGACATTACAGTTTTACTGTAAATTATATCATTTTCTTGGTTTTCCTGAAAGGACTCTAAAGATTTGATGAAGCTTGTAATTTCGCTTCCCATATCTTCGACAGGTAATATATAGTCAACTAACCCTGTTCTTATAGCACTTTTTGGCATGCCATCAAACTTAGATTGATTAGGGTCTTGCACAATTACTACACCATCATTTTCTTTTATAGCTTTAACTCCGCTTGTCCCATCACTACCTGTACCACTTAAAATTACCGCTATAGCTTTTTCCTTTCTTGAATGAGCAAGAGATTCTAAAAAAAGATCTATAGGCAAATTTAGTTTTTGATCTTTAGGTTTTTCTAGTAGATGTAATTTATTGTTTTCTAAAACTAAATTATTTACAGGAGGGATTAAATAAATATGACCAGGTAGAAGATCACTATTATCTTCAATTTGTTTAATAACAAGGGAGGTAGACTTAGCCAGTAACTCACCCATCATACTTTTGTAATCTGGAGATAAGTGCTGAATAACTACATAACTATTATTATCGTTATCTGATAAATTGCTAAAAAACAATTTTAAAGCCTCTAACCCTCCAGCACTAGCACCTATAGCTATAATATGCTGACTTGAAGCGGCGTTGGAATTCCTAATAATATCTTTAATCATTACTTAGTTTAATTAGCCTAAAATCTATAAAAATAATAATTTTTAAAACATAGTGCTGCCATATGTGCTTAATAAAATAACACAAAGACTATAAGTTTTGAGTAAAATTTAAGTAAAAGAGGGGGGAGGTTACCTAGGAATATGTTTATTTACAAGCTTAATATACTCTTTTTTAGCTTCATTTGAGCTTAAGTTTTTTACTTGAAAAATGGCATTCATTTTAAATGCTGTAATTAGTTGCTCGTCATCAGGGTTAGCTAAATTATAAATTTCAGAATCATTGGTAGCTCTTTTGTAATATGCATAAAAATGAAGCATTAAATCGGGAGGAAAACGTAGCTTAGTATGAGTAGCTCTTTCATAAGCTTCTTGAAACTCTACCTCTAGCTTTTTATTGTTATCCATTATTTACTGTTTTGCAATCACACTCACTCCACCTTTCACCTTTTCATTAAGCTTAATGTTGAGTTTAGTATTTAACGGAAGATATAAATCTACACGAGAACCAAATTTTATAAATCCACTATCATCACCTTGTACAGCTTTGTCATTAACTTTTGCGTAATTAACAATTCGTTTAGCTAATGCTCCAGCAACTTGTCTATATAATATTTCACCAAATGCTTTATTCTTTACAACAACCGTGGTTCTTTCATTCTCTTCGCTAGATTTAGGGTGCCAAGCTACTAAGTATTTTCCTGGATGATATTTGCTATAAGTAACTACACCATTTACTGGATATCTTGTTACGTGAACATTAATAGGAGACATAAACACCGAAACCTGTAATCTTTTCTCCTTAAAAAATTCTTTTTCAAATACTTCTTCTATGACTACTACTTTACCATCAACTGGAGAAACAATAGTAGAGTCATTTATCACAGTTTTTCTTTGAGGATTTCTAAAAAATTGTACAACAAGTAAGAAAAGTACTGCTGTAATAATTAATACGGCACTTTGCAGCCATAAGATATCAATAAATGAATAGCTTAAAATATTGATAATTAAAAAAGCTAATAATGAAAACCCTAATATTTTATAACCTTCTTTATGAAACATAATTATATAAAAAGTAAATAAGTATAAACAAAAGTTCCTGCAAATAATACACTATCTAATCGATCTAACATACCACCGTGTCCTGGCATAATTGTTCCACTGTCTTTAACGTTGGCTTGTCTTTTTAGTTTAGATTGAATTAAGTCACCGTAGGTTCCAAAAATACTAACAATTATACTAAGTACAATCCATTGATCGTAGGTAAAAATAGTAATATAAAGTGAGATTACATAACCTGTTACGATGCTAAAAAATAAACCTCCTAAAAAGCCTTCAATGGTTTTTTTGGGAGAAACTCTCTCAAACAACTTTCTTTTACCAAAATTTTTCCCTACTAAATAAGCAAAGGTGTCATTTACCCAAACTAATATAAATATGGCAATAAGTAACTCTGGTTGATATTCATTATTAGAGTCAAAAGGAATCAAGGTTAAGAAAATAAATGAAGCTATAAGGTAAAAAATAACAACAATATATTTTTTTTCGTGAAAAAGAGGAATTTTCCTTACAATTATCAAGTCTCTTAAAAGTAAAATTTTAACCAATAAGGTGAGTACTAAAAGCGTATTTAAAGCATAAGTATTAAGTGTGAAGACACTAAAGACAGCAAAAAAGCCTAGTAGTAAAGCATAAGAAAGGTAGCTGTTTAGCTTTAAAAGTTTTTGAAGCTCGTGTACACAAATAAATCCGAAAAGCAAAAATAGCCCCCAAAAGGAATATTTAGATACAAGGACACAGGTAATTAATATTATAATGTACAAGGCACCCGATAAAGCCCTCGTTAAGGTTTCTTTCATACTATAAATCTTCTAATAGCAGCAAATATAGATTTTTAGAAGGACTACCATAGCTCATAAAATCACTTTCTTTCTTGTCTTCAAAAGTTTTTATGGTAGTAATGTTTGAAGGGATTCTGTTTTTGCTCTTGTGTTTTATTCCTCTTAAGCCTTCACCTATGGTGTCTATAAGCTGACTTGTTGCTGCAAGAATAATAAAATCATGAGGCAATTCATTTAATTTTTTTTCTCCAATTTGATTAGAAGAAATCAATAAAGCACCAGTATTAGCAATTAAATACTCACTTGTAGAAAGAAAGAAACTAGAATCGGAACTTTTATTAAAATCTAAATTAAAATCTTTAAAGGTTGCTTTTAAATTTTCATCGAAACAACAAGCTTTAGAGTTTTCCCAATTGTTCTCTTTGAGGATAGAATAAAATGCATCTAACATCTCATCCTTATCGCTACAATAAAGAAATTTACCGCCATTTTTTTTAAAATTGATCATGAAATTTTCATCCGTAGGTATTTTCTCCTCGGGCATAAATTTACTTTGATCTTTTTGATTAGAATTCTCTTCGTTTTCAGACTTAGATTTGAATCCTAGAATTTTACTAAATATACTCATATTCAGTTAATGGGGTAAATAAATTAATGTTGCTTTAAATCAAAGATAAAAAATATAGACTTAGTCAAGAGACTAAATCTATATTTTTTGAAGATTCTTAATTTTTTTTCTCTTCGATACTATCTTCCTTAGCGGAAAAAATTTCTGCAGATGGAGTTTCTTTTCCTTTCTTGTTATCAAAAGGTCGATCTCCAAAAATTCTTTGTAAATCGTCTTTAAAAATAACTTCTTTATCTAATAGAATATCTGCTAACTGGGTAAGTTTATCTTTATGTTCAGTCAATAAATCAATAGCTCTATTGTATTGCGTTTCAATAATATTAGAGATCTCTTTATCTATTAACTCTGAAGTTTTCTCACTGTAAGGTTTAGTGAAGTTGTATTCACTCTGTCCTGAAGAATCATAATAAGTAAGGTTTCCAACCTTTTCATTAAGTCCGTAAATCGTTACCATGGCTTTAGCTTGCTTGGTTACTTTTTCAAGATCGCTTAAAGCACCAGTTGAAATTTTATTAAAAATAACTTTTTCAGCAGCTCTACCTCCCATAGTAGCACACATTTCATCTAGCATTTGCTCGGTACGAACAATTAAACGCTCTTCTGGTAAGTACCAAGCTGCACCTAGAGACTGACCCCTTGGTACGATAGTAACTTTAACTAAAGGAGCAGCATGTTCTAACATCCAACTTACAGTAGCGTGACCAGCTTCGTGAAAAGCAATAGCTTTTTTCTCATCTGGAGTTATAATCTTATTCTTTTTCTCTAATCCTCCTACAATTCTATCTACTGCGTCTAAGAAATCTTGTTTTCCTACAGCTTTATTTCCTTTACGAGCAGCCACTAAAGCAGCTTCATTACAAACATTTGCAATATCTGCCCCCGAAAACCCTGGAGTTTGTTTTGCTAAGAACTCTGTATCTAATTCATCAGCAACCTTTTTAAGAGGTCTTAAATGAACCTCAAAAATCTCTTTACGTTCTCTAATGTCTGGTAGATCTACATAAATTTGTCTGTCAAATCGTCCGGCTCTCATTAAAGCCTTATCAAGAACATCAGCACGGTTAGTAGCTCCAATTACAATAACATTTGTATTGGTGCCAAAACCATCCATTTCAGTTAATAACTGATTAAGAGTGTTTTCTCTTTCATCATTAGAACCAGAGAAATTAGATTTTCCTCTTGCTCTACCAATAGCATCAATTTCATCGATAAAGATAATTGAAGGTGATTTTTCTTTTGCTTGTTTAAATAAATCTCTTACACGTGAAGCTCCAACTCCTACGAACATTTCAACAAAATCTGATCCAGATAGCGAGTAGAAAGGCACTTTAGCTTCTCCTGCTACGGCTTTAGCCAATAAAGTTTTTCCTGTTCCTGGAGGTCCTACAAGTAAAGCTCCCTTAGGAATTTTTCCACCCAAAGCGGTATATTTTTCAGGTTGCTTCAAGAAGTCTACAATCTCTTGTACTTCTTCTTTTGCTCCTTCTAAACCAGCCACATCTTTAAATGAAGCTTTAACATCTGTGTTTTTATCAAAAAGCTTGGCTTTAGATTTTCCTATATTGAAGATTTGTCCGCCAGGACCGCCGCCGCCGCCGCCGCTCATTCTTCTCATAATAAAAATCCAAACTCCAATAATTAAAATTATTGGAAGAAGTGACCAAATAAGTTCTCCCCAAACATCAGAGTGTGTTTCGTTCACTCTTATCGTATCTAAATTATATTCGTTTTTAAGTTCGTCAAAATCATTTTCAAAATTTTGAAGATCTCCAAGTTCAAATGTATAATCTGGGGTTTCACCTGCAGGCAAAAATTCTTTTTGCTTAGATTTTTCGTGTTTAGGTTTTTGAGCAGCTTTTTCAGTTAAATAAACATTAGCGGTTCGTTTATTAATAACTACTACTTTTTTAACATCACCGTCTTTTAAAAATGATTCAAATTCGGCAATGTTAGTTTTGGCAGGTTCGTTAAAACCGCTTCCGCTAAAAAAATTTATTCCTAAAAATATGAGTATGATTCCTGCGTAAATCCAGTAAGAATTGAATTTAGGCTTTTTGCCTTCCGGCTGTTTTTTGTTTTCTTGTTTAGCCATTATGTGTGGGTGCTAGTATTTTTAGTAATTTGTTGGAATGGTGGTCGTCTTGGCATCTCCCCAAAGCCCTTCGATGTCGTAAAACTCTCTAATGTGCTTTTGAAAAACGTGTACTACAACATTAACGTAGTCAATAAGAACCCATTCGGCATTTTCTGTACCTTCAACATGCCACGGCTTATCTTTTAAAGATTTGCTAACGCCTTTTTGAACAGAGTTAACGATGGCGTTTACTTGGGTGTTAGAATTACCATTACAAATTACAAAATAGTCACAAACCGTATTTTCAATCTCGCGAAGATCTAATATTTGGATGTCGTTACCCTTAACGTCTTCAATACCTTTTATGATTTGAGTTAAGAGTTGGTCTGTGTTATTTTCAGTTTTTACCATTAAATTTATTTGTTTTGTGCAAAGTTATGTTTTTTTGCTCTTTTTTTGCATTGTTAACAAAAACTTATCGTTCTATTTTCAACACTTTTTTTATGAAGAGTATCAAAGTTCATACCACCCCCTCAACAAATCTTTATTTGAGAGAACTATATAGAGCAAACCCCAATATTAAAAACTGCTATGTCGTTGCTGAAAATCAAACTAATGGGAGAGGGCAAATGGGTGCGAATTGGATTTCCCAAGAAGGTAAGAACCTCACTTTTAGTGTACTTCTAGAAGGTTTGAATTTAAAAATAGAAAATCAATTTAAATTAAGTGCTATTACCTCTTTAGCTATTTTAAAAGTTTTGAAGCAATTAGGGATAACTAATTTAAAGGTAAAATGGCCAAACGACATATTGGCAGAGAGTCTTAAAATTTGTGGCGTTCTTATCGAAAATATGTATAGTAATCAAAAAATTAATGCGAGTATTATAGGTATTGGGCTGAATGTAAATCAGGAAGATTTTGATAAAATGTATAGAGCGTCATCATTAAAACAATTAACAGGCATACATTATGATTTGGATTATGTACTAAAAAAATTGGTAAAACAAATAGAAGATGACATTTATGAATTCTTACCGTATTCTATTGAAGCTATACTAGAAAAATACCACGAAAATTTATTTAGAATAGGGAAGGCTTCTACTTTTGAGTTTCCTAATGGAGAAAGAACGACAGGGATTATAAAAAAAGTCTCCAAACAAGGTTTGTTAGAAATCTTGTTTGAAGACCATATTTTAAAGTCTTTTGAGATAAAGGAAATAAAACTTCTTTACTAGAGTTTCCCCATATTCTGACTTAATGTGTTAATAAAGTTTTTTAAAGGAGATTTAATCATCACGGCCATCATAGCGTTAAATTCTCCGTCAAAAATGAGTTGTACTTCGCTTTCCTCGAAAGCGATTTCAGTAATATTTGCGGTAAGAGTAAAAGGAAGTTTTTCACTTTTTGCACCTAAAATAACTTGATTACAAGGTGTTTTCTCTTTAATAAGGAGTTTTATTTCGGGCATTCCTTTTAATTGAAATAAAAAGCTATCTTCTCCTTTTACCTCAAACTTTTGAATAGAGTCTGGCATAATGGTTTCGTAGTTTTTTACTTCCGTAAGGAAATTAAATAACTCTTCCTGACTCTTATTTACGGTGTTTTTTTCGCTTTCTAAATGCATAATTATAGTTTTGGACTCCAATTAGAAGGATCTACTCTCCACTCTTGAAGCGTTTCTAACTCTTTTTTATTTAAATAATTGGTTTCGTAAGCTTGCTCAATAAGTGAAGTGTAGTTACTTAGAGTGTGTACTTCAAGATGTTCTTGCTTAAAATTCTCTTCAGCAACATCAAAACCATAAGAAAAAATGGCAATCATCCCTTTTACGTTAGCGTTAGCTTCTTTTAAAGCTTTAACAGCATTAAGGCTACTTTTTCCTGTGCTTATTAGGTCTTCAATTACCACAACACTTTGTCCGCTCTCTAAATGACCTTCAATTTGGTTTTGTCTCCCGTGCTTCTTAGCTTTTGGTCTAACATATATAAAAGGAACACCTAAATATTCGGCAACTAACATTCCAATTCCAATAGCGCCAGTAGCTACACCAGCGATTACATCGGCTTTACCGTAGATTTTTTCTACCTGTTTCGCCATATGGTCTCTTACAAAATTACGAATAGGAGGGTAAGAGAGAATAATACGGTTATCACAGTAGATGGGTGATTTCCATCCGCTAGCCCATGTAAAAGGTTCTTGTGGGTTTAATTTAATTGCTTTAATTTGCAACAGTAACTCAGCTGTTTTTTTGGCAGTTTCTTTATCTAAAATCATACTATAAAATGTATAAAGTTTTTGTAAATGATATTCCGTTAATTCTTTCAACCGAAAAAGAAATAGGAAGTCAATATACCTCTATCCCAATTAAAAAGGCGAAGATAAAACGTATTATTAAAAAAGTAAGTAAAGGAGAACTTTTTTATGTAAATCTTTATCACGAGAAAGAGGAAAAGCTTCTCAAAATCTTAAAGAAAAAGCTGAAAACCATTGTGGCTGGTGGCGGAATGGTATATAATCAAAAAGGAGAAATTTTATTTATAAAACGTAACGGAAGATGGGATTTGCCTAAAGGAAAGGCCGAAAAGAAGGAAACCATCGAAGAAACTTCTATTCGTGAAGTAGAAGAGGAAACTATGGTTGAGGGTTTGGAAATTACCAAGTTCTTGCAAACTACTTACCATATCTTAAAGCGTAATGGTAAATATAAATTAAAAGAAACCCATTGGTTTGAGATGAAAACTAGCTACGAAGGCGAATTAATTCCACAAGAAAAGGAAGGAATTACCAAAGTAAAATGGAAAGATTTTGAGCAAAGTCAAAAGGCTCTTAAGAAATCTTATGAAAATATTAAGCTATTGTTTCCAAAGGAATATTTAATTCAGCATCCTAAAAATAGGATAGCTTAAATGAGCTTTTTCATAGTTAGGACTCCTTTTGTGAATCCAATCTAATTGTGCATACCAATTGTTTCTAAAACTTCTATTTTTAGATTTTTTTTCTTCAAATTCCTTCTTGACGGAAGGATTATTATTTAAAAACTCTAATGCTATATCTTCAAACACGTATGAAGAGAAGCCTTCCTTTTGCTGTAGAATAGTATCGAAGAAATTCCAATTAAAAAATGAATCTACAGCCGTAGGTTCTAAAGTTTCTAATAAGTATCTAATTCCGTCTTGACGGGTACTAACTATTAAATCTCCTTTTCTAAACATCACTTTCTTTACGGAAGTAGAAACAGATGTGTTTTTGTGTAAATAATGTCCTTCATAAGGAGAAGGAGAGGTAGTAAAATCTTTAATTCTATAACTTTCTACTTCAATCAAGCTGTCTTTTTCTAAGGTCTCCATTTCAATGTTATTTGCTAAAAGCCTTTCCTTTATCATCCACCATCCTTGAGGAATTATATATGCTTGAGGAATTGTAACACTATCTTGAGGTTTGAAGAAATCGTAATAATTAATTTCTTTTACAAAAGGTTTTTCTCTGTTATATTTTAACCGATTCTGGCCTGTAACTTTACTTTTAACAATTTCTGCTTCATAACCTCTAAAATCTATAGTAGTAAGTGTATCCTTATTTACCGTGTAATTATAAAAATATTGATTAGCGTTTTTAAATTCTTGTAGATTCTCTTTTCTTAAAGTTTTTATTTTGCCGTTACTGTTTTCAATTATATCTACCGTAGTAAGCATAAGCTGGTAAGTATTCTCGACTCTTTCTTTATAGGGTTTTAGCATATGAGTTTCAATCATAAGGCCTAAAGTATTCCATAAGGTTGTATACCCTGTAGAGTATCTTGGATGATCATTAAATTGCGAAAAGCCTTTTTCAGGAACCTCATTAAATACATTTACATAAGGAGTAATGGGTAAACCTTTAACTGCTAAGCTATCTTCTAGCTGAATCATAAAGTCCTCTTTCAAATACTCTCCTAATGAACCCGAAAGCTTATTGTGCTGAGTTAGAAGATGAGTTAAAGTGTATTGATAATCTGCTCCATTACTTACGTGGTTGTCAATAAAAACATCTGGATTTACCTTATGAAAAATTTCCGCGAAAGCGAAAGCATTTTTAGAGTCCATTTTAATGAAATCTCGATTAAGATCGTAATTTCTTGCGTTGCCACGGAAACCATATTCCTTAGGTCCGTTTTGGTTTGTTCTTGAAGTGCTATTTCGATTTAGAGCACCGCCAACATTATATATAGGAATAGCCGCTATAACCGTATTTTTGGGGGCTTTTAGTGAATCTTTGGCAAAATCTCTTAGCATGAGCATGGTAGCATCTATACCATCGCTTTCTCCAGGATGAATACCATTGTTGATAAGTAAAACCGTTTTATTCTCGTGAATTTTTTCCCAGTTAAAATTACTTTCTGGATTGTAAATAACTAAATGTAAGGGTTTACCACTATCGGTAGTGCCTATTTCTTGCATTTCAATACTGGTAAAGGCCTCATCTAAATCTTTATAAAATTTAATGACTTCTTGATAAGTAGCTGTTTCTTCTCCTTTTGATTTTTCAAAAACAGTAGAGAAATTATATTCTTTGGTTAACTTGTATTTAGATAAATCGCAGCTAGTTAGCGCTATTACTGCTAAGGCTAGGATTATTATTTTTTTCATAAGTAATGAAATTTTCGTAAAAAAGAATTGTTTTTTGAAACTAAATTAGTAATTTAGTCTCTTATAAACTTATAAACCCGAATTAAAATGAAAAAAATTACTTTATTGGCTGCAGCTTTTGCGGTTTCATCTTTTGTTAGTGCTCAAACTGTAATTTCTCAATCTGTAGATCCTGTAACGGTTGATGATGGAGGAGCTGCTTGTTGGAGTAGTCCTGGTAGCGGTGGGTCTGGAGATTATAGAGAAAATAGTTTCTATAGAACTTATGACTTAGCAAACGATTTTGGTATTTCTACTACATTCGATGTAGGTTCTGTACAAATTGGTCAAGCAGGTGCTGTAGATGGTACTGTAATTAACGTTACTTTATATGCTGCTGATACATTTCCTGGAGGAACTTTAGTGCCTTTAAATACTGAACAATTTACTTTATCTTCTGCTGATGATTTAACCTTAGTTGAATTACCATTTGTAGCTCAAATTCCTGCAAATGTTTTAACTGTTTTAGAAGTAAATGTACCAGAAAGTGCTAACGGAACGGCTTCTTTAAGATTTTTCCCAGGAACTAATGGATCAGGTCAAAATGCCCCTTCATATCTTGAAGCTGAATCTTGTGGTATTACTGTGCCAACAGAAACTGGAACTGGAAGTGCACCTGCTGCAGAATATGTTTTTAACTTATCTGATGAGGTCTTAGCGGTTAACAATGCAATTACTTCTCAAGTTTCTCTATATCCTAACCCTGTAAATAATGTATTAAATGTTAGTATTCCTTCTTCTATTCAAATTGAAGGTGCTACAATGTATGATATCTTAGGAAAAGGTACACAAGTAGAAATTTCTGCTAACAATACAATTAACACTTCTTCTTTAGCTTCTGGTGTATATTTATTATCGATCAATACTAATGAAGGAAATATTACAAAGAAAATTGTTAAGCAATAAGCCTAACATATTTAATAATAGAAAAGCTCCCAATTTGGGAGCTTTTTTTATACTTAATTTTAAAATTAATTATTAAGATTTAACGCGTACAGAATCTGGGACTAACATAGTATAATCTCCCTTATTCCTAATTACATCTCTTACAATAGAAGAAGAAATATAACTTTTGCCACTGGAGGTTAGTAAAAAAACGGTTTCTATTTTCTCTAACTTTCTATTTGTATGAGCTATGGCCTTTTCAAATTCAAAGTCCGCAGGGTTTCTAAGCCCTCTCAATATAAATTGTGCATTCTCTTTAATGCAGAAATCTACAGTTAAGCCTTGATAAGTTTTTACCTTAATTTTAGGTTCTCCTTTAAAAGCTTCTTCTATAAATTGTTTTCTTTCTTCTAATGAAAACATATACTTTTTATCAGCGTTTACTCCAATAGCTAGAATAACTTCATCAAATAGTTGAAGACTACGCTCTATAATATCATAATGGCCTAAGGTGATAGGATCAAAAGATCCGGGGAATACAGCTTTTCTCATTTTTAAAATTTCGAGTTACAAGGTTACTGACATATTATTTTAATAAAACATAACTAATTTAATTACTGTAAATGTCAGTTAATCAGTACATAAGTATGGATAGAGTTGAGGTAATTTGGTTAATTAAGCCACAGAATCTATCAAAATCTCTAAAATCTGAATTGCCGCTTCACTAATTTTAGTTCCTGGGCCAAAAACGGCAACGGCACCAGCATCGAATAAAAACTCATAATCTGCAGAAGGAATTACACCTCCAACGATAACCATGATATCTTCTCTGCCTAACTTTTTCAATTCTTCAATAACTTGCGGAACTAAAGTTTTGTGTCCGGCTGCTAAAGAAGAAACACCAAGTACATGAACATCATTTTCTACTGCTTGTTTTGCTGCTTCCTGAGGGGTTTGGAATAACGGACCTATATCTACGTCAAAACCAACATCGGCATAACCTGTAGCAACAACTTTTGCACCACGGTCGTGACCGTCTTGTCCCATTTTAGCAATCATGATTCTTGGTCGGCGACCTTCTAAATCTGCAAACTTATTAGCTAATTCTTTAGCTTTACTAAATGAAGAATCGTCTTTTATTTCTTTACTATACACGCCGCTAAATGATTTAATTTGTGCTTTATACCTACCAAATTCTTTTTCGAGGGCATCGCTTATTTCTCCAATACTTGCTCTTTCTCTGGCAGCTTCTACTGCTAAAGCTAATAAATTACCTTCACCCGTTTTAGCCGCTTGAGTTAAATTTTGCAAGGCTTGATCTACTTTATCTTGATTTCGTGAGCTTTTAATTTGCTCTAAGCGTTCTATTTGTCGTCTTCTAACGGTTTGATTATCTACTTCTAAAGTAACAATAGGATCTTCTTTTTCTCTTCGGTATTGATTAACTCCAACAATAATATCTTGTCCGCTATCTATCCTTGCTTGCTTTTTAGCTGCAGCTTCTTCAATACGTAGTTTAGGAATACCAGCTTCAATAGCTTTAGTCATTCCGCCAAGTTCTTCTACTTCTTCAATAAGTTTCCAAGCTTCATCCATAATATCTTGAGTCAACTTTTCTACGTAGTAACTTCCAGCCCAGGGATCTACTGTTTTAGTAATCTGCGTTTCATCTTGTAAGTAAAGTTGTGTATTTCTGGCAATTCTTGCCGAAAAATCTGTAGGCAAAGCAATGGCTTCATCTAAAGCGTTAGTATGTAAACTTTGAGTTCCGCCAAAGGCTGCTGCCGAAGCTTCAATACAAGTACGAGCTACATTATTAAAAGGGTCTTGTTCTGTTAAGCTCCAACCACTCGTTTGACAGTGGGTTCTTAAGGCTAAAGATTTAGGGTTTTTAGGATTAAATTGTTTTACCAATTTTGCCCAAAGCATACGCGCAGCACGCATTTTGGCAATTTCCATAAAGTGATTCATTCCAATAGCCCAAAAGAAAGATAAACGCGGAGCAAAAGTGTCAATATCCATTCCTGCTGCTAACCCTTTACGAATGTATTCTAGACCGTCTGCTAGGGTATATGCCAACTCAATATCACAGGTTGCCCCAGCTTCTTGCATATGATAGCCAGAAATACTAATGCTATTAAATTTGGGCATATTTTGAGAAGTAAACTCAAAAATATCTGAAATGATTTTCATGGAAGGTGTAGGCGGATAAATATAAGTATTACGCACCATAAACTCTTTAAGAATATCATTTTGAATGGTTCCCGCCAATTTATCTGGAGAAACGCCTTGCTCTTCCGCAGCGACGATATAAAAAGCCATAATAGGAAGTACAGCACCGTTCATAGTCATTGAAACCGACATTTTGTCGAGTGGAATTTGGTCGAAAAGAACTTTCATATCCTCCACTGAATCTATGGCTACGCCGGCTTTTCCTACATCTCCAACCACACGATCGTGGTCACTATCATAACCCCTATGAGTAGCCAAATCGAATGCGACCGATAGTCCTTTTTGTCCTGCAGCTAAATTTCGTCTATAAAAGGCATTGCTTTCTTCGGCTGTAGAAAATCCAGCATATTGTCTAATTGTCCAAGGACGTTTTACGTACATGGTAGAGTAAGGTCCTCTTAAAAATGGAGCAATTCCTGCGGCGAAATTAAGATGTTCTACCTCTTTTAAATCCTCTTTTTGATAAGTGGATTTTATATTGATGTTTTCTGCCGTATTGTAACTGCTACTCTCTGTTTCTTTAACAGAATTGCTTTTTAATTCTATATCTTGAAGGTTTTTTCTTTGGCTCATCTCTTTCGTATTTATAGAATTTTACTCTTGTTTTAATCTCGACTGCTCTAAACTCTCTGCTAAACGCCTTTGAATAATAGGAGGTAGGAGGGTTTTTCGTTCTTTCTTTTCTAAAAAAGGAGAAATTTCTAATTCATTTTTCATTTTATCTTCAGCATTCTCGTACCTATTGGTCCCCACCAAAATAGTTTTTCTTTCATTAAATTCTTCTTGTTCTTTTTGTGCTGATTCTTTAATTTTTCTTTGAATGGTTCCTTCTTTTAGTTGAACTAAAAATCCGCCTCCTTTTTCTATACTTTTAAAAAGTTCTAAAGCTTTTTCTGAAAGTTGTTGGGTAAGGTTCTCTATGTAGTATGCTCCATCTGCAGGATTACTCACTTTGTCGAAGTAACTCTCATTTTTTAAAATAAGAAGTTGGTTGCGAGCTATTCTACTTCCGAATTCATTCTCTTTATGGAAAATTTTATCGTAAGCGTTATTGCAAATAAAATCTGCTCCGCCTAAAATAGCACTCATGCATTCGGTAGTTGTTCTTAACATATTTACATTGTAATCGTAAATAGTTTTGTTGCGATTGGTAGGGAATGCAAGTATTTCTATCTTTTCAGGTAACTGATAAGCATTGGCTAAGGTTGTGTATAAATTCCGTAGAGCTTTTATTTTAGCGATTTCAAAGAAGTAATTAGATCCTACGGCTACTTTAAAAATAATTTTTTTGTTTTTTAAAGCTTCACTGTTATGATTTAAATATTCATTGGTGTGGGCAAGTGCGTAAGAAAGTTGTTGTATAGTATTTGCTCCTGCGTTTTGGTAAATATTAGTGTTAATACTTAACTCAACAGGAATTTCTATGTGTTTGAATATATAATCTAAAGCTTCGTGATCATCTTTTAAAGAATGATACCAATTGCCCGTGGCAGCAAGATTTCCTATAATATCAATTCCTATACGGATTTGATGTTTCTTTCCTTTTAAGAATTCCGCGAAAGCGATAATGTATTTGGGTTTAAGAAATTGAAACTCTATATAGATAGGAGTTTTTTTAATATCAATACTTTTTAAAAGCTCAACAAGATTGGTGGATTCACTTTCAATAATTAGCCAAATTGCTTCGGTGCCCTTACTTAAGCTATAGCTAATTTGTTCAATTGTACTTTCTAAATCTTTAACCGTTAATCTTTCGGTAATATGCCATTGGTTTGGAGTAGCAACCGAAATATTATTGGTGGTATCCTCTTGATGATAGAAAGGTTTAATGTCTATCCCTTCAAGAGTGTGAGTAATTAGACTCTCATAATCGACTCCTTTTAAGTCTACCTGTATTTTTTGTCTCCATTCTTTAGCGGTAACCGCTTTAAAATCGTTCATTAAATGTTTTGCCATGGCTTATTTTTTTGGAGTACTATCGTATTCTATAATGTAGATTTCTTCGTTTTTTTTCTTCATAAAATATTCTTCCCGAGCAAATTTCTCTAAGGCAGAAGAATCTTTTAATCCGTTTATAATGGTGGTATCGTGTTGAATTTCGGCTCTATAGAATGCTTTATTATCTTCTAACTCTTTAATTTCTTGGTTTAGTTCTCTATGTACTAACCAAGAATTACTGTCTAGAAAAAGCATCCAAACACCAAAAAGCAATAAAATAAGAACATATTTATTGCTAATGATTTTAAACCATTTATTATTTAAAAGTGCTTTGAGACCCATATGGGCGAAGATACAAAATTAGTCTAAACGCTGCTTGATAATTGTTTGGACAATATCAACAGCTACAGTATTGTAACGATTGTAAGGAATGATAATATCTGCGTATTCTTTGGTAGGTTCAATAAACTGTTGGTGCATAGGTTTTAAGGTAGTTTGGTATCTATTGAGTACCTCATCAATATCTCTACCTCGTTCATTGATATCTCTTTTTAAACGTCTAATTAATCGTTCATCACTGTCGGCATGTACGTATATTTTTATATCGCACATTTTTCTTAATTTAGGATTGGTGAGAATTAGGATACCTTCTACGATCATCACCTTTTTAGGTAAAGTTTTGAGTGTTTTCCCTGTGCGATTATGTTCTACGAAAGAATAAACGGGTTGCTCTATAGCGTTTCCTTTTTTTAATTCTTTTAGGTGACTGACTAACAGGTCGAAATCTATAGATTGGGGATGGTCAAAATTAATTTGAGTGCGTTCATCATAAGATAAATTACTAGTATCTTGGTAGTAAGAATCTTGAGAAATTACTGCGACTTCTTCGTGTTGTAATTCGTCAACAATAGTATTTACTACAGTAGTTTTTCCACCACCTGTACCTCCGGCAATCCCTATAATTAGCATAACTTAGTCTTTATAAGTTTGTAAAATTAATATTTTTAAGAAGTAAATCTATTTTTTTTACCAACAATGATAAATTTCCTTTTCAAAAAAGAATAGAAATTTAAGCCAAGCGATTCTTATTTGTATTTGAAATACTAAAATCATCTACCCAAAATAAGATGCCTACAAGTAAAGAAAATTAAATTTTAGTTATTTAATATTTACCTAGCTAAAGCCTAGTAATGTTATTCACTATTCTTATGTTCATCATTGAAATCCTTACACTAATTATACTTCAATCTATATCTTCGAGAAGGTTTTGCTGTATGAGATTAAGAATATAAAGGTGTATCAACCTTTAGTAAATCTCTGTGAATTGTTGTTTCAAAATCTTAAGATTTCTTTCTTTTTGTGGCTGCAGTTCTTTTTTACCGTAAGCCGTAAAATATTTATGACGTTCTAAAAAGTCAATATTCAGCTTCACCCATTCTTTATTACTGAAACACATTTTTAAGTGTTCGCTCCACTCTTCTCTAAGTAGCTTATTTTTAGAAATAAAGTTCTCTTTGCCTAAATGAGATAAATCTGCATCACAAATTACTTGTTCTAAGATATTTGTTGGGGTTTGAGGCATTTTGGTAGCTAAAATACATTTCACCACCTTTTCCGTTTTTTGAGGATCAAAGCCAATTTCAGTTAAATACTCAGAAGCTTTATGAGCACTAACATCTTCATGACCATTAAAGCAATCTATATTTCCTGTATCATGAAATAAGGCAGCTAATAGTACAACTTCTAATTCTTCCTTGTTCAAATTGGAGTAGAAGCCTATCTTTTTTACGGCAGCAAAAACTTCTTTTGTATGTTGAGTGTTATGAAAAGAAAGCTCATTGCACCGACTTTGTAAAAGTAATTGTGTACAATGCTCTTTAGTTTTATCAAGTAACGCATTCATATTCTATAAAATTAAAAGTAGCTTTCGTTACATAGGCGTTTTAACGGTGTATAAAGATTTTTTATAATAACTAAATTAAGAAAAAAATATTGTTTAGAAAATGAATCGATTTTTATTTAATTCTTTTTTAATAATTTTTTATGGAATCAACAGCAGTATGGATTTAAGATTAGCATGAAATTTTTATAATGAAGAAAGAAATTAAAAAGGTGTACATAACAATTTTATAAACTGATATGTACATCTTTTTCTATTAATTTTTCTTCAGTTAATCAATACTAGCGCCACGTAGACGAAGCGCGTTGGTAATTACAGAAACAGAACTAAAACTCATCGCCAAGGCGGCAATCATAGGTGATAATAAAATTCCGAAAAACGGAAATAATACACCCGCAGCAATCGGTACACCTATACTATTATAGATGAGCGCAAAAAATAAATTCTGTTTAATATTTTTAATCACTTTTTCACTTAAATGAATAGCTTTTACAATACCCTGTAAATCCCCTTTTACGAGGGTGATTTCTGCACTTTCTATAGCAACATCTGTACCCGTTCCCATCGCAATACCAATATTACTTTGTGCTAAGGCAGGAGCGTCATTAATACCATCACCAGCCATCGCTACTTTTTTTCCTTCTTTTTGTAGGCTTTTTACTTCATCTTGCTTAGCTCCAGGGAGCATGCTCGCTTTAAAAGTATTTATACCAACTTCATGAGCCACCGCAGCAGCGGTTTGCTCATTATCGCCGGTAAGCATAATTACCTCAATGTCTTTATTTTGAAGTTCTTGTACCGCTTTTTTAGAACTCTTTTTAATAGGATCGCCTATTACTACATAGCCTAAAACTTCTTTATCATTAGCGAGGTAAGAAACTGTTTTTCCTTTTTCTTGCTGCTGAATGATTTCTTGTTGAAACTCTTCTGAAATTGAAATAGAATGTTCTTCAATTAAACGTTTATTTCCCAAAAAATAGAACTGACTTTCAATTTCACCTTGCACACCTTTTCCTGTAATGGCTTCAAAAATTTCAGTTTTTAGTAAAGGTGTATTTTTTTCTTCAGCATAATGAAGTGTAGCTTTAGCTAAAGGGTGCTCACTATATTGATTTAAGGAAGCAATTACTTTTAATACCGTTTCTTCAGAAGAATTTTTATGGAAACCTATTTTTTCTACTTTAGGTTTTCCTTCGGTTAGTGTCCCCGTTTTATCTACAATAAGTACCTCTATTTGATTGAGTTTCTCTAGCGCTTCTGCATTTTTTATTAATACTCCGTTTTGTGCTCCTTTACCAATACCAACCATAACGGACATTGGAGTTGCTAAGCCTAACGCACAAGGGCAAGCGATTATTAATACTGCAACGGCATTTACAAACCCAAAAACATAGGCAGGTTCTGGTCCAAAAATTGCCCAGATAAAGAAGGTGATGACAGAAATAATAACAACCACGGGTACAAAATAAGCAGAAATTCTATCGGCTATTTTTTGAATAGGAGCTTGACTTCTACTGGCTTTATTTACCATTTCTATAATCTGAGCCAAAAGAGTTTCGTTACCTACTTTTTTAGCTTCCATTACAAAGCTTTGTTGCCCATTTATAGTTCCAGAACTTACTTGGTCACCCTTATCTTTTTCTACGGGAATAGGTTCTCCAGTAATCATAGATTCATCAATAGAGCTTGTCCCCTCAGTAATTACACCATCTACAGGTATTTTTTCTCCAGGTTTTACGCGTAGTTTGTCACCAACTTCTATTTGATCTACAGAAATTTTTTCTTCTTGATTGTTAACAATTCGTGTAGCTTCATTGGGACTTAGTTTTATTAATTCTTTTACTGCAGAATTTGTCTTACTGTGTGCTCTGGCTTCCATAAGTTGACCTAATAAGACCAGCGTTAAAATTACGGTAGCAGCTTCAAAATAAACATGCACAGTACCACTTTCAGTTTTAAATTGTTGCGGAAAAATATCTGGAAATAAAAGCGATACCACACTAAATACCCAAGCTACACTAGCACCAATACCAATGAGGGTAAACATGTTTAAATTCCATGTTTTTAGTGATTTATAAGCCCGCTCAAAAAACATCCAAGTAGCATAAAAAACTACAGGAATAGAAAGAACAAATTGAATCCAGTTCCAGTACTTTAATTCTAAAATATCATATAAAGGATTGTTAGTGATCATATCTGACATAGAAATGATAAATACGGGAAGCGTAAAAGCAAGCGCAATCCAGAATTTTTTACTGAGTTGAGCATAGGTTTTTTCTTCAGCAGAAAGGTCTGGTTTTTTGGGTACAAGGTCCATTCCGCATTTGGGGCAATCTCCAGGTTGGTTTTCAATAACCTCAGGATGCATTGGGCACGTATATGTTGTGCTTGTAGGTTGTGTAGAAACTTCTTCAACCAAATCCATTCCGCATTTAGGGCAATCACCAGGTTGGTCGTAAATTTTATCACCCTCACAATGCATAGGGCAATAATAAACACCAGTTCCGTTCTCTTGTTTTTTTGGGGTGGCAGATTTCTTTTTAGGTTGAGGTTTTTCGTCTTGATGATGAATAGAATAATGCCCTTCATCATTTTTTAAAGCTTCCTGAAATTTTTCTAACGGAATGTGTTTTTCCATTTCAATTTCAGCTTCAGCTTTTTCTAAATTTACATCTACATTTTTAACTCCGTTTACTTCTGCTAAGGTCTGTTGTACGTGGTTTTGGCAACCACCGCAAGACATTCCGTGTATATGGTAAGTATGTTTCATTTTGCTTTCTTTTGTTAGCAAAGTTAAGGAGAATGCAGGGTAGAGGTTTACATAATTATAGATAGTGTTTACACAATTTTGTCTAGTGAGGTTCTATTCCAATCTTGGTTATTTTTATAATCACTCATCGTGGTTCCTGTTATCGTTTTAAATTGCCCAGATAAATGATTGATAGTTTTGTAGTCTAATTGATAAGCAATTTCTGAAAATGAAAATTTATTCATTTGTATTAGCTCTTTTGCTTTTTCTATCTTCAGCTTGATAAAGTATTTTTCTATAGTTTGTTCTTCAATTTTTTTAAAAGTTTTACTTAAGACCGTATAATCCTTATGTAAAGACTTACTGAGGTAGGTAGAAATTTTTTCTTCTGAAGTATACTCTTCCATAAACGCAATTAGCTTGACTTTAATATCTTCTGCGAGTTTAATTTCTGGATTTTCTATTAATTCAAAACCATTATTTTCTAGTGCGGTTTTAAATTCTTTAAAATGGAATAAATGATTTGTTTTTAAAACAACCCTACCTAACTGAATTTCTTCAATCTTAGCTTGAAAACCTTCTGCTGTTTTTTGCACTGCAATTTTACAGCGATCACAAACCATATTTTTAATGTAAAATTCCTGTATCATTTTTTAGAAAATGTATTTTACCGCCAATCCTCCTACTAACCAAATATAACAAGCGAAGGCGGCATATTTTAAAACAGTTTCCAGTAGCTGACTTTTTGGTGCCATTTCACTCATAGCGTGATCTACATCTTTCTTTTTAAAGAAACCTAAGTAAATTAAATAGCCAGAAATAGCGAGGAAGCCTAAATTTAAAAATAAGGTATAATTAACTTTAAAGAATTCTTGATCCTCAATTTTAACTTGAGAAGGATCTGGAAGAATACTAAATAAATCAAACGTGTAATGCAGTGCTAATGAAGCACCAATTAATGCAGTGAATAAGAGAAAAACAATAAAGAGAGACATTTTCCAACCATAATATTTTGCATTGATACGCAATACAGGGAAAACTACCAAATCACTAAATATAAAAGCCATTACTCCGGCAAAACTAACGCCTTTGCCAAATAATAACGCTGCTAACGGAATATTTCCCATAGAACCAATAAAGGTTAAAAATGCTGCTACGGGACCAACAACAATATGTTCTAGAATTTCAAGAAAAGTAAAATCTGTATTTCCCTCCCCGCTGTTAATAAATAAAGTTTGGAAGAAAGAATCAGGTACAAAAGCAGCAACTATACCAGCAATGGTAAAACCAACAGTTACGTCTTTCCAAACCATTTGCCATTCCATTTTGTATTTTTTAGCTACGCGCGCCCAACTTTCTTCTTTTTTTATCTGTTTTTTCCAGTCTGTAGAATTGTTAGAAGCGTCATCATCTTCACTTTCCAGATTTTTACGTGCTTTTTTAATAAGCTTTTTAGGGTTGATAATACGTATTAATGCCCAACAAATAAGTATTAATAGAAGACCGCCTACATATTCCCCTATAACAAATTGCCATCCTAAAAAGATAGAAATAATAATTCCTAATTCAATCACAAGATTGGTAGAAGCCAGTAAAAATGCAATGGAAGACACAAAACTAGCTCCTTTTTTAAATATGGATTTAGTAGAAGCAAGCGCTGCAAAACTACAAGAGCTACTTATAAAACCAAAAAATGTACCTAGCAAAATACTTTTACCTTCATTCTTGCCCATAGATTTTTGCATCCGATTTTCGGTTACAAAAATTTGTATCATACTACTAATTATATAACCAAGGATAAAAGCCCATAATGCCATCCAGAAAAAACCTAGAGTAGTATTGGCTGCTTCTCCCCATTGTTTCAAAAAGGAGGTCATAATTCACTATTTTATGGTTTTTTGAATAGAACCGCAATGTAGCATCTTGTCTCCAAAATATGGATTCATGATTTCCTTTTCCTCTGAGAACCAAAATCCACCTTCATTATTAAAAGCCATAGGGCAGTATTGTTTATACAGTTTTCCTGCAGTTATATTTTCTGAAAATATAGTATCAAAGTTTTGACTTAAAGCATAAAAGGCTTCTCTTTGAGTTTCAATATCATTTTCATTTTTTATGATTTGCTGAGCTAATTTCATTTGCTTTTCATCTTTAAAATACTTGACCATAATTTCAGCAATTTTTTTTGCTGAATAAGTATCACTTTTTACCAGTGCATCTTTTAAATCAAAATACAAATGAGCTAAATTATATTGTTCATCAGTTTTAAAATTTAATTTTAAATTCTCTGTATTTGCCTGTATTTCTTCTTTAGCTACATTTTCTTTGTCTAAATCTATCTGTTGATTTGATTTATCATTTTTACAAGCAATAAAAGTGAAAGAAGATAATAATCCTATAAAAATTAAGGTACGTCTCATAAGTTAATTGTAAGAATTTTTAGAATATTATATAATAAGCTAAAAATAATAATAGAATTTTAATTTCAACTTATAAAATGAACTTTATGAGTGGTAAGTTGAAGATTAAATTATTAGAAAAATAAATAGGACAATGTCCTTTTAAAAGGAAATATTCCATAATTTTGAATTATGGAAATAAAAGATTTTGGAAAAATACGGAGAAACAAAGTAAAACACAAAGCTGAAGTCTCTATGCAAACAGGTTTTCCAAGCCCCGCTACTCATTATATGGAAAATACGGTCGACCTATCTGATGTTTTAATTCAAAATAAAGAAGCTTCTTTTTATGTAAGAATAGGAGGAAGTGCTTGGGAAAATTTAAATATTTATAAAAATGATGTGCTTATTATAGATCGTTCTTTAAATTTTTCTCGTGGAACCACAGCATTGGTTGTAAAAGATGGAAGCTTTGAGGTGATTAAATACCCCCTCGCTGAAAATAAAGAAGAGTTAGAGTCTATAGAACTGTGGGGAGTTGTTACCCATATTATCCATAAGGTATGATAGGTATAATAGATTGTAATAGTTTTTATGCTTCTTGCGAACAGGTATTTAGACCCGATTTGCGAGGAAAACCTGTGGTGGTGTTGAGTAATAATGATGGGTGTGTAATTGCGGCAAATAAAGAAGCTAAAGCTTTAGCCCATATCCCTATGTTCGAACCTGTGTTTAAGATAAAAGATCAGCTTTTAGAAAACAATGTTAGCTTTTTCTCTTCTAATTATACCTTGTATGGAGAAATGTCTAATCGTGTGATGCGTATTTTAAAAGAGTTTTCTCCAAGTGTAGAAATTTATAGTATTGATGAAGCTTTTATAGACCTTTCTGGATTAGATCATATTGATCTTAATGAATATGGGCATCAAATTAAAGAAAAAATTAAACGCTATACGGGATTACCAGTCGGGGTGGGCATTGCACCCACTAAAGTTTTAGCTAAACTCGCTAATCGTAGATCTAAAAAAGAGACTATAAATAATCATGTATACGTCATAAATTCTGAAGAAAAAAGAATGGATACACTACATTGGGCTAAAATAAAAGATGTTTGGGGTATTGGAAAAAAGCACGCAAAAAGACTTCAAGAAGTAGGAAAATACTCAGCATACGACTTTACACAAGTGCCTTTAAGTTGGGTAAGGAAAAACATGACTGTAGTGGGGGAGCGTACGTGGAGAGAATTAAGAGGAGAATCTTGTTTAAGTTTAGAAGTTACGCCTAAACCTAAAAAAGCAATAGGAACAGCAAAATCTTTCGGTAAAAAACTGACTAGCATTGAGCTTATAGAAGAAGCTTGTTCGTATTATATAAATGAGGTGAGCGAGGTTTTACGAAGTCAGAATTCTTGTGCTAAGTACCTACAAGTTTTTTTACAAACCAATTATCATAGTAATAGCGACAAACAATATCATAATAGTATAACGGTTACACTCGAGATTCCTACAAACAATACATTCATATTAAATACACAGGGGAAAAAAGCTCTGCATCGCATTTTTAAACCGGGTTACCGTTATAAAAAGGTGGGAGTTTGCCTTAGCGGAATTGTTCCTGAGAATTACGTTCAAACTAATTTGTTTCAGCAAACCAATGAGAAAAAAGGTTTAATGGAAGCTTTTGATAAGATTAACCAGAAATTCGGAAAATCTACGCTATCCCCAGCTCTATTAGACAAATCTAGAATTAAAGAATGGGAGTTGGTAAAAGAACAACGCAGCCCAAGGTATACTACTCAATGGAACGAATTACTTAAAATAGGATCATAAAAAAAGCCTTGCTAAAAAGCAAGGCTTTGAAAAAAGGGTGGAAGACCGGGTTCGAACCGGCGACTTCTGGTACCACAAACCAGCGCTCTAACCAGCTGAGCTACAACCACCATTTGTTTGAGCTGGCAAATTTAATACTTTATACCAATATGACAAAATAAAAAATGAATTAAATTAAATCAAAAATAGAAGATACTGCAGGACAGCGTTCTACGGTAAAACCTTCTGCATGCTCTGTATTTATGAGTCTACCTAAATTTCTAGCTCTATAAGTTACACTATCTAAGAAATTGTCACTAGAGATAGGAGTAGAGGGTTCGTCGCTATTTTCATTGAAAAACTGTGACCTATAAGCCTTTACGGAAGCAACTTTTGTGTCAATATAGCCTGTAATGTCTACGATAACATCGGGTTCAATGTCCATCCATTGAATGTAATGTAAAATTAATCGAGGACGCCATGGTTTTTGATGATTACTTTGGTAAGTGGTTTCTATTTTTCTAAGACCGCTTAAAAAACAAGAATCGCTCACCAATTGACTTCCCTTGCCGTGATCAATGTGTCTATCTTTAATAGCATTACATAAAATAACATCGGGACGATACTTTCTAATAATTTTTATAATTTCTAATTGATGAGCAATGTTATTGATAAAAAAACCATCGCTAAACTCTAGATTTTCTCGCATAGAAACCCCTAAAATTTCAGCAGCATTTTTAGCTTCTTGATCCCTAATTTCAGCAGTTCCTCTGGTGCCAAGTTCGCCACGGGTTAAGTCTAAAATTCCAACTTTCTTGCCTTGAGCTATCTCCTTAGCGATAGTTCCGCTACAGCTTAATTCAACATCATCGGGGTGAGCTCCTATGGCTAAAATATCTAATTTCATGCAGTGGTTTTTTGAGTAAGTTGTTTAATTTTTATATTAAAAGCGGCGAAAAGTAAAGTCATAAACGGACTTAAGTAATTGAATATAGCATATACAAAATAACTTGCTACAGGAACTCCTAACACTCCGCTATGATAAGCTCCGCAGGTATTCCATGGTATCAACACAGAGGTAACGGTTCCCGAGTCTTCTAGGGTTCTACTTAAATTTTCAGGTGCTAAACCTTTATCTTTATATGCTTTTGCAAACATTTTTCCAGGAACTACAATAGCTAAATATTGATCTGAGGCAGTAGCATTCAGCGCAAGACAGCTAATTACGGTACTGCTAAATAACCCAAATGTAGTATGAAACATTTGAAGTAAAGCCTGACTTATTCTTGATAAAGCTCCTATTGCATCCATAATTCCGCCAAAGGTCATAGCGCAAATAATCAACCAAATTGTTCCTAGCATGCCTCGCATACCACCAGACGAGAATAAATCGTTTAAAGCTTCATTAGAAGTTTCAATTTGGGTATCTACAGTAATAGCATTCATAATTCCTTTATAGGCACTTTCTACTGTTAATTGAGTGCTTCCAGCAATTTCTGCCACAATATTCGGTTGAAAAATGAGGCTGGCTGCAGCCGCTAATAATGTTCCTAGTAACAATGCAATTAAGGGAGGTGTCTTTCTTATGATAAGAAAAATCACCAATGCAGGAACTACAAATAACCAAGGGGAAATATTGAAAGCAGCATCAATAGAGTTTAAAATTGAATCAGTATCAGCAACCCCTTCAGTTTCTAGGTTCAAACCAATAACTATAAAAATAATAAGGGTAACAACTATAGAAGGAACGGTAGTGTATAACATATATCTTATGTGGGTAAACAAATCTGTTCCAGCCATAGCAGGAGCGAGATTGGTTGTGTCACTAAGAGGAGAAAGCTTATCTCCAAAATAAGCTCCAGATAAAATTGCTCCTGCGGTCATGCCTAAAGGAATTCCCAAGGCTTCTGCAATCCCTATCAATGCAATCCCTACAGTTGCTGAAGTAGTCCAACTACTTCCGGTTGCAACCGAAATAACTGAACATATCACTACGCAAGCTGCAAGAAAAATAGTAGGATTTAAAATCTGTAATCCATAATAAATCATAGTAGGAATAATACCACTTACAAGCCACGTTCCTGCGAGAGCTCCCACCATTAATAAAATTAAAATAGCTCCAGAGGTAGATTTGATATTTTGAGAGACTTCCTCTACCATAGTATCGTAAGAGGTGTTGGTGAAATGACCAACAATAGCAGCTACCGCTGCACCCATAAGTAATATAAATTGATTCGATCCGCTAAGGGCATCATCTCCAAAAACAAATACATTATAGGCAAGCATACCTACTAGTGCGATGACGGGGAGCAATGCAGCGCCAATGCTTATGTTATTTTTTATAATGTTTTGATTGTTAGGGTCGGAAGTTTGACTATCCATAAAATGTCAATAAAATGTTAAGTTTATGACGAGTAATGTAATCAATTTTCACTTTGTGAACCAAGAAATATTCTTAGATTTTTTGAATGTTTTATAATTTTAGTCAAAATTTAGTAAGTATAATGAAGTACTTCTAAAAAAAATAATTATTATTGTATCATCCCCCGATAATATAAAATTATTTTTAAAATTATGAAAATCAACTACCTAAGTTTTTTTGTAGGTGCACTTCTTATTGTAAATTCTGCGTTTTCTCAAGTGGGAATTAACACCAATGACCCTAAAGCGCAACTCGATGTGGAAGCAGCTAATGCGGTTTCACCACAACCTTCTGATGGACTTCTTGTTCCTAGAGTGCAAACTCTACCAGCGGCAGGTGCAGACCAACACAGTATGATAATTTATTTAACTAATACAATAGGTGTTTTTACTCCGGGTTTTTATTATTGGGATGAAAATGCTTCTAACTGGATATCTTTTGGAGGTGGAGCAACAGTAACCACCGGTGATTACTGGGATTTAGAAGGGAATACGGGTACAGATAGTGCAACTGATTTTATTGGAACTTTAGATAATGAAGATTTTGTAATTAGAACTAATAATCAGTCTAGACTGAGAGTGTCTACGAAGTCTCAACTTGAGTTTTTAAACACAGGGAATTCTGTATTTATTGGTTTAAACTCAGGTGAAAATGATGATTTGTCTTCTAATCAAAATACATATGTGGGAACCCAGTCAGCTCAAGCTAATACGTCAGGGAGTTCTAATACGGTAATAGGTTATCAAGCACTTAGAAATAACTCTATAGGTTCAAATAACACCATTATTGGATCTCAATCATTTGCTTTAGCTAGCAATGCAGAAAATAATATAGCTATTGGAGCAGGGGCAGGAGCCTTTGCAGGTTTCTTTGGATCTCCTGGCAGTAATCTACTTTATATTGAACCATCGACGACAAATAGCCCATTAATTGGAGGGAACTTTTCTACTAATAGAGTAGGCGTAAATCGAGATGTAAATAATCTAACTCACACTTTAACTGTTGGGGGAAATGTATTTGCTCAATCAGGTTTCTTTACAGGAGCAGGAGGAAGTTATCCAGACTACGTATTTCAACAATATTTTGAAGGAGAGTCTTCTATTTTGCCATCCTATGAATTTAAAACTTTAGAGGAAGTAGAGCAATTCATTAAAGCTCATGGTCATTTACCAGGAGTGAAATCTTATAATGAAGTAAAAGAAAATAATTTTAATATTGAATTAAGTGCGACTTCAATTAAAAACTTAGAGAAAATTGAAGAGTTATTTCTATATTCAATTGAGTTAAATAGTAAAGTAAAATCTCAAGCTAAAGAATTGCAAGAGAAAGATTCTCAAATTGATGATTTAGAACAAAGAATTGAGCGTCTTGAAAAATTAATATTAGCGAAAAAAGGATAGGGTTCGACGAATATTCTTATAATTAAAAAAGCCTCTTAGAAATAAGAGGCTTTTTTAATGTGGTTACTTTATTATAATACCCCAACTTCTTCCATGCAGCTTTTCATCACTTGGAAGGTGCGATCAATATGATTATCGAGGCCAATCGAAAAACGTATAAGTCCGTCGCTGAGCCCCATTTCTTCTTGTTCATTTTCAGGTATTTCTGAAGAAGTAGAGGTTCCAGGGGCGCTGAATAAGGTTTTGTAGAATCCTAAGCTTACAGCGAGATAGCCTAAATTTCTTTCTTGCATAAGTTCCATTAGTGTATTAGCTTTATCTAAAGATCCTACATCGACTGTCAGCATTCCTCCAAAACCATATTCTTCATTCATCATTTCTTTAAATAGTTGATGACCTTTATGTGCATAAAGTCCTGGGTAAACAGTTCTCAAACTTAACCCCTCAAACTTTTTAGCTAAATACATAGCGTTTTCACTATGCTTGTGCATTCTTAGGTGAAGTGTTCTTAGGTTTTTTAATATGGAAGCAGATCTAAAACTGTCCATCGTTGATCCTAAAAGCATGCAAGCTCCATCGTTTACATTTCTTAGTTCATCTATAAATTCCGCGGAAGCGCAAACAACCCCACCTACGGTGTCACTACTACCATTAATAAATTTAGTAAGAGAATGGATAACTACATCTGCACCTAATTGAGAAGGGGTGATAGAAAGCGGAGAAAAAGTATTGTCAACTACCAATTTTAAATCGTATTTTTTAGCTAAGGCCGCTAACGCTGATAAATTTGCTATTTCTAATAAAGGGTTGCTTACAGTTTCACAGTAAAGAACCTTCGTTTTAGAGTTAATTGCCGCCTCAACGGCTCCAAGATTAGTAATATCTACAAATGAAGTTTCAATATTCATTTTAGGGAGAAAATTTTTCATAAAAGCATAGGTTCCTCCGTAAATGGTTCGGCTTGAGACAATATGATCTTCGCTATTACACAATTGCATTAAAACCGGTGTGATTGCTCCCATTCCACTAGCTGTTACGGTAGCAGATTCTGTAGCCTCCATAGCTGCAAGAGCTTCTCCTAGATATAAGTTGCTCGGACTAGAGTGTCGAGAGTATAAATAACAACCTTCCGCATTTCCTTCAAAAGTATCGAACATCGTTTTGGCAGAAAGAAAAGTATAGGTAGAAGAATCGGATATGGAGGGATTTACACCTCCAAATTCCCCGAAATATTGTAAATCTTGAATTTTATCAGCAGGTTTATATTTCATCTTAATAGAGTTTAGTTAATTATCATACTAAATTCTACTTTAATTAAATAATTATCAAGCTTTATGTGATAGCTTAGAATATAATTCTATTAATTAAAAATTTTACAGAATTATTATTTATATTAGTAGAAACACAAGGAAGGTAACCGAATTTTATTCTGATGATTACACTAGACACCATAGACAAGAAGCTGATAGGTTACCTACAGCAAGATGCTAAAAAGACAACAAAAGAATTATCATTTTTATTAGGTCTGTCAAATACAGCTGTTTATGAGCGCATTAAAAAGCTAGAACGCCAACAAGTAATCACCAATTACGTAGCCTTAATAGATAAAGAGAAGGTAGAAAAGAATTTTATGGTGCTATGTCATATAAAACTCAATCAGCACCTTAAAAATAATATACTTCAATTTGAAAAAGAAATTTTAAAACTAGAAGAAGTATTAGAGTGCCATCATGTAAGTGGAGATTATGATTATATCATCAAGGTATTTGTAAAAAATATGGATGCTTATCGCAAATTTTTAGTGGAAAAACTAACCGTAATATCAGGGATAGGAAGTACGCAAAGTACATTTGTGATTAATGAAGTGAAAAACACAACACATATTGTACTTTAAAATTCTGAGTAATTTAACAATCCTTTTCCACATCTACCTTGTTCATTGAATTAGATATCGTATTTTTGTGAACGTTTTTCAACTCAACAAAAACTAAATTATGAGCACTTACGATGTAGCAGTGATAGGTTCGGGCCCTGGAGGTTACGTAGCCGCCATACGCTGTGCACAATTAGGATTAAAAACTGCAATTATAGAAAAATATGCCACAATGGGTGGTACCTGCCTTAACGTAGGCTGTATCCCGTCTAAGGCATTATTAGATTCTTCACACCATTACGAAGACGCCCTAAAACATTTTGAAGATCACGGAATCGAAATTCCAGGAGAGGTAAAACTTAACCTAGAGAAGATGATGAGCCGTAAGGCATCCGTGGTAGAACAAACCACTAAAGGGATTGAATTTTTAATGGATAAAAATAAAATCGATACTTTTCAAGGTATAGGGTCCTTTAAGGATAAAACTCATATCAATATCGCTTCCGCGGAAGGGGAAGATCAAACGATAGAGGCAAAGCATACTATTATTGCTACAGGAAGTAAACCAGCTTCTTTACCTTTTATTGATATTGATAAAGAAAGAGTTATTACTTCTACCGAAGCTTTAAAGTTAAAAGAAGTACCTAAACACATGCTTGTTATTGGTGGTGGAGTTATAGGTTTAGAGTTAGGTCAAGTATATAAGAGATTAGGTGCAGATGTAACGGTGATCGAATATATGGACCGTATCATCCCAACTATGGATGCTGCCCAAAGTAAGGAGCTTACTAAAGTGATGAAAAAGCAGAAAGTTAAATTTGCAGTTTCTCATAAAGTAACTTCTGTAGAAAATACAGGTGATGAAGTTGTAGTAAAAGCTACAGACAAAAAAGGTAAAGAAGTAGAGTTTAAAGGAGATTACTGCCTAGTTTCTGTAGGAAGAAAACCTTTTACCAATGGTTTAGCAGCAGATAATGCAGGTGTAAAATTAAATGACCGCGGACAAGTAGAGGTGAACGAACATTTGCAAACTAATGTAGAGAACATCTATGCTATTGGAGATGTGATAAAAGGTGCAATGCTAGCGCATAAAGCCGAAGAAGAAGGTGTTTTTGTTGCTGAAACTATTGCAGGACAAAAACCACATATAGATTATAACCTTATTCCAGGAGTAGTTTATACTTGGCCAGAAGTAGCTTCTGTAGGAAAAACTGAAGAGCAATTAAAAGAAGATAAGATAGAATATACATCAGGTCAATTTCCTATGCGTGCTTTAGGACGTTCTAGAGCAAGTGGAGATACAGACGGATTTGTAAAAATCTTAACCAATAAAGAAACCGATGAGGTTTTAGGAGTTCATATGGTAGGAGCCCGTGTAGCAGATTTAATAGCTGAAGCGGTCACTGCAATGGAGTTTAGAGCTAGCGCTGAAGATATTTCTCGTATGAGCCACGCACACCCAACCTATGCTGAGGCAGTAAAAGAAGCAGCATTAGCAGCTACAGGTGATCGTGCTTTACACGTATAATTCATATAAATAGGGAGTTGTAATTATGTTCTCTATTCTAAAAAAAATCCGAATCAATATGATTCGGATTTTTTTATTTTAAAAGATTAGATAAAATACATAATGTATACTAAGGATACTATAGAGATAATTACCCAAAGAGAAACTCCTAAAATTATAGGTTTGGCTCCGCTTTCTTTTATGGAGGTAAATGTGAGTCCGGCACCAACAAGGAATAAGGTTAAAATTAATAACTGCTTAGAAATTTGAGGAATACTAAAACTCATCCAATCAGGTAAATTGAGATAAGAATTTGCAATTACCGCTATTATGAACAATAAGATAAACCAAGGAATCTTAATGGAGTTAGCTTTTCCTTTAAAAAGAAACATAGAGAATATAGATAAAGGAATAATCCATAAGGCTCTACTTAATTTAACAGTCACAGCTATATCTAAAGCTTCTTCCCCGTAAGCTAACGCAGCACCTACTACAGAACTTGTATCATGTATTGCAATAGCGCTCCATAAACCAAAATCTTTTTGAGATAAATCTAATTGGTGACCTAAGAGCGGGAAAACAAAAATAGCTAGAGCATTTAAAAAAAATACTACCCCTAAGGCAATAGAAATCTCTTTTTCTTTGGCTTTAATCACAGCAGATACCGCAGCGATGGCACTACCACCACAAATCGCAGTTCCTGATGCAATTAAATAAGAGATTACCTTGTCTAACTTTAAAGCTTTACCTATAAAATAACCTAAAATTAATGTGGAACTAATGGTGATAATGGTTAATAGCAAACCTTCTTTACCAACTTCTAAACTTTTATTTAAATCCATTCCGAACCCTAAACCTATAACCGAAAGTTTTAAAAGCCATTTAACGCTTTGTCTACTTAAATTAGGGAAAGGGTTGTACAATAGATTGGTAAGTAAAAATCCCATTAATAATGCGATAGGAGAAGATACAAATGAAGTTAGACATAAGATAGCGGCGATTATAAATACTGCTTTTATGTAAATAGGCTTTAATTTTGTAAGCATGGTTGTTTGTTTTATGCTTACAAAGGTCAAGTAAATTATAGCTTATAGATCAATCAAAAAAGTGATAGGTTATAACCTGTTGTTATGAGTGGTGTAAAAGAATTTTTTTATTTGATTGATAAATAAAGAGCGTTCCCCTTGTAGCGAAGCAAAATATAAAGGGCGTTTTATATCAAAATTTTTAATATCAACGACTTGTAATTGTTGGTGCTTTAAATCTTCAAAAATTGAAAAAATTGAAACAAAAGCATAACAAGAAGTAGCATATAAATATGATTTTATACTTTCAGTGCTACCCAAAACCATATCTATATTTAAATCCTTTTTATTAATTCCAGCTTCTGCTAAACGAGTTTCTAAAATTGATCGAGTTCCAGAACCTTCCTCTCTAATAACTAATGGAAGCTTGCAAAGGTCTTTTAAGTTTATAGTAGAGGGCATTCCTTTTTTAACTCTAGTAACCAGTACCAGTTCGTCATCTAAGAATTTCTCATAAGTTAATAATGGGTTGTGATTGTTACCTTCTATAAGTGCAAATGACAGTAAATGTTTTTCAATTTTGCGTTCGATTTGTGTAGAGTTATCATTCGTAAGAGAAAACTGAGTATCTGGATAATGTTTCTTTAATTCGGCTAAGGTAGGAGGGGCGATATATTGGGCTATAGTTGTGCTAGCGCCAATGTCTACTTTCTTAGGTAGTTTATCTTGAAGTTTTAAAAAATGATTTTCAGTTTCATTGTATAGAGTTAAGATCTTTTCGGAATAGAATACAAGGTCTCGTCCAGCTGGGGTAATTGTAATTCCGTTTTTTTGTCTTTCAAATAACTTCACTTCATATTGTTTTTCTAACTCTTTAATATGCTTAGAAACGGCAGGTTGAGAGAGGTATAAATTTTTTGAAGCCTGAGAAAAACTTAGGGTTTTTGCTACTTCTGTAAAGACACGTAATCTAAAATCCATCTAATATAATTCTAACCTATAAAATTAAGTATTTTAAAAGGAATAGATTTGCGTATTCAAGCAAAATGAAGTTATTTTAAACTTTAATATATCTTATGCGTAAAATCTTAGTTTTTGCAGGTTCAAGTAGTTCAAAGTCTATAAATCATGCGTTGGTATCTTCAGTCGCGAATCAAATTGTGGGTCATGATGTAGAAATAATTCGGTTAACCGATTATGAATTGCCAATGTACGGGATAGATTCAGAGATAAATCAAGGTTTTCCTATCAATTTAACCCGAATAAAAAATAAGATCGATAAAGCAGACGCCCTAATAATTTCGGTTAACGAACATAACGGAACCATTTCTAGTTTCTTTAAAAATATACTGGATTGGCTTTCTCGAATGGAGCTAAAGTTTTTAGCAGGGAAAAAAGTATTATTAATGAGTACTTCTCCAGGTAGAAGAGGAGCCGCATCTGCATTAGCGTATACAGAATCTGTATTACCAAGGTTTGGAGCAGAAGTAGTTTCTAGTTTTAGTTTTCCCTCGTTTAATGAAAATTTTGATGTTAATAGTCAAAAAACCATTGATGAAACTCTGCAATTGGGGATCATAGATACGTTATCTAATTTTATACAAGAAATAGAAGATTAAGTGCGCACGGTTAAAACGTTTATTTTAGAAAATGTCTTAGAATTTAAACAGAGATTACTACAGTGGAGTCAGTCTTATGAAGAGATAATTTGGTTAGATTCTAACACATACAATAATCAAATAGAGTATGAAGCAATACTGGCTGTAGAGGCTTTTACCGCTTTAAAAACCGATGCAAAACAAGCTTTTGATAAACTGGAAGAATATCAAATCACAACTCAAGATTATCTTTTTGGATACCTTAGCTACGATTTAAAAGAAGCTACAGAAAATCTTACTTCAAAAAACTTTGATGGTCTTCATTTTCCAGATCTTTACTTTTTTCAACCTAAAAAAATTATTAAGGTTAAGGATAATAGAGCTGAATTTCTTTATCTAAAAATGGTTGATGATGAAATAGAGGAAGATTATAATTCTATAAATGCATTAACAACTCGGTCAACTATTTCAAAAGAAACTACAATATTTACACCCAGAATTTCTAAAGAGAATTACCTAGAAAAAGTAGGTGAAATGAAAGATCACATACAAAGAGGCGATATTTATGAGGCTAATTTTTGTCAGGAGTTTTATATTGAAAATCAAGAAATAGATCCCTTACAAAGTTATCTAGAACTTAATGAAATCTCAAGTCCGCCCTTTGCGGCATTCCTTCGTCTAGAAGAGCATTATGCTTTATCTGCAAGTCCAGAACGTTACATCAAAAAAAAGGGAAAAAAAGTCATTTCTCAGCCTATAAAAGGAACTGCGAAACGTTTAAATAAGCCTGAAGAAGATGAAATATTAAAGTCAAATCTTCAAATAGACCCTAAGGAGATTGCCGAAAATGTTATGATTGTAGATTTGGTGAGAAACGATCTTTCAAAAACAGCTTTCCACGGAAGCGTAAACGTAGATGAACTTTGTAAACTTTACACTTTTAAGCAAGTTCATCAACTTATTTCTACAGTAAGTTCACAAATTAGAGAAGATGTTACACCTGTTGAGGTGCTTAAAACCACTTTTCCTATGGGAAGTATGACGGGAGCTCCCAAGGTTTCTGCCATGAAAATTATTGAAGAATTAGAAGAAACCAAACGCGGATTGTACAGCGGAAGTATTGGTTATTTTACTCCCGATGGAGATTTTGATTTTAATGTAGTTATTCGTAGCATTTTATACAATGATCATCAAAAATATACCTCGTGTTCTGTAGGAAGCGCTATAACGATTCAATCGATTCCAGAAAATGAATATGAAGAATGCTTAGTAAAAGTTAAAGCTTTAAAAGAAGCGATAAGAGTTTGACTTTGGTAGGTCAAATTTTCTAAGGAAATGTTATCTTTGGGAAGCAAAAAACTCTTAGGCTTTAATGCAACACCGTTTTTCTACCCATATACAAGAAAAGTTTCCTTTTTTATTTCAGCAAAAAGTAATTTTGGCCATTAGTGGCGGGGTGGATAGTGTGGTGTTAGCTCATTTATTAACTCAAAATAATGTAGAAGTTGCTTTAGCTCATTGCAATTTTCGCTTACGCGGAAAAGAAAGCAAAGCCGATGAAGAATTCGTTGAAAAATTAGCTGATGAATTGAATTTTCCAGTTTACGTTCAACATTTTGATACTCAAAAATTTGCCGAAGAACGCTCACTTTCCATACAAATGGCGGCACGCGATTTACGTTATGCTTGGTTTGATGAACTGTGTAATCAACTTGGCTATTCTTATATTTTAACAGCACACCATGCTAATGACAGTTGGGAAACTTTTTTAATTAATTTTACAAGAGGAACAGGGCTTTCTGGGCTTACAGGAATCCCAGAGAATCATGATCGTACATACCGACCTTTATTGCCTTTCTCTAGAGAAGAGATTGTGAGTTATGCTCAAGATAACAACATAGAGTGGCGGGAGGATAGCAGTAATCAATCTAATAAATACCTTCGGAATAAAATAAGAAATGAGATATACCCTTTGTTACAAGAGGAAAACTCTAATTTAATGAACTCTTTTCTTAGAACACAGGAACATTTACAACAGTCTGAAGCATTACTAGAAGATTACATCACAATACTATTTTCAAAAATTGTAACCGAAACACAATTTGGGTATCATTTAAGTATCACAGAGCTTAAGAAAACTCCCAATACAAAAGCTGTGATCTACCAATTACTTAAAGATTTTGGTTTTACCGAGTGGGAAGATGTCTATCAACTTATAGAAGCTCAATCTGGAAAACGTGTATATTCTAAAACACACCAATTAGTAAAAGATCGAGATATACTTATTTTACAAGAAATAAGTGAATCTAGCTCAAAAACTCTAGAGATAAATTATTTAAAAGATATTGATTTCAACTTGGGAAAGTTAAAACAAAGTAAAGTGAGTCAAATGAAAGAGTTTGATAAAAATGTTGCATATTTTCCATTAGAACTTCTTAAATTCCCGCTTCAATTGAGAAAATGGAAGTCGGGAGATTATTTTTATCCTTTTGGAATGAAAGGAAAGAAAAAAATAAGCGATTACTTAATAAATGAGAAAATTCCGGTAACGGAAAAAGAAAACATCTGGGTTTTATGTAATGAGAATGATATTATTTGGATTGTTAATCATAGAACCAGCGAAAAATATAAAATTAAACCACCCCAAGCTATACTTAAATTTACCTTAACCACATGAGACTATTTTTAACCCTATTTATTGCTCTTATAAGTTTTGGGCAATCGTTTGCTCAATTTCCGGGATCTGGGCTCCAAGAAACCAAAACACCTGTAGAGTGGGAAGGCAGCGTGAACCAGCTTTCTGATGAAGAATATGAATTGATTTTTGAAGCAGAAATTGAAGATGAATGGCATGTGTATTCTCAACATACACCACAAGAAAGTGAATCTGGTTCTGCTCCAATACCTTTATTTTTTGAATATTTAGAAACCGAAAATAGCTATTCTATAGATGGGGAAACCATTGAAAATAGTGAGACAAAAACTAGTTACAGTGAAATTTTTGGTGTAGATGAAATCTATTTTGAAAAACACGCCACCTTTACTCAACCTATAACACTTGTTAATAAAGAAGTTGACCTCATTAAAGTACAGCTTTTTTATCAAGTTTGTAAAGAAGTTTGTATCAATGAAGAATACTATTTTGTATTCAATTTAAAAGATAAATCAGCCAAAGTTTTCACTAATTTTGATGAATTTGAAGCTTATAGTTTAGACGATAATTCTACAAAAGAAGAAGCAAGCGGAGATAAACCTGTAGTTTCTGAAAGATTACAAAAAGAAGAAGCCAAAGTAGATCGTGGTATTTTCACTATTTTTTGGGTAGCATTTCTTTCTGGCTTTGTGGCTTTATTAACACCGTGTGTATTCCCAATGATTCCTATGACGGTTGGTTTTTTTACTAAACAAAGTAAAACCAAAGCAAAAGGAGTTAGAAATGCATTGATTTACGGATTTTTCATCGTTATCATATATGTGCTTTTAGGTACGCTGGTTACTGCTATTTTTGGAGCAGATGCTTTAAATGCACTCTCAACTAACGTTACTTTTAATATTATTTTCTTTGTCTTATTGTTGATTTTTGCCGCATCATTTCTTGGTGCTTTTGAAATTATGCTACCTAATTCTTGGGCTAATAAAGTAGACCGTCAAGCGGATAGAGGAGGGATTGTTGGTATTTTCTTTATGGCCTTGGCTTTAGCAATCGTATCATTTAGTTGTACCGGACCTATTGTAGGAACATTATTAGTAGAAGCAGCATCTAAAGGAGGATTAGCACCAATTATAGGAATGTTAGGTTTTTCATTAGCCATAGCAATTCCATTTGCACTATTTGCGATGTTCCCAGGATGGATGAATACTTTACCAAAATCGGGGGGCTGGCTAAATACTGTAAAAGTAGTATTAGGATTTTTAGAACTTGCTTTAGCTTTTAAATTCTTGTCGCAAGCCGATTTAGTTTTAGATGCACATTGGTTAGAGCGTGAAGTATTTTTAGCCATTTGGATAGCGGTATTTGGTACACTTGCACTTTACCTTTTCGGAAAAATTACTTTACCACACGACTCTCCAATCACTCATATTTCAGTGGGGAGATTGTCTTTAGGTTTAGTAATTTTATCTTTTACCATTTATTTAATCCCAGGTCTTTGGGGAGCACCTTTAAAGTTAATTAGTGGTTTCCCACCACCAATGAATTATAGCGAATCACCTTACGGAGTTGGATTCACTAAAACGGGAGGAAATACTACTGCTTATAATGAATCTGACTTTCCCGAGCATGCAGAATTAGGTCCGCATGACATTCTTGCCTTCACAGATTATGAAGCAGGCTTGGCTTACGCTAAAAAAGAAGGAAAGCCAGTAATGATAGATTTTACGGGGAAAGCTTGTATTAACTGTCGTAAAATGGAAGAAAGAGTGTGGAGTGAACCACAAATTTTAGGAAAATTAAAAAATGATATAGTTCTTATTTCTCTGTATGTGGATATAAAAGAAAAATTACCAGAAGAAGAACAATATACAAGTGAAACTACGGGTAAAAGAATACGTACCGTGGGTAATAAGTGGAGTGATTTTCAAATTGAACGTTATGGTGTAAATGCACAACCTTACTATGTTTTAATTGACCATAATGAAGAAATGTTAAATCAGCCTGCATCTTATATGCCAGATGTAGATGAATACGAAGCTTGGCTAAAAGAAGGGATAGCAAATTTTAAATAGTCATTTATACTTAATATAAAAAAGCCTCTAAATTTAATTTAGAGGCTTTTTTTATGACTTTTTAAATACAATTAAGCTTACTCTTGACAGGGAATTAAAGGACCACCACTCACCGAAAAACTTAATTGGTCTACTAAAACATAAAAATCTTCAGTATTGGTATAAAGCTCTATTGGCTTGCTTATCGATTGTGCTTCTAATGTTTTTCTTTTATTGGTTAGAAAATCAGTTTCATTTTCCGTTAAGGCATAATTAAACGTAACCAGTTGATTATAGTTGTTTTTAAATTGTAATTCCCATAATTGACGTTTTCCTACATTATTCACTTTCTTTAATTTAAAAAGAATATTATCATAACAGTTCGTTGATGTCCATTCTTGAGAAGAATCTTCAATTATAGAAGGAGAGAAAGTGAGGCTAGATAGAAATATAAAACTTAAAGCAATAGAAGATAAGAATTTCATTTTAAAAACATTTAAGGTTGTAGTTAGTTAGATTCCATCAAAAACTCTTCCGTTTTTTTATTTTCCTTTAAAGTAGGTTCAATAACTTTTGGCGCAGTTTTACCCACATCAAAAAAGCTAACAAGCTGTAAACCTCTTTTATGATCAATATGTATAGTATCTTTATCTACTTTAGAATTGCGATATCTATTAAGTGTGAAAATATTTTCTTTGTCACTTTCTAGACTAACCCTTGCATAACTTATGGTGGCGGGTAAACTTTGCCAGTTTCTGGTATCAGCTTTTTCGGTGATAGCTCCAGCAGCATCAGCGCTAACTTTAACTATATCTTTAGCATCTTCACCTAATAATTGCTTAGCAAGAGAACTTAGGCCAGCACTGGTTGCTTTTTTGGTAGTTAATCTAACAGCCATATCTATTACCTCTCTTAACATTCGGTCTTGTAAACACTGCCTAGCAATGGGGTAATAATCTTCTACAGTTTCAAAGGGAATTTCTTGGTCATTTGTAGAAACAGATCCTGCTACATAATAGCTTTCTCTCTCTAAATATTTAGGAATAGCTAAAGAAGTAATTCCTACATTTAACCCCGGAGGAATGGGTAAGAAAAATGAACCATACTCATCATTAATTGAAACAAATGCATTTTCTACTAAGGTGAGTTGGGTTTGATCTTTTGCTGGTCCTAGACCGTTTTCCCAGAAAATGATAGCTTCTGCCGGTTGATACACAATTTCACTTTCCGGAATTTTAAATTTATTCTGATAAAAATTATATTCTTCAGTAAAACCTAGAACCTTAGCGGTTCTTAGTAAATCTTTTTGTAATTGATAGGGTAAAGGAACTTCATAGTAAACACCATCATTTTCTAAATATAAATTAGCCGCATTCCGATAAGCTATAAACGCATTATTGATATCTCCTGTCGCTTCATATAATAAACCTTGGAGTATTTGAGCAAAGGCGTCTTCTGTATATTTGTTTTTATTTTTTTTATAACGCTGGTTGAGTTGATTCAACTTTATGTTGATTCTTTTAGCCTCTACCAAAGCTTCATTAGGCATACCAAGTTGAAAATAATTAAGTGCCATATAATAATGTATAGTCACTTTTTCAAAATCCTCTCCTTTATATGGTTTTGCCATAGGATTGGTTAGGTTAGAAGCAATCGCCTGCCCAACATTAGATTGAATTTGATTTTCTATAAGCGTATAAGCTTTTTCGAAGAGTACATTACTTTTTTCAAAATTACCAAGCATATGTTCTACTTTACCTTTTTCCATAAGATAAAGTAACTCGTTTCTATTTTTACTAAGAAACTTATTATCTTCAATTACTTGAAGTGCTGCTGAAAAATTTTGATTGACAAGATTTTGTTCTAAACCTATAATCCTATCATTATAAGTAACTCCGCAAGAATTCAAAATACAAATTAGAATTCCTGCAGAGTAATAAGTTAACCACTTGCGTGTTAATTTTAGCATAGAAAAATGCTTATTTAATCATTTTTTTAATCTTCTTGTCACCAATCCATACTTTTTCGTTGGTTTCAATATTGGTAAGTTCTAAGTCAACTTGGTAATAAACAGTTTTATCTCTTTTATACTCATCTACAATAGAGTTGATAGTACCTTGTAGCATAAAATCTGCTCCTTGCTCTAATCCAAATTGTTTCATAGAAGAGGCAGAAGAGTAATTTTGTTGATCGGCTCTTTCTGCTCTTAATTCTTCTCGCATTGCACCAGCTTGTACCAATCTCATTCTATCATTATTAATAATAGCTTTCTCGATATCTTTAGAAAAAGTTTCTGTTGCAATATGTTCATGAGATTTATTGGTAATCATTCCAACAATAATGACAGGTCGGTCTCCTACATTTTGAGCCGTGTAGGTATTATACCAAGAATGCATCATCATTTCTTGAGTAATTTCTTCAGCCGTAAGTCGTGAGTCTGTGTCGTTCCATTTTCCGCTAATATCAGTAACGGTATCCTCACTCATGCGAGTTACTTGGCGACCACAGCTTATGGTGGTTAAAACTAAAAGAAGTGATAAAGAGCAAATAGAAAAATATTTTTTCATAATATTAAATTAATGGTTTTCGTACCGACTAATTTAGACATTATTTAAAAAATTATAACCTATGTTTTTAAATTTTATATTTCTGAAATAGAGTTATTTAGATATTTACAAGATTTCGATAGTCTTTTTCTCTGTATAAATTATAGTATCTTTAAGCGATTTCTTAAAAAAATAACTGAATGAAAGCCAAATTAAATTTATTAGTCCTACTGTTTGTAAGTGTTTTATCTTTTCAAGTGTATGCCCAAGAAGATGATTATAACATTAGAGATCATTACGTAAAACAAGAAGTTGATATAGAAATGAGAGATGGTATAAAATTGCACACTACCATTTACTCTCCAAAAGACACTTCTAAAGAATACCCTATCATTATGCAGAGAACGCCTTATAGTTCTCGTCCTTATGGTGAAGATCAATTTCGTTCAAAAATAGGACCTAATGAGTTTTTGATGAAAGAAGGAAATATAATCGTTTATCAAGATGTACGCGGACGTTGGATGAGTGAAGGAACTTATGATAATATGCGTGCTTACATTCCCAATAAAAAAGGAAAAGAAATTGATGAAGCTAGCGATACCTATGACACTATAGAATGGTTAGTGAATAATGTAGAAAATAACAATGGTAGAGTAGGAACTTGGGGAATTTCTTATCCTGGTTTTTATGCTACTTATTCTTTACTTTCAGAACATCCAGCTTTAAAAGCTGCATCTCCACAAGCATGTATTGGTGATTTCTTTTTTGATGATTTTCATCACAATGGTGCTTATTTATTAAGCTATTGGAGAGCAACAGCACTTTTTGGTTATCAGCAAGAAGGTCCAACAGATAAAAACTGGTTTCAATTTCCAAAGTTAGATAGCAAGGATCAATACCAATTCTTCTTAGAGAATACACCAATCAGTCAGTTAGATGAATACTATAAAGAAGATAATATATTCTGGCAGCAGTTAAAAGACCATCCAAATTACGATGAATTTTGGCAAAAAAGAGGAATTATTCAGCATTTAGGTGAAGTGAAAATTAAGCCTGCTGTTATGGTGGTAGGAGGACTTTTTGATGCAGAAGATCTTTACGGACCTTTTGAAACTTATAAAAATATAGAAGCCAATAATAAAAATTACAACACCTTAGTTTTCGGACCGTGGAGTCATGGAGACTGGGCTAGAAATAAAAAAAGACAAGCGATAGGAAATGTATATTTTGGAGATGATATTTCTCTCAACTACCAAAAAAACGTAGAAACTAGATTTTTTAATCACTTTTTAAAAGGGAACGGAAAGCATAAAGAATCTGCCTTAGCGGAAGCAACTATGTATGATACAGGTTTAAGAGAATGGAAGACTTATGAAAACTGGCCTCCAAAAGAAATAACAAATAAAAAGTATTATTTAGGAGAAAACCAAAAACTAAATACGCTACCAAAACCTAATCAAAAGGTAGAATTTGTGAGTGATCCTAAAAAACCTGTTCCTTATTCTGAAGATATTAAAATGGTATTTACACCAAGAAAATATATGACAGATGATCAGCGTTTTTCAGCAAGAAGACCAGATGTACTAGTTTTTGAAACTGAAGTGCTTGAAGAAGATATGACATTAGCGGGAGAAATTATGGCCAAATTAAAAGTAGCAACTACAGGAACAGCTGCAGATTGGGTTGTAAAAGTAATCGATGTTTACCCTAATGATGCTGAAGATACTGAAGAAACTCAAGAATATTTAAAAATGAGTAATTACCATATGATGGTGCGTAGTGAAGTGCTTCGTGGTAGATTTAGAGATAGTTTTGAAAATCCAAAACCATTTATAGCTAATGAAAAGACTGCAGTAAATATTAAACTTCAAGACATACACCATACGTTTAAAAAAGGACATAAGTTGCAGATTCAAATTCAGAGTACTTGGTTTCCGTTAATAGACTTAAATCCGCAAACGTATGTACCCAATATTTTCAAGGCTAAAAAAGAAGATTTTAAAAAACAAACCCATACGGTTTACGGCGATTCTTCAGTAGAATTTCAGTGGTTAAAAAAGTAGTTTTATGAAGAAGTATGTTTTAATTTTAAGTGCTATAACATTATTCTCTTGCCAAGAAAAGGAGGAAAAAATATCTCAGCAAAGTAACAATTCAGAAAATGAAAAGATAGAAAGGTTCTTTGAAAAAGCTTTTAAAGAAGATGTAGATGATTCACCTATGATGCTGACTCGTCTTGGTAAAAAAGAAAAAAATGATCAATGGGACGATTTTTCAAATGAAAAATACCCTAAAGATTTAGAAAAGAGCAAAATAAGATTAACTTATTTAAAAGACAGTATTCAAACCTCTAAGTTATCAAAAGAAAATCAACTCAGTTACGAGTTGATGAAAGATAAACTGGAAAACGATATTGCAGATTATAAGTATCGTTTTTATGATTACCCTGTTAATCAAATGCATGGGTATCAGGCAGAGTTACCTGCATTTCTTATTAATATGCATCAAATAGATTCAGTAGAAGATGCGAAAGCTTATATTTCTCGTTTAAACGGAATGAAAAAAGCATTTGAAGATATTTCTGAACGTTTAAAAATTAGAGAGAAAAATGGAATACTACCACCTAAATTCGTTTTTGCTAAAGTTATTGACGATGCACAAAATGTGATAAAAGGATTTCCTTTCGAAAGAGTTAAGAAAGAGAGCACCTTATGGGCAGATTTTAGCACAAAAGTTGAGGACTTAAAACTTAGCCAAGAAGAGAAAAAACAGTTAAAGGAAGAAGCTAAAAAAGCTTTATTAACTCATGTAGCTCCAGCTTACAAAATCTTAATTGAAACTCTACAAGATCAAAATCAAAGAGCAACATCTGATGCTGGTGTCTGGAAATTTCCTAAAGGAGATGAATTTTATAACAACAGTTTAAAACGAGTGACCACTACCAATTTAACTGCAGATGAAATTCATAATATAGGATTACGTGAAGTAAAGAGAATCCATAAAGAAATGATAGCCATTAAAGACAAAGTTGGTTTTAAAGGTTCTTTAGAAGATTTCTTCGAGTTTATGCGTAACGATCCACAGTTCTATTACGATAAAACCGAAGAAGGAAAGGCGGCTTACTTAGCGGAAGCAAAGAAAACAATCAATACGATGAAGGGAAGATTGGGAGAGTTATTCCATACGCTTCCCGAAGCCGATATTAAAGTAAAAGCCGTAGAAGCTTTTAGAGAGAAAAGTGCAGGAAAAGCTTTTTATCAAGCTCCAGCATTAGATGGATCAAGACCAGGGACTTATTATGCAAATTTGTATAATATGAAAGCTATGCCTAAATATCAATTGGAAGCGTTGGCTTACCACGAAGGAATCCCAGGACACCATATGCAAATCGCTATCGCACAAGAATTAGATAGTATTCCCACCTTTAGAAAATTTAATTTCTATACAGCTTATGTAGAAGGTTGGGGGCTTTATACCGAATTTTTACCAAAAGAGATAGGTTTTTATCAAGACCCTTATTCAGATTTTGGAAGATTAGCTATGGAACTTTGGCGCGCATGCCGATTGGTAGTAGATACAGGGATTCACGCTAAAAAATGGTCTCGAGAAGACGGCATAGCTTATTATAAAAGCAATACGCCTAATGAAGAAAGTGACTGTATAAAAATGGTTGAAAGACATATTGTGATGCCAGGACAAGCAACGGCATATAAAATAGGAATGCTTAAAATCTTAGAACTTAGAGGGAAAGCAAAAAAAGAACTTAAAGATAAATTTGATATTAGAGATTTTCACGATGCCATTCTTTCTCAAGGGCCGCTACCGCTTACTTATTTAGAAGATGAAGTCGATACCTATATCGAAGAAAATAAATAAATCAAAAAGCCTCTTTACTAAAAAGAGGTTTTTTTTTAGCTAAGTTTTAATAGGCTTTTAAAATAAAATCAAATAACTTTGAGAAGATGAAAACAAACCTTAAAAAGATAGGCGTACTTACTTCTGGTGGAGATGCACCGGGGATGAACGCCGCTATTCGAGCAGTAGTTAGAGCCTGTGTATTTTATGATAAAGAATGCGTTGGTATTTATAGAGGTTATCAAGGTTTGGTTGAAGGTGATTTTACTCTGTTAGGAGCGAGATCAGTAAAAAACATCATTAATAAAGGAGGTACCTTTTTAAAATCAGCTCGGTCTAAAGATTTTATGACTCCTGAAGGAAGAGAAAAAGCTTTTTATCATCTTAAGGATAATGAAATTGATGCACTAATTGTTATTGGTGGAGATGGTACATTTACTGGAGCTTCAGTTTTTAATGAGGAATTTGATTTTCCAATCGTGGGTATTCCAGGAACAATCGATAACGATATTAATGGAACCGATTTTACCATTGGTTACGATACCGCGTTAAACACGGTGGTTGAAGCAATAGATAAGATTAGAGACACAGCCAATTCTCATAACCGACTATTTTTAGTAGAAGTTATGGGAAGAAATGCAGGCGACATCGCTTTAAATGCAGGAATTGGCGCTGGAGCGGAAGAAATTTTAATTCCTGAAGAAAATTTAGGAAAAGATCGTTTAGTAGAGTCTTTATCAAAAAGTAGAAAGTCGGGGAAAACATCGAGTATCGTAGTGGTTTCTGAAGGCGATCAAATAGGTAAGAATATTTTTGAATTAGCTCAATATATAGAAAGTAACCTTAATGATTACGAAGTGAGAGTTACCGTATTAGGTCATATTCAAAGAGGTGGTTCTCCGAGTTGTTATGATAGAGTATTAGCAAGCAGATTAGGAGTTGGCGCTGTAGATGTGCTTTTAGCAAACAAGAAGGATGTGATGGTTGGGGTAAAACATAAAAAAATTGTAGTAACTTCATTTAAAGAAGCAATAGAAGGAACAAATGAAATTGATTGGGACTTATTAAAAGTTGCCGATATAATATCGATATAAGAAATGAAAAAATTAAATATAGCCATTAATGGTTTTGGAAGAATTGGTAGGTTAACCTTTAGAGTTGCCAGCCAAAGAGAAGATATAAATATTGTTGGAATTAACGATTTAGTAGAGGTAGAACATTTAGCGTATTTACTTAAGTATGATTCCGTTCACGGAAAATTTCCAGGGGAAATTACCACTAAAAACGGAAATCTTATTGTAAACGGTAAAGAAATCCGCGTAAGCGCAGAAAAAGATCCCACGCAACTAAAATGGGATGCGATTGATACCGAAGTGGTGATCGATTGTACAGGAATCTTTAAAACCAAAGAGTCTGCAGGTCAACATATCACTGCAGGTGCAAAAAAAGTGGTCATTTCTGCACCCTCTAAAGATGCACCTATGTTTGTGATGGGAGTGAATCATAATGATGTGCAGCCAGAAGATACGGTAGTTTCTAACGCTTCTTGCACCACCAATTGTTTAGCTGTTTTAGCAAAAGTAATTGAGGATAATTACGGGATTGAGGAAGCTTTAATGACAACCGTTCATGCAACGACTTCTACACAATCTACCGTAGATGCGCCTTCTAAGAAAAATTTCCGAATTGGAAGAAATGCGTTAACCAATATTATTCCTACTTCCACAGGAGCAGCCATTGCTGTAGGGAAAGTGATTCCTTACCTTGACGGAAAACTTACTGGGATGGCTTTTAGGGTTCCAACGCCCGATGTTTCCGTGGTTGACTTAACCGTAAGAACAAAAAAATCAGTTTCTTTTACCGATTTAAAAGCAACCATAAAAAAAGCTTCTGAAGGTGATTTAAAAGGAATTTTAGGCTACACAGAGGAAGCAGTAGTTTCACAAGACTTTGTGTCAGAACCTCGTACGAGTGTTTTTGATGCCGAAGCAAGTATAGGTTTAAATAATAATTTCTTTAAGTTAATATCTTGGTACGATAATGAGTTTGGATATTCTACAAAATTAGTAGATTTGGCTGCTCATATCTCAAGTGTTAAATAAAAGCATGTACTTAATAGCAGATGGAGGTTCTACAAAATGTGACTGGGTTGTTATAGACAATTCGGGAAATGTTATTATAGAAACCATAACAAAAGGTTTAAACCCCTCTGTATTTCAAGAAGAAACACTTTTAAGTCGGCTTAACTCAAATCAAGCACTTTTTGAAATAAAGGACCAAATCAATCATTTATCTTTTTTTGGTGCAGGCTGCGGAACAGAAACTCCCAAGTCTAAACTAAAAAAAGTATTAGAAAGCTTTTTTATTAAGGCAGAAGTGTTAGTTGAAGAAGATACTATGGCTGCTGTCCAAGCGGTGACCCAAACCCCAGCGATAGTATGTATATTGGGGACGGGTTCTAATACGTGTTTTTATGACGGAGAAAAAATTGTGAATCCTGTAGCTTCTTTAGGCTATATTATTATGGATGAAGCTAGCGGTAATTTCTTTGGTAAAAAGTTATTACAGGATTATTTTTATCGTAAAATGCCTCAAGATATAGCTATTGCCTTTAATGCCGAATTCGATTTAAACCCAGACAAGATCAAGCAACATTTATATCATCAAGAAAATCCAAATGCATATTTGGCACATTTTGCATCTTTTATATTTACTCAAAAAGAAATAAACCCTTATTTTTACCGCATTCTAAAAGAAGGAATTGAAGAGTTTATAGAGAGAAGAGTCTTATTATTTGAAGAATCTAAGAAATATCCAATTCACTTTGTAGGATCTATAGCACATTTTTCGAAGGATATCATAGAAGAAATTTTAAATGAAAAAGGTTTGCTGTTGGGAAAAATATTAAAACGCCCGATCACTAATTTAATAACATACCATCAAAATATTATCGCAAATGGCGTTAAAGAAAATTAACCCCATACAAACACAAGCTTGGGAAAAACTTCAGGAACATTTTAAAACTATCAAGAATAAAAAGATGGTCGAAATGTTTCAGGAAGACGATGGTCGTGTAGATAAATTTCATATAAAATGGAATAAGTTTTATATGGATTATTCTAAGAATAGACTAAATGACACAACCAAAAAATTACTCTTAGAACTTTGTGAAGAGGTAGACCTTAAAGATGCGATAAAAAAACAATTTGAGGGAGAAATTATAAATGTTACCGAAAATAGAGCAGCAGCACATACAAAATTGCGATCTCTTAACAAACCAAAAGATGTAGAGGCTGCTTTAGAAAAGATGAAGATCTTTTCAGAAAAACTTATTCAAGGAGAGTGGAAAGGAGCAACCAATAAAACCATACAGTATGTCGTAAATATAGGTGTGGGTGGCAGTGATTTGGGTTCTCAGATGGTTTTGGAAGCTTTAACAGCCTATCAAAATCACTTACAAGTTCATTTTGTTTCTAATATTGATGGTGATCATGTACATGAAGTTTTAAAGAAAATAGATGTAGAACGAACGGTTTTTATTGTAGTCTCTAAAAGTTTTTCTACACAGGAAACCTTGAGTAACGCCACCACGATAAAAAAATGGTTTGCAAAAAATGACTTTACGGAAGAAGATATTTCTAGACATTTTGTAGCCGTAAGCGCTAATAACGAAAAAGCAAAAAACTTTGGCATTTTAGAAGAAAATATCTTCCCCATGTGGGATTGGGTAGGAGGCAGGTTTTCATTATGGAGTGCAGTAGGTTTGGCTATTTGTTGCGGAATTGGTTATAAAAACTTTACGGAATTACTTGGCGGAGCTCAACAAATGGATGAACATTTTGAGACTACCCCATTTGAAGAAAATATTCCAGTGATTTTAGCTTTGATCAGCATTTGGTATAATAATTTCTTCGAAACTGAAACGGAAGCCGTTATCCCATATTCTCAATATTTACAAAAATTTATACCTTACTTACAACAAGGCGTGATGGAAAGTAATGGGAAAAATATAGATCGAAACGGAAAAAAAGTAGACTATCAAACAGGTAATATCATTTGGGGAGAGCCAGGAACCAACGCGCAACATGCTTTTTTTCAATTGATTCATCAAGGAACAAAACTAGTGCCATGTGATTTTATTGGTTTTAAAAAATCCGTTCACGGAAATAAAGAGCATCATCACAAATTAATGGCTAATTTTTTCGCTCAAACTGAAGCTTTCCTTTGCGGTAAATCTAGGAAAACGATTGAAGAAGAAATCAGTCATCTTTCAGTTGAAGAGCAAGAGAGAATTAGAGCTTATAAATGTTTTGAGGGAAATAAACCTACCAATACTATTTTAATTGATCAGTTAACTCCAAAAACTTTAGGAAGTCTTATCGCTTTATATGAGCATAAACTCTTTGTGCAAGGGGTAATTTGGAATATTTACAGCTATGACCAATGGGGTGTAGAGTTAGGAAAACAGTTGGCTTCAAGTATTTTGCATCAAATTGATAAGGGTGAAATCAAAGAAGACTTAGATCCGTCTACGAAAAGTTTACTTCAGGAGTTTTTCGCTAAATAAGTGTAAATCTCTTATTTTATATGCAATTCACATTATAAACATTAATCTTCCATTTCTTTTATCAGATAAGTAAGCATTATAAATGAATGCTAAATTTAAAACTGAAAAGACAACTTAGAGTATGAGCTTCTTTTGCTTGATTATAATAGTTTTAAGTTGTAACAATTAAAATAAGTTTCTTTAAATTTTCATAAGATGTCTTTAAATGAGTAAATAATTCTTTATTTTTAAAACAAAGTAATTATATGCTGGTTAAAGTTTACGGAAGTGCTGTTTTTGGTGTGGAAGCCACCACCATTACCGTAGAGGTAAATATAGATAAAGGAATAGGCTATCATTTAGTAGGTTTGCCCGATAACGCCATCCGTGAAAGCAGTTTTAGAATAGCCGCGGCTTTACAAAACAATAGCTATAAATTACCAGGAAAGAAGATTACTGTAAATATGGCACCAGCCGATTTACGCAAAGAAGGTTCTGCTTACGATATGACGTTAGCATTAGGAATTTTAGCTGCTTCTTCACAAATCAAAGCTCCAAAAATAGAAGAATATATTATTATGGGAGAACTTTCTTTGGATGGAAGTCTACAACCTATAAAGGGAGCTCTACCTATCGCAATAAAAGCTAAAGAAGAAGGATTTAAAGGTTTTATATTGCCTAAGCAAAATGCTAAAGAAGCGGCAATTGTTAGTGGTTTAGATGTATATGGAGTAGAAAATATTACTGAAGTAATTGAGTTCTTTGATCAAGGAAAAAAATTGGAACCTACTATTGTTAATACGAGAGAAGAGTTTTATCAAAACTTAGAACATCCAGAATTTGATTTTGCCGATGTAAAAGGTCAAGAATCTATCAAACGCTGTATGGAAATTGCCGCAGCAGGAGGTCATAATATCATTTTAATTGGTCCGCCAGGATCAGGAAAAACGATGTTGGCTAAACGATTACCAAGTATATTACCTCCTATGACACTCCACGAAGCTTTAGAAACTACAAAAATTCATAGTGTGGTGGGAAAAGTTAGAGAAAATGTGGGTCTTATGGCTGAACGTCCGTTTAGGAGTCCGCATCATACGATTTCCGATGTGGCTTTAGTTGGAGGTGGAGCATATCCGCAACCAGGAGAAATTTCTTTGTCACACAATGGAATTTTATTTTTAGACGAATTACCAGAATTTAAACGAAGTGTTTTAGAAGTAATGCGTCAACCTTTAGAAGATCGGGAAGTAACTATTTCTAGAGCAAAATTTACGGTAACCTACCCTTCAAGTTTTATGCTAGTCGCTAGTATGAACCCCAGTCCGGGTGGTTATTTTAACGATCCAGATGCTCCCGTTACCTCTTCACCAGCCGAAATGCAACGTTATTTAAGCAAAATAAGCGGACCTTTATTAGATCGCATAGATATTCATATAGAAGTAACACCTGTTCCTTTTGAAAAGCTGAGCGATGAGCGAAGAGGGGAAAGCAGTGTAAAAATTAGAGAGCGCGTAACAAGAGCCAGAGAAAATCAAACGCTTCGGTTTAAAGATATAGAACATATACATTACAATGCTCAAATGGGAGTAAGGCAAATACGAGAGTTTTGTAAGTTAGATGATGCTTCAAAACAACTCTTAAAGACAGCTATGGAACGTTTAAATCTTTCCGCAAGAGCGTATGATCGCATATTAAAAGTTTCTAGAACGATAGCCGATCTAGAGAATTCAGAAAAAATTAACGGAGAACATATAAGTGAAGCCATTCAATATAGAAGTTTAGATAGAGATGGCTGGTTAGGATAAATTATGAAAAAAATAGCAATTGCATTAAGTCTTATAGCTATGGTAGCTTGTAAGAATAAAAATAATGAAGAAACCACGTTGCAGGATCAACAGCAATCAGAAAAAGATTCTAGCATAGTAGAAGATATCTCTTCTAAAATGACAGAAGTGGAGCCTGTGGTTCTTAGTTTAGAACAAGCTGAAAAGTTAGTAAAGATGCCTATGGCGTGTTTAGAGCAAGAGTTTCCTAATAAGTTAGGGCAAACTTTAGCCTCAGAAAACGATCTTCAAAAACCTAGTGAATTACACCCAGCTTTTTACGGTTGTTTTGATTGGCATTCTTCGGTTCATGCGCATTGGAGTTTAATAAGTCTGTTAAAACAATTTCCTAATCTCGCTAAAGCGGAAGAAATTAAGCAATTGCTTCAAGATCATCTTTCAAAAGAGAACATAGCACAAGAGTTAGCCTATTTTAATAAAGAGCAGAATAAAACTTACGAACGTACTTACGGCTGGGCTTGGTTATTAAAATTAGCACAGGAGATTCATACTTGGGAAGACCCTATGGCAAAGGAGTTAGAGGTAAATTTAGCACCTTTAACAAAGAAAATAGTAAGTAATTACCAAGCATTTTTACCTAAATTAAATTATCCTATTCGTACGGGAGAACACGAAAATACAGCCTTTGGGATGAGTTTTGCTTATGATTATGCTGTAGCTACAGAGAATCAAAAATTAAAGGATTTAATAGCTACAAGAGCAAAAGACTTTTATTTATCAGATGATAATTGTCCTATTGCTTGGGAACCAGGAGGTTTCGATTTTCTTTCTCCTTGTCTAGAAGAAATACATTTAATGCAAAATGTGCTGGCAGAGCAAACATTTAAGTTATGGCTTAAAGATTTTATGCCCGAAATTTCAAATAAGGATTTTGATTTAGAAATAGGAGAAGTTTCAGATCGTAAAGATGGAAAATTAGTTCATTTAGACGGACTTAATTTTAGCCGAGCAGCAGTGTTGTTTAGTCTTGCCGCTAAATATGATAATTTTAGCCACCTTAAGCCTGTGGCAGAAAAGCATTTGTCTTCCTCTTTCTCTAACCTTACAGATGATTCTTACGAAGGAGGTCATTGGTTAACCACCTTTGCTATTTATGCATATAACAAACGAAAGAACAAATAACAATGATAAAATTTAACTGCGATTTAGCAGAAGGAAGTAAATACGATGAGAGGCTAATGCCTCTCATTTCGTATTGTAACGTTGCTTGCGGTGGACATTTTGGTAATAAACAGACTGTTTTGGAGGCGGTGCAATTAGCGATTAAAAATAATGTAAACATAGGCGCGCATCCTTCATATCCCGATGTAGAGAACTTTGGTAGGAAAAAGATGGATATGAGCTTAAAAGATTTACGAAAGTCGCTTAAAACTCAAATTTTACTAATAAAAGATACAGTAGAGAGGCTAGGGGAGAAGCTTCATCATATCAAACCTCACGGGGCGCTCTACAATGAGCTGAAATATGATAAAGAAAAATCACTCATGATGATTGATTTAGTTAAAGAAATTGATGATAAATTAGTGCTATTTGTTCCGCCTAAATCTGTTATAGAAGAGGAAGCAAAAAACAAAATAAAAACCTTAATTGAAGGATTTGCAGACCGAGCTTATGAAGAAGATTTGGGTTTGGTTTCTAGAGGTAAAACCGGTGCTGTTTTACACGATAAAAATCAGATTTTGGAGAAGGTAAAATTGATGGGTTTAGAGGACAAAATTATCACACTAAAAGGGGTGATTTTAAATCAAAAAATTGATACCATTTGTATACATAGTGATACTGAAAATTCAGTAGAAATTTTAGAATATTTATATAATTCACTTCATTAGAAACAGTAAAAAAGGTTGATATATGAATATAGATAAATTGCAGTTTAAGCAGTTGGGGAAACAAGCTATTTTAATTCTTTGGGAGGATAAAATGGATGTAAATATTCTTTCTGAAATTCTGTATGTGAAGAAAAATATAGAAGAAATTAAACTTAAAGAAATTGTTGAGGTAAATAACACATATAACTCGTTAATAATTAATTATGTATTTGCCATAAATAATATTTATGATGAAATATCAGTGTTAAAAGACTTGTTGAAGAAAGCTAATATAGATAAGATTTATGAAGGAAGCAAATACATTCTTCCTGTGTGTTATCATGAGAAATTCTCTCTCGATTTAGAAGAAGTTTGTGCTCAAAAGAAATTAGAAGTTGAAGAGTTTATCTCAACTCATACCACCCCAATTTATACGCTCTATTTTATGGGGTTCTTACCAGGCTTTTTATACTTAGGAGGCTTACCAAAATCACTCCAAATTTCAAGGAAAAAAACACCAAGATTAAGGGTGGAAAAAGGCAGTGTCGGAATAGGAGAAAAACAGACAGGAATATACCCTCAAATTTCAGCTGGAGGTTGGCAAATTATCGGTAATTGTCCACTGACATTATTCGACGCTTCATTAAAAAAACCGACACCATTTTCGGCGGGAGATCAAATAAAATTTAAGGCAGTAAGTTTAGAAGAACATCAGTACATTTTGAATAAAATCGAATTGGGTAAATACCAATTTGAAAAAGTGAAAGAATGGGAGTAAAAGTGATAGAGAAAGGTATATTAACCTCAATACAAGATAAAGGAAGATTTGGGTACGCTCAATTGGGAGTTTCGCAAGGTGGTGCTATGGATCGTTATTCTGCCAAAATAGCGAATCTGTTAGTAGGTAATGAAGCGTTTAAAGCGGTTATGGAAGTCACTTTATTGGGACCGTTATTGGAGTTTACAAAGGATGCCTTTATAGTTTTGGTGGGAATTGAAGCCAATATCCGTTTAAACGGAAATGAAATAAGCCTTTTAAAACCATTTAAAGTAACAAGAGGAGATAGACTTCACATAAAGCAAATAACGAAAGGAGCGAGGTTGTATTTGGCGATTTTTGGAGGTTTTCAAACAGAAGTACGGCTTGAGAGTAGGAGTCAGTTTTTTCCAATCACGAAAACTTCTTCAGTTAAAAAGGGGGATTTAATAGCAATTTCTAAGAATGAAGGTTTAAAATTGGTAGATTTTGCTTCCGTAAAGTATAAAAATAAAGAACTTACATCATCAGTTATAGAGGTTTTTAAAGGACCCGAATGGGATCAAGTTCCTTCAGTCTTGCAGGAGCAGATTTTGAGTACTGAGTTGACGATCTCCAAAAACAATAGCCGAATGGCTTATCAACTACAAGAACAGTTTCCTAATACCTTAGCGGGAATGTTGTCGCAACCTGTGTTGCCAGGTACCGTACAATTTACACCAGATGGCAATTTGATTATTCTTATGCGAGATTCACAAACTACGGGCGGATACCCTAGAATTTTTCAGTTAACTGAAGATAGCATCAATGTGTTAGCTCAAAAAAGGCAGGGCGATAGCTTGCAATTGAAGTTGATAGATGAAGATTGATTCAAGTGTTAACTGTTGCAATTCAGTTTACTAGGTAAATATTTCTCACTCACTTAAGCTTTCAAATTTAGATTGATAAATGATCTAACATATCATCAAATCACATTGAATCCATAGTTTTAGTGTAAAAGTGTGGATTGAGTGTGGACTCGGTGTGTTTTCGGTGTATCTTCACTGAGAAGATACTTTAACATTATTACCTTTTCAACAGGTACAATAGGAGTATTTATTAGAAACTATATGGAAACGCCTAAAGCTATTTATTTTTAATACAATATAGTAATGGGGTATGCGATAAAAAAGAATACTCATTGGTTTTTACCACATTTTACCTCTACAGCCAGTTTTTAAGTTTTTTAAGCCATTTTAGTTTGTTGTGGTAGGGAGCATATCTAAACGGAATATCTAACCAAGTCTTACGATTTACAACAGCTTGTTGGTGAGTAAAACAATAAAAACTGTGTTTGCCGTGGTAAGCTCCAATTCCGCTGTTTCCAAGTCCGCCAAAAGGTAATTTTTCATTGGCAAAGTGAATAACCACGTCGTTAATGACACCTCCGCCAAACGGAAATTGTTCCATAATTTTATTTGCAAACGATTTATTTTCCGTGAAAACGAAAAAAGCTAATGGCGTAGAATAAGACCGAATGATCTTTTTTAAATCACTTTCGTTTTCATAAGATATAATAGGAAGTAGTGGTCCGAAAATTTCATCTTCCATAATTTTATCACTTTGTTGAGGTTCATCGATTAGTGTGGGCGCAATAAAATTTTCGTCAGCATCGGTTTGACCGCCAAAAAGCACTTTCTCTTCATCTATTAGATTTTTTAAACGTTCAAAATGGGATTGATTTATAATTCTCGCATAATCTGGTGAGTCAATACTATTTTTGCCATAAGCTGCTATGATTTCCTCTTTTAAGGCTTTAATTAACGCTAGTTTTATACTTTTTTCTACCAAAATATAATCTGGTGCAATACAGGTTTGTCCGGCATTTAAAAATTTTCCCCATACAATGCGTTTGGCAGTTAGTTGAATTTTTGCCGAAGCTTCTACTACGCAAGGATTCTTTCCGCCTAACTCTAAAGTGACAGGGGTAAGGTGTTGTGATGCTGCTTGATGCACGATTTTACCTACAGCAACACTTCCAGTGAAGAAAATGTAGTTCCATTTTAAACCTAATAGTTGTTGGGCGACTTCCTTGTCTCCTTGTATGACCGTTGCTTGCTCTTCCGTAAAGATTTTTTTAATGATTTTTTCTAAAATAGTGGAGGTATGCGGAGTTAATTCTGACGGTTTTAACGTAACCGTATTTCCTGTGGCTATGGCGGCAATAAAAGGATTTATGGCTAATTGAAAAGGATAATTCCACGGAGCGATAATTAGCACATTTCCGTAAGGTCGATAGTAAATTTTATCTGAAGAGGGAAAATTTAAAATACTAGATCGTACACTTTTAGGCTGAGACCAGCTTTCTAAATTCTTAATAAATAAATCTAATTCTTTATAAACCACAATAATTTCGGTTACCATGCTTTCAAACATAGGTTTTTGAAAATCGAGTTTTAAAGCTTCTATGATTTCGTTTTCACGGAAATTAATTTCAGATTTAAGTTTTTTAAGTTGCTGAATGCGCTCTTTAACAGGAAGCGATCCGTTTTTTATATAGAACTCTGCTTGTTTATCGTGAATACCTTTGATATGCTGACTCATTTCTTTACGGAATTTTACCTACTGTAAGTAAATGAAAAGCAATGAATATGGTAAGGTAATGAAAGAATTTAACGCTTATTTTATGATTTCTCTTTCACAGCATCCCAAAGCGAATCTTTAGGCAGTGGAGCTGTAAATGTCATTTTTTCTTTTAAAACCGGATGAATGAGCGTTAATTTTCTAGCGTGTAAATGAATACTAGCATCTGCATTACTTCTGTTAAAACCATACTTTAAATCTCCTTTTATGGGAGAGCCAATACTAGAAAGCTGACTCCTAATTTGGTGATGTCTTCCCGTTTCCAGATCAATTTCTAATAAGGTATATCGATCTAGTTCTTGGAGGGTTTTATAGTGAAGTGTTCCTTTTTTGCTATCAGGAACCTCATTAATATGCGCGTAAGATTTATTTTGTTTAGGATTGCGTTTAAGAAAGTGAATAAGCGTTCCGTTTTTAGGAGATGGTGTTTTCTGTACCATCGCCCAATAGGTTTTTTGATTTTCTTTTTGAGCAAAAATTTTATTAAGTCGGGGTAAGGCTTTAGAGGTTTTTGCAAATAAAACAATACCTGTTGTTGGCCGATCTAAGCGATGAACCACTCCTAGATAAACATTCCCAGGTTTATTGTATTTTTCTTTTAAATAAGATTTTACCGTTTCACTTAACGGAATATCCCCTGTTTTGTCCCCTTGTACTAAATCTCCTGCGCGTTTATTAATGACAATAAGATGATTGTCTTCATAAATGACTTGTAGATTTTGTGGGGTAGAAATAATTTTACTCAATGTAATATTTTAATTTTTAGGGAATTTATCTAATTCACTTTCAGTATAATAAAAAAGTGCGCATAAACCTAGAGTAAAAGCAATACTCGCTAAAATCACTTCTAGTAAAAATGAAACTTCAAGAAGTACATATCCTAACAAACCTACTAGACTTAAGAACACTCCAGCTTTAATCATCAATTTAGAGGAAAAAATTTGAGCGAAGTCCCAAGCTTCTTGAGATTTCATAGATTTTTCAGTTCGGTATCCGTAGAGTGAATTAATTTCTTTAGGTGGGTATTTTAACAGGATAAATCCCATGACTATAAGAATAATTCCAGTTAAGGCATCAAGGATTAGAAATGGTCCTATGGCAGATGTTTCCATTAGTACTGTTCCTTTTCGTTAGGAAAATCTGATGATTTTACATCTTTATTGTATTGTTGAAAGGCTGTGGTCATTTCACTGTATAAGTCTAAGTATCGACGTAAAAAACGCGGATTAAATTCGTGTGTCATTCCTATCATATCGTGTACAACCAACACTTGGCCATCAACGCCACCACCAGCACCTATTCCGATAACGGGAATAGAAACACTTTCAGCTACTTCTTGTGCTAACTTTGCAGGTACTTTTTCTAATACAATAGAGAAACAACCTATTTTTTCTAAGAGTTTAGCATCTTCTTTTAGCTTTATAGCTTCTTCTTCCTCTTTAGCTCTAACGGTATAAGTACCAAATTTATATATAGATTGTGGAGTTAAACCTAAGTGTCCCATCACCGGAATCCCAGCATTTAAAATACGCTTAATAGATTCTTTTACTTCTTTACCACCCTCTAGTTTAACTGCATGACCGCCGCTTTCTTTCATAATTCTAATGGCAGAACGTAAAGCTTCCTTAGGATCACTCTGGTAGCTTCCAAATGGTAAATCTACCACCACAAGAGATCTATCTATAGCACGAACTACAGAAGAAGCGTGGTAAATCATTTGGTCTAATGTAATAGGTAAAGTGGTTTCATGACCCGCCATTACATTAGAAGCAGAATCTCCTACTAAAATGACATCAATCCCAGCACCATCAACAATTTTTGCCATCGTATAATCGTAAGCGGTAAGCATAGAGATTTTCTCTCCATTGGCTTTCATATCAACTAGTGATTTTACCGTTACTCTTTTATATTCTTTTTTTGCAACAGACATGCTTTTTTGTTTTAAGTTGTTGTAAAAGTAGTAAATTAGTCAGTCAACATCAAAAACAAAAGCGATGAGAATACTTACTTTATTCATATTATTTTTCGGATTACATGGTTTTGCTCAAAAAACACCAGAGCAATCTGTTAGAGATTTTTTTAAAGCCTTTCATCAACAAGATACGGTGGCGTTAAAGCAAATGACACAAGAAGATCTTGTTTTAAAAACGATTGGAGAAGGTAGAGATGGAAATTTTATGATTAAAACATCGTCTAGAGATCAATTTGTTTCCTCAATTGGTTCAATCCCAAAAGAAATGAAATTTGAAGAAAAGATATTGAGTTATGAAACCAAAATAGATAAAGGTTTTGCAAGTGTTTGGACCACTTATGAGTTTTACCTTAACGGAAAATTTTCTCACTGCGGAATCAATCAAATTCAGCTGTTTAAATCCTCAGAAGAAGAATGGAGTATCATTTCGATTACAGATACCAGGCGAACTGAAAATTGTAAGTAATACAAATTGCCCAATAAAAACTTCCTTACATTTGTTTAAAACTAAACTTTAAGATGAATTACATATTATTTGATGGCGCAGTAAGAAATCAATTACTTCCATTTACCTATACCAAACCTGTAGCAGATCTACGCTTCGGAATATTAACTTTAAGAGAAAAGTGGGAAAAATTTTTACAAACCACCACCACAACGGTTACCGAAGAATACCTTTCTGAACGTTGGCCCATGGTAGAGTTAGAAATCAACACGATGATCAATGCGGCGGTGTGCCCGTCAGAAAGTCTGGTTGAACAAATAAAAAACTTAAAAGAACAGCAAGTCTTAACTTTTAAAGATACTTATATCGCTTTTATAGCTAAAGAAGAAGAGGAAATAGATTTAGACAGCTTTCAAGAAATAGTGGTGAATGAAGAGCCTTTAATGATTGAACATACTTGGGATCTTTTTTCGAAAAATGACCAAGCCATTCAAGCAGATTTTGACTTGCTAACCAAAGACAGAATTTCCGCTGAAATTCCTGATAGTGTATTTTGTATCAACAAGGAGCAGATTTTTGTCGAGGAAGGAGCAAAATTAACCATAGCTTCTTTAAATGCTTCAAACGGACCTATCTACATAGGAGAACATGCCGAAGTAATGGAAGGGTGTGCCGTAAGAGGTCCTTTTGCGCTTTGTGAACATGCTACTTTAAAAATGGGAGCTAAAATTTACGGAGCAACTACGGTAGGTCCGCATAGTAAAGTTGGAGGAGAAGTGAACAACTCTATTATTATGGGATATTCTAATAAAGGTCATGATGGTTTTTTAGGAAACTCGGTTTTAGGAGAATGGTGTAATATAGGCGCAGATAGTAACAATTCTAACCTTAAAAACAATTATGCAGAAGTAAGGTTATGGGATTATGAAACCGAACGTTTTGCACCCACCGGACTTCAGTTTTGTGGTTTAATGATGGGCGATCACTCTAAATGTGGTATCAATACGATGTTCAATACGGGAACTGTAATTGGAGTAAGCTCAAATATATTTGGTGCTGGTTTTCCTCGTAATTTTGTGCCTAGTTTTAGCTGGGGCGGAAGTAGTGGTACTACAACCTATAAAACCAGTAAAGCTTTTGAAGTTGCCGAAAAAGTGATGCAACGAAGAAATATAGAATTTACTGATGAAGACAGAGCCATTTTAGAACACGTCTTTGAAGAAACTCAACAATATCGAAGAGATTAAATAAAAAAGGGAGCTAATTTAGCTCCCTTTTTTTATTAGATCCCCGTATAATTTTGTGGGGTAATGGCTTTTAACTCTTCTTTTATATCTTCAGAAACTTCTAAGGTTTCAATAAAGTCAGCTATACTATTAGCGTTTATTTTTTCATTGGTACGGGTTAAACCTTTTAAGGCTTCATACGGATTTGGATAGGCTTCCCTTCTTAAAATAGTCTGTATAGCTTCCGCTACGACGGCCCAATTATTTTCTAAATCTTCATGAAGTTTACTTTCGTTCAGCAATAATTTGTTTAAACCTTTTAGAGTTGAAGCTAAAGCAATCATCGTGTGTCCTATAGGGACACCAATATTTCTTAGAACAGTACTATCGGTTAAATCTCTTTGTAAACGACTTATAGGTAATTTAGCAGAAAGATGCTCAAATAAGGCATTTGCCATACCTAAGTTTCCTTCACTATTTTCAAAATCAATAGGGTTTACTTTGTGTGGCATAGCCGATGAACCTACTTCTCCTTTCTTTATTTTTTGCTTAAAGTAATCCATAGAAACATAAGTCCATACATCACGATCTAAATCGATTAATATGGTGTTGATACGCTTTAAAGCGTCAAACGTTGCTGCCATAAAATCGTAATGCTCTATTTGAGTGGTAGGGAAAGAATGTTTCATTCCTAATACCTGCTCTACGAAATGAGCACCAAAAGATTTCCAATCCTGATTAGGATAAGCTACTTTGTGTGCATTAAAATTTCCTGTTGCACCACCAAATTTAGCTGCAGCAGGAACTTCTTTTAAACTTTTAATTTGCTCTTCTAGACGTACTACAAAAACTTCAATCTCTTTCCCTAAACGAGTAGGAGAAGCTGGCTGACCGTGAGTTCTTGCTAAAAGCGGAATGTGTGCCCAATCTTTTGCTAAATCTTTCAATTTTTGAAGAACTTCTTCTAATAATGGATGGTATACATCTATTAGGGCATCTTTCAGCGAAAGCGGTACCGAAGTGTTGTTAATGTCTTGAGAAGTTAACCCAAAATGGATAAACTCTTTATAGGCTTGTAAGTTTAAAGCATCAAATTTTTCTTTGATAAAATACTCTACTGCTTTGACATCGTGATTGGTAACTTTCTCGATCTCCTTAATGGCTTGTGCATCTATACTCGAAAAATTTTCATAAATTTTTCTCAGTTGAGGATATAGATCTGTGTCTATTTCTGCTAATTGAGGCAGTGGTAGATTACAAAGTGAAATAAAATATTCAATTTCTACTTTTACACGATATTTAATTAAAGCTTCTTCGCTAAAATAAGCTGATAATTTTTCAGTTTTTGAGTGGTATCTACCGTCTATAGGTGAAATGGCTTGTAAAGAAGTCATAAGTGGTTAAAAATTTAAACAACAAATATAAAACTAAAGAACAATGAAAAAAATAGAAAGCCCAAGTAATTTTACATTCGCTAAAAAGCTTATAAATTAAGCAGTTGTAATTTATAGGAATAAAGTTGTATCTTTCTCATCCTTAAAATATAACGATGATACGCAATCACGATTTAAAGCAGGAATTAACTAATATGCCTGAGTATTTTACTATAGATGAATTGGTAGGTAGGTTACTTGTTTTAGAAAAAAGACAACGGGATAATATTCAAGGAAATCAATTGGTAAAAATTTCTGTTCAAGAATTGGATATGGAAATGGAAAAGTGGTTTAAGATGTAGTTCTATACTTTAATTAAGTTTAAAATTTTTCTACTTCTGGCTTTATATCCAGCAGATCCTTGTGCATAATTTTGTTCTAAAATTAATTTTAGTTCTGGGTGAACCCAATCAAATTCAGTTCCTAACTTGTAAAGCGCTAGCATGCTGTGAGCTTGGGGAGCAATTTTTTGTGGGGTAATCATCCAATCAAAACATATATTAATAATTTCTTCTTTTTGCTGAGTGCTTAGTGAAATTTTCTTCTTTTTACTGAAATGATGAGTCACTAGCAACTCCATTATTTTTGCCATAGGTCTTATCACATCATCCCTTTGATTTGTTTTTGATATGATAAAAATATCATCAATATAAGGGAGTAGTAGAGCTATATTTTGCACTCCTACCAACTCCATAGCTCTAGCTGCTTTCGCAGAAACCTTATCTTTATCCTTTTTTGCAATAAGAATCACTTCTTCTAGTAAAGAATTATCTGCGATAATTTTTTTGGTAAGATTAAGCCTATAAGCGGGTTTAGTATTAATTTTAAGTAAGCTTGCAGTTAAGGGGGTATCTGTATTTTTCACTTTATTTACTAAGAGCCTTAATAATTCTATCTTCGTTTATTACAACATCTCTAAAAAGTACAGGAGGGAACTCCGTATATTTCGAAGTTTTGAACGCATCAAAAATTTTAGATAGAGCAGAAGCAGTTAATAGCGATAAATTAAGTTCCATATTCATTTCACAATCTGTAATAAAATCATCACTAAATTCAGGTGCAATTAATAATATTTTGGAAACTCTAATGTTATTTTTCTCAGTGACGCTTTTATAAGATTTTAACTGTCTCGAAACGGTACTAAATTTATTGTAACCTCTTTCTTTACTTGTTTTGCATTCTACAATTATAACATCCCCATTTTCTAAATGTAAAAGAATATCAATTAAATCATTTTTTGTATTAAGAGATTTTCTTAATTCTTCATCAACATTAAAACCAAGTTCAATAAAAATTTTCCTTGTAAGTTCCTCAAATTTAACCCCGAGTTCACTTTCTTTTACTGATATACCATTCTCTTTTAGAGTATTTAAATCTCGATATGCTACTTTATCATAATTTTCAAGATATAAGTTTTCAGCATCTTTATAATATTCTAATATATTTAAAATATCATCTCCACGTTGTTTAATACCATTATCAGTAATGAACTTTTTGAAATCATCTTTTGTAACTAAATCTAAAATATCTCTTGGTTTAATATTATAATCCAGTAGAAGGTCTGCTTTTAGTACAAATTCATCTTGAATTTCAAATTGAGTTCTTATTTCTTTATTAAGTTTAGGAAGTGAAATGTTTAGCTCATTTAACATCTTTTCAAATCCATCTAAAGAAATATGAATATTTTCATCTTTTTCTATATTTTCAAAATGAGTTATTAAACTTTCAATTTTGTCATCTAGAGTGCTTCCCCTTAAATTTTCAATATTTAATTTTTTATCACATAATTCATTTAATGCTTTCTTTTTTTCCGTCAAGTTTGAATCTTTTTTATAAATATCATTCATTAAAAGACCTCTAAAAGAAACACCCTCATTAATTATTTCTTCAATTTTATCTAAATAATTTAAACCTCTGTCTATATTATGTTTTCTAGAAATTTGGTTAATAACAGGTTCTCTTAATACTCTTAATGTTCTTCTTAGAAATTTATCAGCAACTTCTTTTTTTCTCAACTTTCTAAGCAGTCTAACCATTTCATCTGCTACAAAAAGGGTATTCTCTTTTTTAGAATAAAAAATGACTCCAATATTTTTTAAATTATTAATAACATCCATTATATCGGACTTATTTATAGGAAGAATAGAATAGTTAATTAATTTAATCTCTTCTTGCGAAAGATTTAATTCATTTGATAGAGTTAGAATAATAGATAATTCATCAGAAGTTATTTTTGCATCTCTATTGTTTTCTAAATCATTTTTATAAGCAGTATCTAGGCAAGCTCTATAAATTTTGTAATCTCTTTTTCTTTCTTCGGAAATATCTGATTTCTCATTTTGAAACTCCTCGTTGGTCTTTTTAATTTTAGCTTTAATATTTTTTATTTCTGTTTCATATAACCTAGAAAACCAATCCTGTTTCATTATACAGTTTCCATCTCTAATTAATATATCTATTAGGATATCAAGTTGGGAGGAGGTGTCTTGAAATTCACATTTCAAATATGCATAAAATTCATTTTCTATTAGTGAGAAAACCTTAGCTATGTTTTGATTGTCAACAGATTTTAGACCTTTATCTGCAGAACTAAGTATTTTTTCAATTTCTTTAGTATTGTTAGGATTATTCGATATAATATTATCAATAACTTTGATAAAGTAATTTTTGTCAATTGAATTTAACTTGTCTAAAATTTTCTCTAATTTCATAATATTTGGTTATACTTATTATTAAAATGAGGGGTGTTGTTTGATATTCTATCAAATATACTTTTTTTTAGTTAAAAAACTTTTAATTCTGTAATAGGCTCTCAACCAATTTTTTTACACCTGTAGAAGCATTCTCTTTTATAATCCTTAAGTTTTGAGATTCTTGAATTGCAGGTTGAGGATCTATAAAATACATTTGACAATGCGATGGAGCAAAGTCTTTTAAGCCTGCAGCGGGATAAACCTGCATTGAAGTACCAATTATGAGAAGTATATCGGCTTGTTGTACTTCTAAAGCTGCAGTTTCTAAAAGGGGAACTTCCTCTCCAAACCAAACTATATGTGGTCTTAACTGTGAATTAAATTCACAAAAATCTCCGAGATTTAAGTCTTTCTTCCAATCTAAAACAAGATCTTTATCAAAGCTACTTCGTACTTTTAAAAGTTCACCATGCAAATGAATTACGTTAGAGCTTCCTGCTCTTTCATGCAAGTCATCTACATTCTGAGTGATAATACTTACGTTGTAATTTTTTTCTAAATCTTTTAAAGCAAAGTGCGCAGCATTGGGTTCTACTTCTAGCAGTTGTTTTCTTCTTTTGTTGTAAAATTCTAAAACCAATGCAGGGTTTTCTTGAAAACCTTGTGGAGAAGCTACTTTCATCACATCATGACCTTCCCATAGACCATTATCATCTCTAAAAGTTTTGATGCCACTTTCGGCACTAATCCCTGCTCCAGTTAATACGACAATATTTTTCATACTATTTGATTCGATTGATTTTAGCAAAATAATCAAAATATTGGTTTAAACGATAGATTAGTTGCTAGGGGTTTTTATTTTTGTAGCATGAATAAAGAACTCTTAGCACATTTAGAAAGCTATCTAACTCCGCGTAGACGAGGATTATTTGATAAAGTTTTAGCCGAAAGAACCAATCATTTTACGGTTGCGACCGAAGATGTTTATCAATTGCATAACACCAGTGCTGTCATACGAAGCTGTGATGTATTTGGTGTACAAAATGTACATATTACCGAAGAACGTAACCGAAAACGTATTGATCGTGAGATCGCTATGGGAGCTCAAAAATGGGTGAATATAAATAGGTATCATACCGCAAAAGACAGTTGCGAGACCTTACGAGCAAAAGGATATCAAATTATTGCTACCACACCACATAATGATGCTTGTTTATTAGAAGATTTTGATGTTTCTCAACCTTCAGCTTTGTTTTTTGGTACCGAAAAAGACGGACTTTCAAATGAAATTATGGAACAAGCAGATGGTTACTTGAAAATTCCTATGGTAGGTTTTACCGAAAGTTTAAATATATCGGTTTCAGCAGCCATTATTTTACAAAGTATTACGTCTAAATTAAAAAGGAGTGAAGTAGAGTGGAGGCTAACCGAAGAAGAAATATATGAGACTAAGCTTAATTGGGCTAGAAATTCTATTAAAAGCAGTGAACAAATAATAGAGCGTTTTTTAGCTGAACAGCAAGTCTAATTTCTATTAAGTACTTTGTATTCTTCGTAGCATCCGCTAATGGCATCTAAGATTTGAAGGTCGTTGGCAGTTTTAATAAATTGCCCCGAGTAATTGCATTTTCTTAGAATTTCATCAATATCTATTCGGCTTATTTGAAGTAAAGCAACTAGAGTTTCTCGATTAAATTTTTCTTGTAGTAAATTTCTAATCTCGTCATCTTCTTTCATTTTACGCAACTTCTTCATTTGTCGCGGTTTTTTTCCAAAGGTGTTATACAATAAATCAGCTGGATTAGAAATTGCAGCTAATGTTTTGGCAAATGCACCAGGTTGACTATCACCAACCTCATAACCATAGCCTAAACCAGAGATACTGTAACGAGAATTATCATAAATAGGTATGTTTTTAGCGTCTATCTCTAAATAACCAGTCAGTTTCAAAGGTGTAATGGTAACCTCTTCTAAAGCAATACCTATTTCGGTCATTTTCACTTTAACATCACCATATTTCGTCCAGTCATTCGTGATACGGACTTGTATAGATTTAAAACCAAGGTAGGAAAAGTAAAGCGTGTCATTGACCGCAGCTTTAAGTTCAAAACTCCCTTCTTCACCAGAGACTGTACCTTTAACCTGATTAAGGTTAACAATGTTTACGTCTTTTAGAGGTAAATCATTAGCCGCATTAAGAACCTTACCTTTAATTACCTCAATATCGATTTCTTGTGCTTTCGCGGAAAAAGAAATAAAAACGATGATTAAGATAAAAAAAATAGGGTGCTTAGGCATAAAGACTACTTCTAAAAGACGTAAATATAATTAATTTTTATTTCTTCTTCGGCTTACCGAACTTTTGATGTTCGATTTTCTTTTTCCTCCAGATTCATTGCTCCTTCTAGAGAATCCTCTTCCAGAACCAGAAGAATCTTTGCTTTTAAAGCCTCCGCCACCGCTTCGTCTTTGGCCTCCGCCACCTTTGCGATGACCGCCGCCGCCGCCGCCACGTTTTTTACGATCTCTACCACCTTTATCCTTAGTGATTTCAACGTTTATGTTTCTTCCGTCGTGTTGGAAGTTTTCAAAGAAAGCTAATACTTTTTCTCTTTCCGAAGTATCGGTATTAAAGAATGAAAAACTATCTTTTACATCTACACGAGAAACACCGTCTCTACCTAGATCTAGATTTTCTTTTAAGAAGTCTTTTAAAGACATCCAATCAAAATCATCTTTGGCTCCAATGTTTATAAAGTAACGAGTGCTTTCTCCCGTATCCTCTCCTTCTCTATAATCATTATGACTCGCATTAGGACTGTTGATAGTAGAAGCATTTTTGTAGTAGTTATAAAATCTTGTAAACTCTACAGAAAACACTTTTTTGATCACCTCTTCTTTGCTGAAATCTTCAAAAATTTCTTCAATTTGAGGTAAGTAGCTGTCAATTTCATGATTTATTTCTGTGTTTTTAACGCTTTTTGCTAAATGAAATAATTGAACTTGACAAATTTCTTCTCCGCTAGGAATATCTTTTTGCTCAAACGATTGCTTAATGATACGCTCAATACTTTTAATTTTGCGTAATTCACTTTTGGTAACCACAACCATAGAAACTCCACTTTTTCCAGCACGACCTGTTCTACCACTTCGGTGTGTGTAGGTTTCAATTTCGTCTGGTAATTGGTAGTTGATCACGTGAGTAATATCATCTACATCAATTCCACGTGCAGCAACATCTGTAGCTACTAACATTTGAATTTGACGAGAACGGAAACTTTTCATGACCAAATCTCTTTGATTCTGACTTAGATCTCCGTGTAATGCTGCAGCATTATAACCATCTTCAATTAATCTTTCGGCTACTTTTTGAGTATCTCTTTTTGTTCTACAAAAGATCACAGAAAAAATATCTGGATTAGCATCTGCCAATCTTTTTAAAGCATTGTAACGATCTCTACCTGCAACTACATAATATTCATGAGAAACATTCTTTGTTCCTTCATTTTTAGATCCTACTGTAATTTCTACAGGAGACTTCATGAATTTTTTAGCAATTGTAGCTACTTCTTTAGGCATGGTAGCACTAAAAAGCCAAGTTTTCTTTTCTTTAGGCGTGTGCGATAAAATATCTGTAATGTCTTCATAGAACCCCATATTTAACATTTCATCTGCCTCATCAAGAACACAATAATCGATTTTAGAGATGTCAATCATCCCACGGCTTACCATGTCTTTCATTCTTCCAGGAGTGGCAACAATTACCTGAGCTCCTTTTTTAATCTGTCTTGCTTGGTCTGTAATACTAGAACCACCATAAATGGCCACCGTCTTGAGACCTTTTATATATTTAGAGTAATTTTGTATTTCGTTGGTAATCTGCAAGCATAATTCTCTTGTAGGGGAAAGAATAAGTCCCTGTGTTTGTTTACTATCGGCGTTGATTTTTTGGAGTAGCGGAAAACCAAAAGCTGCTGTTTTCCCTGTTCCGGTCTGTGCAAGAGCAACCAAATCGGTTTCCTCTTGTAATAAAATTGGAATCGCTTTTTCTTGTACATCACTTGGAGCCTCAAACCCCATATCACTTACTGCATTTACGATTTCGGCGTTAAGCCCTAATTGTTCAAATTTGTTCATATAAAATAAATAAGCTGCAAAGGTAAGCAATCCTTTACAGCTTATGTTATAAAAATAATTTATTTATTATTCTGATAAATAACTGACTAGCTGTTTAAATGCTCGCGCCCGATGGCTAATTTCATTTTTCTCCTGGCTATTCATTTCGGCAAAGGTTTTATTTTTTCCTTCTGGCAAAAAAATAGGATCATAACCAAAGCCTTTTTCTCCTCTTTTTTCTTCAATGATTTCTCCTGTGCAAATTCCAGTAAATAAACTTTCATGATCATTTAATGATAAAGCGATAACGGTTTTAAAGCGCGCACTTCTATTGTGCTTATCTTTTAGATTTTTAAGTAGTTTTTCAATATTGGCATCGTTATTTTTTTCTTCGCCCGCGTAACGTGCAGAATATACGCCAGGCTCACCATTTAAAGATTCTACTTCTAAACCAGTATCATCTGCAAAACAATTATAACCGTATTTTTCGGTGACGTACTTGGCTTTAAGAATAGCGTTTCCGTCAATAGTGTCGGCGGTTTCAGCAATATCTTCGTGGCAACCAATTTCTGTCAAGGAAAGTAATTCTATATAATCTGGAAGCATGTTTTTAATTTCTTCCAATTTATTTTTATTGTGCGTAGCAAAAACAAGTCGCATAGGTTATAAGTTTTTAATAATAAATTTACTAAAATTTTATCTGTGATGGTAGGGTTCATTTTTTAGAATGGTGAATGCTCGATATAATTGTTCCGTAAAGAACAAACGAACCATCTGGTGTGAAAAAGTCATTTTTGACAAAGCTATCTTTTGGTTGGTACGTTGGTAGACTTCGGGAGAAAACCCATAAGGTCCTCCAATAACAAAAATAAGTTGCTTCATTCCTGTATTCAGTTTCTTTTGAATTTCTTCTGAAAACTCTTCTGACGTAAAACTTTTTCCTTTTTCATCTAAAAGCACTAAAATGTCTGATGGATTCACGTGCTTCAGTATAAGCTCTCCTTCCTTGCCTTTTTGAGTGCTTTCGTCCATGTTCTTAGTTTTTTTTAAATCGGGTATGATTTCGAAACTAAAATTACAATAGTGAGAAAGTCTTTTTGAATAAGTGCTAATTAGTTCTTTTAGAGAAGAATCGTCAGTTTTACCAACGGCTATAAGTTTAATTTGCATTAGAAACAGTATTTGAATTGATGGTAATTATAATCAAACCTAAAGATTCCTTTTCCGTCAGGGTATTCTCTACTTAAGGCTTTTTGATAATCTCTTTTGTGTTTTGACCAATCTTCATTTCTCAATAAACTTTTATAGTAATAGGTTTTAAAATAGCCTCCAGCTAAAAAGTATTCTCCGTCTGGTTTTAAAATTAAAGTATGATGTAATTTTCCATATTTAAAGAAAATATCTTGGAGAACACCTCTGTCTTTAAACCATGAAAAATTTTCGTATTTTGTCTCTAGAGAAGGTTGATCCATATGAAAAAACACCATTTTTAGGTTAAATTTTTCTTCATATTTGTCAATGCATTCATTTACATCTATTGTCCATTGAGAAACAATTTCATCAAAAACATCTTTATTAAAGTCGTCTAGCTCATAGGGATATTTCTTTTTCTTAGAGCTTAATCTATTGAGACTGTCAACTTCAGCCTTCATTTTTTGATTTTGTTTTTTATGCTTATTATGTAATTCTATCTCTCTTTCATAACTAAAAAGACTATCATATTTTTTGAACACAATTACTTGATCCGATTGAATGTTAATTCCTGCATCTTTAAAAATAAGTTTTCTTAATTGTTCATACTCCTGCGAACTTATTTTGCCGAATTTGTACTTATATAGTACTTGGGAAAGAGCAATACTGTCTTTAGTGTAGGTTAAGCATTTAAAAAGTTGATTTCCGCATTTTTTTTTGAAATCTATAAAAGAAATTTTTTCACCGTTTTCATCTAAATACACATTATTTTGTGACATAGTGTATGCCGAGATGAGAAAAAATACAGTGGTAAATATAACTTTAAAGAAGAATTTTTTCATAATAGTAAGTTTTAGTCTAGGGCACAGGACAAATTAAATGATAAAAGTATATTTAAAAACAATGTACTTTATAGTGGTATCTAGATTCTATTTTAAATAAACCTACGCCCATGATATTTCCGTAAAGAGATTTTTTATAATCTTCTTTGTAGTCGCTCCAATTTTTATTTTTAAGCAGCGTTTTTAAGATTTTGCTGTTATTGTTATAATGATAGTTGGATATAAAGTATTCTCCGTCGGGTTTAAGAACTAAAAATCGAACTTTTTTAGAAATTAGAGAATCTTGCATGTCATTTTTTATAAAAACTGAATTAATAACACCCCTGTCTTTAACCCATTTGAAATCGGAATAATTTTTTTCGAATTTACTACTGTCAGAGTGCATAAAAACAACATTGATGTCAAACTTTTTTTCAAATTTTGTTTTACATTTTTTTTTATTTTTACTGAATTTCTTAATTTTTTTTTCGAATATTTCTTTATTAAACTTGGAAAAATACGTTACCTCATTCTTTTTATAATATCGCTTGTATTCATCAATGTGTTTTTTGTAATAATTTATAAACTTTTCTTCGAGAGAATTGTGCATTTCTTTTGAAGCACGATAATCCGCCAAAGAATCATAATAGCTGATAAGTAATATTTTTTCATTACTTAGCTCTTCTTTACCATCTTTACTAAGTAATTTTTTTATTTGATTCGCTTCTAGCCGACTTATCTTACCAAATTTTTGCTTAAATCGTATTTGTGAAATCACAAATTCTTTAGTTTGTTTAATGACTAAGCATTGAAAAAGTAAATTAGAATTACATTTTTTTATCAAAGTTATTAGCAGAAATTTCTTTCCCGTTTTCATCCAGATACACATATGTTTGAGATACTCCACGAACCGAAATAAAGAAAATGACGATTATAACAATGATTTGTAGTGTGTGTCTATTCAAAAGTGTAAATTTTACTATATTTTAGTACTGCTAAAATAAATAAATAATGATTAGTCAGGAGCAATTCGAAAAAGAAGTACAAATAATAATAGAAAACGCTATTAGAGAAGATGTAGGAGATGGAGATCATAGCTCTCTAGCCTGTATTCCTAAAGCAGCAATCGGTAAAGCCAAACTATTGGTTAAAGATGAAGGAATTATAGCAGGAGTGGATTTTGCTAAGCAGGTTTTTAACTATGTGGATGCGGGTTTAAAGGTGGAAACTTTAAAAAAAGAGGGGGATGTTATAAAGCATGGAGACATTGTTTTTTACGTTACCGGAAGTAGTCAATCTATATTGAAAGCAGAGCGTTTAGTTTTAAATGCCATGCAGCGTATGAGTGCTATTGCCACAAAAACTAAAGAGTATGCAGATAAAATAAAGCATACCAAAGCAAAAGTCTTAGATACAAGAAAAACTACACCAGGAATTCGTGCTATTGAGAAATGGGCAGTAAAAATAGGAGGAGGGGAGAACCACCGTTTTGCTTTGTATGATATGGTCATGCTCAAGGATAATCATATTGATTTCTGTGGAGGGATTACCCAAGCCATACAAAAAACACAAGCTTACTTAAAAGAAAATCAACTTGATCTAAAAATCATTGTTGAAGCAAGAAATCTAACTGAGATTCAAGAAATACTTCAAAATAAAGGGGTTCATCGCATCCTAATAGATAACTTTAATTATGAAGATACTAAAAAAGCGGTGCATATGATTGGAGATTTCTGCCAAACCGAATCTAGCGGGGGAATCACTTTAGAAACCATAAGGAATTATGCAGAATGTGGTGTAGACTTCATATCGAGTGGAGCATTAACACATTCGGTTTCAAATTTAGATTTAAGTTTAAAAGCAGTTGAGTAAATGCCAGAAAAGGAAGAAGGAAAAGATAAAAACACTTCTATATTAAACTGGTTAGAGAAAAAGAGCAAAGCTATTATTCTTCCGGGTTTAGAAGGTTTAAGTCTATACGATTTAGGTGAAATTTATACGGTAGGAATCGTTAAAGGAACTTTTTCTACACGGGCAAGTTCGATAGCTTTTAGCTTTTTCATGGCTATATTTCCTTTTTTGTTATTTATCCTAAATCTTATTCCATTTGTTTGGTTTATTGATGACTTTCATTTAAAACTCTTGGCATTTTTAGATTCTCTATTGCCTCCTCAAACATCGAGTTTCTTTAATGAGATCTTCTTTGATATTTTCAACACGCCTAGAGCGGGTTTATTATCATTTGTGTTTGTCTTATCTATTTTTTTAATGACCAATGGTATTAATGCAATTTTTACGGGATTTGAGTATTCATATCATACCCATATTAACCGATCTATAATAAGACAGTACTTTGTTGCCTTAGGAGTTTCATTAATTATAGCTTTCATGCTTTTAATTGCGGTAATTGTAGTTTTCTACCTTACCTATATTATTGAGAATTTAGAGGCTATAGGTGTTTTTTCTGATAGTCTTATGTGGGCCCAAATAGGAAGGTATGTTGTTTTTATTCTTATCATCTACAATGCTGTGGCTACTTTATATTACTTCGGAACTAAAGAAGGTAGGCAATCTAGGTATTTTTCTATAGGGGCTGTTTTCACTATGGTATTAATTTTGATTACTACTTTCTTGTTTAAGATATATATAGAGAACTTTAGCAGTTATAATGAATTGTATGGGTCTATTGGAGTATTGCTAATATTAATGTTATATATATGGTTAAATGCTAATATTTTATTACTAGGATTTGAATTAAATGCATCAATTTATAGATTAAAGCAAAAAAAATAATATCTTAAACCACAATAATTTTAAACTTATTTATCATGAATAAAATAGCTTTTATTTTAGCAGTAGTATTTGCAGTAAACTTCTCATTTGCACAAACAAAAGAAGTAGGAGGAATAGATTTACCTACATCTGAAACTTTTGGAGAACACAAGGTAACGTTAAACGGAGCAGGAATTAGAGAGAAACTATGGTTAGATTTATATGTGGGAGGACTTTACCTTACGAATAAATCTTCAAATGCAAATGAAATTTTAAATAGTGATGAGGCTATGGCGGTAAAATTACATATTGTCTCTAAATTAGTGAGTAGTAGCAAAATGATCGACGCAGTTGAAGAGGGATTTGAAAATTCTACAGATGGTAAAGTTGGTCCGCTTAAATCTAAAATAGATCAGTTTATAGGGTTTTTTAAAGAAGAAATAAAAAAAGGAGATGTTTTTGACATTACTTATCAACCTGGTAAAGGTGTGGTTTCTTATAAAAATGGAGAAGAAAAAGGAACTATCAAAGGAGCCGACTTTAAAAAAGCTTTGTTTGGTATATGGTTATCAAATAGACCTGCAGATGACGATCTAAAAGAAGGAATGTTAGGGAAATAACTTATTTTGATTAGCATATAAATTTACCCTTATATATTATGAAATACATATTAGTACTTTTTGTTTGTATAGCTTCTTCACAGTTAGCAATAAGTCAATCGGTTTTTGGGAAATGGGAGATACTTAAAGAATCAGGAGAAGTGCGTTCTATTATAGAAATTTATGAAAACGATGGTATTGTAAATGGAAAAGTAGTAGAGATATTAGACAAAGAAAAAGAAGATAACTTGTGTATTGAATGTGAAGGAGAGGAAAAAAATAAAAAAATCTTAGGTTTAGTATTATTAAAAGATTTTAAGAAAGATCAGGAAAAATATGTTGATGGTACTATTTTAAACCCCGATGATGGTAAAATATATAAATCAAAAATTTGGGTAGATGAGCATAATCCCAATATTTTAAATGTTCGTGGCTATATTGGTTTTTTCTATAAAACTATGGAGTGGCGAAGACTAATAGAGTAATCATTATCAGGTTTAAAAAAGCACGAATTAATTTAAATTAATTCGTGCTTTTTTATTTTGTACTTTAAAATCCTTTATACCTTTACTTTCAAAATTTTTAATTTAAAATGAATCACTTTGTAGATGTTATATTGCCGTTACCACTTCCGACAAGGTTTACTTATCAGGTTCGAAAAGAGGAGATTGGTGATTTAAAGAAAGGAATGCGAGTGGCAGTTCCTTTTGGAAAAACGAAAGTATATACAGGTATTACTGCAAATATACATCAAGAAGCTCCAAAAATCTATAAGGCAAAGTTCATAGAGCAAATATTGGATGATAAGCCCATCGTGACCCAAACGCAGTTAAAATTTTGGAAGTGGCTTTCTTCATATTATATGTGTGCAGAAGGAGATATCTTAAAAGCCGCTCTACCAGGAGCTTTTTTATTGGAAAGCGAAACAGTAGTAGAATTAAACACAAAAACAGATATTGATGAAGAAGGTTTAACCGATGAAGAATATTTGGTTTACGAAGCATTACAGAATCAATCTGTCATTAAAATAAAAGAGATAAGCAATCTTTTAGGAAAGAAAAATGTACTCAATATATTACAAAAACTCGTAGCAAAGAATGTTGCTGTGGTTAGTCAAGAGCTTTATAAGCAATATAAGCCTAAACTTATTAGGTATATAAAGTTAGCCGAGTTATATCATAAAGAAGAAGAATTACAGCAACTTTTAGAGACCTTAAATAAAGCACCCAAACAAAGTAGTGTGGTGTTAACCTTGTTTTCGCTTTTGGCAAAATCCAAAAAACCTATAAGTGTAAAGCAATTGATTAAAGAAAGTGAAGCCTCTGCGGCGATTATAAAAACCTTGGTAGATAAAGGTGTTTTAGATGAATATTATTTGCAGAAAGATCGAACAGATACTCAGCAGCAAGTAGAAAAATTTCAAGTTAATCTCAACGAGAATCAACAACAAGCTTACGCGGAAATAAATGAAAACTTTCAAAATAATAAGGTCACTTTACTACACGGAATAACCTCCTCCGGTAAAACTGAAATTTATATTCAACTTATTAAAGACGTTATTTCAAAAGGAAAGCAAGTCCTCTATCTTTTACCTGAAATTGCTTTAACCACGCAGCTTATATCTCGTCTACAACAATATTTTGGGGAAGATGTATTGGTATTTCATAGTAAATATTCGCTGAATGAAAGGGTGGAGGTTTATCAACACGTGTTAGAGCAAACCAAAGGAAAAATTGTGATTGGAGCCAGGTCCTCTATTTTTCTTCCTTTTCAAGATTTAGGGCTTATTATCGTAGACGAATCTCATGAAACTACATTTAAACAGTATGATCCTGCACCGCGTTACCATGCTAGAGATGCTTCTGTGGTGCTATCAAATATTACCAAAGCAAATTTATTGTTAGGATCTGCGACACCAAGTTTAGAAAGTTACTTTAACGCACAGCATCATAAATATGGATTAGTATCATTAAATAGACGATATGGTAATGTACTGCCTCCTCAAGTAGAATTAGTAGATGTAAAAGAAAAGTATAAAAAAAAATTGATGAAAGGTCGATTTTCTGATACACTTTTAGAGGAAATGAAAATTACCTTATCGGAAGGGAAGCAAGTTATTCTTTTTCAAAACCGAAGAGGGTTTTCTCCCATCTTAGAATGTAATACGTGTGGTCATTCGCCTCAATGTCCTAATTGTGATGTTAGTTTAACTTATCATAAGCACAACAATTCTTTGCGTTGTCATTACTGCGGCTATCATATAGCTATGCAATTGCAATGTATCGCCTGTAAGAGTACAGAGGTGACTACTAAAGGTTTTGGTACAGAACAAATAGAAACAGAACTAAAATCCTTATTTCCTAATCATAAAATAGGAAGAATGGATTTGGATACCACGCGTGGTAAACACGGATATGAAAAAATCATAACTGCTTTTGAGCAGCAAGAAATAGACATACTTATAGGTACTCAAATGCTAACTAAAGGATTAGATTTTAGGAATGTAGATTTAGTTGGGGTGATGAGTGCAGATAGCCTTTTAAATTTTCCAGATTTTAGAGCTCATGAAAGGAGTTTTCATATGCTAGTACAAGTAGCAGGGCGAGCAGGAAGAACGAAACAAAGAGGGAAGGTGCTTATTCAAACTTATAACCCAAATCATCAAATTTTGCAACAAGTAACTACGAATAGTTATCTTGAAATGTATAAAGAACAATTACAAGAAAGACAGAATTATAAATACCCACCATTTTATAGACTGATTAAGCTAACATTTAAAGCTAAAGATTTTAATGCAGTAAATGAGGCTTCTTCGTGGTTTGCTAAAGGTTTAGCTCAAGGTTTGAAAGAAAATGTATTAGGTCCGGAGTTTCCCCCTGTAGCAAGAATAAGAAATGAATACTATAAAAATATCATCATTAAGATACCTCCAGAGCATTCCATCTCTAAAACAAAAGAATTTATAGAAAAAGTAAGAAAAACTTACGATTCTGTAGGAAGTTTTAAAAAAGTAAGACTAATTTTAAATGTAGATCCTTATTAAGTGTGTGTAATTATACCAGATAAAGCTTCTTCTAATGTTTTCTTACGGTTACGGCTAATAGGCATTTCAAAATCATCAACCCAAATAGTCTTAGCATTATAATGTTTTACTCTAAATAAGTTAATAATATAAGACTTATGTATGCGCATAAACTGATTTTCTGGTAACTTTTCTTCAAAACCTTTCATGGTAGAGAGAACTGTATAAGTTTGCTCATCAGTAATAATTTTTACATAGTCTCCAAAAGCTTCAACGTACTTTACATTCTTTAAGAAGAGCTTAAAGTTTTTGAGGTTACTCTTTATGAAAATGTAATTACTATCACTAGAATAGAGTTTTTCGTTTTTTAAGTAATGAAGATCAATGGCTTTTTTTACCGCAACATTAAATCTCTTCATTTCTACTGGCTTCTGAAGGTAGTCGACAGCTTCATAATCAAACGCCTGAAAAGCATATTGAGTTTTACCCGTAATGAAAATAATTTCAGGTTTGTTCTCAAGGTTATCTAATAGATCGAACCCCGATAAAATAGGCATCTCAATATCTAAAAATATTAAATCAACCTCTAATTTGTTCAAAACCTCTTTCGTCTTTAACCCATTGTTAAATTCGCCAACAAGCTCTAAGTTAGGATGGTCTTTAACTAATTTGATAATAGATAGTCGTTGTATACTCGAATCATCTACCACTATACATTTTAACTTAATATCTTTCAAAATAAAAAATTTTTACTTTTAATTATCACGAAATTCTTGGGGGGTTTCAATTTCTAAAAATATAAACTTATCGATAAAGTACAAAGATTTTTGCAATAAAGTTAAATTTAATATAATTTTTTTAAATTTCAAGTCATTCTAATCTTTAAGGATGAATAATTTAAAAGAATTGAAAGCCAAATCTAAACAAAAAACCTCTGTTAATTGTTATAATAAAAAAAAAGAATTACTTTTGCACTCAATTTTAAATAAACTATTTATGAATCATTATGAAACTGTTTTCATCTTGAATCCCGTTTTATCTGATGAGCAGGTAAAGGAGACAGTTAAGAAATACGAAGATTTTCTTATTTCTAAAGGTGCCAAGATGATCAACAAAGAAAATTGGGGGCTAAAAAAATTAGCTTATCCAATTCAACACAAAAAGAGTGGATTTTACAACTTATTCGAATTTCAAGTAGATGGAGAAGTAATTGAGCCTTTAGAATTATTGTTTAGAAGAGAAGAGCGTATGATGCGTTACCTTACTGTAAAACTAGACAAACATGCAGTAGCTTGGGCAGAGAAGAGAGTAAAAAGAAACAAAGAAAAAGCGTAAGTTATGTCATCTATAGAGCAACAAGCAAAAGGAAAGAAAGACGGAGAAATTAGATATTTAACTCCGCTTAATATCGAGACGTCAAAGACAAAAAAATATTGTCGTTTTAAAAGATCAGGAATCAAGTATATTGATTACAAAGATCCAGATTTTTTAATGGCATTTGTAAATGAGCAAGGTAAACTTTTACCTCGTAGATTAACAGGAACTTCTTTGAAGTATCAAAGAAAAACTGCTGTAGCGGTAAAAAGAGCTCGTCACTTAGCATTAATGCCATACGTTGGTGATTTATTAAAATAAAAAATACGACATTATGGAATTGATTTTAAAAAGAGACGTAGAAAACTTAGGATTTACTAATGATGTTGTAAACGTAAAAAACGGTTACGGAAGAAATTATTTAATCCCACAAGGACACGCTGAACTAGCTACACCATCTGCAAAGAAAGTGTTAGCTGAAACGTTGAAACAACGTGCTTATAAAGAGCAAAAGAATATAGATGAAGCTAAAAAACAATCTGAAAAGCTTAACGGAATTGAGCTTAAGCTTACTGCAAAAGCAGGAGCTGGAGATAAAATGTTTGGAAGCATTACCACTGCAGATGTAAGCGAAGCTTTATCTAAAGAAGGTGTAGACATCGATAAAAAATACATTTCAATTCTTGGTGGAAACATTAAGAGATTAGGACAGTATGAAGCAAAACTTCGTTTCCATAGAGAAGTGATTTCTAGCTTAACATTTGATGTAGTAGGAGAAGCTAAATAAACTTTTTTTACTTTAAGAAGATAAAACCTACTCTCAAAAAGAGTAGGTTTTTTTATAACTATAATATTTTTTAGAATGAAATACGCAAGGTTAACAAAAGAGCAATTGGATGAGTTACATCCAGAATTTATAAACTTTCTTGCTTCTCAATCTATTACCGCAGAGGAGTGGGCAGAGATAAAAGAAAATAAACCCCAATTAGCAGAAGATGAATTAGATGTATTTAGTGATTTGGTTTGGGAAGGAGTTCTCAATCAGGCTAATTTCTTAGAACACATCTCTAAGCAACAATTGTTTTTATTTCATATAGACGATACTCAAATGCGCCTTATCGGAATAAAAGTTAAAAATGATGCGATTAACATCACTACCAAAGAAGGTTATGCTTGGTTACAAGATAACTTGCTTAAAGAAGATGTAGAGATCTATAGTTCTACCAAAGCTATATCTGAAGATCGTAATAAAGATATTTTTGCCCTCATTCAGCAAGGAGCCAATATTACTAAAGGTGAGCTTTTTCAATATTTTGAAAGAATAATAGAGGTAGATTAATTTAGCCTCTATTATTCATAACGTAAAGATTCTATTGGGTTCTGTTTAGCAGCTTTAAGAGCAGGGTAACTTCCAGAAAGTATTGCAATAACTAAAGAAATAATAGTTGCTGCTATAATAGCTCCCCAAGGAATACTAAAATCAAAATCGGCACTTACAGCCACAATATAACCGATTAGCATCCCTAATATAATTCCTAAAATTCCGCCAAGCTGACCTATAATAATAGTTTCGCTAAAAAACTGAAATGCAATGGTATTCTTTTTAGCTCCCAAGGCTTTTCTAACACCAATCTCACGAGTTCTTTCGGTTACCGAAACCAACATAATATTCATTAACGCTATAGAAGAACCTAGAATGGTGATAATAGAAATGATCCAAGCGGCAGCATCTAGGTAGCCAGTGATTTTAAAAATTTCATTTAAAAGGCTGTCACTACGTTCAAGTCCAAAATTGTTCTCTTCTTTAGGTTGTAGTTTTCTAATTTTTCTAAAAGTAATAATAGCTTCATCTTGAGCGCCTTCTATCATCTCCTTATCATCAACCTTTACGCTAATATTGTAGTTGGTGTTTGCCAAATTAAATAAGGTACGTGCTTTTTGAATAGGAATTAAAACACGCAAATCTTGATTGTTTCCAAAAGTCGAACCTTTACTTTCTAAAACTCCAATTACTTTAAATTTCGCACCACGTACACTAATGGTCTTATTTATAGGGTCTATATTTTTAAAAATACCATCTTTTAAATCAGATCCTATTACGCATACGCTTACATTATTTTCAATATCAAAATAAGAAAAATCTCTTCCTGTTTCTACTTCTAGCCCAGAATTGGTTAAAAAATATTCATTTACCCCCAAAACGCTTACTTCAGGATCGGTTTTTTCTTTTCCGTACCTTATTTCGGCTGTAGAAGTTCCTGTAAATGAGATAGAGGTGTTGGTATTTGGGTAAATAAAATTGTCTTTAAATTCTTTAGCATCTCGATAAGTAACCACGGGATTAATTTTTTGAACCTCGCCACTTCCTCTGGTTTGCACCGTAAAATCATAACGTTGTAAATTAAAAGTATTGGCTCCCATAGAGGCAAAATCACTCGTAATTGTATTTTCTAAAGCATTTACAGCGCTTAAAATACCTACTAGAGCTGTAATACCAATGGCGATAATTAAAACGGTTAAAGTAGTTCTAAGCAGCTGTGTTCTAATGCTATCTAAAGCTATTTTTATATTTTCTTTGACTAATGAAAACATGAGTTAAGGTTAAGCGTTGTTAATAAGACGACTTTAAGCTTTAAAAGTTACTTAAAATATGTCTTTTGTTTAATTATCTTTGTGACTTTAAATTTTGATATGGCACAAAAACCAACAATACCCAAAGGAACAAGAGATTTTTCTCCTGTCGAAGTTAGTAAAAGAAATTATATTTTTTCTACCATCAAATCTCAATTTCAAAAATTCGGATTTCAGCCTATAGAAACTCCCAGTTTTGAAAATTCAGATACTTTAATGGGAAAATATGGAGAAGAAGGGGACCGACTTATTTTTAAGATTCTCAATAGTGGAGATTTCCTTAAGAAAGTAAATGATGACGCTTTCGCGGAAAAAAATAGCCAAGCCATTACTCCACAAATTTCAGAAAAAGCATTACGTTATGACCTTACTGTTCCTTTCGCAAGATATGTAGTGCAACATCAAAACGACATTGAATTTCCTTTTAAACGTTACCAAATACAGCCCGTGTGGCGCGCAGACCGTCCGCAAAAAGGAAGGTTTAGAGAGTTTTATCAGTGTGATGCAGATGTAGTAGGGAGCGATAGCCTTTGGCAAGAAGTAGAATTCGTTCAGCTTTATGATGCTGTATTTACTTCTTTAGGATTAGAGGGGGTAACTATAAAAATTAATAATAGAAAAATTCTCTCTGGTTTTGCCGAAGTGATTGGAGAAAGTGATAAACTCATCGATTTTACCGTAGCATTAGATAAATTAGATAAAATAGGAGAAGAGGGTGTCATTAAAGAAATGCAGACTAAAGGAATTTCCGCGGAAGCGATAAAAACCATTACGCCTATATTTTCTCTAACTGGAGATTTCTCCACTAAAATTGAAGGCTTAAAAGCTATTTTAAACTCTTCTGAAGAAGGAAAAAAAGGAATAGAAGAATTAGAGTTTATACAGCGAGCTATCGAAGCGATGCCTTTAAAAACAGCTAAATTAGATTTAGATGTGACTTTAGCACGCGGACTTAATTACTACACTGGTGCTATTTTTGAAGTTGCTGCTCCCAAAAATGTGAAAATGGGATCAATAGGCGGTGGAGGTCGTTATGATGATCTTACAGGCATATTCGGACTTAAAAATATGAGCGGAGTTGGTATTTCGTTTGGCTTAGATAGAATTTATTTGGTGTTAGAAGAACTTGGTTTATTTCCAGCTTCCGCGGAAGCAAATACACAAATCATTTTTATCAATTTTGGAGAAAAAGAAGCGCTATACGCGATGAAAGCGGTAAGAGAATTAAGAAACCAAAATGTAGCTGCCGAAATGTATCCTGATGCTGCTAAAATGAAAAAACAAATGAATCACGCTAATAAGCGAAACATTCCTTTTGTAGTTTTAGCAGGAACCAAAGAAATGGAAGAAGAAAGGTTTACCTTAAAAAATATGGTATCTGGAGAACAATCTACCGTAGCACTTGAGGAAATGCTTAACACCATCAAATAATTAAAAAAAAATCCCGAACAATTGTTCGGGATTTTTTCTTGGGTTTAGTAAATTATTAATTTTTTTTAAAAAATAACTTTGCAGTAAAGGAAACTCTATTATCAGGTTGGGGAGCAAAAGTTATGTCTATCGTATGAGAAAACTCAGACTCGTTTACTTCTATATTTTCTAGAGTATAAAATGTTTCGTTTTCAAATTCAATAATTTGTTTTTCTGTATCTAACTTGTAGTTGAATGAGTGAGTTGTATCCTCGTTAACAGTTATATTAGCACTTCCATCTCGATTAAAATCATAAGATAAAAACTGATTTTGAAAATCTACTAGTTCAGAAAGCTCTTCTTTAGTTTTCGGCGGAGTTGTATTATTTGTTATTTTTAAAATTTCAGCGTGGTGATAAACCCAAGGACTTCCTTCAATCAATAAGTCATTTTTTCCTTTGTAAGAAGAAGTATTGTCATCTTTAGAACAAGATAAGATTGAAAACGTAAATAATAGAAGTATTATTTTTTTCATTAATTCAAAATTTAAAGTTAATAAAAAAACCCACTCTAAAAAGAATGGGTTTTTGTTGTAGCGAGACCGAGAATCAATAAACTTAAAAAATCTCCATTTGTCAAATATAATGCCTTCATTTTCAGATGTTAATAAATTGATTAAATATTCTTTTGGCGCAAAATTGACACACGTCAAATGCTTATTTTTATAGATTTTAAGCCGCTTACGACCGCAGGGAGTAAACAAATACTTCCTAATATTTTTATTGCGTTAGCAATAATGAAAAATCTAAATCCGTAGGATTTTCCTAACCATTCTTTTTTGAGAACTAATAAAGCGAGCTTTCCCCAAATCCCCAAACCCCCATTTATAAAAATTATCAAAAAACGTAATTATATAACAAGGCACGTAAATTTGGTGATTGTTGCGTATAGCAGCGTAACGCTATTATAGGCGAAATATACTCAAAACCCCTTTTATATATTTATTTATAAAATTATTTAATTCTATTTCTTAGAAATATTAATAATTTTATAATTAAGGTTTTAAATTACTTAAAATAAGTTATTTAAGATCTTACAAAAATATTACAAATTATTACAAAATTATAAAAATAGAGTTTAGCACTAAAAAAACAGGAGGTAAGTCCTGTTTTGATATATTTAAAATCTTTTAGGATAAAAATTTAATCAAGAGTTCAATATGGTGCTCAATTGAATTTTTCTTTAAAGTTCCTAAGCCAGGATAATGTTGTCTTGTGTGATAATCCTTATATTGTCTAGATCCTATTGTTTCTATAGTAGATGCTTCATACCAACCGTTCCATTTATCTAAAGCTTCTAAAAACTTACCTCCTGGGTTAGATGTATCAGTATTATTATCAGAGGTAAAATGATGAACAATAAGTTTTCTTTCATTATCGAAATCAGGAAAATGAATTACTACAGCTTTAGCAGGACCTCCACTTTCCATGTAGTTATCGCCAATTATAGAAAAATCTGAAAATCCTTTAAAATTATCTCTACTAAACTGAATGTGTTCATCAGAAAAAGTAGTTTTTTCTATATCTAAATATTTTGCGTTTGTTTCAAGTTTCTTAAAGTGATCTTCTAATAAAATAACGGTTTTTGGAGGGATTTGTTGGTAAAACCTAGGTCCAGTTTTTTCTATATAAACCACATTATAAATAATCTCGTATTTAGAAGTAATTATTTCTATTAATCTTTTTACATCATCTCTAACAGCTTTATATATTAAGGTTATTCCTTTATTATTTAATTGTTCAATTTTTTCTAAATATTCTTCAATATTTGTATCAATATCGACAATAAGACCAATTTGATAATTTTTAGTGTCTTTAAAATTTTCTAATAAATAATCAATTAATTCACCTGTATTTGCTTCACCTGTATCTGGATTTATAATTAAAGTGAAATTGATATTTTTTTGCAATAAATGAGTTACAGAACGTTGTAAATCTTTTGAAAATTTTACAGGTTCAATAATTGGAGAAACTTTATCTGGATAATTTATTAGTAAACTGGATATTGTTTTTAATGCAGATAGTTCAAATCTTTTGCCCCTTAAATACGGAAAGTACATATGTTTATAATTTTAAGTTTAAAAATTCTTGAAGTTTATCATATTGCTTTTCAGCAAAATCTAAAGTATAGCAGATATGGGTCAACTCTAGAGGGGCGTTATCTATACTTATTTCTTTATTTTTCTTAAATTTTCTTTGTTTAATTTTTTGTAAAACGGCTAATTGAAATTCAATTAAATCAATTTTTTTGGTTAATTCAAAACACTCATTAAATATTAATGTATTTGGAAGATCTGGAATATATCCATAAAAATCATTAACAATTTCCAGGTATTCTTTTTTTCTAAGTGTTTTAAATAATGTCTCGTGCTCTAAAAAAGTATTATCTTCTTTAGCATCAATAACTTCAATTAATTTACTGTTTTTATATTCTAGTATACCAACTGATGTATTTTTATAGCTTTCTTTTAATGATTTTATAAATTTAGAGTGTGCTACAACATATACTTTATTAGCAAATTTTCTGTAATCCTGTATTTGCTTCTCTAATTTACTTAGGCTATCAAGTTCCGTTTTAATTTCAAATATTTTGATAGAACCATTTAGCAGAACAAAATCGGCAATAGAACTTCCCAATTTAAACTCATCAAAAACAACAGTATTTCTTAATGAAAATTTAGATAAAAGCTCTTTCTTTAAAAGAGCATTTTTATAAACGTACTCATTAGAATATTCGTTTTCAAGCTTTTTATAGACAAATTCAAAAGCTTCTTGAACATTTATACTTTCATCATAATCTAAATGTAATTTAAGACGATCTATGGAGTTTTCCCAATCGTCTCTTAAAACAATTTTTTTAAAATTACTTGAAGAAAAAATTTGAGAAAGACTTCTTAAACTTTCTAAATCTCTATTTAATTGAATCATTTTATAGCTGTGAACTACTACAAATATATGATATTTCTAACGTTTTACTCCATCAATGAACTCATCTTCTAATGTTTTTTCTTCTTCACTAAAAACTGGATGGTAATTATCAATTATTAAAAAATGAGTATATTAGAAATTGAAAAATCATTTTTTTATTTAACCACTTTTCTCTGTAGATGCTCAATTACCTCATTACACAACTTATCAAAGCTTTTAAGTTCATCATAAGCATTTTTAGTTTTTAATATGCCTTCACCATTTAAAACTTCAATTGTACTAAATTCTTTAATGTTATTAAGATTATAAAGACTTTCCCCCTCTTTAATACTTTCCTTAAAATCAAAATCACTTCTTATTATTGAATGAGCAAAAGCATTTCTAATACTCATTATTTTACCAAGACCTTGATAAATTTGATTGTCAATACCTATAGCTTTCAATATTTTTCTTTTACCACCGAAATGCATAACTGAGGTATTCAGAAGGTAATTACGAAAAATACTTTCCTTTTTAATTTCAAAGTATTTAATTATATATGAGTCAATAAGGGTTTCAATAATAGCAAATTTCTGTATCACAAAACCATGAATTTCAGCAGAATTACATTCTTTTATATCTTTGCTATTAAATTCTTTAAAATAAACGTATTCTTTTGCCATAAATTTTCAAATTAAATTTTTAATGATTAAAAAATATTGGGGGTAAGTTTTTTTAAATTATTTGATAATAGTTACTCTAGAAAAAACTATTCTCCATACATCCTACGCCATAAACCTTCAAATAATTCTTCTAAAAGGTCGTAAAACTTTTCTTTGTTTTGTTGATTGGGTGGGTAAAAATCCAATATTTTAATATCGGTATTATATGCTTTACCGCTATCAGAATGCTCTAAATAAATCGTTTCAATTGGTACATTGTGAATGTCAAAGCTTTTCTTAATAATAACATGTATTTGGTGGTATCAAAAAACTCTTCTTCCATATCGTAGGTAGAAAACATTAAATATTTATCTCCTTGATTTTCTTCTACTTTAAGATCACTTTTTAAGTTATCACTTTTAATACCGTCTGTAATTACTGGAATAACTATTTCTTCAAAAAAATTATTTTCAAAATTTAGTTCTAGAGTATTTTCTTGTTCTCTTTTTATAGATTTACTTAAAAGTTTATTCTGTTTCGTAAAAAAATCCCATTTGTAATTACTCATCTTTTCTATTTGTAAAAATTTAATTAATATCTAACATTGGGTAGGTCCAGTTTTCATTATAATTTCCCCAATAAGCTAAATGCTTTATGGAAATATAATTATCATCAAAATCTCCTATTTCCTTTAAATATTTATGTTCATTTAAGTTTATCTCATGTAACGAATCAAAACTTGAAAGAGGTTTAAAAAAACTAGGTTGTATTTCCTTTATAATATTTCCGTGATAAATTCTATCTTCACTGGTTTCCTTTCTTTCAAGTGATATTAAATTATAGTATATATTTCTTAAAGAATCTTTATATTGAATTACTATATAAGAATTATCATAATTAATATTCTTTCTATCTATCATTGGAATAAAAATTAATTTCTGGTTTCCAAAATAATTATAATAACACCTTTGTTTAATAAATTTCTTAGTTATATCTACATTCCTTGTGGAGGGATGGTCTAATAAATGTCCGTTAATGTTAAGATATTCTGGTATTTCATAATAAATAGATATTTCAACATCAAATGCTATATTAGTACTTATGTTTTTTACACAAGTTGAATATCTTTCTCTTTCAATTGGGTTTATCTCGAAAAGGGGAATTATACTAAGCCTCATTTGCTCATTTTGATACTTGATCATTTCTTCTTGAGCATCGGCAGTTCGCTTTAATTCTTGCCTTGTATTTGCTAACTCTTCTCTTTGTAAGCCAAGTTCTTCCCTTTGTAATAAAATAGTATAAATAATACCTCCAAAGGCTAAACCAGAAAATAATGCATTTATGGCTCCAAAACTATCTCCAAAAAAGGCTTTAAGCTCCCAGGAAGGAAATAAGTAATTAATAATATAAATTGACAATAACCAGAATAGTAGAATAAAACCAATTAAAATCGAAATTGTAGATAAACTATTTTTTTTATTTTGCATTTAACTCTCTTCTAATAATTCCTCCAAACAACCCTTAAGCCGTACTTTTTCCGTTATTTAGTTTAACACGGTCTTTATACAACTGAATTTGTTCCTCTAGTAATTCTATATTTCTAGCTTGTAAGCTGTTTAATTTTTCTAGTTCTCCTATTCGGTCAGTTAAACGCTCGTTTTCTAACTTTAATGAATGGTAAGAATTATTAAAATCATTTCCAGACAAATTGCCATTATCAAATACGACGAATTCATAATTAATTAATTTCCCGATAGGTGTTGGTATTTTTTGGCTTCCATTAATATAATTCTGGCAAGTTCTTAGCCCTATACCCAATCTTTCTGCTATATCCTTAGTAGGTATAGAAAGTTTCTCTAAAACTTCTTTTCCATTCATAAATGCAAAAATTACGTTAAAGTGTAAATATTTTACACTTTTTAAGATACAAACGAATTTATTTACATATATTTGGCAAATATTGCGTTTTAAATGTAAAACATAGCGTTCTATCAGTAAATACTTTTTAAATATATGATTTCAGAGAAAGAGAGGGCAATCCTTAGTGAAATTTTAGGAAATAATTACACAAAAGATGTAATTCAAAACCTAAAAACGAAAAATATTCTTAATGATAAAAACGAGGAATATTCAAGAACTTCAATTAGACAAGTCTTTAAAGGAAAGTGGTCTAACACAGATATAGAGATAGCAATTCACGAAGTATACTTTGCTAAAAAACAGAAAATGGATTTACTGCTGCAAAAGAGACGTCAGCTACTTAAACAAAACTCTTAATTGTACATCATGAAAAAACCAATCATACTTATTTCAGAAAATAGCGAGGTTTTACAACTTGTCATAAATAGTTTTCTTCAAATGGAAGAACATATAGTAAAAGGCACTTTAAATGATATGAATAGTGGTGTTTTTAAAATAAACATCAATAAAAATATAGAACAACCCACCTGCATTTGTTTGCATCCCTTAACTCCAAAAGAGTTGACTCCTCAAGCTTTTCACCTTCTTTGTAGCTTTACGCAACATATACACTTACCAAATCATAGCCGGTGTACAGTAAACCAACCCCAAATAGTTATTGGCACTTTTACTAAACCCAATTTAAGTAATACCCAAGAGTCTAACGCTATTTTTATAAATATACCCTCTTTTAAAATAGAAATCTTTTATCCCAAATATGTCGAGCTATTACGCAATTACGCCCATTTAAACGCTTTGCCATACCTAAAAATAGACACAAAGAGCGCCACGCTATTAAAGAGGGATTATACCCATAGAATAGAGTTTATAAATAAAATAATCCTCAATCTGTTGCCCAATAATATAGAAGTTCATAACCCTGTAACAGTAAAAGCGTAATAAATGAGCAAATTTATTTACGATAAAAGCGAGATCTTAAAACAAACCAATGGCGGTCTAGAGGTTATCAAACACCTTTACCCAAATGAAAAGCTGTTTAGTGGTGGGAGTGAGAAAAAGCCCACGCACTTTAACGTTGGTTTTTGTGTAGAAGAAACCCCCAGTTTTATAATTGTTCCTAATACATTGGGCAGTGATTGCGTAGTAGTAAAGTCTTTTAAAACAGGCGATAGTTATACTTGTTTTTCGCTAGTGATGGAAGAACAAGGCAAAAGCTTTGGCGAAGCTTGTAAATGGATTGCCGAGAGCCTAAACCTTACGCTAAAAGGTCATATAGCAAAGAAGGGAGATTTTAAGTTTAAAGATGCTACTCCAAATCAAGAACCTGGAGAAACTTATATAGAGTATAATAAAGAAATTTCTGATAAAGAGTTAGCTGTATTAGGTCCTTTGGTGGGAGAAAATGAGATTGAAATATTTAAGATCCGTAGCGCAAAGAGCGTAACGAAAATTAAGCAATACACCAATCACGAAAAATACGGTACTTGCAAAAAACAACTTGTTACCGTTGCCACGGAAGATTATCCTATTATTATCTATGATTACGGTACTTGGCAAAAGATTTATCAACCTTTTGGAAAATACACCAAAACCGATAATAACGGAAAAATAACTAAGGTAGATGTACGCTTTTCTTACTCAGGTAACAAGCCAGATAATTATGTTTTTGGTTTAGAAAGTCTAGAAAATTATTACCATGATGAATGGAAATTTGATCATTATGATGATGAAAAAGAGGTTTACGAAAAGTTTAAAAATGTAATTATTGCAGGGGGAGACCGGGACGGTTTAAATATATCTGCTTTGGGGTATCCTGTAATTTGGCTTAATAGTGAAACGGCAAAACTAGATTATAAGACTTATAAACGCCTTTTAGAAATAGCCGAGAATATTTGCTATTGTGGAGATTTAGACCTTACAGGCGTAAAAGAAACGATAAAACTAGCCTTAGATTTTATTCATATTAAAATTATATGGTTGCCTAATTGGATAAAAGCCAAAAAGGGTAAAGATGTAACCGATTTTACCAAATTTAGCTATAAAGAAGAAAATCCAGACTTTGTAAAAAATCAATTTACAAGTTTAGTTTATACCGCTTTACCTGCTCGTTTTTGGGAAGAAAAAAAGACAAAAGACGGTAAAGTAAAGGGCTATGATATTAATAACGAAGCCTTGGTAAAATTTTTAAATTACAATGGCTTTTACTTGTACGAAGATGAAAATGCTAAAGAGGATTATGAATTTATCCGCGTAAAAAATGGCGTTTACGAGCGTATAAAACCGCACCAAATCGTTAACTTTCCTTTAGAGTTTGCTCAAAAGAAACACTTACCTATAGCGTTACGCAATGCCATACATAGAAGCCCCCAAATAAGTGATAAACGATTAAGTAAATTAAGTAAGATTAAACCTACTTTTATTAATAGTGAAAGAACCTACCAACGCTTATTTTTTGAAAATGAAGTTATCACTATTGGTAAAGACCAAATTACTAAACATAGCTATAAATATAACACTAACAATGTTTGGAAAGATGCTATAATACCGCATCATATAACGCTTGCTAAAAATAAGAGCTTTAAGATCTTTAAAAATAAAAAAGGGGAGTGGGATATAGAAATATATGTAAAAGACAACCATTTTCTCAATTATCTAATCAACACCAGCCGCATACATTGGCGAGTTTGTGGTAATGATCCTTACGACACGCAAATTAACGCTATTAAAGAAAATGATTTAGAGCCAAATGAAGAGAATAAGCAAATTAAAAAAGTTCTAAAAGAGCGTAACGCATACCGTAAAGCAAACAAATTCAATTTAACTGAAAAAGGATTAACCCCGGCACAAATAGCCGAACAAAAACTAAGCTTAATTAATAAAATTTTTGCTTGGGGATATTTGTTACACGAAAAAAAATTAGATGATAAAGCTTGGGCAGTTTTTGCCATGGATAACCGAGTTAGTGAGATTGGAGAAAGTAACGGAGGTAGTGGTAAATCTATTATGTTCGATAAGGCCGTTAAGTATATCGTTAAAAACTATAAATACATTAATGGAGGTAATAAAAAATTAATTGAGGGCGACTTTTTATTTGATGGAGTAGATGCCACGACAAATTATGTTGTTTTTGATGATTTAGATAGCCGTTTTCCGTTTCGCTCTGTTTATGCAAATATTACGGGGGAATTCGTGGTAAATCCTAAAGGAACTAAAGCTTTTAACTTGTTATTTCACGAAAGTCCTAAAATAGCATTTACTTCTAATTTTGGTTTATACTCTCCAGATGATAGTACACTAAGAAGGCTTTTAATTGTACCGTTTTCAGATTATTACCACAAGAAAAGTGATAATAATTACGAAGATTATAGCCCCAATGATGATTTTGGTAAAAACCTCTTTACGGAATTTACCGAAGAAGAAGATAACGACTATTTTAACCTTGCTTTTGAAGCTATACAGTTCTTTTTAAATACCACTACCAAAATTGAAGCCCCAAGCGATAATGTAGAAAAGCGTAACGCTCTGCAAACTATTGGTACAGATTTTAAAGAATGGGCAGATGGTTATTTTATACACGAAGAACGAATTAATGATTTTGTCATCAAAACTACAGCTAACGAAGATTGTAACTCTAAGTTAAAGAAAACTCTATCCTCACATTTTTTTAAGAAGAAGCTGCAAGAGTGGTGTAAGTATCACGACTTTATTTATTGTCCACCAAGTAAAGACTATACCACTACGGTAAGTAAAACAGGAGCAGTATCTATTAGAAAAAGTATAGACGGGAAAACTCAAGAAATTTTATTTATAAAATCTCCTGCACAAGCACGCATCATAAAAGAAAATATTCAAAAGATTGCCGATGCCGCCCAGGAGGATGATATAGATTTTTAATAATTAAAAACCGAAGTAGTATGTATAACCACATTTATAGACCTCCAGAAGATCAAAGGCAAGCCAAAAAAGCCTTAGAAAATTTAGGGTTTGAAGTGGTGATCATTTCGGGAAAACTTCTCTTTTGTAATGAATACAAAATTTTGAAAATATCAACTAAAAAAATCCGTCAAGGAGAAGAAGAAAAAACAGAGTATGAGAGTGCTTTAAAACTCTACAATCATTATAAAAACAAAGGACTAATCAATTAATATTTAGCTTATGGAAACTCTTACCTATGTACTTCAAATTATCATTATTAGTGTTACGCTCTTTGCGTTAATTTACTATGCTATAGAATGGATTTACACCCAAATTAAAGTGGTAGAATTTTTAGAAAATTTAAGGCAAAATTCAAGATATCACGTACAAAAGTACGAGCTCAACAAAGAAGGATATTATCTAACGACCTTAAATTTAGATCATCACGTTTTTAAAATTGGCTCTAAAAGTGAAACTAAATTAAAAGAAAAGATTAACCAGATAGAACTAGATTATGTGTTACTAAAAAATAAACGAAATCATGTAATCGTAGCGTTACGCAAACGTTTACGCTTTAACCTAAGATAGTTTTAAAAGCTCCACTACTACAATACGCTCAATCTAACTTAAAAAATGTAGTGATGCAAAAACAAGAAAAACAACTCAAAAAATTACCAAATTCAGTTTCAAAAGGAGAAATAAAAGAAATGTATCGAGGACACTCTTCAAGAAATAAAATTAAACGAGCATTTCAAGAATGTATGCATAACTTTAATGATCGAATTCTAACAAATAAAGAATTTTGTTTATTATTAGAGATTTTAGGCACCCCTCCGGGTTATTGTAACCACTTTAAAGAAGGAGATACTTGGTTGGATAGATTAACCACAATAATCAAAATCGAAAAATTGAGATCATAAAAAGAGCCCCAATTTAAATATTGGGGCTCCTTAATTACAATATTTTCATTATGCAAAAATGCTATAGCACTTCCAATCACTAATCGTCTGACAAGGATTACCATATTCATCACAATTCCCGCCGTTAATAACAAGTCTATATCTAAAAAGTTTCATTTTTAAAGTAGAATGTGGAATACCTACAGCATTTATACTTCCTAGATCACTACTTGGTATATTGTAGGTAAATGAGCTACTCCCTTCTGATGTTGTACCGTAAGGAGGGCATGATAAACCATTAAATGTTTCAATTTGTAATTGAATTTGGTAATCTTCACACGGTAAATATTGTGAATTACTGAAATCCCAATAAAACTTAATATCATAAGTCCCAGTTATGACCGTTGCTCCAAAATCATAGTCCTCTATACAATTTAAAGGAGCCATCATAGAATCATTCTCATTAGTTAAGCTAGATTCTTCAATGTTATTCTCAGTGCTATTTTCGATATTTCGAAAAGAATTGTCGGTATTATCATTGACATCGGGGCTACTACAATAGGTAGTGGTTGCTAAAATAACGAAAGCTAAGATTAGTTTTTTCATATTGATAAGTTTTATTGATTAGGTATTGAATTTATTAATTATTTATTAATGCAGCAAACTTAATCGTTAAAATTTGTCTTTTATCTGATTTTTATTAATGATTACTTAAAACTAACATAAATAACCTTAACTAACATTAGCTGTCTTTAAAAATCTGTAGGTCAGACATGTATATTTTTACTAATCTAACTTTGTACCTAAGTTCATTTACAAAACTAGGTTACAATGAATACAGATCTAATTTCAGCACCTCTCAAAAGAAATTTAAAGCCAGGATCTAAATACAATAAGCTTTTTCCTAAAGTTTCTTGCCAAACTACCAATTTAGGTAATGGAAGCAATGACACTATAGAGGGAGTAGATTATATGGCGCAATGGGTAGAAAAATACTCGTGGCAGGTTAAAAAAATAGTAGATGTATTAAAAAGAGAAGGAGCGTTACGCTCTAACACGCTATTTAACCTTGCACAAGATATTTACAAATTCGAGTATAACCATTTGCAATACACCGCAGATGCAGCTTTACAACAATTAAGATCTCCTGCTTGTGCCTGGAAACAAAGAAAGCAAGGTTTAGACTGTAAAAGCTATACCATTTTTGCAATGGCAATGCTTCAACAACTAGGAATATCGGCAGCGATAAGACAAGTTAAGCAACCCGGAGCAAATAGCGATTTATGGACACACGTTTATGTGGTTGTTCCTAAAAATCAAGATAAACCAACTCTTAAAGACTTAGAAAATGAAAATGATTATCTAGTAATTGATGCTACAAGACACTCTAACATTGAAGTAGGATTTATAGATAAAAAAGATAAAATGATACAAAAACATCAATACGTTGGGTTAAATGCACCGTCAAGCGGAACGCTTACAGAGAGCGAGTATAATTCAATGATCGAGTTTCAAAAGGTTTTAGAATACAAAGGATTTTCCAAAACTACTATTCAAATGATGTTTGAATACTTGGAGAGTTTATTTAAGCAGGGCTATTCAAGAAAGCAAGTGCTTATATACCCAACGCTAAAGGGTATTAATATACAGCCTTCAAAAAATGAATCTGGAAAAAGCTTCACTTATTCTGCAAACGGTCTTTTAGGAGAAGAAACGCAAGAAGGTGTTTTTAAAGATCTGTTTTCTGAAGATTGGTTTGATAGTAATTTTGGTAGTCTATTAGATACTATTGGTAACTTTCTAAAAACAGGAATGATTTGTGACGGCTGGTTTAGGCCTGGAAGTATTGAAAGAGAATCTAAATTAGATTTCCCATTTATTCTGGATTATTCTGGACTTAATAATGCAATTAACGATGCTAATTATCAAAAATTTCAGAAAGCCTATATGTTGCTCTTCTATAGAGTAGATGAACAATCTAAAGAAGATTATATAAAATGTACTACTCAAAGTTTAGCAGAGTACAAAAAAGTAATTCAAGCTTTTCGTAAAAGCGTAGATGATAAATTAAAATCTTCTGGATTTGATTTAACTCCAAAAACAGTATTTCTAGGAGGTAAAAATGTGTCTTACCCTCAAAGGTTTTCATTGTCTTTAGACTTTCCTGGTTACGGAAAAGTTTCTAAAACAAATATAATTTATTTCCCTACAATCCTTAGTGGTACAGGAGATCAAAACATAAATTTTGATGATGTAATACCGTCATCAAATAACAACAACTCTAACAACTCTAACAATAATAATAACAGTAGTAATAACGGAAGCGGCTCTAACAATGGCAATTCATTTTCTACTCCAGATAGTTTTACAAAATCCACTAAATCAACAAGTACTAATTTATCTACAGCTAGTTTAGGTGTGGCCGCAGGAGCTTTAATTCTTTTATGGCCTACTCTCAAAAAGCAATTAGCTAAAAATAAAAAATCAACTCCTAAAACAAAGTAATATGAATACAGAATATACACAAGGATTAGGTAAGGGTTGGTTTGGAAACTTTTTAAAATCGGTAACTAAGGTTGTGGCTACTGTTGTAGCTACAGCGATAGGTGGACCTGTAGGCGGATTAATTGGTGCTTACGCTTCAACTTACATAGATGATATTTGGCCAGAAGAATGGGGTCAAAGAGGAATAGATGCAGGAAGAGGTAGTGTAGCAGGCAGAGGAACGCAGGAGGAAGTAATGGAAAACTTTATTAAAAATCTTTTTCAGCCTTGGTTCATAGAATATACAAAAATTATAAGAGGATCTGAAAACATAAACACGCTTAAATCACTTGCTTATAGATCTGCGGTAAACAATGTTTTAAGAGCTTTAGAAAAACTACGGGTTTACTATCAATTTAAAGGCGAGACTGTTAATTATCAAGGTCGAGGATCTGTAGTAGGTGGTTTAGATGTAGATACTAGCGATGTAAAAACAAAAGAAGAGCTTTTCGCATTAATGCAACAAGCGGTAAAGAACGCTTATATAAAAGCAATGAGTGATATAGGGGAGAAAACCTATTTAGGATCTTCTGTTTTTAAGCCTATAGATTTCAAGTTAACCGTTCCTTTTAACGCTTCATTTGATTGGGAAGGAGTAGATCAACAATCTAACTTAGAAATATTTGTAGGTAAACCAACTACAGGTAGCAATGATAACGGTTCGGTGTTGGCTAATAATACAACAAAACAAGATTTTACCACACCTCCAATTAATCCTAGTACACCAACAACAACGACAACGGAAACTAACCAAAATCAAAATAGTGATGAAGAAGTACCGGTAAATCAAACCATAAACAACACCCCTACTACAACAACCTCTAACACAGAAAGTAAAAAGAATAACTACTTAATACCTACGCTTGGCTTGGGTACTATCATAGCTCTCTTGGCTTTCGGAAACAAAAAGAAAAAGTAATCAATTAATTTTTAAATCAATTTAAGTATGAAGTTCAGTTTAACACAAGATGCGCTATTAACTAGCGTAGTAGTCTTAGGCTCTTTAGCAGTTGGAGTTGTAGCAAGTGATGCGATTGTAAATATCGTTCCTGCAGATCAAAAACAAATTGCTAAAGTAGGTATTGCAGGAGGTGGCCTTATGGGTGCAGCCGGGTTGCAAAAAGACAAAAGCACAACAGGAACGGCTTTAAAGTCTATGGCTTTAGGTGCTTCTGTAAAACAAGGAGTTAATCTTATGCGAGAAGTTTTCGCTAAAGATTACACACCAAAAGAAAACCCAGGTATTGCAGATCGTGCATTCGAGGGAGCAATGGGTTTAGCTTGTCCTAGCGACAACAACATGGCATTATTAGGAGAAACTTTTAACGCAGTACCAACGTTCAATTTTCCTGTAGCTAATGAAACGGTAGATACAGATGCGGTAGTTATTTCTACAAACGCACTTTAAAAATATGGGGAGAACACCTCTTTAAAAAATCTAGGTTTCATCAACCTATCATCATAAAAAAAATATTCATTAAAAATCATCAATCAAAAAATGGAACAATCTATTAGAAACCACAATGCAGCCACTAATTTAGCTAAAAGCTTAGCAGGCGAAAGAAGATTTAGTGGAGATTTAAACTCTTTAGCTTCAAATGGAGCAATTAGAGTTGTAGGACACACTCACTTTGTGAAAAAAGATATTTCTTCTTTAGGAGGAAGAAACAAAATCTTAGACGAAAACACTAAGAAAGTTGACGGAGTTTCAACAATTAGTGACAATAAATTACCTAAAAACGAAGCTTTTATTTTTGATACTGTAGCTATTGCTCACGGTGTTGGATCAGCTTCAAAAATGGGCGATGTAAAGTTTGAAACAGCTTTTCCTGCTGCCTTACAAAATGCAGTACTTTCTATAAAGCAGTTGGGTAATGTTATTATGGAAAGACCAGTTTCTGACTTTTACGCAAAAGCAGATCCACAATCTCCAGGAGAAAAAGTTTTAAACTTAGGATCTCCACACGTATTACGTGATGATGAAGCTATTGATTTTGAAATCACTTTTCCTTCTGGAACATCTATGGCAGATGCAGCTAGTGCAGGAAATGAGCTTTTAGCAGAGTTTAAGCTAATCGGTTACGTAACTCGTAGATCGAGCAACTAAACCAAACCACTTACCAATCAATTTATAAAAAAGCCTTGTCAACCACTTGGCAAGGCTTTTTTTAACTCATTAATCTTTTTAAGATGCAAAAACCAGTATATAAATCGCAATTGGTAGTAGTTAATGTAGGTTCTAACGAAGGACAGGCAAAACTTACTATTCCTAGCGGGCAAAAGGTTTATGTAGGCGCAACCGTATCAGGTGGCGATACAGACAAAATAAACAGGCTTCAAATTGAAGAAAACGGCACAACCATACACGATGCAATGAATATTGCATGGTACAATGGTAATAATGGTTCATTTAAACAAAGATCCATAGACCTAGGTAGTTATAAAGGAGGTTCAGAGCTTACTTTAAGAGTTCTTACTACAGGGAATTTAACGGCAGAAGCAACTATAGAGGTAGTTTTTGAAATTTCTAAAGAAGGATCAACATGCAATTAAGAGATATTAACCTTGCAAAAGATGTAATCGACAACGATACTCCGCAGTATAGCCTTGACGGAAAAATAGAACCAATGTTTTACAATGAAGGAAATTATCCTGTAAAGATTTTTGGTTTTACCGTTACGCCTGGCAGTCAATTTAATGCCGGGTTTATAAACTCCAGAACACATGGCACGGTAGATATTCATTTTCAAGCAGCCGAAGAACCAAATATTATTAAAAAAATTATTTGCGTGTACGGCACTTATAGAGAACAAAAAAACTGCTAAACATCACTCACACTCTCAAAATTTACAGTTATGAAATTAATAGAAATAATCACTTGGCTTAAGAAAAGCCCAAAGCACGGTTTAGAAATTGTCAATTTAGCCACGGCTTCAATAATTACTAAAAACCTAACCGCAACCGATTTAGAAGCTTTTTCTAAGTGGGAAGATTATTTTTTGCAATTAGCGCAAAAAGGCGTTAAAAAAATACAAGTTCAGCGCACCAGAAAACAAGGTGCATCAAACATAAGAGAAGATATTGTACCTAAACAATTTGAAATAGGTACTACCCCAGAGAGTGTTGTAGAGAGTGGCGGCCAATCCGATAACGGACCCGCCACACTACCACACCAAAACACTTACCAACAAAACCAAATACCTACTCCTGCAATGGCAGCACCACAACAACAAATGCCTGGTTTAATGGGAGATCAATATTATAAAGTTTACAGACACGATGAACTTAAAAACGAAGTAGCCGACCTAAAGCGTAAAAATGAAACTTTAGAAAGTGAAAACAAGCGTTTAGACCGTGAAAATATGCGGTATGCCTTAAATTTAGAAGGTAAGCCCGGAGCGATAGAAAAGTTAATGGAAAATCTTAATCCAGAAACTATTGCAATGGTAGCCCAAGCCATAGCATCAGCAAAAGCAGGGGGCGGAGCAGGACAACAACCTGCATTAAACGCACCAGATTTAGGGCGTTACAAAAGTGAATTGATTAGCCTTATTTCTTCCGATAAGGTAAGTGAAGGACAAGCTCAATCTTTAATAGGCATCCTTTACAAATCGAGCGATAAAGAATTTATACAACAACTCAATAATTTATTAAACAATGGCAACGGAGACAGTTAATATTAACGGTTCTACTTCCGCAGAAGCGAAAAAGAGAAAAGACATCTTACAAAATTTAGAAAATAAATTAAGTACAGATCATTTAGAAAAATTAGACCGTATCGCAAACAGCGCAACGGCAAAACAGTATTTAAGCGGTGCAAAGTTCACTATGCTTAAATCCTTTTTAAAGCTTTAACAATGTACCACCATTATACAGAAGTTATACCGTTTCAAATTGGCGTGAATATGATAGGCGAACCGCTAATTATATATCACACCGTTAGACGTAGAGTAAAAAGAGAATAATTATGAAAAATCAAGAAGGTTTAGGAAATCCATTAGCAATAGGATCTTTAGCTTTAACGGCTGCGAGTAGTGGCGGTAAAGCGGTTAATTTTGCTAAAAACAATTGGAAAATCATTTTAGGTTTATCTACAGCAGCTTTGCTAGGTTACTTAATTTATGATAAGTTTTTTGCAGGAGACGACCATGGTAAAATTGAAGAAGATCCACGTTTTCCACCTTCCGGATTAACTCAAACAGAAGCTAAGCAAAAAGCTGAAATTCTTTATACTGCTTTTAGACATTTTTCATTAGATAGTTGGAACGCAGCCGATGAAGAAACTATTTTTAACACCCTTAACGGCTTAAGCTATAACGATTTTGTAAAAGTGAGTGAAGCTTTTGGAAAACGTAATTATATCCTTAGAGGGGATTTAACCTTATTGCAATGGCTTAGATACTCTTTAGACGGAGACGATCTGGTGCATCTACAGTCTATTATGCCAAACGTAATTACCACAGCTAAAACCTTAAGCAAGGGTAGCGATGTGTACGCAGCAAAAGACGGTACAGCAGTATATTACGCAGAAGAAGTGGACGGCATTTGGTATAAACGAAAGTTTTACAAGATTTACAACAAAGGGGAGAAAATAGGAGAAATCATTTACTTCACAGAGGATGCCTGGGACGGTAAAACACACGTTTACATAGATAAGCCTTGGAGTACTAACGAGCTTTACGCAGAAGCTAAAGATTTAATCGTGGGATCATAATGGAAAACCGTAAACAAATATTAGTAGTAGATCAAAACGGCAACGGAGTTGAAAACGTTTTTATTGAAACCGAAAACGCTTATACTACAGGTTGTAGTGGAAAGTTGGTTATCGAAACTACCAACCCAACAACCACCGTTAAAATTTCGGCTTTTGGAGCTGAAACTTTAGAAATTCCTTTTTGTCTCCTTAGCGGAAAAATAAGATTAAGCAACGGAAAATTTGAGCAGTTAGTTTGCCCTTCCGATTCCGCAGAAATGCAAGAAGAAACTAGCGAAGTAACCACGGCCACAACCACCGTAGCAACCACCAACGCACCTAAAGAAATGACAATCATAGAGAAGCATTGGGGAAAAGCAGCTTTAGCAGGTTTAGGTTTTTTACTAATCTCAAAAATGGGAAAAGAACAATAAAATTATAATTATGAAAACGATTACTAAAATTACAATCATTTTCCTTTTAATGATAAGCTTTTCAAGCTTAGGAAATGTCACTACTACATTAGATCACAATAGAGAACCTCAAATTTCAGAAAACAAACCAACACGTTTGAGTTTGCTTTTTGAATTAAAAAGATCTGGAGAATTATCTCAATTAGAATTTGAAGATAGGTTAAAAGATGAGTGTTTAATTCTCGAAGCAGAGTTTATTTCTAAGTTTTCTAATCCTAAAATTATAGAAAACTCTAAAGCTAAATTCAAAAAATGGACACAGCTTTTAGCTAAAGATCAAATAACACTAAAGGAGTTTGAATGGCTAATAAATGGTTGGTTAGACTGTTTAGAACTGCGTTTAAAACTTGGAAAAGATGAATAAGACTATAAAAATAGTAGATGCAGAAGGCAATCCGTTAGCAGGAGCGCACGTAATGCCAGAGAACGGCATAAAAACTATTTCTAACAGCGCAGGAGTAGCAAACGTAGAAGTTAGTAACCAAGAGACATGGGTAGAAATTACACATGTAAGCGGTGCAAGTACTACAATTCCTTTTTTCGATTTAACCGATACCGTTACCCTTGGAGCAAATGAGCTTGACACGGTAGAAATTACTGCTAAAAAAAAGAGCAACCTCAAATATTGGATTGCGGCAATGGCATTTGTCGCAATTGTAGCCGCAAATGCGAAAAACAAACCTGTAAAAGTAAAATTATAATGGCATTAATACACGAAACATCAGTACCTAACAGCTATAGAGCTGCATTTTTAGAAAAACTTGTGCAAGTAAGTGAAAACTTAGGCATTAATCCTAATTGGTTGATGCTTGTAATTTATTGGGAAAGTGCAAGAAGCTTTAGCCCTTCTAAGAAAAATCCTTATTCGGGTGCTACAGGTTTAATTCAGTTTATGCCTTCTACAGCAAAAGGATTAGGAACTACAACCGCACAATTAGCGCAAATGACAGCCGTAGAGCAGTTAGATTATGTAGAGAAATACTACAGCCCTTACAAGCACAAAATCAAAAGTTTTATAGATCTATATTTTGCCACTTTTTACCCGGCAGCCATAGGTAAGCCAGATAACTATGTACTTGGTAGCTCTTCTTATTTAATTCAAAAAATAGCTGAACAAAACCCAGCATTTGACAATAATAAAGATCGTAAAGTAACCAAAGTAGAAGTAGAAAAAACGATGCTAGAAAAAATACCCGATTTATGGAAAGGGGAGTTTTTAAAAAACACCATGGCTATTGGCCTTATTGGTTTTTTTATGTTAGCAGGTATTGCAGCTTCTTCTTATTACTTAATCTATAAAGCATAAATTATGGCAGGTCCTGTAAGAAATAACGGTTCAAATATTCAAGTAGATAGCTCTTTGAGTTTAACGAGTATTAACCCGGTACAAAATAAGGTAATCGCAGCTTTACATTTAGAACCTGCGGAATATGAAGCACCAACGGCAAGCATTACAAATGTTAGTCAAGATGTAGAAAACGGTACTACTATAGCAGAAATTAACCTACAAGTTAATTTTAATCAAAATGATGCCGGAGCAGCTACAGGTTATGAAATTATACAAGTAGTAAACCCAGGTAATACTCCAACGATTATAGCTAATTCTTCAACCACTACAATAGAAGATTTAGTAATCCCATTGGGTAATGTAATTATAGGCGGTGTGGTTTATCACGCACAAGGCCCTGTAAAACAAAACAACTTAGGAGAAGATGATTCAACCGGACAAATACAAGCCGGATCTATTTTTTCTCAAACGAGAATAATTACCGGAACGCAACGAAGCTTTTTCGGTTCGGTTGCTTCTACTCCTGTTAATTCCGCACAAGCGAGAGCGTTAACTAAAATTAAAAGTAGCGTAAACTCTTTTAGTTTTTTAGCAAGCGAGGTAAACAATTCTATTGTGGTGCCACAAGGTAAAAATTTAGTAAGTGTTATAAGTAGTAATAACGAAACGCTAACCAACCAATTTACAAGCCAAGCCATTACGGTAAATGATGCAGGTGGTAATGCTCAAAATTACACCGTTTTTAATCTCCAGACTGCGCAACCCTTAGCAGCGACATTAAACGTAACCTTAAGTAATTAATTATGCCAGAGAATACACATAATTTATCGAAGCCTGTAAAAATTGTAAACCCAAGTGCAAGCGTTGACGGTTTACACGGTCCTTATACAAGTTTACCAGAAGCTTTTACAGCCGTTCCTATGTCTCTAAGAGCCAAAGGCCGTTATGTATTAATTGAAAACGCGGCAGGAAGTATAGAGCGTTGGGCTTGGAAAAAAGGCGTTGAGAATGAAGATATTGAGCTTGATGCTGTAGATATTAGAACGCAATTAGTTACAAGTGGTGGTAATTACAATAATTTAGCATTAACAGGTAATGTAATTGTTTTTACTAATACAAATGCACAGGCTATTTTAAATGGCTTCGATCACTCAAAATACAAGCGTATTGCTCTTGTAAACAATGGAGATTATGAGTTAAGATTAAATGCGTTAGACGCTAATAGTGATGAAGATAAACAAATTAAACTACCTACAGGTTTAACCGATATAGGTGTAGAAGGAACATGTGAGCTTGTTTACATAGATATTCTTCAAAAATGGCAAATTACAGACAGTTTTGCGAGTAAATACCGCCCAGAACATAGAGGACTTACCGAAACTCACGTAGAAGTAGTTACCCCACAAGCTAAAAGCGAAACCGTACCTATCATAGAATTAGAAGTATTTAGAGATGCACAAGCTACAGCTATGAGCAAAGCCGATCTTAACACAGCTTACCCAGGTGCTTTACGTGGTTTTATGGTTATATGCAAGCAAATTGACACCATTTATAAAAAAGTAGATTCTAATACTAACGATTGGATTTCTCTTTCATTAACATCAGTTGTATAATGTTTTATAGTATAGACGGTAATATCGTAAAATTAGAGGGAGGATTTCCGAAAAGGAAAGTTAACACTCTATCTTTTCAAGTTTACGGAGATAAATTCCCTGCTAGAAGAGACGCCTTAAATTATGATCCCACATTTGGAATGAGGTTTTTAAAACCAGAAGATATAGTTGTTAATTGGGGTGACGGTAATACAAGTAGTTTCACTACTGATGATTTTCTAATGGATGAAAACAACCAATACACTTATCAAGATAATGAAACAGGTCCAAGAATAGTAACTTTTACATTTTCTGATTTAAGTAATTTAGTTGATATATATATGTCTTGGGCTAAATTCATAGGTGTTTTTCCTGTTGAATTAGGTGCTGCGGAAAATCTAGAGACAATGAGTTTAACTCGAATTGAACTTAATTCATTTCCTAACTCATTAAGCAATTTAAGTAATTTAAAAATATGGGTGATAAGTAATGCTTTAGAATCTAAATTAAATAAGATAGAGGATGGTTTATTTAATTCAGACATAGAGGTCTTGACTTTAGATTCATCATACAGCTTAGGTGATGTAATTTCTTCAAACTTATTTAAAATAAATCAATTTAAGGATTCACTTAAACATTTAGATTTAAGAAGAACAGATTTAACAGAGCTACCAGAATCAATACGAGAATGTACTAAACTAGAGTATCTAGGTTTAGATTTTTCAAATTTTAGCGAATTTCCAAAACAAATAGAGTCTTTGATTAACCTAGAGAAATTGTCTATAGGTTACGGTTCTTTTTTAAATAACAACTCATTTATAGATTTCTCTAATCTACTTAAATTAGAGACACTTTCTTTGAGAATCAGTAACCTAAAACTTGATGAAATACCTACTAAATGGAAAGGTTTAAAATCTCTTACAACATTTATTAATTTTGATGATTTTATAAATTCAGATATTCGTTTTAATGAATTTATAGGTTATTTCTACACCCTTTGCACTAACGAAACTTATTTAGATACAAGCACTCCAACCGCACAAGCCGACGAGTACACAAATAAATTTAGAGATATAAGTTGGGGAGATAGTTCTTTAACTCCTACAGGAACTTACCAAGCACCTACAGGATTTGTGCGAGGATCTAACAATGGTAATCCTACCAACGCAGCAGAAAAAATATATGTATTAGTCAACAATTACGGCCATACCGTAACCTTTAACCAACCTTAAAAATGAAGTTATTAATCGTTTATAACAATGAAGAAATTATTACCGTGGGAGAAGCTCCAGAAGGCGGTGTAATTGCAAGCGGTAATTTAACCCTAACGGCAAGTAAAGAAGATGCTTTGCAAATGTTTATAGCCTTGGGTTATGATGTTACCAAAATAGAAGATTTTCAACCTATAGAAGCTTAAAAAATGACAGAAGCAGAAAGAATAGCATTAATAGGATCGGCAAGTTTAATACTTGGTGCAGTAGGTCAATGGTTTTTTAAGCCCTTTGGCGAGTTTCTAAAATCTTGGGTAGATCGTAAAAGCGGCAATATTGCTAAAATGCGTAAAACCATAACCGCACAAGAGTTAGAAATAGAAGATCTAAAGAATAACCTTGCAGATCTAAATATGAGGTTAGAAGTGCTTATTCCGTTGCTTAAACGTCAGTTAAAAGATGATCCAGAAGCTATGTTTGTTTTAGATCACTTTCCTAAAGGTGGCAATATAACACCAAGCAAAACCTAATACTATGATGCTACAACTACCTAAAAATATAGATCCTTTCCTTAAAGCCCTATTTGTGGGGCTTTTAGTGTTTTGTTTATTCTCTTGTAAAAGCAAGCAGAAAACCGTTCGTAAAGAAGTAACAAGTTTAGAGCAGTTAGAGGTAAAAGATATTGAAACCTCTAAAATTGAAAATAGCGTTACGCAACAAATCACGAGTGTAAAAGATATCGTTACGCTACAGGAGGTTAAAAATGCCACCGTAAAACAAACTGAAACTAAAACCACTTTTACCCCGGTAGATCATAACCAACCAAGCCAGGCCACCATTAATGGTAAAACTTATAATTGGCAAAATTCAACGATTGTAGAAGAAGAAAAAGCTATTCTTAGCGATAGCACAAGCGAGAGCAATAAAAAGCAAACTACAAGTATAGAAAACCGCCTTAACGGAAGTAAAAAAGTAGAAGAAACCACCGCCGAAAACAGTAAAAAAGAACATAAAGAAAAATCCGCTTTAAGCGAAAAAAATAAAGAAAATAAAGGGTTAGCTACTGGTTTAATTATATGGCCTATGGTTGTTTTTATAGTAGTTTCTGGTTTAGTTGGTCTAATTACCAAGAGCAACCCTTTTTTCTTTTTCATTAACCTTTTTAAACGCAAAAAATAATGAGAACAATTTTAGGAATGACGGCCATAGCCGCAGGTTTTTTTTGGTACATAGGAAAAAACAAAGCTGATGAATATTTACAAGCATTTAAGCAACTAGAATTTAAACCTTTAGGAATAAAGAACCTCAGGATAAGTGGCGGTAAATTAAGCTTTTACACCAACTTAAAAATTAAAAACAACTCGTTGACTGATTTAGATTTAGACACCGCAAAAAAAGTGGTGCTTTCTCGTATTTTCGTTTATAATGCCAACGGAGAATATTTAGGAAAAGCCACGCCAAACCTAAGCTCAATTAATTTACCTGCACAAAGTACCACGGTGGTAGAAAATATAAATACAGTTGTGCCTTTAGACGATTTAGGCAGCGTTTTAACTAACGCTTTATCGATCATTCAAAACCCTAATTCTTTAAAGTTAAAATTAGAGTTTAGCGCATTTGGAGAAACTTTTACCGTAGAAGCTTAAAAAAATCATCAATCAAAATAATACTATGTTATCATCAATTAAAACTTACAACGGCCTTAACGGAGAAATTTTAACTAGAGAAGAAGTTGAAAACCTTATAAATAAAGCTAAAGCCGAAGATCAAACCCATATTTCACAAAAATTAGAGCAGCTTTTAGCATCCTACCCAGAAGCTAAACGTTTTGATATTGTAACCACGCCACAAGATGAAATTTTAGAAGAAAATTTATTGCCTGGAATTGATTATTTAGCAATACCAGAAGAAGGAGAAACGCCAGGACTAGGTAAACCTGTTTCTCCAGATGATATTTACCAAATGATAACAGATTTAATCATTAACACCATTAAAAAAGTAGGGCATTTACCGTGGCAAAGAGAGTGGGAGAAAACCAACCTTTACCAAGGTAAACAAGCCATTAATTTTGAGAGTAAAAATCCTTACCGTGGTATCAACTATTTTTTACTCAATTTTAAAGTAGAGGAAATAGACGGAGAGAAAATTTTAACTCGTAGAAATTTTGACGTTCCTTATTTTTTAACGTTTAACCAGATTAAAAAAAATAAAGGCGAACTTAAAAAAGGATCTACAGGTTTTAAGGTTGTTTATTTTACAAAGCTGTATAAAGTAGATGAAAAAGGAAAAAACGGCAAAGAGTTAAGTTTTGGTACTTACAACAAAAAGAAATTTGATGCTTGGGTAGATAAAAACATCAACAACCTAAACAGGGATGCAGACTATTATAAAAATTCTTATTTACCAATATTAAAGTATTACAACGTATTTAGTGCCGATGATATTACAGGCATAAATTGGGGTGAAACGCCCAAAAACCCTAACGTTAGTAAAACTTTAAAAGAGCGTATAGAAATTGCTGAATTAATTTATAAAAATTACCCTAATCCTCCGAGAGTGTTGTTTGAAGGAGATCAACCGGCATATATACCTAAATTAGATCAAGTAATGATGACACCTATAGAAGCTTTTAAAAATGAGCAGTCTTATTACTCTACATTTTTTCATGAGCTAGTACACAGTACAGGGCATTCTAAAAGATTAAAAAGAGGTAACGACACAAGAACTAGAGACGGTGGTTTAATAGATAAACAAGCCTATGCTTTTGAAGAATTAGTGGCAGAAATGGGGGCGGTTTTTTTATGTTCAGAAGCAGGGATATTATTTAAAACTTTAGATAATTCCGCTAAATATTTAAAAGGTTGGAATAGCCAATTACTTAGTGCTATGAAAGACGATAACCGTTATTTTTTTAGAGCTTCAAGCAAAAGCCAAGCAGCAGCCGATCATATTTTAGATAGAGACAAAGAAGGAAATCCTGCTTATTTAAAAAAGCTAAATCAATTGTTTAAAAAGAAACAAGAGTTAGAAAAGAATAGAGCAGTAGATGAAAAATTAAATCAGCTAGAAAAATTAGTTCAAAAAACTACAAATCCTAAAAAGGAAAAAGAACTAGTTTCTAAAATTGATCAACTCGAGCAAAAAATAAAACAGCTAGAAAAACCTAAAAAGAAAACCCTTTCCAAACCAAAACCCAAAGTAAATAAGAAAACCAGGCAATATGCCTTATTAGGTCCGCAGCAAAATAAAACCAAAATTAAAGGTTTAGCAGGAGAAGAAAGCGTTACACAACAACCACAATCACAAGAAGTTTGCGAAGTACAAGAAACGCCTAAGAGCGTAACGCAACCCACGCAAAACCCTAACAGTTTGGCTGCACGATTGCAACAAAGCGAAAACCAAGATTTTGAATATTATAAAATAGATAACCCAGAGGTTGCCAAGTTTTTAGGTAAAGTAGAAATTAAGGCAAAAGAAAGTATTGGTATAAGCGTAACCGCACCGCAGGGCGCAGGGAAAACACGTTTTTGCTTTCAGTTGGTAGATGCCTTTGCCGACAATTACAAAGTAGGTATTGCCAGTATGGAAGAGCACCCGGCAAGTAGTTTGTTTTTATCTAAAGTGCCAGAATATATCACTAACAAAAATATACCCAATGTAGAAGCACCAGAAATTAATAATTTGCAAGATCTACACAGGCTTATTATGGCCAACGATGTAATTATGATAGATAGTTTTGAAAAGCTGCGAGAGCTGCACAAAACCGTACAAGTAGATAAAGACCTACGTAAAAAGTACGATGGCAAACTGTTTATTATCATCTTCCAGTTAACGAGCGATGGTAAAATGCGCGGCGGCTCAAAATCTCAATTTGATGTAGATATTGTACTCTTAACCGAAAAGTTTGACGATTACAAGCAAAACTATATCTATACCGATAAAAACCGCTATAACCATATCCCGGCAAGCCATTTAAAATACAATATTTACGAGCGTAAAATGCTACCTATAGAAGGTGAAATTAATAACGCTTACGCGGAAGAAAACACAGGAAGATTGGTAGTTACTAGTTTGAATTAAAATAAAAAAACCTAGAGCGCTATGTCTAGGTTTATTTCTACTCTTTTAAAGTGCAACACTAAAGCGTAATGAATAGCTAGGCACTAATAATAAAAATCAAATATATAATTTTTATTCTAATTCATTATTTTTTGTGTGATGAGTAATTGCTCCTTTAAACTTCCAATTATTAATTCGTGGGAATTAATTAGAGTGCCTTTATTTATATCTTGAATCATTCTTAATGTTGCTTTTTTAAATTGTAATTCTTTATAAATATTTAATGTTTTTTTATCATTTTTAAATAGCGCTAACGAGCATTTAGGAGAAATTGGAAAAATAAATCTATTAACCTTACCAAATTCCATATTTAAAATTTTATTATCTGGTTGGATTGTGAAACCAGGATTATCTGAAGTTATAAATGGATTATTATATTCTGTGTAAAGTATAATTGCATCCCAATTTACAAGTTTATCAAGTAATTCTTCTCTTACAGGATGAGGGTTTAAAAAATTGCTTTTATGTACGTTTAGTTTGTAATTTTGATTTGCAAATTTCTGTTTTACATCCTTTTGAACATTATCGACAATCTTTGGATCAAGACCATATTTTTCACATAATTTTTTAGATAAATACTTTAAGCCATTTAACCTATTATCAAAGTATTTACTAGAAGTATTTATTTTTTTTATATTGTCAGAAAAAACTGGGTTTCTAGCCTTAACATCTAAAATTATATTTAATAGATCTCTAAACTCAGATTTAGTTAAACTATTAAAATAATCAATCTTATCAAAAAGGATTTTTAATTTACTGTTCTCATAAAGAAAAGCGGTTTTTTCAATAATATTATTATCCTGTATATTAAACTGTTTTATTATTTCATTATTGTCAAACTTATAACCATCAATTGTATAGCAAATTTGAGATTTGTTTTTGTTTTTAATTTTCTCTTTAAATTCAGATTTGACTTTTAATGTATATAAATCTCCATTAGAGTTTAATGAAAATCTACTTAGATAAACTTCTGGTACATAATGATGCTTTGTTGGTTCACTCATTAATTGTAAATCTTACTTAATTAAACATTGAATGATAAATAGCATCTAGATTTTTTCTTAAATTCTCTCTTCTTTTAGTAAATCCGTGAATACTAAAAACATTTTTGTCGGGATTCTCATCTTTATCACTAATATTTATTCTAATATCTACTTCTCCATTTCTTTCTGTAAAAGATACAAACTGTAAATAGGACATATCATAGTTGTCTAAATCTTCTAAATTATTGAAAGCAAGTTGAGAGTGAGCCATAAAATTTCTTATTTTAATTAAATACTTCAAATCACTTCTCATAGTCTTTTCATCATTCAAAAATACTTTTCCTTTATGTAATGAATTGAATAGGTTAATTTTTTTCTCAAAAGTTAAGGTGTCGGAAAATAAATATGTTTTTACGGAATATTTAATTTTATCATTTGTACCAAATAATTCTGTTAGTATCTGTGAAATTTGCATTTCAACAAAAACAGAAAGTGTAATTACTTCTGATCTGTAATTATCTGACCATTGCTTGAGTTTGTTAGCATTATTTACATTTCTTATTTTCATCTAATCAATTATTTAATTTCCCATAAATATAACCCTTACCTATAAAACTTTCTTAAAAAATTACACCAATCATACACTAAATTATATTTTTAGTATATTTGACGTGCGACAAATAGTTATCTGAAACTTTAAATCAGAAAAGACATATTATTAATAAAGGCGGTGGGAAGTACCGGTAACGGCTTCAACTTACTTCATCTTTAGATGACTGTTTGTCGCACCACCGCCCGATTTAAATATCTAGTTATGCGACAGACAGATAAAATCTTAGAAACTCAGATTAGTGAGAAACACAAAAAAGAACTTTTAAAAACCTTAAATGAGTTTTTTGAGTTAGTGCAACCCAGTAATCTTTTAGAAGCACAAAGCGAAATGATGAGCGCTTTTTTAGAACAACAAGGTCTTGTTTTAGAAAACATAGACAATTCTAATCGTATATTTCGTATTAACCAACAAAGTAGGTTTGTAATAAAACTCTACGAGATCTATAAAGACGTACAAGCCCAAGCTTAAAACCCAAAAAACCGTAACGCTAATGTGTTACGGTTTTTTTATTATATTTATTATCTAACTTAAAAATTGATAAAATGAGTGATGAAAGTAAAATTAAAATTGGAGATGTAGTAGCTTTAAAATGTGATCCAGATGGTCAATGTTTTACAGTTGGTTCTTATTACGATTACAGTGAGTATTTTGTTCATTGGTTCGACTACCAAACAAAAGACTTAAAAAGCGTAAAAATTCATATTGATGCGTTAATGAAAGTTAATTAATGTTAACGTAAATTGCTTATTATTGGTTAATTATTGTCGAATACTATCGCTTAATAACGTTAAAATATCATAAGTTAACGTTTACAATTAGGAAATATTTGTATGTTTGTACCATCAATGACACGAATTAAGTTTTGTATTCTTATACAAAACCGTTGGCATCAACTAAAATATAAAACTTTTTAGAATAACAGAAAAGATGAAAACCTCAAACAAATTTGGTTCTAAATTAACTACTAAGTTAACTACCAAAAAAGGAAAAACAAAGGATATTCACAAACCTCATGTTTTAACTTCAAAAGAAATAGAGCAGGGGAGATCTAGTGCTTACCAATATGCTTTTTAATATTTGAGTACCTACACTTTTACAAAAAAAGATAGAAAAGAAAGAGAAGGTTATATGTACGACTTATACACATTTAAGTCTATGTATAACTTTAAGTATTTTGTAGAAGTAGAACATCGTGATGCTAATGTGAAAATTGTAAAGTTTTTTTTAAGAGATCATCGCCATTCAGAAAATAAATATTCTTTAACGTTAATACCCGAACAAAAGAAAAACATTACCGATCCTAAAACAGGTAAAAAGAAAGAATATTGTGGTACCGGAGCAGGTCACTTTCTAAGAGTTTTAAATACTATGTTAGCAATTTCTCTAGAATATTATAGGGAAGATCCAACGGTCTCATTTGGTTTTATGGGAGCGCCAACTTTAGAGGAAAAAGACGAAGAGAAAAATAAGAAAAATATAAATCCAGACGGTACAATTAAAAATACTACAAGATTTAGAATTTATAGAACTCAAGCTTTGAACTACTTTCCAGAAGATAAATTTGAACATATCCAGTTTACTAATTCAAGTAGTTATGTGATAAGAAATAAGGTAAATAAGGATTTAGATAAAAATCTAGTCAAAAAGTATCACGATGATTATATAAGAAATATGTAAAAAACCGTAACGCTCAAGTGTTACGGTTTTTTTAATTAGTTATCTATTATGACAGGCAGGAACACATTCTTTACAACCATCAACATTATTGTACTTTTTTTTAGCTTCTATAACAGCAGTTTTACAGCTAAAGAAGTAACCTAATTCGGTATAGCTTTTTATTTTATTAAAATATATGCAAGTTCGTTTATGAACTTCATGTTCTCCTGTTGGTTGTGCGTTATCATTTACTACAAAATAATCCATAAGTAATTTATATTTAATTGGTTAGATTGTTAAGTTACAAATTTTTTAATTACTTATCACTATAATGCCCGTAACACGATATTAATAAAACGGTATCGTTGGCATATTTATATATTAAGCGGTGTTTTTTATCTACTCTTCTAGAAAAGCAGCCTGCAAGATTGTTTTTTAACGCTTCCGGTTGGCCAATGCCTTGCAAAGTATTTTCTTCGGCATCGTCTATAGAGGTAATTAAGTCTAAAACTTTTGCTTTAAGCTTTGGGTTTTCACTTTTTAATTTGGTAAGATCTTTTTTAAATTGTGTGGTAAAAGAAAACTTCATTAAGCAACCCACATATTTTTTAAATCGTCAACTGAGTGTTGATTTGAAATAAAGTGAGACTCATTTAATGAAATAAGAATTTTAATATTACGAATCCAAGGAGTTTCATCTTCTTCTTCTGGTTCCCATATTCCCATTACGGAAGATATAACCCCATACGCTTCAATAGCGTTTTTTAAAGAAGCGCTTAATTTTTTTATCTCTTTCTCCTTAAGTTGAAGTTTATTTTCGAAAATTAAATCAGCAACAATAAAGCAAAAATCTAGAGCCAAAGAAGCGTCAGTAAATTTTTTAATAGTATCAACTTCTTTAGATGGAATTAGGCTTTCAAGTAATTTAAAAAAACCAGCATAATCTACATTAGGTAAATTACTTGAAGCATTTAAAAGATCACCTTCAAATTTATTTAAAGTCGTGCCACTTATCTTTTCATAGAGATTTAATGTATTTACAAAAGCAAACTCCAAATTGGTATGTTTTGTAATTTGAGAAAATTGATCTTCGATTCTTTCTTTTAAAACTTCACTTGAATTTTTAGAGATTTCTTCAATTAAAGAAGGATTTCTAATAATTTGAATTCTTATATCAAATACTTCTTCTTTTAAGCTCAAAAATGATTGTTCTACACCTTTTTCAGAAGTTCTTAAAACTATTAAATCAATAATATTTTGAATACTATTAAATAGGTTTTTATCCTCTATAACAGTTTCATTGTTATAAAGATAATTAATTATTTCTCCTATAGGTGTTTTAGTATTTACCATATTACAAATATAGGGAATTTACTTGTATTTATTATAAAGCTCATTTAAATGATAAAAACCGTAACACTAATGTATTACGGCTTTAATTGTTGTTAATTAGTATAATCTAGTTATAGACTACAATTTGTGCATTATTATAAGTTGGCCCGCTACAGTTAGTAAACCATTCCATATAAAGAGCATCATCACAAGCACAAGAGTTAAAGACATAAGAAGAGTCTGAATTTGGATAAGTTGTAGAACAATTTATACAAGCACTAGAAGGAGAAACATACATAACATTATCTGAACAGGATTGACTAAAATCAAATTGAGATGCTTTAGCTGCTGTAAATTCAAACCCTGTTGCCGCAATTTGTGTCATAGTGGAATGACCTGGCACAAAGAAATCTACGTTGTAATTCTGTCCGGTGCATTGATTGTGAGAAGCTATGATATTAAAATACACAGGACAATCTGTTTTATTTACTGCAGTAACCTCCTGTTGAGCAAATGTGAAAACACTCATTAATAAACATAAACTTGTAAAAATTAATTTTTTCATTGTTAAATGGTTTTAATGTTAGTAAGTGTTAAATATAAGACAAATATGTTTTTAATCTTAAATATTTGTATTTAATCTATGTTTTTAACTAAAAACATATTACATTTAAAGTGATTAACCAATAAATATTTTTAATTATGAAAAAACTTTTTCTCTTAGTACTGGGACTATTTTTTACTTTAAATGGCTTTGCTCAAATTACATCGACCTCAATTGTAAATGATACACCTACTACGTATCAATTATACTTTTATATGGCAGATAGTACTTGTAATGTAGTAAATACAAGTCAAACTTCGGTAGGTCCTAATCAAATCATTCAAGTAAATGCTTCTCCAGGAACATCATTGGCTGTAGTTAAATTTTGGGAAGATACTTCTTGTGCAAGTGCTAATTCTGCAGGTTTAGGTCATGCACCTACTATGTGTTCTCCTTGTCCTCAGTTAGCGCCAGATGTAGTGTATTATGATACAGCAGCATGTGGCCCTTATGGAGGAACGGCTCGATTTTCGTGGCATTCATCTGGTTGTAATGCGGCAATGCGAATAATTCCTAATTAAATTTAAAGTATAGAAAACTAAAAATTTTGTTAATTTCTCATTTAGAGCTACATTTGCAATGAGCAAGTTGTAGTAAAATAAAAGTCTTATCTGTAAAAGGTAAGGCTTTTAATTTTTATATTAGAATGTGAGAAAAAAGAAACTCCCATATTGTATTAGGTATTTTAGATATTTGTGTAAATGCTTTTTGGTTTTTATACTTCCCAATTCAGAGATGGGATATGGTGGCCATATTCCGAGAGAAAAAGATAGATAAAAAATTTAAGTCTTGAATGTAAGTATTGGATATTTTCCTAATTTTGGAAAAAAATCCAAATAAGATGGATGTACATTTTACCAAAATAGATCATACATATTCGGAGATTCGTATTTCTTTTTTTAATGAAGATAGATCTTCTATTTCTTGTTTCTTAGATTATATTGGAAAAGATAAATTGAGCGTATTATTGCGTAACGCTCAAATAGAATTTAAACCTACCAAACTATCACATTTTTTCTTTAAATTCTTAAAAGAAAAATGCTACTTATATGTAATTGCTCCAGAAGGAAAATTTAAACTTATAGAGGTAGAGCCATTTTATGTTCCACGTAAAAATTGGCAATTATTTATAGCTCCATTAGTGATGGGTGCAGGAGATTTTAATCCCATTTTGTATGCAAATGATGTGAAAAAGTAAGTAAATGACAAGAATTACAAATTTTTGTAAGAGTATTATAAAAACCCTTGTGTTTTTTGTAATGAATGTAAGTTGTTGTTTATTAGTTATTTAAACTGGTTTTGGTGTTTTGCTCTTATATATTCATAATAATTTTTGTAAGACTTTAAGAGGTTGTCATTGAGTGTTTTAAGTGTGTATAACATCATTTATTACAAAATTTAGCTGTTTTTTCAGATTGAAACTCAAAAATTTTATTTTTTTAAAAATTAAAATCTAAATCTCTTAAAAATTCATCTGCTTTATAATTTCTTGGGGCGTAAGTTTCGGTAATTTTTATATCGTAATGTCTTGCTTGATCTCTAATTTTTATAAGCGGTACATTTAATAAAAAAAGCTGTGTAATTCCGCTATCTTTTAAAGAGTAAAATTGATATTCATTTTTAAATTTTAGAGCGTTACGCATTTTTGCCCATTCTCCAGAAATTTTTCTAGGCTTTAAGTTTTCATAACCTGGCTTAAATTGAGATCCAGAAAATAAAAACATATCATTTTCAGAACCTTCTAAATGTTTTATAAATAGTTTTTTTAATTTATTAGGAATGGTAACGATACCATCTTTTTTATTTTTAGAAATATAGGAAGGAATAAAAATAGTATCTTTAATAAGGTTCACGTGTTTTACCTGCAGCTTACTGATTTCTGTACGCCTAATGAAGCAAAAATAAACAGTTAAGCATAAAGTAAGGTAAGTAATATTATTAACCGCTAAGAATTTGAAAATTTCATTTTTAATGGTTCCTGGAATTATCTCTCGTTTCTTTTTGCCAACTTTTCTTTTAGGTATTCCATTTGCCGGGTTTGCAGGTATAATTTTTCTTTCATTTAAAAAAATACCAAATTGGTTGAGAAAATTTAGATAATTATTATGCGTTCTAGCTGATCTTTTCCTATCAAAATATATGTAGTCTAAAAAATCTATAACAAAAGTTTTATCAAATTCAACCGCTAAAATATTTTTCAAACCTTTTTCATCAATGAATTGTTTTAGATTATTAAAATATGATTTGTAAGCTCTTAAGCTTTCTTTCCTCAATAAGTTATCGCGGTGTTTTCTTTCTGCTTGTTCTAAAAACGTATTTATTACACTATCTAAGGTTTTATATTGTTGAGCATAATCGCCCTCAAAAAATGGAGACCAACCTTTTTCTAGTTTATTATTAATAGCGGAACACATTTTTTTTGCGTATCGCATTCTTAAGGTTTTATTAGACATTTTTTTAACCCGATGCCTAAACCTTTTCATCTTTAATTTAGAAGGTTCTTTAACGTAATATACGATTAACCAATTATTTCCCTTGGTTGCTTGCACCTCTGCTGGTACATAATCAATAAAAGCTGTAAGATTTAATTGTGAATTTTGAGTTGCGGACATTTTTTTTTTAGCCATTTAGCTAAAAATGATTTGACACACATTTGACACGCTATTAACGCTTAAAAATAGCAAAACCCCCGTAAGTACAGGGGTTTTTGTAATCAATGTAGCGAGACCGAGATTTGAACTCGGGACCTCCGGGTTATGAATCCGACGCTCTAACCAACTGAGCTACCTCGCCGTTTGCGGGTGCAAATATAGTATTATTTACTTATCGAACAAATAAGTTTTCAAAAAATAAAAAATTAATATTTAGCTTTCTATTTAGGAAAGAATATATATATTGCCTTTCAACAAATAATAGGTTTATGAGTACAAAAGTTAAATACGAGATGGAGTTTCCTATACAGGTCTCACCATCGTTATTATATCAATATATATCGACCCCTTCTGGGTTAAGTGAATGGTTTGCAGATAACGTTAACTCTAGAGGAGAAGTCTTTACTTTTATCTGGGAAGGAAGCGAAGAAAAAGCCAAATTATTAAGTAAAAAAAGTGGTGAGCGTATTAAATTAAGATGGCTTGCCGATGAGGAAGAAGGAGAAAGCTATTTCTTTGAAATGCGTATACAGGTAGATGAAATCACCAAAGACGTTTCTTTAATGATTACCGATTATGCTGAAGATGACGAAGATGAAATTAAAGAAGGAAAAATGTTGTGGGATAATATGGTTTCAGATTTAAAACATGTCGTAGGATCGGTTTAAAAAATCATTTTATTTAAAGTATATTTGCCTCAATTTTACACAAAATTGAGGCTTTTTTTATGATTAATTATAACGGAAAAATAGTATCGCCAGAAGAGGCAAATTTATCTATAGATAATAGAGGTTACCAGTATGGAGATGCGCTTTTTGAAACTTTACGAGTAATTAATGGTAAAATCATGTTCTGGGAAGACCATTACTTTCGTTTAATGGCTTCTATGCGAATTTTGCGTATGGAGATTCCCATGTCTTTTTCTCCAGAATTCTTAGAAGAAGAAATTCTTAATTGTGTAAAAGAAAATCATTTAGAAAACGACTCTGCACGGGTTAAGATAAACGTTCATCGTCTTCCAGGTGGTTTATATCTTCCGCAGCAGCGAGAGATTGGTTACCTTATTACAGTTAGCTCTTTGCAGTCTCCATTTTACATAGAAAATGAGTCGGCACACGAAGTAGAATTGTTTAAAGATCATTATGTAAATAGTGGATTGCTTTCTTCTCTTAAAAGCAATAATAGGATTATAAATGTCTTAGGAAGTATTTTTGCCGAAGAAAACGGATATGATAATTGTTTACTGCTCAATGAGAAAAAATCTGTAGTAGAAGCGCTTAACGGGAATATCTTTTTAGTGAAAGGAGATGTGATAAAAACGCCGCCTTTGTCTGATGGTTGCGTTAACGGAATTATAAGAAAAAACCTGATATCAATTATTGGTAAACTTGAAGATTGGGATTTAAAAGAAGAAAGCATTTCTCCTTTCGAACTTCAAAAAGCCGATGAAATATTTATAACTAATAGTATTGTAGGTATTCAGTCGATTACAAAATATAGAAAGAAAGAGTATGTTTCCGCGAAAGCGAATAATTTACGAGCAAAACTAAATACGCATGCACGTTTAGGTTAGTTATAACTAGGGTTTTCTGGAGCATTAGACCAAATAAGGTATTCGCCTCCCAATTCTTCCAGTTTCTCTTTCCAGAAGTTATTATAACTCTTTTCTAGAACGTCTTCTTGAGTATATTGATTGATTAAAATCCAAGCTTTAGCTGCTAATTCTTCTTCTAGTTGATTCGTATCCCAACCAGAATAGCCTAAGAAAAACTTAATTTCTTTTTCGGTAATAAGGTCTTTATCAATTAACTTTTTTACAGCCTCAAAATTTCCTCCCCAATATATTCCTTCAGCAATCTCTATACTATCTGGAATTAAGCTAGGGACTTTATGTATAAAATATAAATTGTCTTGTTCTACAGGACCTCCATTGTAAACTAGAAAATCTTTCTTTATATCTGGAATAAGTTCACTGAGGTTATGCTCTAAAGCTTTATTTAAAATAAAACCGATAGATCCTTCTTCACTATGATCTGCTAAAAGAATCACAGAACGGTTAAAAGAAATGTCTCCGATAATAGATGGCTCGGCAACCATTAAGATGCCTTTTTTTGGTTTTAGTTCTGTCAAAGTGTAAAGTTATTTACTTAAAAATAATTTAAAATTTTTAGAAGAGCAAAATTTTCAACAAAAAAAAGACCCTATAAAAGGGTCTTTAAAGTTTATCTATAAGGATTTCTTAGTTTACAGACTTCTGTAAATCTGAACCTGCCTTAAATTTAACTACATTTTTTGCAGCAATTTTAATTGTCTTTCCAGTTTGAGGGTTTCTTCCTTCACGAGCAGCTCTTTTAGAAACTGACCAAGATCCAAATCCTACTAGAGATACTCTGTCTCCTTTTTTCAAAGATCCTTCTACGTTTTCTAAGAAAGATTCTAATGCTTTTTTAGCAGCTGCTTTAGAGATTCCAGCATCTTCTGCCATAGAATCAATTAAATTTGTTTTGTTCATAATTTTTGTTTTAAACTAATTGTTGGTTAAACATGTATTCGTCACTACAAATTTATACGCTTTTACCTTTCATGCAAGTAATAGCAGGGGAAATGCATTAGATTGTTAATAACTTTGGTTAATTGTTGATAAATCTAGCTTGTTTTTGTGGAAATTTATGCAATCCTAGTCTTTTCAGGGCTTCACAGCATTTTTGCATTTTCCGTAAATTGGTAGCCATTCAACAGGTCTTTTGTTTTCATTTTTCTTTTTCCTGGAAGTTGCAATTCTTCTATTTTGATAAAACCGTCTTTAGTAGCAACGAGAAGCTGTTTTTCTACAAGAGAAATTTTTCCCAACTCTAAATTGTGTTTTTCTAAGGTATAGTCTGCCTGTTGAATTTTACATCGCAATACTTCTTCTCCATTTTCTAATTGTGTCCAAGCCACAGGATAAGGACTTAAACCTCTTATATGATTGTAAATCTCTTTGGTAGATTTAGTCCAATCTATTTTGGTGTTTTCATTAACCAATTTATAGGCTGTTTTTAAGTCTGCAGACTCATTTTGCTTTTTTAACTCTACATTTCCACTTTCAATGATTTGTAAGGTTTCTACGACTAAATTCGCTCCTTCGTGCATTAATTTGTCATGAAGAGTTCCTGCATTGTCTTTTTCGTCTATATCTAGCTCTTTACTCAAAATTACCGATCCCGTATCAATCTTCTCATCAATAAAAAAAGTGGTCACTCCAGTAGTAGTTTCACCATTAATGATAGCCCAATTAATGGGAGCAGCACCTCTATATTGAGGAAGCAGAGAAGCGTGTAAGTTAAATGTACCGTGGGCAGGGAAGTTCCAAACCTTTTTAGGAAGCATTCTAAAAGCAACTACAATATTTAGATTTGGCTGTAGCCGATTTAAATCTTCTTGAAAATCATCAGATTTTAAATTGGTGGGTTGTAATACTTCTATACCTTTTTCTTCGGCAAAAAGCTTAACAGCAGATTTTCTTAATTTTTGACCTCTCCCAGCTGGTTTATCTGGAGCGGTAACTACACCTACAACAGTATAATTTTCTTGAATAATTTTATCTAAAATGGTTACGGCGAACTCTGGAGTTCCCATAAAAAGAATACGTAAAGGTGTCATTTTTTTAATTTAATAATATTATTACTGCTAATTGAAATTATTTTTTTGTCGAGCATCGCTCTTAAGATGTAAATGGTATCTTCTTCTTTAGCTTTAATTTGTGGAACTATTTCTTTTAAATTACAGTCTTGCTGACTTAAGATAGCTAGAATTTGCTGGTAAATATCGTTATAAACTCTTTTTGTTTGCTTTTTCTTTCGCTGAAGACAAACAGAACATTTTACGCACTCCTCTAATTCGCTTTCACCAAAGTAAGCTAATAATTGGATTACCTTACATTGATCATTTGAACTTACAAAAGAGGTTACCGCTTTTATTTTTTCTTCTTTTAAATGATATTGTTGCTTAATATATTTAGAAATAGGGTTTATAGTGATGTCGTCCTCTCTAGGAACTAAAAATACTAAGCTGGTGTCTTGATTAGCGATACTTAAATCAATTATTTTTTCTTTAGCTAAGTGTTCTAGTCTGCTTTTAATAATGTCGAGAGAAACCTCAGATTTTTCACTCAGTTTTTCAACTGAAAAACTAGTCTTATGTTCAAAAAAACCACCTTTTAATCTAAAAAGTGTTTTTAAAATTTGTTCATATTGCGGGTTTCTCTCCAAAAAATAAAAAACCTGTTTACTTGAGATTAAAAACTGAAGCGAGGTTTTTTGAGAAAATTCTTTGGTAAGTTTTAAAATACCTACTCGATCTAATAATTCTAAACTGTTAAAAGTAATAGCTGTAGGGAGTTGATAATTTTTACAAAAATCAATAAAATTAAAATTGTGTTCCGTTTGTTCTCCTTCTCCATAAGCAATTGAGAAGTAGGAGTTTAATTTTTTATAAACTAATTTAACGCTTTTTATAGTGGGAATATGTTTTAAAAATTGATTTTCGAGTAATAGAAAATCATGGTCGTTATAGAGTAGGAGAGAAGTTGCGTTTTCTCCATTTCTACCTGCTCTTCCTGCTTCTTGAAAAAAACTTTCTAAACTTTCTGGGAGGTGAAAATGAATTACGTTTTGAACATTTTCTTTATCTATCCCCATTCCAAAAGCTGTCGTAGCGATCATCACCTTAAAATCTTCTTTTAGCCAGTTTTCTAGTAAATGATCTTTCTTAGAGGTTTCTAATCCGCCATGATAAGCATCAGCAGAAATTTGATTTTGTTGTAAGGTTTCTTTTAACTGTAGGGTCGCTTTTCTGTTTCTTACGTAAATAATACTCGGTCCTGTATTCTTTTTTAAAAAGGTAAGGAGTTGATGAGTTTTATCTTCTTCATTTTTTAGAAGAAATTGAATGTTATTCCGTTTAAAGCTATATTTAAAAACATTTTTAAAATCTATATTCAGTGTCTTTAAAATATCTTTTTGTACTTGTTGAGTAGCGGTCGCTGTTAAAGCAATTATGGGAATGTTGGGATGAATTTCTTGTAAAATACTTACTTTTCGGTAAGAAGGCCTAAAATCATGTCCCCATTCTGATATGCAATGAGCCTCATCTACTGCAATTAGATTTACGTTCATTTTCGCAATTCTTTCTTGCACTAAATCTTGCTGCAGGCGTTCGGGAGAAAGGTAAAGAAACTTATAGTTTCCGTAAATACAATTATCTAATAGAGTGTCAAGATCTTTGTAAGAAGTTCCACTTTTTAGCATCAAAGATTTAATGCCTTTAGAATTAAGGTTTTGTACTTGATCTTGCATTAAAGCGATAAGTGGAGAAATGACAATACAAATCCCTTCTTTTATAAGCGCAGGAACTTGAAAACAAATAGATTTACCACCTCCTGTAGGTAATAACGCTAAGCAATTATTTCCCGTTAATACGTGATTTATAATTTGTTTTTGTGCAGGTTTAAAGCTAGAAAAACCCCAATAACTCTGTAATATGTCTTCAGGGGTTTGCATTAATTACTCAGTTTTAGAATGTTTTAAAATAAACTCTACACGCTTTTCAACAGAATCTTTAGGGACTTCAATTAGGTTATAACCTAATTGAGTATAAGTGCTAACAAGCTGTTGCTGAATTTTTTTTGCCTCCGCTAAACTTTCATAGCGTTCGTTATCTGAAACATAGATATCATCCCAAATAGGAAGTAAAAAAACCTGATCGTAAGTATATTCTAAGTTAGCTTTTTCAAATTTTGAAGGGTATTTATCCTCCTTATAATCTAAATAAGCGGTAATATCTGGAATTCCTCGATCTATAAAAACATAATTAGCATTAGTAAAATTGGCTTCTTGGTGTTGTTTAATTCTGCCTTCTAAGAGTAATTCGCTAAAACGCAAAGGTTCAGTTAAAAAAAGTTGTTGTGTACCTTCTTCCTGAGCTTTTAATGTAATTTCTCTCGAAATTTCAGGTAAGCAATGGTAACCCATTTGTTCTAAAAGAGTTATGATTGATGATTTTCCTGTTGCAGGACCACCAATAATTAATATTTTTTGAGCCTTAGCCATGAATTCTTTTTTTTGGCAATTTAAAAAAATGAATGAAGTATCTTTGTTTTTAAAAGATATAAAATTTATGAGTTCAAATAAAGAGCGTGATGACTTTTATAAAAAATTAAAAGTTAAATTAGAAGAAACAGCCCAGTGGCCTAGCGAATATTTATATAAATTTATCGTGCCTTCTAGTCCTAAAAAAATAGCCGAAATAGAAAACATTTTTGATAATATGGGAGCTGTTATAACTACAAAAGAATCTTCTAAGGGTACTTATACAAGCGTTTCTATTAACGTTAAAATGAAAAGTCCCGATACGGTTATCGAAAAATATATAGAAGTAGGAGAAAAGGTAGAAGGAGTAATTTCTCTATAAATTTATTTTTTTTCTTAAAAGTATAAGGTAGTAGCTAATTATTTATTATTTTGCAAGCGTTATAAGCTAGATACTACAGCTTCAACAATATTTATACCTATATAATTTTCAATTTTGATATACGATTTAGAATACAACTCAGAAAGGAGTAAACTTTTTATTCCAGAATATGGCAGACATATTCAAAAAATGGTAGAACATGCGATAAGCATAGAAGATGATAAAGAAAGAAACGAAGTAGCTAAATCTATCATTGCTGTGATGGGAAATTTAAACCCACATTTGCGCGATGTGCCAGATTTTCAGCATAAACTATGGGATCAGCTTTTTATTATTAGTGATTTTAAGCTAAATGTAGATTCTCCTTATCCTAAGCCTTCTAGAGAAAAACTTCAAGAAGCACCCTCTCCATTGGCATACCCTCAAAATTATCCTAAATATCGTTTTTATGGAAATAATATCAAGACGATGATCGACGCTGCTTTAAAGTGGGAAGAAGGAGATTTAAAAGAGGCGCTTGTATTTAATATCGCTAATCATATGAAAAAATGTTACCTTAATTGGAACCGAGATACGGTAGACGATAAGGTGATTTTTGATCATTTATTTGAATTAAGTGATGGTAAAATTAATTTGAATAAAAAAGAAGAAGACCTTACTGAAGCCTCAGATCTTATTCGAGGTAGTAACAGCAAACGTTACAGTAAATCATCATCAACTTCTACAAAATCTACACATAAAAAAACTCATCGTAACCGTAGCCGTAAGCGCTACTAATTTTTTTATTACCTATGGCTACTTTTCAAATTGAAGGAGGACATTCTCTAAAGGGGGAAATAACTCCGCAAGGAGCGAAGAACGAAACCTTACAAATTCTTTGTGCAGTTCTATTAACTGATGATGAGGTTATCATTGAGAATATCCCAGATATTAGAGATGTAAATAAACTCATTGGTATTTTAGGTAATCTAGGGGTAAAAATCCAAAAATTAGGAAAAGGAAAATATTCTTTTATCAGCGATAAACTTCACTTAGATTATTTAGAAAGTGAGTTGTTTAAAGAAGAAGGAAGTAGCTTAAGAGGTTCGATAATGATTGTAGGGCCTTTATTAGCTAAATATGGTAAAGGGTATATTCCGCGACCTGGAGGAGATAAAATAGGAAGAAGAAGACTAGATACACATTTTGAAGGCTTTATAAAATTAGGAGCCAAATTTAGATATAATAAAGAAGAACGTTTTTACGGAGTAGAAGCACCTAAGGGTTTAAAAGGTACCTACATGCTTTTGGAAGAAGCATCAGTAACTGGTACAGCAAACATTTTAATGGCAGCTGTTTTAGCAAAAGGAGTAACCACTATTTATAATGCAGCTTGCGAACCTTATTTACAACAGCTGTGTAGAATGTTGGTTTCTATGGGAGCTAAGATAAAAGGTATAGGTTCTAATCTTTTAGAAATTGAAGGAGTAGGAAAATTAAATGGTTGTACCCACAGAATTTTGCCTGATATGATCGAAATAGGTTCATGGATAGGTTTAGCTGCTATGACCAAAAGTGAAATTACGATCAAAAATGTAAGCTGGGAGAATTTAGGATTAATACCTAATACTTTTCGGAAATTAGGAATCACCATAGAGAAGAAAGGGGATGACTTATATGTTCCCGCTCACAAAGATGGATATGAAGTCCAAAGTTTTATTGATGGTTCTATTATGAATATTAGCGATGCTCCTTGGCCTGGTTTTACACCAGATTTATTGAGTATTATGTTAGTAGTGGCCACACAAGCTAGAGGAAGTGTGCTTATACATCAAAAAATGTTTGAAAGCCGACTTTTCTTTGTAGATAAATTAATAGATATGGGAGCTAAGATTATATTGTGTGATCCTCATAGGGCGACTATTATTGGTCATGACTTTAAATCTACTCTAAAGGCAACTACTATGACAAGTCCAGATATTAGAGCTGGAATTTCATTACTAATTGCTGCACTTTCGGCAAAAGGAACTTCAACTATTCATAATATTGAACAGATTGATAGAGGTTACGAAAATATAGATGGAAGATTAAAAGCAATAGGAGCTAAAATTACAAGAATGTAATTTTTAGTAAACTCAATAATAAAAAACTCCTTAGAATATCTAAGGAGTTTTTTATTTATATAGGTGTAATAATTTATTCTATTTTTTCAGTCTCTTTTTTCTGTTGGTATCCAAACAGGTGTTGCTCTCTTACAAGGCTTGCCGTATTTTCAGGGAGCATTTCTTCCCAACCCTCTTCATCATTCGCTATCATTTGTAAAGCTTCTCTAGAATAAATATCCATAATAGAAGGATCGTAGTCTTTAATATCAACTACTTTCCCGTTGTATTTAAAGAACTTATAAAGCTCTTTCATTCTAGGATGAACTTTTAGACTATCGCTATCAGTAATCTGATTTGTTTTTCCGTCTTTCCAAGGGTATAAATAAACCTTTAAGTCTTTAAAGAACAGTTTACCAAAAGCTTCTAGTATTCCTCCGCTAAGGTGACGATAGTATTTTTCATCAAAAATATCAATGAGGTTGTTAACTCCCATCGCTAATCCCATACGTTGTTTAGTATAGCGAGAGAAATATTCTACAACTTTGTAATATTCTTGAAAGTTAGAAATCATTACCGTATGACCTAAAGAGCATAATAGTTTAGCTCTATCCATAAAGTCTTTTTCATCTATCTCTCCTTCAGATCTTAAATTAGATAAAGTAATTTCAAAAATACAAATGGTATTATCTTCCTTCACTCGTTTTTCGTCTAAGAAAAGCTCCATAGAGTTTTTATAGATATCCATATTCACTTTGGTAACAGGCCTAAAACTACCTCGCAAAGCAAGTACATTTTTCTTGTAAAGCACACGTGCGGGTAAGACATTATTTCCATCTGGAGCAAACATAACCGCTTCGGTCATTCCGTTTTTAACAAGTTGTAAACTCATTAATCGGTTATCCACATCTTTAAAACGAGGTCCGGAAAAGTTAATAGTATCGATTTCTATTTGGTCTTTATCTATATGATCATAAAGGTACCTCAGTAATTTTTTAGGAGAATCATATTTATAATAGGCCCCGTAAATTAGATTCACTCCAAGAATACCTAAAGTATTTTGCTGTAAACGGGCGTCGTTCTCATGAAATCTAACGTGTAAAATGATTTCGTTATAATCTTCCCCAGGTGTAATTTGATATTTAATACCTACCCAACCATGACCTTTGTATTTCTTTGCGAAATCTATGGTAGCCACCGTATTTGCAAAACTAAAAAAGAGCTTATTGGGATGTTTTTCACGATCAATACGTTCTTCAATAAGCTTCATTTCGTGAGATAACATCCGCTTTAAGCGAGCTTCAGTGACATATCTTTTGTCATCTTCAACTCCATAAATGGCGTCACTAAAGTCTTTATCGTAGGCACTCATGGTTTTGGCAATGGTACCCGAAGCACCACCTGCTCTAAAGAAATTTCTAACCGTTTCTTGACCTGCACCAATTTCCGAAAATGTTCCGTAAATATTTTCGTTTAAATTAATACGAAGTGCTTTGCTGTTGATAGAAGGAATGTTTTCAAATTCCTTGTCGCCCATAATGGTAATTGGCATAGCTATATATAAAGTTTTAATATCATTATTACACTATCAAAGGTAGTGAATTGACATTTAAACAAAAAAATATAACTACTTTTGTGACAAATTTAATGCGTGAAAATTACATTTTTAGGTACTGGAACTTCACAAGGCATTCCTGTTATAGGAAGTGACCATCCTGTTTGTCTAAGCAATAACCCTAAGGACAAGCGTTTGCGGGTATCTGCTATGATAGAATGGGACGATAATCGATATATTATTGATTGTGGTCCAGATTTTAGACAGCAAATGTTAGCTCATCAAGTTTCTAAAATCAACGGCATTCTATTTACACACGAACATAACGACCATATTATAGGCTTAGATGATGTTCGTCCGTTTTATTTCCGACAAGGTAAAATTTCTGTGTACGCACATCCAAGAGTAGTTAATGCCCTTAAGAAAAGGTTTGATTATGTATTTGAAGAAAAAAATAAATATCCTGGTGCTCCCGAAGTGAATGTGATAGAGTTGAATGGAGAACCGTTTAAACTAGATCAGTTAGAAGTAACACCAGTAAATGTCTTACACAATAAATTACAAGTTTTTGGATTTAGACTAAAAGATTTTGCTTACATCACCGATGCAAAAACAATTAGTGCTGAAGAGAAAAATAAAATTAAAGGTCTCAAAGTTTTGGTGATTAATGCTTTACGGAAAGAGCCTCATCATTCACACCTTAATCTAGAGGAAGCTTTAGCTATTATTGAAGAACTTCAGCCTGAAAAAGCTTACTTAACACATATAAGTCATTTATTAGGTTTTCACGAAGAAGTGGAAGCAGAGTTGCCAGAAAATGTATTTTTGGCTTACGATAATCTTAAAATTGAAATCTGATGAGAGGAAAATTATTTATGTTTTTGTTTTTATTTGCATTATTATACATTGTATTTCAATTTGCAAATTCAAAAAAAGGTTTAGAAAGACAAGAAGCGCAAATTGAGCAACTTTCTCAAGAAAACGAACAGCTTGAACAAGAAAAAGATTCGCTAGTCAATTTAATAGGAGCTAATAGCAAGTTTTCTTTATTAAATAGTGATAAGGCAAAAATGTATATTGAAGATAGAGATTTTCAAGTGCAAGAGTTTAATGGCTTAATTCAGTCTCAAATTTTAGATCAAAACAGCATAGATAGCGATAATCCATTAGTACCTTATCAAGGAATGGAAGGAAATATGGCTGTTAATGCTATAAAACTTCTTAACCATAAATGGGGGATTGCAGAGTTTACCGATGGTAAATACTGGGGAGAGCTGATCTTCAAATATTTTATCAATGAAGATAGAACAATAGATATAGAGGTCGCCGATTCTTTTTTATATGCTAACTAGCTAACCATTCTTTAAACTCTCTAAAGTTGTCAGGATTTACACCGTGACCAACTGGAAATTCAGAGTATTGATTGTTAATTCCTAATTCGTCTAAGAAGGGTTTATTTTTTCTAGCCCATTCTACAGGAATCACTTGGTCTACATTTCCGTGAGAAGCATAAATTTTTAGGTTAGAGAAATCATTATCTTCATAACCAGACTTGTAAATTGAAGAGTGAATATATCCGCTTAAAGCGACTACTTTATTTACTTTTTCTGGATAAGAAAGAGCTACAGCATAACTTAAAATAGCACCTTGACTAAAGCCAAGCAGAGTGACATTATCCGCATCAGCGTGATATTCTTTTACAATTTCATCTATAAATGTAGAAATCAATTCACGAGATGCAATAGCTTGTTCATCATTGGTAAATTTACCTCCTTGAGCATCAAAATTAATATCATACCAAGCATTTCCGTAAGGAAGCATTTGTTGTGGCGCTTTCGCAGAAACAATTAAGTAATCCTTAGAAAGCTCTGAAGCAAATGAAAACAAATCATTTTCATCGCTACCATAACCATGTAACATTAGTATTAATGGTGCTTTTCCTTCTAATTGAGAAGGTCTTAAAACATGTTGTAGGGATAGATTTTTTGTGATCATTAGGCGATTTTGTTAAACCATTTTTGAAAATAAACACCAATAAATGGGAGTAAGTTTTTTTTGCCTTGTAGGGCTCCAATAAAACTATATCCCCATAGAATAAAGTTAAAGAGTAAAAAAGATGAGAAAATGCTAAGGAATACAAACTCACTTTCTACATCATTAAAACCATTTGCAATAGCCATGGTAAAGAAATATATAATATGTATACCCAAAGCTTGTTTAATATGAAAACTAGCAAATTTATTTTTTACTTCATTATTCATAAACATGGCAATAATGCAACCTATTATCGTTAAATAAGCTACAATAGCTTTCGATTTTCCTGTTTCTATTTTAGAAGTGGTGTTACTCATTAATGATAAGATTTTTTTCTGCGTAAACTCCCAAAACTTTCCCAGACAAAGTATAGTCTAAAAACATAGAATTTTTGGAGGAAGAATATATATGTTGATTTGTAAAGGTATAATCACCTTCTGGATTGAAAAACGTAAAATTAGCAACTTCTCCTTCTTTAATTTGAAATGAAGGTATGTGAAAACGATTTTTATTTTTGGTGAATACCTCAATCGTTTTTTCTAAACCAAGCAAATTATTAAGTGCGCCAAAAGCCGACTCTAAACCAATAGTGCCAAACAAGGCATTTTCAAACTCCACCTTTTTATTTTCAATGTCAATAGGAGTGTGATCTGTAGTCACCATATCTATAACTCCATCTTTTACACCTTTAATTAATGCTTTTTGATCTTCTTTAGACCTTAACGGAGGCATCACTTTAAAATGACTATTAAAAGTTTCTAACTTATCGTTATTAAAAATAAGTTGATGGACAGCCACACTACAAGTTACATCTAAACCTTTCTTCTTAGCTTCTTTTATAAGCTGTACAGATTTTTTACTAGAAATGGTTGGAATATGCAATTTACCTCCAGTATATTCTAAAATATGTAAATCTCTACTTATCTGTAATTCTTCTGCAAAAGAAGGAATTCCTTTAAGTCCTAAAATAGTGCTTTGCTTGTTTTCGTGAACGTAACCTTTATGTGCAATAGATTTGTCTAATGGAAATGATTGAACCAAACCACCAAAATTCTGTACATATTGTAAAGCAATTTTAAGCAAGTTAGGATTGCTCACAGGCTTTTTGTAATCATAAAAGGAAACCGCTCCTGCATTTTGCATATCATATACCTCTGCAAGATCTTTGCCTTCACTATTTTTGGTTAGCGCAGCAATAGGATAAACACTTACAGATTGTTTATTATTTTCTTTTTGTAAAAAATTAATAGCAGAAGCGTGATCGGCAATAGGGTTGATGTTAGAGTTTAAACCAATTTGAGTAAAACCACTTTTAGCAGCAGTTTGTAAGCCGTTTTCTAAGGTTTCTCTTTCTTCATATCCTGGTTCTCCAAAAGATACACTACTATCAAACCATCCTTCAGAAAGATGTAGGTTTTCAAACTCTATGGTTTGATCTGCCTTTTCCTCAATTTTAGATTTAATAGAAGAAATAATTCCGTTTTCAATAAGTAAATCTACTTTTTGTTGATGAAATTCACTGGAGGGCTGTATTACTTTAGCCGACTTAATAAGTAGTTTCATAAGTTATCCTTATTGTATGATTAACTAGCAAAAATTGAAATGAGAACTGCTCTAACTTTAAAATTTAATCTATTTTAAAAATTTAAGTAGCAACATTTCTATCGCTAAAAATACTAGCGCAAAAATAACAAACCATTTCCAAAGTTCATCAACTTCGCTTTGGTTTCTTAGGGTAGAAAAATAATTCTTTAAACTATCTTTTATCTCTACATTTTCAAATTGGTCTAGAGAAAAACCAGTTAAATTACTTTCTTCTCGGTTGTAGTTAAAACCTAATGTAGTAATAAGTTGGTTTTTCTTTTTCACCTCAAAATTACCTGCTATAATAGGCAAATCTTGGGCGGTTGTAATTTTTACTTGTTCGCTTAATTTCCGCTGCAGCGGAATTAAATCTATTTCATTTTTAACAAGATGTAATACTTCATCTTCATTTAATGGTGTAGAAATATTGATCTCGTTAATGTCTCCCACGTTGTAATATAATTGTGGTAAAGAAACACTTTGCAGAGCCATATTGTAAAATACGGGAACAATAAGCGGAGAGTTTTTAAAGTTGGTAGACTTTTCGCTTAAAGCGGATTTAAATAAATAAAAGTGATCTTTTTCGGTTAAAAATGCCGTTTGGTCATTGGTTAGAAGAGCCGGAGATCCATAATCATCTATTTGATAACTTTGATAAACACTAGGATAATCAAAATTTGAAATTTGTTTGCGAAATACATTTTTAAAAAGCGGATGAGAAAACCTAATTTGAGTTACTTTTAATTCCTCCGTTTTTTTATCTACGATTTTACCTCTATTTGAACTGACTAAAAATGAATTATAATTCTCATAATCAATTTCCTCGTGAGGAATAACCACAATATTTTTTTCCTTTTTTGTTTTTTCGCGCAGCAAGGTCTGGAGACTTACAGGAATTTGTTTTAGTTCATTTACCACAATAAAATCTGCACTTTCTAAAACCGAATAATCTGCTTCATTTTCTTTGAATGCGTGAAATTCAAAAGCTTCTTTGTTGGCGAATATGTTTCGTAGAAAAGTATCATCATTTGCAGATATTGAAGCCACTTTAATTTTTGGAGAGGTAGTGATTCCAAAAAATAACTCATTATCATAAGCGAGTGAATTGTCTTCTATAACGAGTTTTCCGTAAAGTATTTTTTCTTCATTGAGATTAAAAACGACATTTTTAGACAAACTATCTTTAAAACTTATACTGCTTTTGGCTAATAATTGCTCTTGGTTGTATAAAGCGATAGGAAAAACATCTTCGGTATTTTGATTGGATGAAACTCGAATATGCAATTGGTAATCTTTGTCAATTTTATTGTCGATGTAAGCAGAATCTATACTTAAATTTTGCTGTTCTTTCGCTTGAAGCGGAATTAAATAATTTTTATAATTCTCATTGAAAAAACTATCAGAATTCATTGAATTGCCTTGAAAATCTGAAATAGCCAAAAATGCCTTAGAGTTGTTTATTTGAGTATCAAAAAGGTTTTGAGCTTTTAAATAAGATGATTTTAAACTTGGATTCTTAGAGGTAAAATTGATCTCTAATAACTGATTTTTAATTTTATCGATGGTTGTATTTCGATAAACTTGATCGTTGGTAAAAAGGGTAAACTCTTTATTAGATGGGATCGTAGTGATTAAATTTTGAACCGCATCATTTAAAAGATTAGCATTATCGCCTTCTTGTTGCATGCTAAAAGAGTTATCTAGATAAATAACTAAACTTTCATCTTGTAAACTACTATCTGCTGCAGGAAAATAGGGCTGGGCAAAAGCAAGAATAATAGCGGCTAAAGCAAATAACCTAGATAAGAGAACTAGCCATTTTTTTACTTTAGAGCTTTTTCTCGACTGTTGTTGTATTTTTTTGAGAAAGGCAACATTGGTAAAATATTCTTTTTTAAATCTCCTTAACTGAAAAAGGTGAACTATTATAGGAATAATCAATAAACATAAAGCATATAAAACTGAGGGGTTTTTAAATAGCATATAGGAGTTTGATTATTTTTTTATAGTAAACGAAACCTTAGTAAATTCTCCCAACTCTGATTTTACTTTAATTTTTCCGCCAAGCTTTTTCACTAATTTTTTAACGGTAGAAAGCCCTATACCATTTCCTTTATTTCCATTACGATCGGTAATAGCGGCAGTAGAAAATAAGTTAAAAATTTCTTTTTGCTTTTCTTTTGGAATTCCTACACCGTTATCATTAACAGAAAAATGGTAAAAACCTTCTTTCTCTTTGCATTTTATCTTGATGACAATCTTTTCTTTATCGTTGTATTTTAAACTATTTCCGATAAGGTTAAGCAAAATCTGCTCTAAAGCCGCACGGTTACAGTGTAGTTCAAGATTTTTGTGTGGTAATTTTATCTCGCATTCGTGCTTAATATTAAAGAGATCTATAATTTCTTCTAGCAATTGCTTTAAATCAAAGCTTTCTTTAGATTTTTCGTGAGCTTTTACTTCACTCTCATAAAGGTTTAAGATGCTAGTAATATATTCACTTAAGCTAAAGCTAGATTTTTTTAAGTAATTTAAATAGTTAACCCCTTCTTTGTCTAATGTAGTTTCATATTTTTTCTTTAGAATATCTACGGTAAGAACCATATTTGCTAAAGGCATTTTAATATCATGCGATACTGTACCTGCAAAATCTTGGAGTAAAGAATTTTTTTCTTTTAAAGATTTTTCTGCTCTTTTCAGTAAATCAAAATTACGTCTTAGTTCTAATAACTTTACAATCTGTTTAGATAAAGCTCTTAGTGATTTTTTTTGATTATCACTAATAGTTCTTGGTTTATGATCGATAATACAAAGCGTACCTAGGGTCATTCCTCTGCTATCGGTTAGTTTAAAACCGCAATAATAAATGACAGGTTGATCTGGAGACTGAGTAAGTGGATTGTTTTTAAAACGATCATCTTCTAATGCGTTTTTTATTTCTAAAACATCTTCTTCGGCTTCAATAGCGTGAGTGCAAAAAGAAATATTTCTTTCTGTTTCGCACATTTCTACACCTACTTTAGATTTAAACCACTGTCTATTAATATCGATAAAAGAAATTAGAGCCACTGGCGCATCAGAGATGTAAGCCGCTAACTGCGCGATATCATCATACTCCGCTTCATTTGGGGTATCCAAAATGCGATATTCATCTAAAGCTTTTAAACGCTTTAATTCGCGTGAAGAAATTTCTTGAGTAATCATATAAGTAGACCTTTTACAGGCAGTTAATTTTAAGTAAAGATAAAAAAGTAAGTATGATTTGTTAAATAAAATCTAAAATTTCTCAAAGACGCCAAGCCCAAAGAGTGCGAAGTCATATTTTACAGGGTCTTTAGCGTCTAATTTGCGTAAATTTTGATCTAATTCTGCCAACGCTTTAGCATCATTTTGCTTCCTTTTCAAAAGTTTTAATTTTCTCGCAACATTACCACTATGAACATCTAATGGGCACGATAAAGCCGAAGCGGGAATTTTCTCCCAAAGACCAAAATCTACTTGATTTTTTGAAGATCTTACCATCCATCTTAGAAACATATTAATTCGCTTAGCAGCGGAATTTTTTAAAGGATCGCTTACGTGTTTTTGAGTTCTAGGTAAATGTTCTAATTCAAAAAAGATTTTTTTTAATTCATGAATTCCTAATTGGGTAGAATTTACTGTACTATATTCTGTAAAGATTCCTTCAAGTCCTTGATGATTTGTATAGATATTTTTAAGTGCTTTTACAAAATAAATTAAATCATTACCGTTAAATGTACGATGTACGAAACTACTAAGTGAATCGAAGTCTTTATCTTGATGGTTTTTAATAAAATCAAAAGGAGAATTATCTAACATTTGCATAAGTCTATGCGCATTTTTAAGAATACTTTTTCTGTTTCCCCAAGCAATGGTAGCGGTAAGAAATCCGGCAATTTCTATATCTTCTTTTTTGCTAAACAAATGCGGAATTTGAATAGGATCTGTTGCTATAAAATCTGGGTTTTCGTATTCTTTGACCTTATGATCTAAAAACTCCTTTAATTCTTTTTTGTTCATTCTGGTTTTATTTTTTTGCTGTAAAAACCATCTTTAATAGTTTTTCCCCGTCGCTGCGGAATATAATGAAAACCTTTCTTAAAATATTCGATTTGATCTTTATTTACAGTAGGTAAAGGTCCGTTTCCAGTATTCCAAAAGAAATCATTTTCTAGTGGAGAAAAATACTCTAAATTTTCAACCGACTTAATTTCATATTCCAATGAATAACGAGAATTTTGATGAGGATATAGAACTTGTGTCAGTTGAAATCCTGAACTCTGAGAAGCATAAGGGTTATTGGTAAATTTATTCAGCGAAAAGCTAAAAAAGGTTAGAATAATAAGACTAATACTTATAATCATCAATAAACCAGAAATTAGCTTTTTATTCTGTAAAAAATATGTGCTTAGTAGTGCAATGATTAAAAAAAGAATATTTAGAAAGAAGCGATATTGAGGGGAAGTAACACCTAAAATCAGTAATTGAATTATACCAATAATATATAAGAAAACACTATTTTTTTTATGAGCTATTTTTTGAATGAAAAAAGGAAATAAAAGACATATAATAATGATAAGCTTATTGAAAAAACCGTGCAATTTAGGCAAGGTTAACCAATGAGAAAATAGCTGCCAAATATTGAGTTTCTCATATTCCGTTGGAGAAAGTTTAAATGCAAAAGCTTTTGTATAGTGATAATAGAATTCTTGCAATTCTATTGGGAGTTGGTAGTCTAACTTTATAAATGAACTAAATAATGGAGTAGGGTAAAGAGGAATTCCTGTTACTATACTATTTTTTAAAACTATAATTACTAAAGTAAAAAATCCAAAAACAGAGAAAGAAAGAATTGTTTTTTTATGTTGATTAAATTTAAGTATAAAGAAGTAAAGAGGAAGGATTAATAAAAACGCATTGGTAAACTTGATAAATATGAGAAAAAAGATAAATAAATAAATCGTAAGGAGATGTGAGGAATTGGTATTTTTATAGTCTTTAAAGACAATGTAGAAGATGTACCAGCTTATAATATATACAGGAATATCTGGAGAAGGGGCTGCTATAAAACTAAAAAAAAGAACATTGGTAAGAGGAAGGGCAGCAAAAAACAAAACAACTCTTTGAGATGATCTTTTAAAATAGTCATTTAGAAGTTTTACAGCATATAGATTTCCCCAGAAAAGGCAATATCCGCTAAGGTCATTAAAACTATCATATAGAAAATTAAAATTAAAAGCAGCTTGTAAAATGTGCCATCCGCTAGTTTGACCTAAATACAAATGTAAATTTCCTAAGCCATTTACAAGTCCGTATTCATTAAGCCATTTTATGGTTTGAATGTAGTAGGATTCATTATCTAAAATATATGGAGCTGCAGCACATTTAGCTAAAATCAAAACAGAGACAAGAATTATAAAAGCTTTAAAACCAATTTTAAGATTTTTAAAAACTTTCCAAAGGTGTTTATGAAGCTGTATAAATTCTTGTTGATAGATAAATCCTAGATAGAGAAGAATAGAAAATAACACACCATGAAAAATTCCGTTTAACGGAAATAAAAATGCAAAGCATGTGGCGAAAAGTCCTATTCCAAACCATCCCAAAAATTGAATGATTAGAGCTTGAAAAGGTAATTTTAATTGTTGCTGAATAAAAAGCCCTACAAGTGTTGATGCTAAAAAAATATAGAGCCAAGAAACAGCAATAAGAAGCATTACTGTGGAGATTTGACGCTACCATCAACCATTACCAATTTCCTGTCGGCCATATTGGCTAATTCCTGATTATGGGTAACAATAACAAAGGTTTGTCCAAATTCCTCTCTTAATTTAAAGAAAAGTTGATGAAGGTTTTCTGCAGATTCTGAGTCTAAATTCCCAGAAGGTTCATCGGCAAGGATGATTTCGGGATTATTAATAAGAGCTCTAGCTACGGCTACACGTTGCTGTTCTCCGCCACTCAATTGTCCGGGTTTATGGTCTTTACGGTGAGATAAGCCTAAAAATTCTAATAATTCTAGCGCTCTTTTTTCGGCTTGTTCTTTTGAAGTTTGGTGAATAAATGCTGGAATACAAATGTTCTCTAAGGCTGTGAATTCGGGCAACAATTGATGAAATTGAAAAATAAAACCAATATGTTGGTTTCTAAATTTAGCTAACTCTTTTTTAGAGAGTTTGTTGACTTCGGTATCGTTAAGCTTAACAATACAATTATGCTTTTTACTTGGAGTATCTAGGGTTCCTAAAATTTGTAAAAGTGTTGTTTTTCCTGCTCCAGAAGCTCCTACAACCGATACAATTTCTCCTTTTTCTATGGTAAGATTTACGTCATTGAGTACGTGAAGATCTTCGTAATATTTATGTAGATTTTTAACTTTAATCATTTTTATAAATTTTGAGCAAAATTTTATATGCTAAAATAGGCTTTTCTTTTGAAAATAGATCTTCGTAATTTACAAATCATAAATACACGTTAATTTAGCTCACGGGGTTTAAAAGCTTGAAAACTTCCTTTAATTTTAAATAAAAATTTAAAATGGAAAAAGTCACTTTAGCGAATGGATGTTTTTGGTGTACCGAAGCAGTTTTTCAGCGGGTAAAAGGAATCTCGAATGTGAAATCGGGCTTTTCTGGAGGAAAAATTAAAAATCCGCCTTATCGAGAAGTTGTTGAAGGGAGAACAGGCCATGCCGAAGCTATACAGTTCAATTATGATGAAGAGAAAGTAACCTATAAAGAAATACTTTACATTTTTTTTACTACCCACGATCCTACAACTTTAAACAGACAAGGAAATGATATTGGCCCACAATATAGAAGTGCTATTTTTTATCATAATAAAGAACAGGAAAAGATTGCTAAAGAAGTAATTGAAGAATTAAATAATGTTGTATTTGAAAATGAAATAGTTACGGAGGTTACTGCTTATACTAATTTTTATGAAGCAGAATTTCAACATCAAAACTTTTATAACAACTATACACATCAACCCTATTGTCAAATAATTATAAACCCTAAACTCAAAAAATTAAGAAGTGAATTTTCTCATTTATTAGAAGAATAGAGTTCGGCACTTTTTTTGCTATTCATATAGAAAATAAGATATGATATTAAGTAATAAATATAAGAGGTTAGTAAAGGGTGTGCTTTTTGACGGAATAGGAATGCTAACTATGGGTATTCCAGTCATAGGGCCTTTTCTAGATATTGTGTGGGCTCCTTATGCAGCCAAAACAATGACTGAAATGTATCCTGGTAAAAAAGGAAAAGTAGCTTCAATTTTATTATTTGTAGAGGAAATTCTCCCTTATACAGATATTATCCCATCGTTTACCATTATGTGGGTTTATGCCTATATCCTTAATGGAGTAGATTTAAAGGATGAAATAATAGAAGTAGAAGTTGTTTAGATAAATTTTCTAAAAAAACAAAAAAAAGCCTTTCAGTTTTATTTGAAAGGCTTTTTTGTTTATTCTTCTTCGTCATCATCTTCCTCGTCGTCCTCTATATCTCCATTCAATAATTTCTTATCATTAGAGCTTATTTCTTCTATAGGTTCATTAAAATCATCTTCATCGTAATCGTCCTCTTCATAATTCGCCATAGTATTCTCTAAACGTGTACTTACTTTTACTAAGTATATAGAGTCTTCAGTTCTTACCTCTACAGCTTCTATGGTTTCGTTTTTTGCATTTTTAAATGTGATCACATGATCATCATCATAGCCATCAGGGTATTTTTCTACCAATAAACTCAGAATTTCAGGGGTAAGTTTTTTGTAATCAACTATTACTCTTTTCATAAATACAACTCTTTTTTGTTTTGCAATTTTATAGACAATAATAATAATTAAAAGAATAAATATTTAATCACTTTTAAAAATATTTTTACCTTAATCTTTCTTAAAATTTATTTGCTGAATAGTGGCTTGATTTTCGCAGTTTTCTATTCTTAAGGTTAGGTTTTTATTATTTACTTCTCCTTCTACAGCGTAGATTTTACAAGAATCAAGTTTTGTGTTGCTATTTGAAAAATCAACATCACCAGAATTTAAAATATTCCTTACTACAGAAGTATCTAATTGGTTCTCTTTCAAAAATAAAAGAACACTAGGTTCATATGTTTTGTCTTTAATTCTAATGTTTTTTAGAACTCTTGCATCTGGACCGTAATCACATGATGTTTTTTTTCCGCTAAGGAAAAACATAAGAATCATAATACCTATAAAAAAACCTACTGAGTAGTAGGCAAGTCTTGCTGCTAGTTTCATATTTGTTTAAAAGATAAGCAGATTAATATCTCTATATGATAGGTTAAACCAATCTGCTACGGATTTATTGGTTAAAATACCGTGGTAAAAATACAACCCATTTCTTAAACCACGATCAAATCTTAATGTATTTTCTAAGCCTCCAGATTCTGCTATATGTAATAAAGAAGGAGTAAATATATTACTGATTGAAATAGAGGAAGTTCTTGAGTATTTTGAAGGAATATTGGGTACTCCGTAATGAATTACATTGTGTTTTATTTGTGTTGGCTCATCATGCGAGGTTACTTCTGAAGTTTCAAAACAACCTCCCATATCAATACTTACGTCAATAATTACCGATCCTTTTTTCATAGATTGAACCATATCTTCAGTTACAATAATAGGGGAGCGGTCATTACCTCTTACAGCACCTATTACGACGTCTGCTCGTTTAAGAGCTTTGGTTAAATTTTTGGGTTGCAAGGTAGAGGTATAGAGCGGTCTGCCTAAATTGGTTTGAATATTTCTTAGTTTAGTAAGCGAATTATCAAATACTTTTACATTTGCTCCCAACCCAATAGCCGATCTTCCTGCAAACTCTCCAACAGTACCCGCGCCAATAATAACGACTTCTACTGGAGGTACACCACTTATATTTCCAAACATAAGGCCGCTACCTAATGGATTCGCTAAAAGTTCTGAAGCGATTAAAATAGAAGCTGTTCCTGCAATTTCACTTAATGCTCTTACTGCGGGATAACTACCATCTTCATCTTTAATAAATTCAAAAGCTAAGGCAGTAATACGTTTTTCTGCCAGCTTTTGGAAGTAATCTTTACATTGTGTCTTTAACTGAAGAGCAGAAATTAAAATAGTTTGAGGGTTCATAAGGTTTAGTTCCTCAAATGAAGGTGGCTCAACCTTAAGTATAATGGGACAAGAGAAGACTTTCGCAGTATCTTTAGTAATTTTAGCTCCAGCTTCGCTATAATCTTTATCTGAAAAATTAGCATCTATCCCTGCATTACTTTCAATAAGTACTCGATGACCGTGAGCTGTAATTGCTGCAACGGCATCTGGGGTTAAGCATACTCTTTTTTCTTGGTAAGAAGTTTCCTTTGGTAAACCAATATATAGTTTTCCTTTTGTTTTTTGTATTTCTAAGGTTTCCTCTTGTGGAATTAATTCAGCTTGACTGAATGGAGTAGATGGCTTGCCCATAGATATTCGCGTTTATATAAAGAAAGAAAAAAAAGAAGAAATCTACAAGTGTTTAAAGAAGTGCAGTTAAAAAAGATCCTTAATTTGACCAAAAAACCCTTTTTGTTTTAATAAATCTTCTTCTATATCATCAAGATCATTTCTATGAATACTAGCGAAAAGTTTAGCTCTAATTAAATAGACCACAGGTACAATTACCGCCATTATGGGTATCAAGAACCAGATTTCAACAACGTCAAAATATGTTATATCGTCATTAATAACACTAACTAATTGAAATAAATACATTCCTATAGGTATAAGTATCACATGATACCACCAGTGTTTACAAGTTGTAAACCAGATTGTAAGCAATAAGAAGGGGACAAATTTCCCCATAATTGTCCATACGCTTACACTCACGTTTTCGTAAAAATTACTTTGAAAAGTAAATAAAAAAGTTTCCCAGCTATCTGTGCTTGGGAAACTTTTGTAAATATAAAATATATAAGGTGTTGCCGCTATAACTAGCGCAATCAGACTACCCGTTAGTAGGGATTTTGACGTCTTTCTTTTCGATCGACTTGATATTGTCTTGTGTTGTGTGTTCATCAATGGCTTGTGGGCTACAAGATGTTGCTAAAAATCCTAAAGTTGCAATAGCGAAGATAAAGTTTTTTGTATTCATGGTGTTTGTTTTTTTGATTATTTATGATACAAACCTATGAACAAAATAGTTAAAAATGTTAATTATCTTTGCCGTACCTTTGCAAATTTTTTAAAAGAAAAAACATTGATTTACAGGTAATTACAAAGCTTTACTTCAACTAAAGTATTCAGTAAATATACGTTATTTCTTAAAATTTAGATTTCTTTTTAATTCACCTACTTTAGAGATGTGAATTTCATGTTTGTCTAATGGTAATAAATTTTCCACATTTTGCGGCCATTCTATTAAACACCAATTATGAGATTCTAAGTATTCTTCAAACCCTATGTCGTAAGCTTCATCTTCATCCTCTATTCTGTGAAAGTCAAAGTGAAAAATAGGATTGTTTATTCCTTTGTATTCATTCACTAAAGAAAAGGTTGGGCTGCTTACTTTATCAAGAGATCCTAGTTGTTTTACAATTTCTTTGATAAGAGTGGTTTTACCTGCTCCCATTTCTCCATAAAATAAAAGTGTCTTGCTAGAAGACACTTTTATAATTTTTTTTGCAACATCAGAAATTTCTGATAAGTTATATTCTATTTGCATCACTTCACAATTTATCTTGGTTTAAGTACTGAAAAAGGGATGATCATTTCTTCTAAAGAAACCCCGCCGTGTTGATAAGTGTTTCTATAATAACTGACATAATGATTATAGTTATTAGGGTAAGCAAAGAAAAGATCTCCTTTTGCAAAGATAAAAGAACTGCTCATATTTATACTTGGCAAGTGAAATTCTTTGGGGTTTTTAGCTGCAATTACGTCTTTATCTTCATAAGTGAGACTTTTTCCTGTTTTGTAACGTAAATTAAGACTCGTGTTTTTATCACCTATAACTTTAGAAGGGTTCTTAGCATTAATAGTTCCGTGGTCTGTTGTGATAATTAATTTAAATCCTAATTGTTGTGCTTGCTGTATAATCTCTAGTAAAGGTGAATTTTTAAACCAACTTTCGGTTAACGAACGATAAGACTTATCGTTAGAAGCCAATTCTTTTATAACTTCCATTTCTGTTTTTGAGTGTGAAAGCATATCAACGAAATTGTAAACTACGACGGTTAAATCGTTTTCTTTTTGCGATTTAAAGTTGTCTACCAATTTTTTTCCGCCTTTAAGGCTAGTTATTTTATGGTATGCAGTTTTATAATCTAAGCCTAAACGTTTCATTTGAGCTATAAGAAAATCTTCTTCGTGCATATTTTTACCTCCGTCATCGGTATCATTTAACCACCATTCTGGATGTTTCTTTTCCATATCGGAAGGCATTAATCCCGAAAAAATGGCATTTCTAGCATATTGGGTTGCTGTAGGTAAAATACTATAGAAAGGAATCTCACTTTCTTTTTTGTAATAATTATTAACTATTGGCTCAAAAGCACGCCATTGATCATAACGAAGATTGTCAATTACAACTAAAAGTGTAGGTTGTTCTTTATTGAGTTGCGGTACTACTTTTTCTTTAAATAAAGTATGAGACATAATTGGCTTGTCATTTCCATCAAACCAAGTGGTGTAATTTTTCTCTACAAATTTACAGAATTGACTATTAGCTTCAGTTTTTTGAGATTCTAGAATTTCAAACATTCCAGTATCTTCAATATTCTCTAACTGCAATTCCCAATAGACTAAACGCTGATAAATTTCTGCCCACTCTTCAAAAGTGTTGACCATAGACATATCCATCGCAATTTTTCTAAACTCTTGTTGGTAGTTAGAAGTAGTTTTTTCTGAAACTAGGCGAGAGTGGTCTAAATTTTTCTTTAAACTTAATAGAATTTGATTGGGATTGACAGGCTTAATAAGGTAATCGGCTATTTTAGAACCAATAGCTTCTTCCATAATATATTCCTCTTCACTTTTTGTAATCATCACTACAGGAAGAGTACTTCGTTTTGATTTTATTTCCGATAAGGTTTCTAGTCCGGTTAAACCAGGCATATTTTCGTCTAATAAAACAATATCAAAATTATTCTCATTTACCTCCTCAATAGCTTCAGTTCCACTTTGGCATGTGGTTACATCGTAGCCTTTTCCTTCTAAAAAAATAATATGAGGTTTTAATAAATCTATTTCGTCATCTACCCAAAGTACTTTGATATGGTTCATATATGTATATTTGCTTTAATTATTAAATTTTTGATTTGAATCAGAGAAACAAACTTAAAATATTAAACGATCCAATTTACGGATTTATTACCATTCCCAACGAACGGATTTTTGATATTATCGAGCATCCGTATTTTCAACGCTTAAGAAGAATATCTCAAATGGGCATGTCTTATTTGGTATATCCAGGAGCTCATCATACTCGATTTCATCATGCTTTAGGTTGCATGCATCTTATGAGAAAATCTTTAGAGGTGCTTAGATTTAAAGGAGTTAAGGTTTCAGATAAAGAAGAAGAAGCTTTGCTTATTGCTATATTGTTACACGATATTGGACACGGACCTTTCTCTCATGCTATGGAACATAGTATTGTAAACGGGATTAGTCACGAGTCAATTTCGCTTCAATTTATGGAGAAAATGAATACTGACTTTAACCAAAGTTTAACGTTGGCTATTCAGATTTTTAAAGGTGAATATCATAGAAAATTCTTTAAGCAGCTAATTGCAAGTCAGCTCGATGTAGACCGCTTAGATTATTTAAAACGAGATAGTTTTTACACTGGAGTTGCTGAAGGAAATATTAATAGTGAGCGGCTTATTACCATGCTAAATGTTGTTAATGATGAGTTAGTGGTAGAACAAAAAGGAATTTATTCAGTAGAAAAATTCTTAGTAGCGAGGAGACTTATGTATTGGCAAGTGTATTTGCACAAAACTAGTTTAGGTGCAGAGCAACTGTTAATTAGAGTTTTAAAAAGAGCTAAATATTTATCTAGTACGGGAGTTAAGCTTCATGCGAGTAGAGCATTAAATTATTTTTTAAATAATGAAATTGCCCAAGATAACTTTACGGAAGAGACTCTAGATATATTTAGCAAATTAGATGATTACGATATTGTATCAGCCATGAAAGAATGGGTTTATGTAGATGACTTTGTGTTAAGTAATTTATGTAAAATGGTGATAGATCGAGATTTGTTGAAGGTAAAATTAAAAAAGCAACCCGTTTCTGAAAAGAAAAAAGAACGACATTTAAAAAGGTTAATTGAAAAGTATAATATTAGCGAAGAAGAGGCTTCTTATTTTGTTTTTACAGGTAAAGTTGCTAACCTTGCATATAATACTAACTTAGAGAATATAAATATTTTACATAAGAACGGAAAGATAAGCGATGTAGCAAAAGTTTCAGATCAATTAAACTTAGATGCATTATCAAAAGCTGTTGTAAAATATTATATCTGCTATCCAAAACAAAAAGATTAACATTTTTTTCTATTTTTGTCAGAATGAAATTTAAAGCAGCACAAATAGCCGAAATATTAGAAGGGGAGATTCATGGTAATCCTGAGGTAGAAGTTTCTCAGCTTGCCAAAATTGAAGAAGGCACCGAAGGGTCGCTAACTTTTCTTTCTAATCCAAAATACGAATCTTTTATTTATAGTACTAATGCATCTATTTGCATAGTCAATAAAGATTTCGTTCTAGAAAAACCAGTCGATACTACGCTTATAAAGGTAGAAGATTCATACAAATCGTTTACCACACTTTTAGAATATTATAATCAAGTAAAACTAAATAAATCTGGAATAGAGCAACCTAGTTTTATAGGGGAGTCTTCAAATTATGGAGAAAATATCTATTTAGGAGCATTTGCATATATAGGGAATAATGTAAAATTAGGAAATAATGTAAAAGTTTACCCTAATGCTTATATAGGTGATAACGTAACAATAGGCGATAATGTAATTGTCTTTGCTGGAGCAAAAATATACTCAGAATCGATTATAGGTAACCACTGTGTAATTCATAGTGGTGTTATAGTTGGGGCAGATGGATTTGGCTTTATGCCGAATGAGAGTGGAGAGTATCAAAAGGTTCCTCAAATAGGAAATGTTATCGTTGAAGATTATGTAGATATTGGTGCAGGAACAACGATAGATCGTGCTACATTAGGTTCTACTATAATAAGAAAAGGAGTAAAACTAGATAACCAAATTCAAATAGCACATAATGTAGAAATTGGTGAACATACCGCTATTGCTGCACAAACGGGTATTGCAGGTTCTACTAAAATTGGTAAAAACTGTATTATTGGTGGGCAAGTAGGTATTGTTGGACATATAAGAATTGGGGATCGAGTTAAAATACAAGCACAATCTGGTATAGGTAGAAATGTAAAAGATGATGAGGTTTTACAAGGTTCTCCCGCTTTAAATTACGGGGATTTTAATAAATCTTATGTGCATTTTAAAAATTTATCAAAATCGATCAATAGATTAAATCAAGTAGAAAAACAGCTAAATAGTAAGAAAGCTTAAAAAAATGAAACAACAAACTATCCAAAAAGAAGTCTCTTTAAAAGGTGTAGGGCTTCATACAGGAAAAGAGGTAAACTTAACTTTTAAGCCAGCTCCTGAAAATCATGGCTATGTTTTTAAAAGAATGGATTTAGAAGGTCACCCTTCTTTACCTGCTGAAGCAGCTTATGTTGTAAATACACAACGAGGTACTTCTTTAGAGAAAAACGGAGTTCAAATACAAACCTCAGAACATGTATTAGCTGCTTGTGTAGGTCTTGAAATTGATAACGTACTTATAGAGATGGATGCTAGTGAACCTCCTATTATGGACGGTTCTTCTAAATATTTTGTAGAAGCTTTAGAGCAAGCTGGAGTAAAAGAACAAGAAATTGAAAGAGAAATCTACGAAGTAAAAGAAATCACAAGTTATGTAGATGAAGAAACCGGGAGCGAAATTATGGTAGTTCCTGCTTGTGATTATGAAATTACCACCATGGTGGATTTTGGCACTAAAGTATTAGGTACTCAAAATGCTAGCATTAAAAACCTTAAAGAGTTTAAAGAAGAAATAGCAGATTCAAGAACTTTTAGTTTCTTACATGAAATAGAAACCTTATTAGATCACGGCCTTATTCGAGGAGGAGATTTAAATAATGCTATAGTTTATGTGGACAAAGAATTGTCTCCAGAAACAATGGAAAAACTAAAAAAAGTTTTTGATAAAGATGAGATTTCAGTAAAGTCTAATGGAATTTTAGATAACTTAACTCTTCATCACCCCAACGAAGCAGCGAGACATAAATTACTAGATATTATTGGTGATTTAGCCTTGATAGGAACAAGAATAAAAGGAAGAATTATTGCCAATAAGCCAGGACATAAGGTAAACACTGAGTTTGCAAAGAAAATGGCAAAAAAAATTAAAGCTGAAAAGCGAAATCAAGTTCCTCAGGTAGATTTGAATCAGGCTCCGTTAATGGATGTCAATCAAATCATGAAAATGTTACCACATAGACAACCTATGTTGTTAATAGATAAGATTTTTGAACTAACAGACAATCACGTTTTGGGAACAAAAAATGTGACTATGAATGAAGAGTTCTTTAAAGGTCACTTCCCAGGAGCTCCAGTTATGCCTGGTGTTCTTATTGTAGAAGCAATGGCCCAAACGGGTGGAATTCTTATTTTAAGTACTGTTCCAGATCCAGAAAATTACTTAACCTATTTTATGAAAATAGATAACGTTAAGTTTAAACAAAAAGTAGTTCCAGGAGATACTCTAATTTTTAGATGTCACTTAATTTCTCCAATTCGAAGAGGAATTTGTCATATGCAAGGTTATGCATATACTAATGGAAAATTATGTGCTGAGGCAGAGTTAATGGCACAAATAGTAAAATCAAAATAATTTAATTTTATGAACCAACCTTTGGCATATGTGCACCCAGGTGCAAAAATCGCAAAAAATGTTGTAATTGAGCCTTTTACAACGATTCATAATAATGTAGTAATAGGAGAAGGAAGTTGGATTGGTTCTAACGTAACCATAATGGAAGGTGCTAGAATTGGTAAGAATGTTAGCATTTTTCCTGGAGCAGTAATTTCTGCAGTTCCACAAGATAAAAAGTTTAATGATGAAGATACGCTTACTATTATTGGAGATAACACTACTATAAGAGAGTGTGTTACCATTAATAGAGGAACTTCAGACCGTATGAAAACGGTTGTAGGAAACAATTGTTGGATTATGGCTTATTGTCATATTGCACATGATTGTATTGTAGGAGACAATTGTATTTTTTCTAATAACAGTACCCTTGCTGGACATATTAATGTAGGAGACTACGTTATTTTAGCGGGGATGACAGCAATACAGCAGTTTTGTAGTATTGGAAGCCACGCTTTTATCACGGGTGGTTCTTTAGTAAGGAAAGATGTACCTCCATTTGTAAAAGCTGCAAGAGAACCTTTATCATATGTAGGAATTAACTCTATAGGCTTACGCCGAAGAGGTTTTACTACCGAAAAAATTAGAGAAGTTCAAGATATATATAGAATATTATATCAAAAGAATTATAACAACTCTCAAGCAGTTACTATTATTGAAGCTGAAATGGAAGCTACACCAGAGAGGGATGATATTTTAGAGTTTATCAAAAACTCTCAACGAGGAATTATGAAAGGTTATTTTTCAAACTAAAAACAAAACAGAATGGCAACGACTAGTGATATTAGAAATGGATTGTGTATTAAATACAATCATGATATATATAAAATTATAGAGTTTTTACATGTTAAACCAGGAAAAGGTCCAGCATTTGTAAGAACAAAAATGAAAAGTGTTACTAACGGAAAAATTTTAGAAAACACTTTTTCTGCAGGACATAAGATTGATGATGTTCGTGTAGAAACTCATAAATTTCAATTTTTATATAATGATGGAGAATTTTATCATTTTATGAATACTGAAGATTATACTCAAATTAGATTATTAGAGTCTGCTTTAGACACCCCTGGATTATTAAAAGAAGGAGAAGTGGTAACCGTAATTATCAATTCAGAAGATAATATGCCGCTTTCTGTAGAAATGCCACCAAGTGTAATTCTTGAAGTAACACATACAGAACCTGGTGTAAAAGGAAATACAGCAACGAATGCTACAAAACCAGCAACAGTAGAAACTGGTGCTGAGGTAAACGTTCCACTTTTTATAAATGAGGGAGATAAAATAAAGGTAGAAACCGATAAAGGAACTTACAAAGAACGTATCAAAGAGTAATTTGAGATGAATTTCCCTCAACAACATACCCTTCAGCAAATTGCTACAATTATTCAATCAGAGTTTGTAGGCGATAAAGATTTCCCTGTATGGGGAATGAATGAGATCCATGTCGTTAGGGAAGGAGATATTGTATTTGTAGATCATCCAAAATACTACGATAAAGCCTTAAATTCCGCTGCGACGGTAATTCTTATCAATAAGAGCGTAGAATGTCCAAAAGGAAAAGCTTTATTAATTTCAGACGATCCATTTAGAGATTTTAATAAACTCACTACGTTTTTTAAACCCTTTAAAAATTCTACTCAACAAATTTCAGCTTCCGCGGAAGTAGGAGAAGGAACAACCATTCAGCCAAATGTATTTATAGGTAATCACGTTCACATTGGTAAGAATTGTATTATTCATTCTAATGTGAGTATTTATGATCATACAATAATAGGCGATAATGTCACCATACATGCGGGAACTGTTTTAGGTGGTGATGCTTTTTATTACAAAAACAGACCTGAAGGTTTTGATAAATTAAAATCTGGAGGGAAAGTGGTTATTGAAGATAACGTAGATATAGGAGCTGCTTGTACTATTGATAGAGGAGTAACAGGAGAAACTACAATTGGTGAAGGTTCTAAAATAGATAATCAAGTACAGATAGGTCATGATACGATTATTGGTAAGAAGTGTTTGATAGCTTCTCAAGTAGGTATTGCTGGTTGTGTAGTTATAGAAGATGAAGTGACTATATGGGGACAAGTAGGGATCACTAGCGGAATTATTATTGGTAAAAAAGCAGTTATTTCCGCGCAAAGCGGAGTAAGTAAATCACTTGCGGGGAATACCTCTTATTTTGGAACGCCAGCAGACAGTTTTAGAAAAAAATATAAAGAAATTGCTTCTATACGCTTAATACCAAGTTTAATTGAAAAAATAGATAAGTTGTAATGATGAAACAAGCTAAGGATATTGTTAGAGAATTTTATGATTCAGATATAGCAAATGATGCATCAATCATAGAAAAATACTTTCACCCAAATGCTGTTTTAACGTGGAATGGAATTGAAGGTCTTACTAATCTAGGTTTTGATAAAATTTCTGACTTTTTCGCAGATATTAGAAAAAACTATAAAGAACTTAAAATTGAAATAAGTCACTTACTTCAAGACAATGATACTGTAACCATTCGTTATAAGTATTATGTGCATCCTATAGAGAATCCAGATGAAGAAATAGGAATTGCTCATTTTATTTGTATTTGGGAGATAAAAGATGAAAAATTATACAGAGGATATCAAGTAAGTCAGCCTTTTAAGGACCAAGACGAAAAAGATAATTCTTATGAGAAGGTAAAAGCCTAATTTTTTTTCAAAGCTGTAGTAAAAAAGTTACCTTTGCGCAGCTACTTATAAAATAAGACGTAGTAAACTGAAATAGAAAACAATTAATAAAACCAACTAGTAAAATGAGTGTTTTAGTAAATAAAGATTCAAATATAATCGTTCAAGGTTTTACCGGAAGTGAAGGAACTTTTCACGCTGAACAAATGATTGAATACGGTACAAATGTAGTAGGTGGAGTTACTCCAGGAAAAGGAGGGCAAAAACACCTAGACAAGCCTGTTTTTAATACTGTAGCCGAAGCGGTGAAAGAAGTTAATGCAGATACTACTATTATTTTTGTACCACCAGCTTTTGCAGCAGATGCTATTATGGAAGCAGCAGATGCAGGTATTAAAGTAATCATTACCATTACAGAAGGTATTCCTGTTGCAGATATGATTAAAGCTGCAGAATATATTAAAGATAAAGAATGTAGATTAATAGGTCCTAACTGTCCAGGTGTAATTACTCCAGGTGAAGCTAAAGTTGGTATTATGCCAGGTTTTGTTTTCAAAAAAGGAAAAGTAGGAATTGTATCTAAATCTGGGACATTAACTTATGAAGCTGCAGACCAAGTTGTCAAACAAGGATTAGGAATCACCACTGCAATTGGTATTGGTGGAGATCCAATTATTGGAACTACAACAAAAGAAGCTGTTGAATTATTAATTAATGACGAAGAGACAGAGTGTGTTGTAATGATCGGAGAAATTGGAGGTCAATTAGAAGCAGATGCAGCAGAATGGTACAAAGCAAGTGGTTCTAAAAAACCAATCGTAGGTTTTATCGCAGGAGAAACTGCTCCAGCAGGAAGAACTATGGGACACGCAGGAGCTATTGTAGGTGGTAGTGAAGATACTGCTCAAGCTAAAAAGAAAATTATGAGAGAATGTGGTATTCACGTAGTAGATTCTCCAGCAGAAATAGGTAAGAAAGTAGCTGAAGTATTAGGTTAATATTAAATTTGTTAAAATTTAACAGATTTAATTTATATAAAAGTTCGTTAGTAAGTATTTACTAACGAACTTTTTTTATTTTTAACCATCTCTTAACTAATTATTTAAAATAATGAAAAAAATCTATTTACCATTTTTTCTTTTCTTATCTAGCTTAGCAATTATCAGTTGTGACGAAAAGAAAGAAAATGAAACTTCAGATGAAAATAAATATCAGCATACAGATGATGCTGGATTTGCTTACCAAACATTTAAAGATGACCCCACAGGGCTTCGACTGTATACCTTAGATAACGGACTTAAAGTTTATTTAGGGAAAAATGAAGAAGAACCAAAAATTCAAACTTTAATCGCTGTAAGAGCTGGTTCTACTTATGATCCTGCAGATAACACAGGTTTGGCTCATTACTTAGAGCATATGGTTTTCAAAGGAACCCATAAAATTGGAACCCAAGATTGGGAAAAAGAAAAAGTACTCTTAGACAGTATTTCAGATCTATATGAAATGCATAAAGCTGAAAAAGACGAGGAGAAAAAACTGAATCTTTATAAACAAATAGATAGTGTTTCTCAAAAAGCTTCAGAATATTCTATTGCTAATGAATATGACAAAATGGTAGCCTCTTTGGGAGCAGAGGGTACGAATGCATTTACTTCTAATGAACAAACGGTTTATGTAAATAAAATTCCTTCGAATGAATTAAATAAATGGTTACAAGTAGAAAGTGAACGTTTTAGTACATTAGTTTTACGTTTATTTCATACAGAATTAGAAGCAGTTTATGAAGAATTTAATCGCGGTCAAGATAGCGATGGTCGTAAGCAATACCAAGCTACATTAGAAGGTTTGTTCCCAACTCACCCTTATGGTACGCAAAGCACCATTGGTAAGTCTGAACATTTAAAAAATCCATCTATGGAAGCTATTCATAATTATTTCAACACCTATTACGTGCCAAATAATATGGCAGTGGTTTTGGTAGGGGATATAGATTTTGATGGAACTATAAAAAAAGTAAATGACGCTTTTGGAAACTATGAGAAGAAGGAGGTTACTCATCCAACATTTAAGAAAGAACAACCGATTACCTCTCCAGTAGAAAAGGAAGTTTTTGGACCAACATCAGAGTCGGTTTATGTTGCGTTTAGAACTGGAGGAATAGGTAGCAAGGATGAAAAAATAGTAACTTTAATCGATTATATTTTAGCAAATTCTCAAGCGGGTTTAATCGATTTAGATTTAAATCAGCAGCAAAAAGTACAAAATGCATCTTCGTTTACAAACTTTGATAACGATTACGGTTTTCATCTTCTTTATGGAATGCCAAAAGCAAACCAAACTCTAGAAGAAGTTCAAGCTTTACTCTTAGAAGAAGTTGAAAAAATAAAAAAGGGAGAATTTGATGATTGGTTGATAGAAGCGGTTATTAATGATTTAAAACTTTCAGAAATTCGTGAATATGAAAATGCTTCATCTACAGCTTACGCTTATATGGATGCTTTTATACATTTTCAAGATTGGCAGTCTAGATTAGATTTTATAGAAGGTTTAAAATCAGTTACTAAAGAAGAACTAGTAAATTATGCTAACGAGCACTACAACGACAATTATGTTGCCGTATATAAACGTAAAGGAGAAGATGCAAACATCGCTAAAGTTGAAAACCCAGGAATAACTCCAGTAAAATTAAATCGCGATAAGCAATCTGTATTCATTCAAAATTTTAACAAAGAAGAATCTCCTGCCTTAGAACCACAATATATTGACTATAAAAAAGCGATAGGAAATTCAGAAACCAAAAATGGATTACCAGTAGCTTACATAGAAAATGAAAATAATGATTTGTTCAACTTGTACTTTATTTTTGATATGGGTCAAGATAACGACAAAGAAATTTCTCTGGCTGCTAGTTATTTAGATTATTTAGGAACAAATAAGTTATCACCCGAGCAAGTAAAACAAGAATTCTATAAATTAGGAATTAATTATTTTGTAAACTCAGGAACAGATAAAACTTACGTTGGTTTATCTGGTTTAAAAGAGAATTTACCAGCAGGTTTATCACTTCTAGAAGATCTTTGGCAAAATGCAGAAGCTAATCAAGAAACCTATGACAAGTATGTAGAGCAGATTTTAAAAGGTCGTGAAGATAATAAAACACAAAAAGGAAATATTTTATTTAACGGATTAATGAACTACGGTAAATATGGAGAAGAATCTAGGTTAAGGGATATTTATTCAGCTGCTGAATTAAAATCTAAAGACCCACAAGAATTGGTTGAGAAAGTTAAAGGTTTACGTAATTACAAACAACGTATTTTTTATTACGGAAAAGATTTAGATAAGGCCATGACTTCTTTAGATAAAGAACACCAATTGCCAAGTGAATTAAAGGAATACCCAGAAGCTAAAAAGTTTAATGAGGTAGAAACTGGCGGTAAAGTGTACTTTGTAGATTACGATATGGTGCAAAGTGAAATGGTTTTCTTAGCAAAAGGAGATAAATTTGATGCTGAAAATATGGCAGCAACCGAATTGTTTAATACCTATTTTGGTAGCGGTCTTTCCTCTATTGTTTTTCAAGAAATTAGAGAATCAAAATCTTTAGCTTACTCTGCCTATTCATCTTACCAAATGGCAAATGAAAAAGAAAAGCCAAATTATGTAATGGCTTATATAGGGACTCAAGCCAACAAGATGCCACAAGCTGTAGATGCCATGATGGAGTTAATGACCAATATGCCAGAAGCTGAAGAGCAATTTCAGTCGGCTAAAGAAGCGGCGTTAAAACAAATTGCTGCTAATAGAATTACTAAAACATCCATTTTCTGGAATTATGAAAGTTTAAAAAAAAGAGGCTTAGAGGAAGATTATAGAAAAGAAATATACAATACTATTAAAGGCATGTCTTTAGAAGATTTAAAAACTTTCTTCAACAACAATATTAAAGGACAAGAATATAATGTATTAGTAATAGGAAACAAGAAAGATGTAGATATGCAATCGCTTTCTAAACTAGGGAAAGTAGAAGAATTAGATGTAGATTATTTGTTTAACTATGAAAAATCTGGAGATAAATTAAAGTTATAAATATAACTCCTTACAAATATGAAAACCTCTTGAAATCTCAAGAGGTTTTTTTATGCCTTCCCGCTATAGTTGCTTATATTTGAGGCTAGGTTATTAATTACACCATCAACTATGAAATTATTAGAAGGAAAAAATGCAATTATTACTGGAGCTAGTAGAGGAATAGGTAAAGGAATTGCCATGATATTTGCTCAGCACGGCGCAAATGTAGCTTTTACTTATAGTTCTTCTGTAGAAGCAGCTCAAGATTTAGAAAAGGAATTAACCGATTTAGGGATTAAAGCAAAAGGTTACAAAAGTAATGCAGCCAATTTTGAAGATGCTCAAAAACTAATAGAAGACGTAAATAAAGACTTTTCTAGTATAGATATTTTAGTAAATAATGCAGGGATTACCAAAGACAATTTGTTAATGCGTATGACCGAAGAAGATTTTGATAAAGTTATAGAAGTTAACTTAAAATCAATTTTTAACATGACTAAAGCAGTACAGCGTACTATGCTTAAGCAACGTAAAGGAAGCATTATTAATATGAGTTCTGTAGTTGGAGTAAAAGGAAATGCAGGACAAGCAAATTATGCAGCTTCAAAGGCAGGTATGATTGGTTTTTCTAAATCTATGGCTTTAGAATTAGGTTCTCGTAACATTAGAACTAATGTTATTGCACCAGGATTTATCGAAACAGAAATGACTGCAAAACTTGACGAAAAAACGGTTGAAGGTTGGAGAAATGCTATTCCTTTAAAACGAGGAGGTAGTCCAGAAGATATAGCTAATGCTTGCGTATTTTTAGGTAGTGACCTTAGTGGTTATATTACAGGACAAGTATTAAATGTAGATGGCGGTATGCTTACCTAACCAATCAATTATAAAGTAACTTAATGTCAGGACAAACCCTAATTTTTATTATTCTATCTGCAATTGCAGCGTTAGGTTTGTCTTTATTATTTTATTTATTCAATAAAAAGAAGAAACGTCCAAAACACTGGATCATTTTCAGTGTTTTGCGTTTTTTAAGTCTCTTTTCACTCTTTCTATTGTTGATTAATCCAACTTTAGAATCCCTTCAACTTTCTACAGAAAAACCGAACCTTGTTGTAGCGATAGATAACTCTTCCTCTATAGCTTACTTTAAAGATGAAAATAAGGTTTCCTCCTTCGTACAACAAATTAAAGAGCACCAAGAATTACAAAATAAGTTTAATGTTCATTATTATAGCTTCGGGGATCAAATTAAAAAATTAGATACACTTTCCTTTACGGAGAACAAAACCCAAATAACTCCTTTATTTTATGATTTGGCAGACATTTATGAAAGCCAAATAACACCAACCGTTTTAGTAACTGACGGAAATCAAACCTATGGCGAAGATTATTTATATAAAGCTTCTCAGTTTCCACAAGATATCTATGCAATTGCGGTAGGTGATACTACGAGTTATAGTGACTTAAAAATTGAAAGAGTCAATGTTAATAAATATGCCTTTCTAAATAATAAATTTCCTGTAGAAGTTTTTTTAAATTATAATGGAGAAAAAGAAGTGCAAAAAGAGGTTTCTATTCAATTAGGTAATTCAACTGTTTTTTCACAGAAAGTCACATTTTCTAAAGAAGATAAAAGCGAAATTCTACAAATAAAATTACCAGCCAATCAAATTGGTATACTCAATTATACGGTTAGTGTAGAAACGATCGACAATGAGAAAAATATAGCTAATAACACTAAAAAGTTTTTGGTAGAAGTGATCGATGAAAAAACGAAGGTTTTAATTTTATCATCGTTTTTACATCCAGATCTAGGTTCTCTTAAAAAGTCTATAGAGAGCAATCAACAAAGGGAAGCTAATATAGAACTCGTTTCTAATTTCCGAGGAAGTTTGTTAGACTATCAATTAGTTATCTTGTATCAACCTAATCCTCTTTTTAAAACCACTTTTGATCAAATAGCTAAGGAAAATTTAAACTCTTTTATTATTACAGGAACAAAAACTGACTATGATTTTTTAAATAGGAGTCAGGATAATTTCCGTAAAGAAATATTTTCTCAATTAGAAGAATTTCAACCCAGTTACAATTCGGGTTACAGTAGCTTTCAGCAACCCGATATTCAATTTGGTAGTTTCCCTCCTTTACAAGATTATTTTGGCGGAATATCTTTTAATAAAACACCGCAAATACTTCTTTACCAGAATATAAACGGAATAAAAACCAAAACTCCTGTAATTGCAACCTTAGAAGAAAATCAACAAAAAACAGGTTTTTTATTCGGAGAAAATAGTTGGCAATGGCGTTCTAAAAGCTTTGTTCAGCAAAAAAGTTTTGAAAGTTATGATGATTTTTTAGGAAAGCTAATTCAATACCTTTCTTCAAATAAACGAAGAGAGCGTCTAACAGTAGATGCACAACCATTTTATAATTTCGGAGATAAAATCATAATTCAGGCAGGATATTTTGATAAAAACTATGCTTTTGATGATCGTGCAAAATTAAATATTTCAGTAAAAGAAAAAGAAACTAAAAAGAATAATGAATACCCTTTTATACTTCAGGACAATACTTATGAGGTGAATTTAAGTCAGCTTCAGCCTGGTGATTATACTTACAAAGTTTTTACTGAAGAGGAAAATATTCAGAAAACAGGCAGTTTTACCATTATAGACTTTGAAGTAGAAAAGCAGTTTTTAAATGCAGATGTAGAGAAACTGACACAAGTAAGTCATGATAAAACTTATTTTTTATCTGAAAGCGAGCAACTTTTTGAGCAACTTCTTGAAAACAAAAAATACCAACCCGTTCAAAAAAGCGAGGTTAAAAAAAGCAGTTTAATAGATTGGAAAATCCTTTTAGGTATAATTATAATTTGTCTTTCGGCGGAATGGTTCTTCCGAAAATATAAAGGATTAATATAAATTAATAAATAAGATAATATGGAAAGATTACCCAAAATAGCATTGCCAATAGTATTTATTGGGATTGTAGTAGTTATTTTAATTTTTAAAAGTACAGTAACTATCGGCTCTGGAGAGGCAGGGGTACTTTATAAAACCTTTGATGGTGGAGTTGTAGATGATGAACCGCCATTAAGTGAAGGGTTTCACTTTGTTGCTCCTTGGAACAGTGTTTTTGTTTATGAAGCAAGACAACAATCTTTAGAAGAAAAAATGCAAGTTTTAAGTTCTAACGGATTGGAAATTAGATTAGATGCCTCAACTTGGTTTCAACCTAAATATGCAGATTTAGGAAAATTACACAAAGAAAAAGGAGAAAAATATATTGAGCGTTTACTTAAACCTGCTGTAAGATCTGCAGCTAGAGCAGTGGTAGGGAGGTATAGTCCTGAGCAATTGTATGCCAGTAAAAGAGAAGCGATACAGAATGAAATCTTAGAAGAAACTCAAATTCTTTTAAAAGATCAGTATGTACAAGTTAATGAAGTATTGGTGCGAGATGTGTCTTTACCAACAACCATTAAAGATGCTATTGAGCGTAAGTTAAGACAAGAGCAAGAGTCTTTAGAATATGAATTTAGACTGACTAAAGCTACAAAAGAAGCAGAACGTCAAAAGATTGAAGCTGAAGGTAAAGCTAGAGCAAATAGTATCTTAAGCCAGTCTCTTACCGATAAAGTATTACAAGAAAAAGGAATTCAGGCCACTATAGAGCTTTCTAAATCGAATAATGCAAAAACTGTGATTATTGGTAATTCAGATAATGGTATGCCACTTATATTAGGAGATAATTAGACAAATACTAAAGTTATCTAAAAACCCATTTTTTTGAAAAATAATCTCTAAGTTTGTACCCACAATGAGAAATTTAAACTTACATCATCATCATTTTCATATCCACGCTCAAGCGAGGTGATTTTGTATTTGATGTAATTCAAAAATAATTTACAAACCCGTTTGAGTAATTTCAAACGGGTTTTCTGTTTCCTGTCTGCAATTATTCAAACTATAATTTACCTAAATGAAAAAATTAAAAATTGCGATTCAAAAGTCAGGAAGATTGAACGAAGATTCCGTTAAAGTATTAAAAGAAGCTGGTATTTATATAGATAACGGGAAGGAGCAGCTTAAAGCATCTGCTCGTAATTTCCCTTTAGAAGTTCTATATTTAAGAAATGGAGATATTCCTCAATATTTAAGAGATGGAGTGGTAGATATTGCTATTGTAGGTGAAAATTTATTAATAGAAAAAGGAGAAGATTTACAAATTATAGAAAAGCTAGGTTTTTCTAAATGTAAAGTTTCTATCGCCATACCTAAGGAACAGACTTATAGCGGAATTCAAGCTTTACAAGACAAAAAAATTGCTACTTCTTACCCAAACACTGTCAAAAACTACCTAGCTAAACAAAATATTACAGCAGATTTACACCAAATATCAGGTTCTGTAGAGATTGCGCCAAGCATTGGTTTGGCAGATGCTATTGTAGATATTGTTTCTAGCGGTAGTACTTTATTTAAAAATAATTTAAAAGAAGTAGAGCAAATTTTAACTAGCGAAGCTGTTTTAGCAGTTTCTCCTAAAATATCTGCAGAAGCAAATGAAATTTTAGAGAAATTACAATTCAGAATTCAATCGGTTTTAAAAGCTAGAACTTCTAAATATATATTGCTAAATGCTCCTAATAAAAATATAGACAAAATTGTAGATATTTTACCAGGAATGAAAAGCCCAACTTTACTTCCGTTAGCAAGAGAAGGGTGGAGCTCTTTACACTCGGTAATCAATGAAGAAGCTTTTTGGGAAGTAATTGATGAGCTAAAAAATAACGGAGCAGAAGGAATCCTTATTTGTCCAATAGAAAAAATGGTGTTGTAAATTTTTATTTAGCTGAATTGTCACACTGAGCGTGTCGAATTGTGTTCTTGTATTAGGTATAAATTCATAAATAAAAAAATTAGATGCGTCATGCTGAACTTGATTCAGCATCACATCAGCGATATAAAATTGAAATAAGATAGATGAGATCCGGAATCAGGTCCGGGATGACGAAGCAATAAAATAAATATAGTCTGTCCTCTCGAAAAAAGTCGAGAGGTAAAAAATATAAATATGAAAATCATAAAAAATCCGCTTCAAGAAAATTGGCAAGAAATTTTAAAAAGGCCAACGCAAACTATAGATGATATTGAAGCAACAGTAAACGAAATTTTTACTGAAGTAAAGTCTAAAGGAAATCAAGCTATAGAAAAATACACCAGCTTATTTGATGGTATTTCTTTAAGTAATCTTGAAGTTTCTAATGAAGAGATTGAAGCAACAGAAAAAGAAGTATCAGCAGAATTAAAAGAGGCAATTCAGTTAGCAAAAGAAAATATCACCAAATTTCATTTGGCTCAAAAAACAGAAAGAGTAGAGGTTGAGACGCAAAAAGGAGTACAATGTTGGCAAGAAAAAAGGCCTATTCAAAAAGTAGGTTTATATATTCCAGGAGGTTCTGCTCCTTTATTTTCAACAATTTTAATGTTAGCTATACCAGCTAATTTAGCAGGTTGTAAAGAGATTGTGTTGTGTACACCACCTAATAAACAGGGAAAAATAAATCCAGCTATTTTATACACTGCAAACCTATGCGGAGTTACTAAAATATTTAAAGTTGGCGGTATTCAAGCAATTGCAGGAATGACTTTTGGGACAGAAAGTATACCTAAAGTATACAAAATTTTTGGTCCAGGTAACCAATTTGTTACGGTAGCCAAACAATTGGCCACCAGGTTTGATGTTGCTATAGATATGCCTGCTGGGCCTTCAGAATTGTTGGTATTTGCAGATAAAACCGCTAACGCAAGCTTTGTAGCATCAGATTTACTTTCTCAAGCAGAACACGGTGCAGATAGCCAAGTGATTTTGGTAACTACTTCTGAAGAAATTTTAGAGAAAGTAGAAAAAGAAGTACAAAGCCAATTAGAGAAATTACCAAGAAAAGAAATTGCTACTAAAGCTATTGAAAATTCTAAACTTATTTTGGTGAAAGACAATAAAGTAGCTTTAAACTTAATTAATCAATATGCTCCAGAACATTTTATTGTAGTTGCAGAAAACGAAGAATTTTTTGTTGACGGAATTGAAAATGCAGGTTCTGTTTTCATTGGTAATTACACACCAGAAAGTGCTGGAGATTATGCCTCAGGTACTAACCATACGTTACCAACTAATGCTTATGCTAGACAATATAGTGGTGTAAATTTAGACAGTTTTCAGAAAAGTATGACTTTTCAAAAAATTGATGAAAATGGAATTAAAACTATAGGAAAAGCTATTGAATTAATGGCAGAAGCAGAAGGTTTGCAAGCGCATAAAAATGCTGTAACTTTAAGATTAAAGAGTTTGGAGTAAGGAATAATATAGACAAAACTTTAAAAAATAAAACGTCATACTGAACTTGTTTTAGTATCTCATCACCAAGTATAGATTCAAAATGAATAAAATTTTCAATATAAAAAATCTGGTACGATCTAACGTTCAAAAGCTAAAACCATATTCATCAGCGAGAGATGAATATAAAGCCAACGGAACAGATATGGTTTTTCTAGATGCAAATGAAAATCCGTTTAAAAACGGAGTTAATCGTTATCCAGATCCGCAACAGCGTGATTTAAAATTGGCTTTAGCAAAACTGAAAAACCTAAAACCAGAGCAAGTTTTATTAGGGAATGGTAGTGATGAAGTATTAGATTTAATTTTTAGAGCATTTTGTGAACCTCAAATAGATAACATCCTTACGTTGCCGCCAACTTACGGAATGTACAACGTATTAGCAGGTATTAATAATGTAGAAAATAAAGAAGTTTTACTTACTGTAGATTATGAATTAGATATAAAATCAATTCTAAATGCAGTTACAGAAACTACAAAGCTTATTTTTATTTGTAACCCTAACAACCCAACAGGAAATGCATTTGATGCACGATCTATTAAAACTTTAATTGAAAATTTTAATGGAATTGTAGTAATAGATGAAGCATATATTGATTTCTCTTCTTATGAAAGTTGGATTAACTTCTTAGATATTTACCCAAATATTATTATTATTCAAACGCTATCTAAAGCATATGGGATGGCAGGAGTAAGGTTAGGCGTTTGTTATGCTTCCGCAGAAATAATTACAGTTTTAAATAAAATAAAACCTCCTTATAATGTTAATGAATTAACTCAGCAAAAAGCATTAGAGCGTGTTTTAAAAGTAGATGAAGTTTTTACGGAAGTAGAAACAATTATAATAGAGCGAGAAAAATTAATAGAAAACTTGCAAGAGGTAAGTTTTATTGAAACAATTTTTGAAACTGAAACCAATTTTATTTTAGTAAAACTTGATAATGCTACTAAAAGGTATCATCAATTATTAGAAAAAGGTATTGTGATTAGAAATAGAACGAATCAGCCTCTATGTGAAAACACGCTGCGTTTTACAGTGGGAACAGAACAAGAAAATGAGAAGTTAATAAAAGCATTGCAAGCTTTAGATAATTAAATAAATACGTCATCCCGGACTTGATACGGGATCTCATCCAGAGTAATAAAACATACAAATATGAAAAAAATACTTTTTATAGATCGTGATGGTACTTTAATTATAGAACCAGAAGATTACCAAGTAGATAGATTAGAAAAATTAGAATTTTATCCAGAGGCTATTTACTATGTTTCTAAAATTGCAAAAGAGTTAGATTTTGAATTAGTGATGGTCACCAATCAAGACGGTTTAGGAACCGATAGTTTTCCTGAAAAAGTATTTTGGCCAATTCAAAATTTTATAGAAAACGTATTTGCTAATGAAGGAGCAACATTTAAAGAAAGTTTAATTGACAAAACTTTAGCTAAAGATAATGCAGATACCAGAAAACCAAATATTGGTTTATTAAAGCAACATGGCTATTTAGAAGAAGGGAAATACGATTTAAAGAATTCTTTTATGGTAGGTGATCGTTTAACAGATGTTGAATTTGCTTACAATTTTGGAGGAAAAGGAATTTTTATTAACACTCACGTAGAATTAGGTGCAGATGAAATTAAAAATGATAAAAGTAAGGTAGAAAATGCCATAGCATTAGAAACTAATTCTTGGAAAGAGATTTATGAGTTTTTAAAACTGAATGATAGATCTGCTCAAATTTCTAGAAAAACCAATGAAACTGATATTTTTATCGATTTAAATTTAGACGGTACAGGAAAAAGCAAGATAGATACTGGCATTGCTTTTTTTGATCATATGTTAGATCAAATTGCTCGTCACGGTCAAATGGATTTAACTATTCAAGTGAAAGGAGATTTAGAAGTAGATGAACATCATACAATAGAAGATACGGCTATTGCTTTAGGAGAAGTTTTTAATCAAGCATTAGGTACCAAATTAGGTATTGAACGTTATGGTTTTTGCCTACCTATGGATGATTGTCTTGCGCAAGTAGCTATTGATTTTGGTGGTAGAAATTGGCTAGTATGGGATGCCGATTTTAAACGAGAAATGGTAGGTAAAATGCCAACAGAGATGTTTTATCACTTCTTTAAATCGTTTACAGATGGAGCTAAAGCAAATTTGAATATAAAAGCTGAAGGTACCAACGAGCATCATAAAATTGAAGCTATTTTTAAAGCTTTTGCAAAAGCCATAAAAGTTGCAGTAAAGCGAGATGCGACAAAAATGATTTTACCATCTACCAAAGGAATGTTATAACAGAACAGAGTATAAAGTATGAAGTAGTTAGTATTTCAATACTCAATTCTAACTATCAATTACCAATAGAAAATGAAAATAGTTATTATTAATTACGGAGCAGGAAACATACAAAGTATAAAATTTGCTATTCAACGCTTAGGTTTTGAAGCAGTTTTATCTCATAATGTAGAAGAAATTCTGCAAGCAGATAAAGTGATATTTCCTGGAGTGGGAGAGGCAAGTAGCGCTATGCAAATGCTAAAATCTACAGGTCTAGATAAAATCATACCACAGCTAAAACAACCCGTTTTAGGTATTTGTTTAGGGATGCAGTTAATGTGTAATTATTCGGAAGAAGGAGATACAAACGGACTTGGTATTTTTGATGTTAAAGTAAAACGTTTTTCAAACCAAGTAAAAGTTCCGCAGATTGGGTGGAATCAAATTAGTAATTTAAAATCAGATTTATTCAAGGGAATTAAGGAAGATGAATTTATGTATTTGGTACACAGTTTTTATGCTGAAAAATGTTCTGAAATGATTGCAGAAACTGTTTACGATATTCCATACGCTTCGGCATTGAAAAAAGATAATTTTTACGGGGTTCAATTTCATCCAGAGAAAAGTAGTAATGCTGGTGAAAAGATATTAGAGAATTTTTTAACAAGCTAATAACTATTTGCTGTTAGCTTAAAGCTTAAATACAATGAGAATTATTCCAGCCATAGACATTATAGACGGTAAATGTGTACGTCTTTCTAAAGGCGATTACAATACCAAGAAAATATATAACGAACATCCGCTAGAGGTTGCTAAAGAGTTTGAAGCTCACGGTATTCAGTATCTTCATTTAGTAGATTTAGATGGCGCTAAAAGTAAGCACATTGTAAATTATAAAATATTAGAACAAATTGCCTCTAAAACAAAAATGAATATTGATTTTGGTGGCGGATTAAAATCGGATGAAGATCTTAAAATTGCTTTTGAAAGTGGAGCAAAACAAATTACCGGAGGAAGTATTGCGGTTAAAGATAAAGTTATTTTTGAGAGTTGGATTGAAAAATATGGAGCCGATAAAATAATTTTAGGGGCAGATGCTAAAGATGAAATGATTGCAGTTTCAGGCTGGCAAGAAGAGTCTAAAGAAGAGTTAATTCCTTTTATTCAATCTTACCAAGAAAAAGGAATTGAATACGTAATTTGTACAGATATTAGCAAAGATGGTATGTTAGAAGGTCCTTCTTTTGATTTGTATAAAAAAATATTAGAAGAAACTGTCACTTCAAGCGGAGACAATAAACTCAAATTAATAGCTTCAGGAGGGATTTCAACTTTTGATGAGCTACCCAAACTTGCAGAAATGGGCTGTGAAGGGACAATTATTGGTAAAGCCATCTATGAAAACAGAATCTCTTTAAAACAATTAGAAGATTACATATTAAATTGCTAATAATAAAATTAGAAGTACAAAAGTCACTTTAAGCGGAGTCGAGAAGTCTTTGTGATTAATAAAAACAAGATGAGATTCCAGATCAAGTCTGGAATGACGATAATTTAAAAATAAACTAGAGTACGTCATGCTGAACTTGATTAACAACGTTGAATCTTCGATTTCAGCATCGCATCAACAGAGAAAATAAAACATTGAATACATTTCAATAAAAAAATATATTATGCTTACCAAAAGAATAGTTCCTTGTCTAGATATTAAAAACGGAAGAACGGTAAAAGGCGTGAACTTTGTAGATTTACGGGATGCAGGAGATCCTGTAGAACTGGCTCAAATTTATGCTGAAAATGGAGCAGATGAGTTGGTCTTTTTGGATATATCTGCTACAGAAGAAAAACGAAAAACACTAGCTGATTTGGTACTTCATGTAGCAGAGAAAGTAAATATTCCGTTTACAGTTGGTGGTGGTATTTCTTCCGTAGAAGATGTAGATATTCTTTTGCAATCTGGAGCAGATAAAGTTTCTATTAATTCTTCCGCAGTAAAAAGACCAGATTTAATTAATGAACTCTCAGCTAAATTTGGTAGTCAGTGTGTGGTAGTAGCCATAGATGCAAAACAAGTTGACGGTAAGTGGATTGTGCATTTAGTTGGTGGTAAATTACCAACTAAATTAAACTTATTTGATTGGGCAAAAGAAGTAGAAAAACGTGGAGCTGGTGAAATTTTATTTACTTCCATGAATAATGACGGAACCAAAAATGGATTTGCTAATGAAGCTTTGGCTAAATTATCTAATGAGTTAAATATTCCGATAATCGCTTCTGGAGGAGCGGGAAATATGCAGCATTTTGCAGATACATTTAAAGAAGGAAAAGCAGATGCAGCTTTGGCAGCAAGTGTCTTTCATTTTAAAGAAATAGCAATTCCAGAATTAAAAAGCTTTTTGAGTAAAGAAGGAGTTTTAGTAAGAAGGTAAATTAATAGGACGTGTCATACTGAACTGGATTCAATATCACATTAAGATGACAAAAATATAACGTGACGTCATGCTGAATTTATTTCAGCATCGCACCAGTTTTTAAATGAAAACATCTTTTATATACATATTAAGTAATAGTTATAGAACAACATTTTATATAGGTGTTACTAATGATTTAAAGAAAAGGATAATTCAACATAAAACAAAAGAGGGTTCTAAATTTACAGCTAGATATAATATCGCAGATTTAATCTATTTTGAAGAGTTTACAGATGTTCAACAAGCAATAGCTAGAGAGAAGCAATTAAAAAATTGGAAAAAAGAATGGAAACTAAATTTAATTAAAGGGTTGAACCCTAAGCTTGAAACACTGAACTTACATTGATGAGATCCTGAAACGAGTTTAGGATGACGCAAGCAAAAGTAACGTCACGCTGAATTTACTTCAGCATATCACGCATTAATAAAGCATCACAGAGATACTAATAAGATTCTGAAACAACTTCAGGATAATGAATAAATAATAAATTACAACCTCAAGTAAAGTCATGAGGTTGTATAAATTACCAAACAATGAATATAAATTTTAATAAAAATAATGACGGACTTGTGCCTGCGGTGATTCAAGACGCTAAAACCTTAAAAGTTTTGATGTTGGGGTATATGAATGAAGAAGCATTCTTAAAAACTAACGAATCTAAAAAAGTAACTTTTTATAGCAGAACTAAAAAACGTTTATGGACCAAAGGGGAAGAAAGTAGAAACTTTTTACATTTGGTAGATATCAAATTAGATTGTGATAACGACACACTTTTAATTCACGTAACTCCAGAAGGTCCGGTTTGTCACACGGGAACTGATACGTGTTGGAAAGAAAAAAATACACAGCAATATGGTTTTATTTCTGAATTAGAGCAGATTATAAAAAATAGAAAAAACCAATCTACACCAGACGATAGTTATGTAGCTTCACTTTTTGCTAAAGGCATGAATAAAATTGCGCAAAAAGTAGGGGAAGAGGCAGTAGAAGTAGTTATTGAAGCTAAAGATGACAATGAAGATTTATTTTTGAATGAGTCGGCAGATTTATTGTTTCATTATTTAATTTTATTGAAGGCAAAAGGTTATGAATTAAACGATATTGTAAAAGTTTTAGAAAAAAGAAATTAATGCATATTCATCGTGACGATTACAAGTTTGAAAGTGAGGTAGTTTTATTCATTAACGGACAATTTCCTCAGAAAATTCCGCAATTAACTCACTTTCAAAAAATATACTGTACAGACGGTGCTTATAAAAGTTTAAAAGCTAAAAATATTCAGCCAGATGTAGTCTCTGGTGATTTTGATTCTATTGCAATTACTGAAATTTCTTCTGAAATAAAAATTATTGAAACGCCAGATCAAAATGCTACAGATTTTGAAAAAGCACTGAGAATCATTATTCAAGAGGGCTTTAATAGTGTTTCTGTATTTGGTTGTAGCGGATTAGAACAAGATCATTTTTTAGGTAATTTAACCTCAATGTTGAAACATAAAAATGAAATTGAGATTAGATGTTTTGACGATTTTGGCTTTTATTTTTTTGCTGAAAACGAAACAGTTATAGAAGGTTTTAAAAACGAAACTTTGTCTTTATATCCTTTTCCAGATGCTAAAAAAGTTATTTCTGAAGGAGTAAAATATCCTCTTTATAAAGAAGATTTAAATATAATTTCTAGGATAGGAACTAGGAATACAATTACTCAGAAAACGGCAAGAGTTAGTTTTGATGAAGGTAATTTATTGTTGTTTATTCAGGATCAGTTAAAAAATTCATAATTAAGTTTAGCAGGAAGAGATCCCAAATCAAGTTTGGGATGACGACACATGAATTACAAAGTAAATTCTCATCGTCATGCTGAACTTGATTAAGCATCGCATCAAAAGAATAAAAGTGATTGTCTGTAAATCTGTATGTTGTGCCAAATCAAGTTTGGGATAACGATAATTCAAAAGAAGAATAAGTTTTATAACTTTGAATAAAATATTGTGATGAAAACTGTACCAAAAGAAGCCTTAGAATTTTTACTTCAGCTTAAAGAAAACAACGATAGAGAGTGGTTTGATGAGTATAAACCCAAATTTAAATCGTTAGAAAGTGAGATGAAAGAGTTCTATAAAGAAATTGAATTTCAGCTGAATCAGCATGATCAAATAGAGAAAACTAAAGTTTTTAGAATTTATAGAGACGTACGTTTTTCTAAAGATAAAACTCCGTACAAAACAAACTTTGGTGCTAGTTTTACACGTAAAAAACCAGAATTAAGAGGTGGATATTATGTACATATTCAACCAGATAATAAATCTTTTATTGCGGTAGGTTTTTGGAATCCGGCTAAAGAAGATTTATACCGAATTAGAAAAGAGGTAGAAATGGATGCAGAAGAGATAAAAGAAATTCTTCAGCAAAAAGATTTAAAAAAGTTTTGGGGTAAAGTAGAAGGGGAGCGTTTAAAAACAGCGCCTAAAGGTTTTGATAAATCGCATCCAGATATTGATTTATTGAATTTAAAACAATGGACGTTTACTAAAAAGTTTAACGATAAGGAGGTACTGGAGCCGAAGTTTGCTAGTACCGTTAATGATCATTTTAAAGCAATAAAACCGTTTTTTAATTATATGAGTAGTGTTTTAACTACAGATTTAAACGGAGTTACTTTAATTGATTAATCTATTTCTTTACATTTAAAGAATTCATAATTTCTGCTGCGGTACTTTTCCATTCTGATAAAATTTCTTCAGAACAATTAAAAGTACAAAGTAATAGTTTATCGTTTAAATTGGTAAAGAAAATTAAATTATAAATATTGGTGTCAGCTGCTGGAGTAATTAGTTCTAAGTAACCTACATGTTGCCCGTTTACATTTCTTATACCTTGATCTTTCCATTCTGCAGAAGGATAAAATGATTTGAAAGTCTTAACAAATGTATTTTTATATGTTTTAATAAGCTCTTGGTTAGCAGGGCTTGGTGTTAAATTAAATGCTACATTTATATTTCCTTTTTCATTAGAATATGCCAATGTTGGTCTTCTAGATAAGGGATATTTTATTTTGAGGAGTTCTTCAGACATTACTTCAAAACCAATTGGGACTTTAATTTGTAGTTTATCTTCGAACAAAGAAATTTCTTTAAGTTGATGAATTTGAGCAGATATGGTAAATGCTGGGATAACTAAAAAACAAAAAACTAGTGACTTGAAATATTTCATTAGAAGAGGGATGCTAATTAAAAATGATGGTTTATAAATATAAAATTCGGAAATAATAAGATGTCCATCATATCATTATTTCCGAATTCACAAAAATAGACTTTTAAATCAAAAACTATTCTTCAAACAAATTAGAAGAGAGATAACGATCTCCACGATCACAAACAATAGATACTACCACACCTTCTTCCATGGTATCTATAAGTTTTAATGCCGCTGCTGCTGCACCGCCGCTACTCATTCCTGCAAAAATCCCTTCTTCTTTTGCTAAACGTTTTGTCATAGCTCTAGCCTCCTCTTCACTAATTTCAATTACTTGATCTACCTTTTTAGGATTAAAAATTTTAGGTAAATATTCTTTTGGCCATTTTCTAATACCAGGAATTTTAGAATTATCTGTAGGTTGTACGCCAATAATTTGAATAGCTTCGTTTTGTTCTTTTAAATAAGTAGATGTCCCCATAATAGTACCTGTAGTACCCATTGAAGAGACAAAATGAGTTATTTTTTGGTTAGTATCTCTCCAAATTTCTGGTCCGGTGGTTTTGTAATGCGCTTTCCAATTATCATTATTTGCAAATTGATTTAAACCTACATAGCCTTCATTTTTCACTTTATTTTCAGCATAATCGCGAGAAGCCATAATACCAGTTTCACTAGAAGTTAAAGTCACTTTTGCACCATAAGCACGCATAGTTTGTATACGCTCTTTGGTAGAATTTTCTGGCATGACTAACTCTATATTTAGATTGAAAAGTTTTGCAATAAGTGCCAGTGCAATACCTGTATTACCACTAGTGGCTTCAATAAGTTTCGAGTCTTCGTTAATATCGCCACGCTCTAAAGCACTTTTAATCATATTATAAGCAGGACGGTCTTTTACACTTCCGCCAGGATTATTTCCTTCCAACTTAAAAAATAACTTCACATTTTTATTTTTCACTAAGTTTTGTGCTTCCGCTAAAGGAGTGTTTCCTATTAAATCTAATATACTACTCATAATTTTGTCTAATTTTAATTTCAGGACTGTGCGTGACCAAAGAATTTTCAGGAATAGAAGAAGTAATCCATACATTTCCACCAATAATGCTGTTTTTTCCGACAATAGTCTTTCCTCCTAATATGGTTGCATTTGCATAAATAGTCACATTATTTTCTACTGTAGGATGTCTTTTCGTGTTTTTTAAATTCTTTTCTACATATAATGCGCCTAAAGTTACTCCTTGATAAATTTTCACGTTATTTTTAATTTCGGCAGTTTCACCAATCACGATACCTGTTGCGTGGTCTATAAAAAATGATGTACCTATAGTTGCTCCAGGATGAATATCTACACCCGTTAAACGATGAGCATATTCTGTCATCATTCTTGGGACTAAAGGAAAACCGGCTTCATGAAACTCGTGAGCAAAACGATAGATAGCTACTGCAAAAAAACCAGGATAACTTAAGTAAACCTCTTCTATAGAATTAGAAGCAGGGTCGTTAGTAAAAATAGCTTCTGCATCTTTGTTTAATTTACATAACAACTCGGCTAATTTAGCTACATAATTGTCCCAAAGTTTAATACAAGGTTTTTCAAGATCCCAACAAGCTAAATCTACAAGCGTTTCAAAATCTTTCTCTAGCTCTTCTAAGTTTTTTTCAACAGGAATTTCAGCATCAAAAAGCGTATGAAATAACTTATTGGTGAAATTTTCAGTAGAAGTTTTTAGTCGGAATTTTAAATGCGGTACTTTCTTCTGATTCTCTATTTGGTGAATGATTTCCTCTTTGTTCATATATTACAAATTACAAAAACTAAATTATGAATATTGATCTTGTTAATCCTTATTATAAAGAAATAAATGCGTTAATGAGTTAGCTTAGACGAAAAAATGATTTTATATTGACATTTTCCAATAAGTATTTATTTTTAAGATAAAAGATATGCAAAGAATTAGGTTTTACTACCTTATTAAACTTCAATATTTAGGTTTTCGTTACCACGGTTGGCAAAAACAACCTGATGTAAATACAGTAGAAAGAATGGTAGAACGTACTATTTCTTATGTTTTAGAGCGCAAAAAATTTAAACTTATTGCTGCAGGAAGAACAGATGCTAAAGTTTCTGTAAATCAGACTTATGTTGAGCTGTTTGTAGATGATGAGCCGTTAAATATTGAAGAATTTTTTCCATTATTAAATCAAAATTTACCACCAGATATAAGAGCTTTGGCAGTAACAGAAACCACTAAAGATTTTAATATTATCAACCATCCTAAACAAAAAGAGTATTTGTATTTTTTTGCGTTTGCTGAAAAGTTTCATCCATTTTGCGCTCCTTTTATGGTGTTTATGAAAGAAGATTTGAATATTGAATTAATGAAAGAAGGAGCAAAGCTTTTTGAAGGTAAACATGATTTTTGGTCTTATGCATACAAACCCAAACCAGAAACGCAGACACAAGGTAGGATAGTTGAGTGTGAAATTGTAGAAAATGATATTTACACGGCTAATTTTTTTCCGAAGAAAAGTTATGTGTTAAAAGTGAGAGGAAAAGGTTTTAAACGTCATCAAATACGTCTAATGATGGGTACTTTATTTGATTTAGGTAGAGGTTTAGTTACTTTAGAATTTATAAAATCTACGCTAAATGCGGAAAATAAAATTAAGTTAGAACATATAGCTCAGCCTTCTGGATTAATTCTTAATGAAGTAAAACTGGACGAGTAATTTGATATTTATTTAGGAAATTTCAATTTTCACTTTTGTAAATTTGAAGAAAATCTTTATCTATTGAAAGCTGCCAAAATAGCAAAATACAGTTCGTTATATTTTACCTTAGCCTTAATTATAAGTCTAGTAATTCTTTATTTTACTTATCCAGCTTTTCAAGATGCTATAAATGAGCTCTGGAAAGTTCTAAAATCTGGAGATCAAGATAAAATTTCTTCAACTATACAAGGATTTGGAGCTTGGGGAGTAGTAGCTATTATTTTAATTATTATACTGCAAATGTTTCTAGTAGTTTTCCCTTCTTGGTTACCTATGATAGCTGCTGCTTTGGTTTATGGTACTTTTTCTTCCATATTAATTTCTTCAACAGGTGTTTTCTTAGCTTCTACTATTGGTTATTCTTTAGGCTTGGGAGTAAGTGAAAATGCCTTACACAAATTTATAAGTGATAAAACTTTTGATAAACTTAATTACTGGGTTTCTCACTATGGATTTTGGAGTATTTTCTTATTTAGAGTTTCTCCTTTTTTATCTAATGACGCCATTAGCGTATTAGCAGGCGGTCTAAAAATGAATTATATAAAATTTATTACAGCAACCATGATTGGTATTGTGCCACTCGCTACAGCTATTGCTTTTTTTGCTAGTGATATTGAAACTTTAAAAACAGGTCTCTATTGGATTGGAGGAGCTGGGATTTTATTTTATGGAATTTTCGTTTTCATAGATCATAGAAAAAGAAAAGGATAACAAATTTTTGAAGTTTTTTCTAATGTATTCAATTTTTTAGAGTACATTTTAAATTGCTTGTATCAAAATAGATAAACAATTTTGCAGTCAGTGGACAAAATTGTTTATCTAATAAATTTATAAGCTAGCGATAAGCGCATTTACAATTTCACCTTGTCCTTTTTCGCTTCTAATATAATCTAAATCACTAGCATTTGTCATAAAGCCTAACTCTATTAGGATAGCGGGATAATCACTTTCACTTAATATCTTAAAATTAGCATTTCTAACCTTTACATCTTTGTATTTTGTTTGAGTAGTTAAAGACTGACTCATTTTTGAAATAAAGTTAGAGTTTTGTTCTTTCAATTTTTCATTTTTAGAGAAATAGAGTTCTATTCCGCTTTTGTTAGTGTTTGTTGTAGCATTTGCGTGAAGACTTATGACAAGATAGGGCTTAATTTCGTTTATTTTTTCAGTTCTTTCATCTAAAGAAATAAACTTATCGTCATTCCGAAGAAGCACTACTTTATATCCTTTTTCTTCAGCTATTTGTTGAAAAACTTTCGCAACTTGCAGTGTAATGTCTTTTTCGTTTAGGCTTTCTGCAACTTGTCCAGAATCTTTTCCTCCGTGACCAGCATCAATAATTATTGTTTTTTGTTGGGCATTACTCACCCAAGTAAGGCAAAATAAAAACACAGTAACGAATAAATAAGAGAGTCTTTTCATGATTTAAGTTTTAGTTAGTTATTATCTAACGTTAAAAAAGAAACATTATTCTTTTATAATTTTTTTCGTATATACTTTTCCATCTTTCTCAAGAGACAAAATGTAAACACCAGAACTTAAAGAATAGATATTGTGAAGAGTTAGTGTACTTCCTGAAAAGGTCATGTTTTCTTTAAAAAGAATTTGCCCGAACATTGAGGTTATCTTAATATTTACTTCGTTCCCTTTTAGTTGACTAGAAGCTATATTCAAATAATCATCTTTGATTGGATTCGGGTAAACTGAGAAAATACTCTCTTCATTTGAAACAGTTAAGGTTTTTTCTTTGAAAATGATTGAGAACCTATCACTACTTATACTTGCATTTAGAGTCTCATCAATTAAGAAAGATATATTATTTTCTCCTGTGTTAAGAATAGTTTCTTGTTGTAGAAAATTGTCGACCAAGTAAGCTTCAACATTTTCAAATTCTGATAAATTAATTTTAAATGTATAATCCGTCGATCTATAACTGTTACTGAAAAACTGAAGGGTTTCTCCCGTGGTAGGAAGGTTTCTTTTTTCTATACTCAAATAATCACTTCCGTTAAGTAATGCTATATTTTCATCTAAGTTTCCGAGTTTTCTAGAATCTTGATTATTAATTGTGTTAGAGTAAGTGGAATTGAACTTAGTAACAAAACCATCTACATAAAGAGGACTGGTATTTTCATTACTATACAATTGTACGCTTAATGTCAAATCTTCCTGATTATTTTGATTTCTAAAAACTTCAGTAAGATTATTGGAGGATTTATGAGATTGAGAAAATACTACTGAAGGAGATGGATCCCCGTCTGAAGTCACAAAGAAAGCTTGGTTGGGTTGTAAGTATTGATTAGCGGCAGAAACCCCTGAGGTAGAGTTGGTTCCTGATGGTAAATCTACCGTTACATAGGCTCCGCGTGCATTAATATTTGGATCCCATACATAATATTGATTATTACTTACTCCTGTAGAAGCAGCTAAAACACTTACCATATCTACTGTAGACTGAAATGGATTACCTAAAAAATTAAACGCTGTATTTGTAGTATTTAAATTTAGAAATTCAACATTAGTTGCGGGACTCACTAAAGAACCTTTCATTCTTAAACGAGTATTCGTTGGCGTAGCAGCATTATCATTAACATTTATTCCTCTGTCGCCTCTAATCATTACTCTATAAGGAATTCCAGATTGTAATGTATTGTTTTCGGTGTTAGCTATCGCTCCCCATGATTGTGTACTATTATTGAAAGTAAACATAGATGGATTTCCAGATATTGTTGCGTCAAACCCATTGGCTCCAGTTGTAGAACCTGTTATATGAGTTCCATATCCAGAGTGTGGATTTAGATTATTAGCTGGAATGGTAGTGGTATTATTAACTCCTTCTTGCCAATTAGTTTTAATAGAATTCGTAGTATTAACAGAACTAGACAAAAATCGAAATGCTCTTTTGGCGGGAATAAATCTTTCAACGGTTGCAACTCCAGATATAGTAGAACTTGGTTGTAACGGTCCTAAAGTTCCTGTTTGGGTTTCTGAAGTACTCACAAAAATCAAATCTCCATTTATAGTTATGTCTCCCATTACTTGAATGTTTGCTAATACATTTAAGGTTGCACCAGTATCAATAGTAATATTGTTGGCTTGTGTATTCGAGCTTATGGATATAGTGCCAGAAGTTACAGAAATATCATCATCTGGAGTTGAAACTCCGCTAGGATCATTAGGAGTCCAACTAGTGCCATCGTAAATATAAGTTGTGATAGTATTCGTGCAGCTATAAGTTCCAGGTGAAAAAGTTTGGATTGTGTTAGAAGTAGTCCAGTTATTTCTATCATTAATTTGACTCAAAATTGTGTTTTGTCCACCAGTTGTAGTTGTTAGGTTGTAATAACCATTATCTCTATCTCCAACCGCTACTGCTGTAACTCCTTCTGTTAAACTAGGAGGTAAAGCGCTCGTATTAGAGCTTGTTGCATCAGTCCATTTTGTGTCATTAAAGTTTATGGCTGCAATAAAGGATGGTGAAGTACTTTGTCCTTGATAAGCAAAGATCTGATCACCACCTGTAGCTAATGAGATAGAATTTACACTTGTAATAAAAATTTCATCTCCACACGAATAATTAATAGGAGCCGTCCACATATGAGTTCCTTCAGTGTTTCTTAAAGAACCGCTAGATTGCCAACCACTATCGGTAAAATTAATTTCTGTTCCAGATTGAATATCAGTTAAAATTACAAAACTAAATTGATCTGGATTAGTAGATTGAAAACTGGTAAAAGCAATATCACCTGGAGATAAAATAGTTTGTGCATGATAATTTTTTGATAACCCAAAACAGAATAATAATGTTATAATTCTGAAAATGAAAGATGTGTGTAAAGATGTTTTCATAAAGCTAATATTAATTTCCTTTAAATATAAACTATATTTAATCATTTTTTCGATTAAATTGCACTTTAAACCGATTTATCGAAAAAAAATATAATAATCATGAATTTTTTATATAAAAGATTTTTAGCTATTGGGGCAGTTTTTCTTTGTATAGCTTCAGGCTGTATAAATACATCTCACGTAAATACAGGATTTAATTGGTTAGTAGGGGATTGGGAGCGAATAAATAATGAAGGGAAAGAAAAAACTTTTGAAAATTGGATAAAATTGAATGATACACTTTATACAGGTTTTGGTTTTACCTTATCGGAAGTGGATACAGTATTTAAAGAGAATTTGAGTTTGTTTAAACTTGATAAGACTTGGATTTTTCAAGTGGATGGAGTTAATGAAACTCCTGTAGATTTTATACTTCAACAAACTTTAGAAAGAGGTTTTATAGCAATTAATGAGCAAAATGCGTTTCCAAAATCAATTTCCTATCAGTTAAAAGAAAGTAAAAACTTACACGCTCTAATAGCGAATGAAGAGAAAGAAATTCAGTTTGTTTTTCAGAAAAATAAAAAGCCTTAACTGATGTAATTCCAAATGTTTTTATGTTTTCCCATAAGTCTATAAGTGTTTTTTACCACTTCATGATCTGGAATTTTGAGACTAGGATCTTCCGTGAGCATCTTTTTTGCATAATATCTAGCGGTTTTTAAAATCTCATTATCTTTTACAATATCTGCAATTCTTAAATTTAAGACACCACTTTGTTGGGTTCCCATAATATCTCCAGGTCCTCTTAATTTCAAATCAACTTCAGCAATTTCAAAACCATCGTTAGTTCGTACCATGGTTTCTAATCGGGTTTTACTATCTTGAGACAGCTTATGTCCAGTCATTAAAATGCAATAACTTTGTTCGGCTCCTCGACCCACTCTTCCTCGCAATTGGTGCAATTGTGAAAGTCCAAATCGTTCAGCACTTTCTATAATCATTACACTTGCATTAGGAACGTTAACACCAACTTCAATAACGGTGGTGGCAACCATAATCTGAGTTTCTCCTTTTACAAACCTATTCATTTCATATTCTTTGTCGGCTGGTTTCATTTGTCCGTGAACTATTGAAATTTGATAAGTGGGAGCAGGGAAATCTCTAGCAATGCTTTCATAACCATCCATTAAATCTTTATAATCCATTTTTTCACTCTCTTGGATTAATGGATAAACCACATATATTTGTCGACCTTTTTCAATTTCTTCTCTTATGAATCTAAACACTTTTAACCGATTAGAATCGTAGCGATGTACGGTTTTTATAGCTTTTCTTCCTGGCGGTAGTTCATCTATCACCGAAATATCTAAATCGCCATACAAACTCATAGCTAGTGTTCTAGGAATAGGAGTCGCCGTCATCACCAATACATGCGGAGGCAAGGTGTTTTTATGCCATAATCTAGATCGTTGTGCTACTCCAAAACGATGTTGTTCATCGATAATAGCCAAACCAAGATTTTTAAATTTTACTTTGTCTTCTAATAAAGCATGAGTTCCTATCAGTAAATGCAAGGAACCGTCTTCTAAACTTTCATGAATTTCTCTGCGTTCTTTGGTTTTAGAAGAGCCTGTTAGTAATGAAATTTTTATAGGAAGCTTTTCACAGAGTTCACTAAGACCTTGATAATGTTGTATAGCAAGAATTTCTGTAGGTGCCATTAAACAGGCTTGAAAATTATTGTCTAAGGCTAATAAACAAGTCATTAATGCAACGATAGTTTTACCAGAACCAACGTCTCCTTGTAATAAACGATTCATTTGCGCGCTACTACCCAAATCACTTCTTATTTCTTTAACAACTCTTTTTTGTGCATTGGTTAACTCAAAAGGGAGGTGATTTTGATAGAAGTCGTTAAAATATGTGCCGACTTCCGTAAAGGGAAATCCTTTAATTTTTTGTTTATGAATAAGGTTTTTAATCAGTAGTTGTAATTGTATATAAAAGAGTTCTTCAAACTTTAAACGGTATTGTGCTAATGCTAATTTTTTGGGAGCCTGCGGAAAATGAATATTTAAAAGAGCTTCACTTTTAGAAACAAGTTTAAGTTCTTGTAAAATGGATTGCGGAAGTGTTTCCGTAAAGCCTTGCTTACTTTCTGAAAACAGTTGTTGTATTATTTTAGAAATCACTTTATTGCTGATTCCTTTTTTACTCAAATTTTCGGTAGAAGGATAAATAGGTTGCATTGCCATGCGCAAACCAGCTTCGTGCTCTTTTAGCAATTCCATATCTGGATGAGGCATAGAGCAAGAGTTGTTAAACCAATTTACTTTGCCAAAGATGACATAAGGTTCATTGATCTTTATTGATTCCTTAAGCCACTTATGACCACGAAACCAAACCAATTCTATTTTTCCGGTATCATCTACAAAATCGGCTACCAAGCGCTTACCTCTTTTTTGAGCGACCGTTTTGAGATGCGTGATTTTTCCAATAACTTGAATTTCGGCAGTATTTCGCTGAATTTCATTTATTTTATAATACTTGGTTTTATCAATATATCGGTTAGGAAATAAATTGAGAAGATCTTGATACGTGTGAATTCCCAACTCTTTACGGAGAACTTCTGCACGGTTAGGACCAACGCCTTTTAGATAGTCTATAGGGGTTTGCAGCAAGCTTGTATTCATAATAACGAAGATAGGAAATATTAAAAATCCTATCTTCAAAAATAAAAATTAATCTCAAATTTTAATGAATCCAGTTTCTTTTAATCGCTTTATCTGCTAACCAAATAGAAAATATAGAGATTAATACAACTAGGATAGGCATAACGTATGCTTCATTACCATACACCTCTATAGAAGTGGTTAAAAATAAATTATGAAACATTTGTATAACCACGCAAACTAAGCAAATAACAAATAGCGGTTTTGCTATTTTGTTTTTAGCTAGTAATAAAATACTTCCTAATAATCCAGAAAATACGGCTACAGCAAATACAATGTGAGTCCATAAAGGATATTCTCTGTACAAAGCTTGTTCGTTTTTGGGAAGTTCGTTTAAGGCATCTCCTGTCATAACAATGGAGTGAAAAACAAAGGAGGTTACCCCCATTAAATTCCATAAAAGAAGAATAACGCTAATCACCCAAAACCAAGTTGGGATTTTTGTAATAGTGGTGTTCATAAATAGAGTTTTTGAGTTAGTTGCATTAAAAGTAAATAAATATTGGGTATAAAATCAATAATTTTAAAATTCATTAGAAAGTTATAGGCTAGGTTTTGTATTTTCGAAACGATATTTAAAAAATGTATGCGATATTTTATTTGGCTTGGCCTATTTCTTTTATCAATAGGGGTAAAAGCACAGCAAACCTCTACGGTAGATTTTACAAAACTTGCAGGAACCGTTCATTTATTACCAGAAAGTAAAAGTGTAAAGGGGGATATTAAAATAGATTTTAAAATTTTAAAAGCAACAGATTCTATTTATTTAGATGCCAAAAATTCAGAAGTAAATTGGGAAGAGAAAAACCAATTTGACTTCAAAACGACGGTAGATAAAATTTGGATAATTGGTGATTTTGAAAAAGGAAAATCTTATTCTTTCAATTTTAAATACCAAATGAACCCCAAACAAACCATGTATTTTGTAGGATGGGATAATGAGGGAAGCAATCAAATTTGGACTCAAGGGCAGGGTAAATATACTTCACACTGGTTACCAAGTATAGACGATCTCAACGAGAAAATAGAGTTCGATTTAGCTTATCGGGTTCCAAAGAACTATACTGTAATCGCCAACGGAAAACTTACCAATAAAAAAACGCAAGGAGATCAAAATATTTGGAGTTTTGATATGAAAAACCCTATGAGTAGCTATTTGGTTGCTGTTGCTGTAGGTGATTACGCTTCCGCGGAAGAAAAATCTGCCTCGGGAGTAAATTTAAAATATTACTATGAGCCTAATCAAAAAGATAAGGTGGAAGCTACCTATCGTTATTCCAAACAAATATTTGATTATTTTGAAAAAGAAATAGGTATTCCGTTTCCTTGGCAAGATTATAAGCAAATTCCGGTAAGGGATTTTTTGTATGCAGGAATGGAGAATACTGGAGCAACCATATTTTCAAATCAGTTTGTTACCGATTCTGTAGGGTTTGTAGATCGTAATTATGTAAATGTAAATGCACACGAGTTGGCTCACCAGTGGTTTGGAGATTTTATTACCGAAACTTCTAGCGAACATCATTGGTTACAAGAAGGTTTTGCTACTTTTTATGCTTTGTTAGCCGAAAGAGAAATATTTGGTGATGATTATTACTATTACAAACTCTACGAAACAGCAGAGCAATTAAAAGAATTAAGCGATAATGGGAAAGGAGAAGCTTTACTAAACCCTAAGGCAAGTTCACTTACATTTTATCAAAAAGGAGCTTGGGCCTTACATATTTTAAAAGAAAAAGCTGGGGAGGAGGCTTTTAATAAAGGAGTGAAAACTTATTTATTAAAACACGCTTATAAAAATGTAAATACAGATGACTTTATAAAAGAAATAGAAAAAGCAGGGCAAATCGATTTATCAATTTATAAAAAAGATTGGTTGTTTCAATCTGCTTTCAAGGCAAGTGAAGCACTAAATTCTTTGAAAAAATCTAAATTTATACAAGAGCTATTAATGCTTAAATCTTTGCGGAACACAGCTCTCGAAGATAAAAAAGCTCAATTAGAACGAGCGTTACAAGAGCCAGTTAACGATTATTTAGGTCAGGAAGTGGTTTATCAATTAGCTCAAGAAAATTCAGCAGAAGTAATTCCACTTTATAAAATGGCTTTTGAAAGTAATAATCTTTTAACTCGCCAAGCTATTGCCATTACGTTGAGTGAAATTCCGCAGCAGCTAAAAAAAGAATTTGAAACTTTATTAGATGATGATAGTTACTTGACAAAAGAAAAAGCTTTTATGAGCCTGTGGCAAAATTTTCCTGAAAAAGCGTCTTATTATTTCGATAAGTTAAAAGGAGTAGAAGGTTTTCAAGATAAGAATGTAGAAATACTGTGGCTTACCTTACATTTGGTTTCTCCAGATTATGAAAGCGATCAAAAACCTGAGATTTTTAAAAGGTTATCTCATTATACAGCTCCTCAATATGATTATGCGATTAGAGAAAATGCTTTTGGTTACCTCTACCAAATAGATACTTTTTCTAAACAGAGTTATGAAGATTTATTTGAAGGTACAGCCCATCCCGTATGGCGATTTAGAAATTTTTGTAGAGAATTGTTAGATACACTATGGGAAAACCCTAAACATAGAGCACAATTAATAGCTATGTTAGATAGTGTTCCTAACGCTCATGCTGCTTACGCAAAAAAGAAATACAATTAATGAGAGCATTAGTTATATCTGGAGGAGGAAGTAAAGGTGCTTACGCGGGAGGCGTAGCCGAACACCTTATAAGACAACAAAAAAAGAAATATGACATTCTTATTGGTTCATCTACAGGGAGTTTGCTCATCTCTCATTTAGCATTGGGAAAAATTGACAAACTGCACGATATTTATACCAATGTCAACCAAGCGAGTATTTTTAGTTTAAACCCGTTTGTGGTAAAGCATGAAGGAGATCGCGAATATGTAAGTATAAATTACCTTACTACTTTACTTCAGTTTTTAAAGAAAAAGCGAACATTTGGAGAAAGCAAAAACTTAAGAAAACTCATAAGAGATAAAATTACAAAAGAAGAATTCTACAAGATAAAAGCTACGGTAGCAGATTTGGTCGTAACTGTCTCCAACCTTAGTAAAAATCAAATTGAATATAAATCAATTAAAGACTTTGATTACGAAGAGTTTTGCGATTGGATTTGGATTTCGTGTAACTATGTTCCCTTTATGAGTTTAGTAAAGAAGAATAACTTTGAATATGCAGATGGAGGTTTTGGATGTCTAGTTCCTATTCGAGAAGCAATACGACGAGGAGCAACAGAGATTGATGCAGTTATCCTAGAATCAGAGAATATGGAGTACAATAAGGTTTTGGGTAAAAATCCTTTTTCACTTATGGTAAACCTTTTTGGTTATATGCTAGATCAAGTAGAACGCAGCAATATAATTGAAGGTAAATTAGCTGCGATTAATAAAGATGTAGGTTTAAATCTTTATTATACCCCAAGTAAACTCACCGAAAACTCATTAATCTTTAATAAAAAATTAATGAGAGAATGGTGGCAACAAGGTTATAATTATGCAGCTAAAAAAGCAAAGCATTTAGAAGAGAACGAGTTAAAGTAAACTTCTACCAAATATCGCTTGCTTCCTTTTTTAAGTAAGCAATTCCCGTTTGGCTAGGAGAAGATTTATCTACTAACTCACTTAAAATAAGCTCTCTTAATTTATCAGGATCGCTTACATTCTCGCTCATATTTGTCTTACGAATAATCGCGATAGTTGAGTTTTTGGTAGCTCGTATAGCATTCCAACATTCGGTACTTACGTAAACTTGTTGAGCTAAATTATGTTCGAATTCTTGTTCTATATTTTGTATGAGCAAGTTTTCGTAATCGTGTTTGTTATCGTTATAAGGTTTAACTCTTATAAGTAGACTTCCAGGATCTATTCGTTCTAAAAATAAAGTCATTCTTTCTATAGCTTGAAGCCTTAACGGAAGTGATTGTTTACTGTTTTCTACTCTTAATTTAAAAATCCTACGTTTTTGTTCATTTTCAAAATATGAGTTGAAAAAGAAATAAGCCACTAGAGCAACAACAATTGCAGGTAAAATATTAAAAATGATTTGTAAAAAATTAATTTCTTCCATAATGGTTTTTAAGATGGGTTAGTATCGAACTTTATCAAGTTCTATAGATTTTTCTGAGGTTTTTCTTTTATAATTTCCGCCAAGATACTCACATTTTTGTAAAGAACGAACTCCCTCAAAAGGAACTTTTACTTTGTGATATTCATACGAGTCGGCCAAGGTTTTTGTAAAATCTTGATCTCCAAGATTTACGTTCACATCATCCATAGTAAATTGACAAGGATGCTCGTATCCACAAGCGTGAGTAATTTCAATAAACTCTTTACGGAAATTTCTAAAGTACATATTAGTTCTCACCGCTTTATCGTCTACATTAATTCCGCGTTGTAACCACTTGTTTTGAGTTGCTATACCAGTAGGGCAACTATTAGTATGACAAGATTGGGCTTGTATACACCCTATACTCATCATGGCTTCTCGAGCTACATTAATTACGTCTGCTCCCATAGAGAAAGCCATCGCAGCTTGTGAAGGAAAGCCCAATTTACCGCTACCTACAAAAACAATCTGTTCAGTTAAATCATAAGTTTTAAAAATCTTGTATATTTTTTGAAAACCATATGTCCAAGGTACAGCCACATGATCGGCGAAACTCGGAGGAGCAGCACCAGTACCACCTTCGCCGCCATCTATAGAAATAAAATCAGGTCCGCGATTAGTATCTTTCATCTTCTTTGCTAACTCTTGCCATTGTTGTGTTTTTCCAATAGCCGCTTTAACTCCTACAGGAAGACCGGTTTTATCAGCAATCTCTTCTATAAAATCGATCATCTCATCTATACCATCAAACGCAGTATGATAAGGAGGTGAAATAACATCTTTACCCATGGGAACGTGACGAATCTTTGAAATCTCTTCAGTAATTTTAGAAGCAGGAAGAACCCCACCTTTTCCTGGTTTTGCACCTTGCGAAAGCTTAACTTCAATAGCTTTAAGGGTAGGAGTTTCTTCGACTAATTTAATGAGTTTCTCTATGGAAAAACTTCCATCTTCATTACGCATTCCAAAGTAACCTGTACCTATTTGAAGGATTAAATCTCCGCCCTTCTTATGATAGGAAGAAATTCCACCTTCCCCAGTATTATGATAGGCATTAGCTAATTTGGCTCCTTTATTTAATGAAGCTATTGCTCTGGCAGAAAGACTACCAAAACTCATAGCAGAAACATTTATTACCGACGCCGGGCGATAAGGTTTTCTCCTTTTGTGGTGTAAGCCCATTACTTTTGCACAAGGCAAAAAATAGGGGTCGTTAATATTAGGGTGGTTGACTCCCATCTTGTATGGAGTCATGGCATTATTAATAAAAATATAATTATTTTGATAAATATCTCTATCTGTCCCAAAGCCTTCGTAATTGTTTTGGTTTTTTGCCGATGCATACACCCAGCCTCGTTGTATTCTGTCAAAAGGTAATTCTTCTCTATTGTTAGCGACAATGTACTGCCTCAATTCGGGTCCTATACTCTCTAACATATATCGAAAATGTCCGACTACAGGAAAATTTCGTGTAATAATATGTTTTTTATTGAAAAAAATATCTCTAATAGCAATTACTACAATAGCAATGATAACCCATTGCCACCAGGTTATTCTAGCTAAAAAATCCAGTACGGTATTCATAAATATTCACATTTCTAAATAAGAGACTAAGATATTTAAAATATGTGTAAAGAAGTAAGGTTTTAACCATTCCTATAGATTTCTAATCTATTGTTTATAAGTTAAGCTTAAAAGCAGAATAATTTTTTTAATTTTTGGTAAATTCACGCTTTTAAAAGCTATTACTTTGGAAAATTACTTAGCCGAACTTAATGATGCACAACGTGCGCCTGTATTACAAAAAGATGGTCCTATGATCGTTATCGCGGGGGCAGGATCTGGAAAAACGAGAGTGCTTACCTATAGAATTGCATATTTAATGAGTAAAGGAGTAGATCCTTTCAATATTTTATCTCTAACCTTTACCAATAAAGCGGCTCGTGAGATGAAAAGCCGTATATCAAAAATTGTAGGGAGTAGTGAGGCCAAAAATTTATGGATGGGTACTTTCCATTCTATTTTTGCAAAAATTTTACGCTTTGAAGCAGATAAGCTGGGTTACCCTTCCAATTTTACCATTTACGATACACAAGATTCCCAGCGTCTTATTTCTGCTATTATAAAAGAGTTGGGACTAGATAAAGATGTTTATAAATATAAGCAGGTATATTCTAAAATCTCTTCCTATAAAAACAGTTTAATTACTGTTAAGGCTTATTTTCAAAATAGTGAATTACAAGAGGCAGATGCTATGGCAAAAAGACCTCGTTTGGGAGAAATTTACCAACATTATGTTGATAGATGTTTTAAAGCGGGAGCTATGGATTTTGATGACTTACTCTTGAAAACCAATGAGCTTATTACTCGTTTTCCCGAAGTTTTAGCCAAGTACCAAAATAGATTTAGGTATATTTTGGTAGATGAGTACCAAGATACTAACCACTCGCAATATCTAATTGTACGTGCTTTGAGTGATAAATTTCAAAATATATGTGTGGTTGGAGATGATGCTCAAAGTATCTACGCTTTTCGCGGAGCCAATATCAATAACATTCTTAATTTTCAGCGAGATTACGACAATGTAGAAATGTACAGGTTAGAGCAAAATTACCGCTCTACCAAAAATATAGTTGAAGCAGCCAATTCTATCATTGATAAAAACAAAACCAAATTAGAGAAAGTGGTTTGGACAGCTAATGATGAAGGACCTAAAATCATCGTGAATCGTCTATTAACCGATGGGGAAGAAGGACGTTATGTGGCAAGTTCTATTTTTGAAAATAGAATGGAACACCAAATGAAAAATGGTGATTTTGCTATTTTATATAGAACTAATGCACAAAGTAGAGCCATGGAGGATGCTTTACGGAAAAGAGATATTCCTTACCGAATTTTTGGAGGTCTTTCTTTTTACCAACGTAAAGAAATTAAAGATGTCTTGTCATATTTGCGCTTACTGGTTAACCCCAAAGATGAAGAGGCATTAAAGCGTGTGATCAATTACCCGGCACGAGGGATTGGTGCCACTACGATGGATAAACTGGTTTTAGCAGCCAATCATTATAAGCGTTCTATATTTGAAGTGATAGATAATATCTCTAAAATAGACCTTAAAATTAATAGCGGAACGAGAAACAAGCTTACCAATTTTGCTAATATGATCAAGAGTTTTCAGGTCATGGCACAGAAGGAAGATGCTTTTAGTGTAGCTGAAGCTATAGCAAAAAAAACAGGGTTAATTCAAGAACTTAAAAAAGACGGTACACCAGAGGGAATTGCTCGCATAGAAAATATTGAAGAGCTCCTTAATGGAATAAAAGATTTTGTTGAAGAACAAAAAGAGCTTGCAGATGCGGAAGGTTCTTTAGCCGAATTCTTAGAGGATGTAGCCCTTGCTACCGATATGGATAAGGCAACTGAAGATGAAGATAGAGTAGCACTAATGACCATACATTTAGCAAAAGGTTTAGAGTATCCTTATGTATATATTGTAGGTTTAGAAGAAGACTTGTTTCCTTCGGGGATGAGTATGAATACTAGATCTGAGCTAGAGGAGGAGAGAAGACTTTTTTATGTAGCCTTAACCAGAGCCGAAAAGAAAGCTTATTTAACTTACACTCAGTCTCGATACCGTTGGGGAAAACTTATAGATGCCGAGCCTAGCCGTTTTATAGAGGAAATTGACGATCAGTATAAAGAATATATGATTCCGCAGGATGATTATAAATACAAGCCACTTATAGATTCCGATGTCTTTGGGGAAGTAGATAAGAGTAAATTAAGACAAACTAAACCTAAAAAAGGAACACCTCCTTTAGCTCATAAACCTAGTGAGGAGCAATTAAGAAAGTTAAGAAAATTACGCCCCGAAAGCAGTGCTAATTCCGCGAAAACGTCATCTGAAGCCTTAAAATTAGAAACTGGACAAATGGTGGAACATATGCGTTTTGGAAAAGGAACTATTATTGGAATAGAGGGAGTAGGCCAAGATAAGAAAGCTGAAATCGATTTTGAAAATGGAGGATTAAAAAAATTGTTATTGAGATTTGCTAAATTAAAATTACTCTCTTAAAATTTTTTAAAATATACGTTTTACTAGTACCGGCTTGTTTATCTTTAAAATAAAAAATGATTAAAGAGGGTTCTAAAGTCAGTTGGAAATGGGGCAATGGTGAAGCTCAAGGAAAAGTTAGAGAGACTTATACTAAAGAGATTACTAAAACCATAAAAGGATCAGAAATCACTAGAAAAGGGGAGAAAGGTAATAAAGCGATTTTAATAGAACAAGATGACGGGAGTAAAGTTTTGAAGCTAGAAAGTGAAGTCGTTAAAGCTTAAATAAAAGTGTTTAAAAGCGATTTTTTTTGGTAACTTATGCTTTCTTAAAAAATCATATTTTATGGCTGAACTAATTAAAATTTACGAGGAAAACCCTTCTCCAAAAGAAATTCAAAAAGTAGTAAATGTCCTTAAAAATGGCGGACTTATAATATATCCTACCGATACTGTATATGGATTAGGTTGTGATATAACTAATAATACTGCTTTAGAAAAAATAGCTCAGATAAAAGGAGTGAAATTAGAAAAGGCTAATTTTTCTTTTATCGTTGAAGATTTAAGCAATTTATCTGAATATGCGAGCATCAACAATCAAAATTTTAAAATATTAAAACGTAACCTTCCTGGACCTTATACTTTTATTTTACCAGGAAGTAATAATTTACCATCGGTTTTTAAAAAGAAAAAAACGGTTGGTATAAGAGTGCCTAATAACAACATTAGTAAAGCTTTAGTAGCTGCTTTAGGAAACCCCATTGTATCTACATCTATCAAAGATGATGATGAGGTATTGGAATACACTACAGACCCTGAGCTTATCGTAGAAAAATGGGGGAAATTAGTCGATCTAGTTATAGATGGAGGATATGGAGATAATGTAGCCTCTACGGTTATTGATTTAACCAATGGTGATCCAGAAGTTATCAGAGAAGGAAAAGGAGACTTATCTATATTTTAAACCTAAAAATAAAATAAAAGATAACGCTTATAAAGCGTTATCTTTTATTTCTTGTACTACATCTGGATTTAAAAGAGTAGATGTATCACCTAGATTATCGGTATCTTTTGAAGCAATTTTCCTGAGTATTCTTCTCATTATCTTACCACTTCTTGTTTTAGGTAAATTATTTACAAACTGAATTTTATCGGGTTTAGCAATTGCGCCAACTTGTTTGGTAATCTCTGCTAAAATTTCTTCTTTTAAATTATCTGTGGCTTCAACATTATCTTGTAAAATCACAAAAGCATATAAGGCATTTCCTTTTATATCGTGTGGAAAACCAACTATAGCACTTTCTGAAACCATTTCGTGCTCATTAATAGCATTTTCTATAGGAGCAGTTCCTAAATTGTGACCAGAAACTATGACCACATCATCAACTCTTCCTGTAATTCTATAATTTGCTGTGGCATCACGGTAGGCACCATCTCCAGTAAAATACATATTTTTATAGGCTGAAAAATAGGTGTTTTTATAACGTTCGTGGTCGTTCCAAATGGTTCTTGCCATTGCTGGCCACGGAGCTTTTATGGCTAATCTTCCATCGGCTTTTTGACCGTTAAACTCTATTTCTTCTCCATTTTCATCCATCAAAGCAGGTTGAACTCCTGGTAGAGGTAAAGTTGCAAAAGCAGGTCTTGTGGCTGTAACTCCTGCCAGGGGAGAAATCATAATAGATCCTGTTTCTGTTTGCCACCAAGTATCTACAATCGGGCACTTTGTTTTCCCTATATTATCATTGTACCAATGCCAAGCTTCTTCATTAATTGGTTCTCCTACGCTTCCTAATACTTTTAAAGAACTTAAGTCGTGTTCTTCTACTAAAGAAAGGGGTTTTTTTGCAAGAGCTCTTATAGCGGTAGGTGCCGTGTAAAAATGAGTAATTTTAAACTTTTCAATGATTTCCCAAAACCTACCACAATCTGGATAACTAGGAACGCCTTCAAACATCACCGTTGTAACTCCAGAAGCTAAAGGTCCATATATAATATATGAGTGTCCTGTAATCCAGCCAATATCTGCTGTACACCAATAAATGGAATCTTCTTCAGGTTGGAAAACATTTTGAAAGCTGTAAGTTGTTCCTACCATATAACCACCCGTGGTATGGACCATTCCTTTAGGTTTCCCAGTAGAACCTGATGTATATAATATGAATAAAGGATCTTCTGCATCCATCTCTTCTGGATCACATTCCGCGTAAGCGTTTTGAAGTTCATCAAACCAAAACGTATCTCTTCCTTCTTTCATAGAAGTAGAATTAATGGTTCTACGGTAAACGATTACATTTTCTATACTCGGTGTGTTTTCTAGGGCCTCATCACAAATTCTTTTTAGGTCAATAGATTTTGTACCTCTATAATAATCGTTTGCGGTAATGAGTAGTTTACATTGAGAGTCATTAATTCTATTGGCAATAGCTTTACTAGAAAAACCAGCAAAAACTATAGAATGTATAGCTCCGATTCTTGCACAGGCTAACATGGCAATGCTTAGCTCAGGGATCATAGGCATATAGATACAAACCCGATCTCCTTTTTTAATTCCTTTACGTTTTAAAACGTTGGCAAAATGACAAACTTTTACTAAAAGCTGTTTGTAGGTAATCGTTCTAGACTCTTCATTGGGGTCATTGGGCTCCCAAATAATAGCATTTTTATTGGGGGTATTAGCCGCATGTCTATCTAAACAATTTTCTGTAATGTTTAGTTTTCCTCCTTTAAACCATTTAATTTTTGGGGTGCTAAAATCCCACTCTAGTGTAGTGCTCCATTTTTGTTTCCACGAGAAATTATTAGCAACTTCGCTCCAAAACTTTTCGGGGTTTTCTACACTTCTTTTGTAGGTCTTTTTATATTCTGCGAAAGATTTTATTTGCAGATTATTTTTCATAGTTTTCTTAAATTTAGGTTTTTGGTTTGGTATTTCCTAAATTTAAGAATAAGATATTAAGTTGTTCTTAAAATAAGCCGAAAAAATTAAAATTATTCATTCTCTGCCCAATTAAGAATTTCTTTTTCAGTCCATAAAAAGGGAAAGAATTTTCTTTGCTGATATTTTGGATGTAAATATTTTTGCCAATTAGACCCCCCTGTAGCTGCTTTTTCCTCTCCTTTTTTGTTGAGGTAATGCTGAGCAGTATTTAAGTGAATCATAGGCCATTTTACATTGAACAAATAATCCATATCTCGTAGGCCATTTTTGAGTGCGTCTGAAGGATTATCAATTTTCAAGAATTTTTCTGCCAAAGTATTACCTTTCATCGCTTCTGCTAATTCTATAAAATCATTGAGATACTTATCTTCAAATGCTCTCAGCGTTAAACTCTTTTTTCCCGTTTTGCGATTATGACCCGCATCTTTCCAATACACTTGATCGAATAAATCTTCTACAGTAGGAATTTCTGGGAGACGTTCTTTTCCTTTGCTATTGATGAGGTTTTCTACGGGAGTACAATAAATTTCTAAAAATCTAAATTGAGCACTTTGAAATCCGCTGGCGGGAGCTAAAGTAGATCTAAACGTATTGTAATCATCATAATCCATTCCGTAACGCATTACATCAAAAGAAGTCATGAGCATTTCAGTATATCGGTTCAGCCGATTGACTTTATCTGCTAAAATTTCTTCAGCTAAATCTTTAGAGGTAATTTGTTTTAACTCATGAATCATAAGTTTTAATACAAGTTCTGTAACTTGATGATACATGATAAAGATTTCTTCATCTTCAAAATCTGTTCTTGGCTTTTGTAGAGAAAGCAAAGTATCTACCTGAATGTAATCCCAGTAATTTATAGGTTTAGCTTGTAGCAAACCTTTTAAATAAGTATCGGGGTTCTCTCCTAAGTTCTCGTACTTTTCATCAATCTTGGCAAGAATTTCCTCTCTAGTCATGGCTATAGATTAGTTTACAACAAAAATATTAAAATATACGTAGCAACAAATAGTTAATGCTTTTAATTGCTATTCTTTATAATTATATAATAACTCTTCATCAAATTTATTGTTTTAAATAAATGAAACTTATTATTTTAGCCATTCAAAAAGTAAACAACCATGGCAGAAGAAAATAAAATAGAAAGAATAAAATGTTTAATTATAGGATCTGGACCTGCAGGATACACTGCGGCTATTTATGCTGCTAGAGCAGATTTAAAGCCTATTATGTACACAGGGATGGAGCCTGGCGGACAGCTAACTACTACTACAGAAGTAGATAATTTTCCCGGTTATCCAGAAGGAATTGATGGTCCTACTATGATGGTTCAGCTACAACAACAAGCAGAACGTTTTGGAACACAAGTTCGCATAGGAATGGTAACTGAAGTTCAGTTCAGTAAAGAAATAGGAGGTATTCATAAAGCTTGCATAGATAATAAAACTTGGGTAGAGGCTGAATCTGTGGTAATTTCTACAGGAGCAACAGCAAAATATTTAGGATTACCAAGCGAACAAAAATTACGAGGAGGAGGAGTTTCAGCTTGTGCTGTTTGTGATGGTTTTTTCTATAAAGGACAAGATGTAGCTATTGTTGGAGGAGGAGATACCGCAGCAGAAGAAGCAACTTACTTAGCTAACATTTGTAATAAAGTTACGATGCTGGTAAGAAAAGATGAAATGAGAGCTTCTAAAGCTATGCAGCACCGTGTAACCTCTACTAAAAATATAGATTTGCGATATAATACAGTAGTAGACGAAGTATTAGGAGATCAAGTAGTTGATGGTTTGAGAATGATCAATAACGAAACGGGAGAAAAAGAGGAAATCGCCATTACAGGTCTTTTTATAGCCATAGGACACAAACCCAATACCGACATTTTTAAAGGACAGTTAGATATGGATGATACAGGTTATCTTATTACTCAAGGTAAATCTACCAAAACTAATATTCCGGGTGTTTTTGCCAGTGGAGATGTTCAAGATAAAGAATATAGACAAGCTGTTACCGCCGCGGGGACAGGTTGTATGGCAGCATTAGATGCAGAACGTTATCTAGCAACTATAGAAAGTGAAGAAGAAGTTACCGCTTAATTTGGTAAGTTTTTATATAGAAAAGCCTTGATGTGTTTACATATCAAGGCTTTTTTTTGATCCTTAAATTATATACAATATTAAAGTAGAAATTAAAAATATATGTTTCTCGGTGAAGTGGTTTTATTTATAAATCTTACTTTTAAATGAAATCTTTTTTAATCACAAAGTTTAAACTGAACACTTTCAAAACTTATGAAAAGTAACCAAATTTATATCATTGATTTTGACAGTACATTTACTCAAGTAGAAGCATTAGATGAGCTCGCTAAAATAAGTTTAAAAGACAATCCCAAGCAATTAGAAGTTTCAAAAAAAATTGAGGAAATTACTCAGCTTGCTATGGCAGGAGAGTTAAACTTTAAGCAATCATTAGACCAGCGAATAAACTTAGTTAAAGCGAATAAAGTTCATCTCGATGAGCTTATAGAAGTATTAAAGGAAAAAATAAGCATTTCCTTTAAAAGAAATGTAAATTTTTTAAAAGATCATGCTTCACAAATTTATATTGTTTCCAACGGATTTAAAGCTTTTATAGTCCCAATAGTTACAAAATATGGAATTTTAGAATCTCACGTGTTTGCTAATACATTTACATATAACCAGCAAGGAGATATTATAGGATTTGATGAATCTAATATTTTAACTGAAAGTAATGGTAAATCAAAATTGCTTAAAAAATTAAACCTTAAAGGTGATATTTATATGATAGGCGATGGTTACAACGATTATGAAGTCAAAGCAGCTGGTTTGGTGAATAAGTTTTATGCCTTTACGGAAAATGTAAAAAGGAAAAATGTAATGGAAAAGGCAGACCACATTACTCCTAGTTTAGACGAATTTTTATATTTACATCATATGAACACGACCTTATCTTACCCAAAAAATAGAATTAAAGTTCTTTTATTAGAAAATATCCACCCTTCAGCTAAAGTAACTTTAGAGAAAGAAGGATATGAGGTCTTGGAACATAAAGGGGCGATGGATGCAGAAGAATTAAAAGAGAAAATTAAGTATATTTCTATTATAGGAATTCGCTCAAAAACTCAGTTAACTGAAAAAGTACTACAACATGCAAAGCGACTTATTGCAGTAAGTGCTTTTTGTATAGGGACCAATCAAATAGACTTGGAGGCTTGCGCTAAGAGAGGAATTCCAGTATTTAACGCTCCGTATAGTAATACGAGATCTGTAGTAGAGCTGGCCATCGGTGAAATCATTTTATTACTCAGAAATGTACCTGATAAAATTCAACAAATGCACTTGGGAAAGTGGAATAAATCTGCTACGAGAAGTTATGAAATAAGAGGAAAAAAGCTGGGGATTATTGGTTATGGGAATATTGGAGCTCAACTTTCTGTTTTAGCAGAAAGCTTAGGTTTTGATGTATATTATTATGATGTGATTGAAAAATTACCTTTGGGAAATGTCACTAAATGTGACAGTTTAAAGGAACTGCTACAAACTTGTGAAGTCATATCTCTTCATTTAGATGGAAGACCAGAAAACAAAAACTTTATTGACGTTGAGCAATTTGAACAAATGAAAGAAGGAAGCGTAATCATAAATTTAAGTAGAGGGCATGTAGTAAATTTAGAAGCTTTAAGAAAGAATATTTTAAGCGGAAAAATTATTGGAGCCGCTATAGATGTTTATCCAGAAGAACCAAAAACTAATGATGAAGATTTTGAAAGTATTCTAAAAGGATTACCTAATGTAATATTAACGCCGCATATAGGAGGAAGTACATTAGAAGCTCAAGAGAATATTGCTCAGTTTGTACCTCAAAAACTCATGGATTATATCAATACAGGAAGTACCACCAATAGCGTCAATTTTCCTAATTTGCAATTACCTATTTTAAAAGATGCACATAGGCTTATACATATACATTATAATACACCAGGTATCTTGGCAAAGATCAATGAATTATTAGCTAAACATCAAATAAATATCGATGGCCAATACTTAAAAACTAACGAAACTATCGGATATGTTATTACAGATGTAAATAAAGCTTACGATGAAAGTATAATAAAAGAGCTCAAAAATTTAGAAGGAACAATAAAATTTAGAGTACTTTATTAAGTGAATAGAAATTTTAATTTTCGATAAAATCTTTATATTCTAAAAAAGCCATTTCCATTTTAGGCATAAAATTCTCAAAGAAAATAGCTACTTCTTCCCAAGATTCTTTCTTATGTATAGAAACATTTTCTTTGAGAAGATAAATGTAGGCTACTTTTTTTCCAGATTCTGTTTCATAATTTGAATCAAATATGAGATGAGCAGAAATTTCTTCCGCTAAGACGGTTTTTAAGCTTTCAAATTTTTCAAAATAGTACGTTTTAAAATCTTCATCTTCTGTATCAATTACAAACCCTAAACTCGCAATTTTGGTGTCAAAATGAAATTTAAGATTAATCTCTTTCATTTTGGTATCGTAAAGCATCCACTTTCGGTTACTGCGTTTGCCAAAACTGGTCCAAAATTCTTGTCTAATTTTTTTAGATTCTTCTCTGCTAAACATTTATAAAAAATAAGCTACCACAACTCCTAGAACAATCATAAGAACCTTAGAGATGTTGAATTGATGATTTTTTGAAGATTCAAATAAGATAGTAGTTGATACATGTAAGAATATACCAATTACCAAAGCTTCAATATACACTTCGTATTCCGTTAAGAAAGAAAAATATTTATTTATCAAGCTGCCTATGGGTGTCATTAAAGCAAAGGTGAAAAGAAAAAGAATGACTTTACCTTTAGATAATTGTGAGTGAATTAAAAACGAGGCGATAATAATAGCAATCGGGATTTTATGTATCACAACACCCCATAATAAATGATCATTTTCGTGTAACGGGTAACCTTCTAACAAAGAGTGAATACACAAACTCATAAATAATAAAACAGGAAATTTTTGAGTGTCCTCATGGTGATGTAGATGTCCGTGTTCAGCTCCTCTAGAAAGGAATTCTAAGAAAATCTGCAATAAAATCCCCAGCATAGTAAAGACTCCAATGGTTTTATGATAATCACCATATACTTCTGGGATAAATTCAAATACGGTAATAGATAATAGAAAAGCACCACTAAATGATAGCAATAACTTTACGGAAGTAGAATTGGCTTTTAAAAAATAGGCGATAGACAAACCTATAAGTACTGCAATAATGGGCAAAATTAAACTCATGCGTGTTCAAATATTAAAATAAGCCTAGAAGAATTTTCTAGATTAAAATCGTTTAGCTGATAGTCTCCAAAAAGAGTCTTTACTTTCAATCCAGCATTTTTAAAGTATTCTTCAAAATGAGATAAAGTAATAGCTTTTACTTTTTCCTGAAATTTAAATTCTTCTCCTTCATCTGTAAATTCTATATTTTTAAAGATATAACCATCTTCAACATAACGCTTTAAATGAAAGTCTATTCCTTGAATAGTTTTTGAATTTTGACTCACCAAGTTTTTAATCACGAAATTCACGTTCATAAAGTCTATAACACCGTACCCATTTGGTTTGAGCTCTTTTTTGATCGCCTGAATGGTTTTAAAATTATCTTCTTCGTTTTCAAAATATCCAAAACTCGTAAAAAGATTAAAAACAGCATCAAACTTTTCCGCTAAGGGAAGACACATATCGTGAACTTTAAATTGAAGTCCATTTTCTTCTTTTTGCTTCGCTTTTTCAATACTGTTTTTAGAAAGATCTACGCCAGTAACGTTGTAACCCAATTCGTGTAAGTATACAGAGTGTCTACCTTTACCACAAGCTAAATCTAAAATTGAAGCTCCTTTTTTTAACTGAAGAAAAGAAGTTAGATTACGCATAAAATCTTCTGCCTCTTCGTAACCTCTATCTTTATATAAAATATGGTAATATTTGGTATCAAACCAAGACGCGTACCATTTTGTCTCATCTTTTATCATAGCCTGCAAAAATAATGTATTTTTGCAGCACAAGAGAACTTCTATATGGAAAATAATTATAAAATGGTGGCAAAAACCCTTTACGGATTTGAGCCTTTATTAGCGAAAGAATTAAAGAATTTAGGTGCAATAGATGTAAAAGAAGGGGTACGAAACGTGAGCTTTTATGGGGATAAAGGTTTTATGTATAAAGCCAATTTAGGTCTAAGAACCGCCATTAAAATATTAAAACCCATTAAAACTTTTAAAGTTTTATCTGAAGATGAACTTTATAAAAAAGTTTATGCCATAGATTGGTCGCAATATCTAAGTAATAAAGGTTCTTTAGCTATAGATGCTACCGTGCATTCTACACGATTTACTCATAGTAAGTTTATTGCGCTAAAAACTAAAGATGCTATTGTCGATTTGTTTAGAAATACTACAGGATTTCGACCTAGTGTAGATTTAGATTTTCCAGATTTACGTATCAACGTGCATATAGAAGATACGGTTTGTACGATTTCTTTAGACAGTTCTGGTCAATCTTTACATAAAAGAGGATATAAAACAGCCACCAATATTGCTCCAATTAATGAAGTTTTAGCTGCAGGAATGCTATTGATGAGCGGTTGGGATGGTCTGTCAGATTTTATTGATCCTATGTGCGGAAGTGGTACTATTTTAATTGAGGCCGCTATGATTGCTTGTAATATTCCGCCAAATTTAAATAAAAAAGAATTTGGTTTTGAGAAATGGCAAGACTGGGATGTCGATTTATTTGAAAAAATAGAAGCTTCTCTATTGAGTAGAATACGTGGTTTTGATCATAAAATTATTGGATATGATAAGGCGCCTTCTGCTGTACATAAAGCTTTAGATAACGTAGAAAATGCTAATTTATCTGAATTTATATCTATAGAACAACAAGATTTCTTTAAAACTGAAAAAAATACTGAAGGTCATTTACATATGGTCTTTAATCCGCCTTATGGAGAACGATTAGAGCTATTGAATCTTGAAGAATTTTATAAAGACATAGGAGATACGTTGAAACAAAGTTACCCTGGGACACAAGCTTGGTTTATTGTTTCTAATATGGAAGCGATAAAAAATGTTGGTTTAAGGCCTTCTCGAAAAATTAAGCTGTTTAACGGAAAGTTAGAATCTCGTTTGTTAAAATATGAGATTTATGAAGGGACTAAAAAGGTACATAAAATACAGAAAAATGATTAAGAATAGAGATAGTTATTAGTTAAGCTGATGACTAATTCTACATTATGTGCTCGTTCAAGTAATAAATTAATAAAAGAGGGGGAGAATATAGATAGTGAAATATAAAAGTAGGAGAAAACCTTGAACCTAAAAGATAAGTTTAGTTTTCTTTTGAGTATAATATCTTTTTTAGATTATAATAATAAAGGAAAAGTTTATCGTAAATATTTTTATAAATCTAAGGGTTTTAACTTCTTATCTTTTTTAACCACAGGAATAAGATAAGAAAGAGAATAGCCCCAACCTACACCAAAACTACTACTGTCATAGGTTCTATGAAAACCAGGAATATAGAGATTGTCATAATCATCTGGTTTTTTGTCGCTAATCATTACTTTTAATTGTACGTGAATGCTCAAAAAGAGGTTATTTAAAACCTCGGTTTTTAAACCAGCTTGCAGTTCTCCCCAGCTCGCATTTAACGATTTAAACTCTTGATTAGTTTCTCTAATATCTACGGGGAAATAACTGTCATTGGCATAAATAGCATACTTATTTAAAGTTTGCGAAAAGCTTGAAAAACCATACCGAATACCCACAAAAATTTCATTTTGCATATCGAGCCAGTTTTCATAGGCATTGTAATTGGCTCCTATTTTTATATAGGTTCCGCTAGCAGTTCCGTCAAGGTAAGGTTCGGTGTAATCTTTTTCTTCGATTCCTATTTCCGCAGCAGCGTAATAATCTTTATACAGACGATAATCCCCTAAAACCTCAAAACCTTGAAAGTCTTCATCTATTAAGCTACGAATAGCTTTTTGAAGATCGGCACCTACACGAACCCCAAACTTTTCTTTGATCACAATAGAATCTTGGCTTGCAGTTTGTTGTGCTTGCAGGCTGTTGGTTGCTAAGGCAAAAAAACTAATGATAAATAAATAAATGCGTGTCAATTTCATTGGTAATTTCATTAGGTTGTTGCACTTCTATGCTTTCTATCCAATTGGTATTGCTTTCTTCACTTACTCTACTTGCTTCAAAGCCTACAAATAGGATTTGATAACCACAAGCTCTACTTACATATTCCACCACGGTACCATAACTAAAATCTAGATGATCTTCATTTGGCAAGGCGTCATCTTCTCCAATTTCGGCATCTGGATCTTCTGGAGCGTTTAAGGTAAATATATAATTGGTGAAATTTGCAGTTGTCCTTAACGGAATTTTAATTAAGGTGTCGTTAATAGGAGTTTCAAAATAGTCTTCTAACAAGTTTTCTTCTTGAACTTGTAAGTTGGTTACTGCTTTAGTGTTTGACGGATTTTCGCTATTTAAAAACTTAATCACCAAATGCGGAGTGGTACTGGTCGTTTCTGAACAGATATCATCTTTTTGACATCCTGAAAAAATCAGGAAAACCATCAATAGAAAAATGTACGTGTTTTTTTTCATTATCTCAATTCTAAACAAACAACATTCTCTACGTGATGAGTTTGTGGAAACATGTCTACCGCTTGCGTTTTGGAAACCTTGTAATGTTCATCTAACAAGGCTAAATCTCTTGCTTGCGTAGCCGAATTACAACTTACGTACACAATACGTTTAGGTAAAATATTAATAATTTGTGCTACTACATCTTTGTGCATTCCGTCTCTTGGCGGATCGGTAATAATAACATCTGGATGACCATGGGTGTTGATAAAATCTTGTGTAAAGACTTTTTTCATATCACCTGCAAAAAACTCAGTGTTCTCAATATTATTAAATTCTGCATTTTTCTTAGCATCTTCAATAGCTTCAGGTACAGCTTCTACACCAATCACTTTATTTGCTTTTTTAGCTACAAATTGAGCGATAGTTCCTGTTCCGGTATATAAATCATACACCAATTCATCCCCGCTTAAATTGGCAAACTCTCGTGTGATTTTATATAATTCATACGCTTGCGCGGAATTGGTTTGGTAAAAAGACTTAGCGTTAATCTTAAACTTTAAACCTTCCATTTCTTCAAAAATGTGATCTCTTCCTTTAAAACAAACCACTTCTTGATCGTAAATAGTATCATTTCCTTTTTCATTTACCACGTAGAGTAGGGAAGTGACCTCAGGGAATTTTTCGGCAATAAAATTAAGCAAAAGCTCTCTTTTCTCTTTGTCTTCATAGAAGAACTGTACTAACACCATAATCTCTCCTGTAGAAGAAGTTCTTATCATTAAGGTACGTAATAATCCTTCTTGCTTTCTAGCATTAAAGAAAGGTATGTTTTGTATCGTTGCAAAATCTCTAATCTCGTTTCTTAGAGCATTACTAGGATCTTCTTGTAAATGACATTTTTTAATATCTAAAATTTTATCCCACATTCCAGGAATATGAAATCCAAGTGCATTTTTATCCGCAATAGCGATATCACTTTTTATTTCATTAAGCGTTAACCAGCGGCTATCACTAAAAGAAAATTCCATTTTATTTCTGTAAAAATAAATCTCTTTACTACCTAAAATGGGAGTAATTTCTGGTAATTCTATTTTACCTAGTCTTCTCAAGTTATTTTCAACTTCTTTTTGTTTAAAATAAAGCTGAGAATCGTATTCCATATTTTGCCATTTACAGCCACCACAAGTACCAAAATGCTGACAAACAGGTTCGGTTCTTCTTTCAGATAATTTATGAAAGTGCGTAGCGCTAGCTTTATAGTATGCTTTTCTTTTTTGTGTAGTTTGTACATCGGCCACATCGCCAGGTACAGCGTTATCTATAAATACCACTCTACCGTCTGGAGCTTTGGCTATTGCTTTTCCTTTGGCACCAGCATCAATTACGTCTAAGGCTTCAAAGGCTATTTTATTGTGTTTTCTTCTTCCCATAGGGCAAAAATAGGAAGAATTTATGAAGTTGAAGTTCACAAAAGTGCTAAACATTTAGTATTTTGCAAACTTCATGATTATGGATGATTTCTCTCCATTAAGAAGGAATCAACGAAGTTAAAATTGAAAAGAAATTAAACACATGTCAGTTGTAGAAATTAAATCATCACAAGAAGCAATTGCTCTAGAAGATAAACACGGAGCACATAATTACCATCCTTTACCTGTAGTCTTAAAGAAAGGAGACGGAGTTTTTGTTTGGGATGTTGAAGATAAAAAGTATTATGATTTTCTTTCAGCTTATTCAGCTGTAAATCAAGGTCATTGTCACCCTAGAATTGTTGGGGCTATGACCAAACAAGCCGAAACTTTAACCTTAACTTCTCGTGCATTTCATAATGATGTTTTAGGGAAATATGAAAAATTCGCTACCGAGTATTTTGGTTTTGATAAGTTACTACCAATGAATACTGGTGCTGAAGCCGTTGAAACAGCCATTAAAATCTGTAGAAAATGGGCTTACGAGAAAAAAGGAATTAAAGAAAATGAAGCTGAAATAATCGTTGCTGAAAATAACTTTCACGGGCGTACCACTACTGTAATCTCTTTTAGTAATGATGAAGGTGCACGCAAAAACTTTGGTCCGTATACTCCAGGATTTTTAAAAATAGCTTACGACGATTTAGATGCATTAGAAAAAACCTTAAGTGAAAATAAAAATATTGCAGGATTTTTAGTCGAACCTATACAAGGTGAAGCAGGGGTTTATGTTCCTTCTGAAGGTTATTTACAAAAAGCAAAAGCATTGTGTGAAAAGCATAATGTACTTTTTATTGCTGATGAAATCCAAACTGGTATTGCTAGAACTGGAAAGTTACTAGCGGTAGATCATGAAAATGTAAAACCAGACATTGTAACCTTAGGAAAAGCAATTTCTGGTGGGGTTTATCCAGTTTCAGCAGTATTAGCTAATAATGAAGTTATGGATGTCATCCAACCAGGTCAACACGGTTCTACTTTTGGAGGTAACCCAGTAGCTTGTGAGGTTGCGATTGCAGCATTACAAGTTATTAAAGAAGAAAATCTTGCCGATAACGCCGAAAAAATGGGTGAGCTTTTTAGAGGAGAAATCAATAAATATATCGCTTCATCTAAAGTAGTTAATCTTGTAAGAGGAAAAGGACTATTAAATGCTATTGTAATTAATGATAGTGAAGAAAGTTCTACCGCTTGGGATATTTGTATGGCGCTCAAAGAAAATGGGTTATTAGCGAAGCCAACACATGGAAATATCATTCGTTTTGCACCTCCTTTAGTAATAACAAAAGAGGAAATTATGGATTGTGTATCTATCATCGTGAAAACGCTTAGAATATTTGAGGATAAAATGTAAGAACTCTCTTAGAAAAAGAAATAAAAAAACTCCGCAATGAAAATTGCGGAGTTTTATTTTTAAAAGTAAAATTTTATTGGGCAGCTTCTATTTGTTGTTGTTGAATTTCATTTGCCCATTGTTCCAAACCTTCTAAGCTTCCGAAGAAAAGAAGAGCAGCGATAGAAGATATTAGAATTAAAGCTGATAAAATTAAAGCAACAATAGCTAAAATTCTTGCCGTTTTTACTTGTCCGTAATTGTCATAATTTTCTGGATTTAATAAATAAGTTTTACGGTCTTTATTTGCTAAAACAAAAGCAATAATAGATAGTACAAGGCCTCCAAGACCATAACTTAGGCAGCAAGCTACATAAGATATAATTGCTAACACGAGTGCTAAGGTTGCATTTGGTAGTTTTTGAGTCATTTTTTTTATATTTGATTAGTGGTTAAATATATGAAATTTAAAGTAGGATTTTAATCGTATAGTTTACTAAAACAGTGATTACAGATATATAAGCAAAATAAGAAACTAGCTTGCTGTATAATTTTATAGGTCTTACAAAATTAATAAGAATTAATAAACCGAAAATGATTAAAGGATAAATAGCAGGAAACATTAAAAACGCACCTTTGAAATCTGCTTGAAACAACAATAATAAAGCTCTTTGACTCCCGCATCCAGGACAAGGAAAGTGAAAAAACTGCTTAGTAAAACAAGGAAGCATAAATTCTTCCATAACAGATGTTATCTACGTTGAAAAACGCTTATTTTTTTAGTTGTCGTGATATTATCAGTAGTCGAAATTTTAACTACATAAACTGACTCCGCAAGTTGAGAAGTTGAAAAGTAATATTGACCTCGATTTCCTAAATTTCTTTGAAATAGCACTCTTTTACCTGTCATGTCAAATACTTCTACAGATTTTAAATTTTCTTGCAAAGGATTTAGTATTGTCAATTGAGCATTTGTATTATTTTGGATTACATCAAAGCTTGATGCAATTTCTTCAGAAGCTTCTAAATCTTCTTCACTGTCCTTAAAGGTAAGTTCAAATCTTTCTGAATAGTTACCTGCTGGTAGCGTAATATAAAAATAATTGTTTTTTACAGAATGATAAATATCTGTTTGTTTATCATAGATAAAGACATTTTTAGCGTAAAAATTCTCAAAATTATTAACTTTAAAAGATAAACTATTTTGTGAAGAAAGATTCAGATAAAGAGGTAATCTATCGTCTATATCAAAAGGTCTCGTATCAATCACATAAGAATTAGTACCATGTAAAAATCCGGCATCAGACGAAATGGAGTCAAAATTAAGTGCATCCATTCCTACTTCAATATCAGAACTCGCATCATCATTAAAAGCTAAAGCGAGTTGTCTAGTATATAATCCGTCAAATTCTATATTAAGTCTAAGTTTTGGAAGAACATAATTTACCGCTTTTTCGTTTAAGTCATTATTAGAATTATTCACTGTAGAAGATCTATCAAAATAAGACTCATTACTAACTCCTTCTTTAACAAAAACTCTATGAGTATTTTTAAATTGTATAGCTTCAATTGGGTAATCGATAGGACTATCTCCTGTATCAAGATCTGGAGCATCTACAAAAAAACCTTGCCCAATAGGTAGAAACCTCCTATATTGATCACTACCCGCTGTTTGTGGTGCAGCTGATCCATTAAGAATATTTCCGTTAACATCATACATATAAAATACAGGTGGGGTATAAGTTCCTATGGCAGTACAACCTGCATTAGGAGCATAAGCTCCATAACCACCTTTATAATCCTTAATATTATGAGAATTAACAGTATCATCCATATCCCAGAAATAAGCAACACCTGTAGTAGAATTTCTTCTTTCAACAAGAGCACCATCTGTACAAGTGTTATCCACAAATTCAGTTGTAGAAGCATCGGCATTTTTACTATTCTCTATTAAAAAATAATTTAGATTTAATGCAGAAGGATAAGGGTTACCTATTAAAATAATTTCATCGTAATCTGTAGCGGTAGTAACGGTAATAGTTCCATCGTTGGGTCTTCCTCTAAAATCGTATCTTTGGGCATCACCGGGATTATTTTGTACCCCATGGACAATTGTGTTATCGGTTCCATTGGTACCTTTCATGGTAAAACCTTCTCCCGCATTAATAGTTTGATTGAATTGAACATGAATCCAATCAGCATAAGTCGCTGTACCAGTATTTATATATTTCCAAATCCAATACTGGGCAATTCTAAAAGGATTAGCAGTACCATTATATCCGTTAGAAGCTAATGTAGCGTTACTTTTTAAACGATTAATAGGAGCCCCTAAAGATGCTACACCAAATGGAGTATTTCCAGCAGGATCTGTTCTGGTTAAAACACCAACAGGAGAACCCCAATAATTATATTCAAAAGCATCTGCAGTACCTTCTTGGAAGACTGACATAGTACCGGTTCCTAAATTATTAGAAGTTCCCGAAGTACCTTGAATAAGTTGAGCTTCATTTCTAAGGTATAAATTAGCAATCTCTGTATCGTTATTTTTAGTGAAATTTGTATTTTCTTCTACATAAATAACGGTACCATCTACATATATGTATGTATTATCCGTAGTAACTCCCGAGCCAATAGTTGTTGGTTTTATCGTGAGTTGAGCAAAAGAATTTGCAGTAAAAAGGAGTAATAAAAATGTAGTTATGTTCTTCATTATCATTAATTTGTTCAAAATTAATACTTTTATAATAATTAAGGGTAAAAAAATATTAATAAAAATTATCTTTATGGCTTGTTAAAAAATAATTTTAAAATATGCCAAAGTCTAATTTTCAGTTATTTAGTGTTATCTGTATTCTAACGGGTGGGGGTATGCTAATATACGATATGACACAAGAAAAAGATTTAATTTATATAAAAATTTTAGGAATTATTTTTTTAATGTTAGGGTTGTATCTGTTAAATACAAATGTTAGGTCTAAAGAAGATAAAACAGAAGAAAATGATTAATGTAGGAGATTGGGTAGAAGTTTTAGATGAGGCTATCGCCGGATTCGTTCAAAATATAGAAAATAATGTTGTTTTTATTGAAACTTCAGATGGTTTTCCTATGAGTTTCGATGTCTCGGAAGTAGTTAAAACTGGGAGCGAAGAAATTTCTGTTAAGGAAAATGAAATTATAAACGCTTTAAGGGAAAAAAGCGTTGGCAAAAAACCTAAGTCTATTAGTAAAAAAAGAGAAAAAGGAGTACCTGCTATAGAAATTGATTTGCATATTGAGAAGTTAACCGATAGGAAGCATCTCGATAATTTTGATATGCTCAATATTCAAATGGATACCGCTCGGTATCGATTAGAGCATGCGATTAAAAACCGAATACAAAAGTTGGTATTTATTCACGGGATAGGAGAGGGAGTCCTTAAAGCAGAACTTAACACTCTTTTTAGTAGATACGAACAAGTGAATTTTTATGAGGCCAACCCAAGAAAATATGGGTATGGCGCTACAGAAGTTTTTATAAGTCAGAATTAATATTTACTCAGTTTGAGATTCTACTTTTACTGTTTTTGTCACTTGTAATTTACCCATAACTAAAGTTTCTAAAGTTATCTCTTCGTTATTGCTTGTATTTTTTAAAGAAATGTTTTCTGCTAAGACAACGGTAGTAAAATTTCTAGAAAGCTCATTGGCTTTAAATTCTTCGATGATTAACTCGCCAGTATCTTCTGGATCTAAATAATTTGGAACCCCATTTTGATTGGTATCATCATCTGTAGGATTTAAATCTATATCAGGATCTTCTTCAGTAATATTATCAGCAGCATTTAGATCCTCATAACGGGTCAATACTCCGTCATTATCGTCATCGTCGTCTAAGTAATTAGGAATCCCATCTTCGTCGGTATCAGGAAAAGTATCTTCGAAAGTGGGTTGGTTAGAAAGGTTATTTTCTATTTGTGTAAGTACGTTATCATTATCATCATCTTTATCTAAGTAATCAGGAATCCCATCTCCGTCGGTATCTTTTTGAGGAGATTCGTTTTTTCCTTCTACAATATCAGTTACACCATCTCCATCAGTATCGGCATCGTCTCCCGTAGGTAAGTTTACTGAAATATTAAAAGTAACCGTACCGCCATTTGTAGAAACATATTCTTCTTTTACATTACTTTGTGTAGGGGGAATCGTATTGCAAAAATAGTCAGCAGTTATAGAACTACTTAAACTACGATATATTATTTGATTATCGTCAGTTACATTGTAAGTGACAGAGGTGTCTATCGCTGTACCTTCAAAACTTCCTGTAAATTCACCGTCATTAAATTTAAAGAAAATCGTTTCATTAGGATCTGTTTCTAAGGCAAAGATTACTGTTTCGGTTTCTGTAGAACAAAATTGAAGACTTGTGTCCGAATCAAAATCGAAATTAGTAACAATAAGTTCGCCATCATCACACGAAGCTAATAAGCTTAACAACACAATACCAAAGAAATATACGTTTTTCATAACACTTAATTTACAGCAAAAATAATCTATTGATCAATTTACAGCCAAGATTATAAAAAATAATTTAAAATGATTAGTTTTGCAGCATCAATTTCAAGACCCAATTTTATGAGAAAAGTATATTTAGATAGTGCTGCTACCACGCAAATGAGACCTGAAGTTATTGAGAAAATGACAGAAGTGATGCAACTAAGTTATGGTAACCCTTCTTCTACTCATGCTTACGGTCGTTCGGCAAAATCTTATATTGAAAATGCTCGTAAAACGGTGGCAAAATATTTAAATGTTACTGCTTCTGAAATTGTATTTACTTCTGGAGGAACCGAAGCCGATAACTTAGCACTAAACAGTGCAGTTAGAGATTTAGGTGTCAAAAGAATTATTACTTCTAAAATTGAACATCACGCTGTTTTGTATACAGTAAATCAACTTCAACAGTGTTATGATATTGAAGTAGAGTATGTTAATCTAAAAGAATGTGGAAGTATCGATTTGGATCATTTGGTGACATTAATGCAATCTAGTGATAAAAAAACTCTGGTTAGTTTAATGCACGTAAATAATGAGGTTGGGAATATTTTAGATCTTCAAAAAGTAGGTGAGTTGTGTCATCAACACGGAGCTCTTTTTCACAGTGATACCGTCCAATCTATTGGTCATTATGAAATAGATTTGCAAAATACCCCAGTAGATTTTACTGCGGTTAGTGCACATAAATTTCATGGTCCTAAAGGAGTTGGTTTTGCTTATGTAAGAAAGAATAGCGGACTTAAACCTTTAATTTTTGGAGGAGAACAAGAGAGAGGTTACCGTGCAGGAACAGAAAGTGTGCATAATATTGTAGGTTTGGCAGAAGCTCTTCAAATTTCTTATGATAACTTAGCTACAGAAAAGCCATATACAGAAGGTTTAAAAACCTACTTTATGGAACAATTGGAAAAAGAGATTCCTGGAGTTAAGTTTAATGGAGGATGCTCAAATCTGGTAGACAGTACTTATACTCTTGTAAATGTGTGCTTACCGGTATCTTATGATAAAGCTGCTATGTTATTGTTTCAATTAGACCTTAACGGAATAGCTTGTTCAAAAGGTAGTGCGTGCCAAAGTGGTAGTGACAAAGGATCTCATGTTTTAAATGCTATTTTATCTGAAGAAGATTTGAATAAACCTTCAGTAAGATTTTCATTTTCTAGCTTTAATACAAAGGAAGAACTTGATTACGTAGTTGGTGTGCTAAAACAATTTGTGATTGATTAGTTTATATAATTTTTTTGATTTTAAATTAATATCTAAAATTCATAAAAACTTCTCTGAAGATAATAGGAATAAAAGTTGCAGAGTCTATCTTTATGATAACACCTAATATATCAATTTGTGAATTTTATTGCTTATTTAAGTCTCAAATCAATAAATAGAAATTGAGGAAAATGTCTGTAAAAATATTCTTATGTATTGAAAAGTAGTAAGTTATATACATTTTTGTCATCCGTACCTCAAATATCTCTAATTAAATTAGGTGTGGTGTTTTCTTGTCAAAATTAATATTATTCCAAATATTAAGACAAGAATTATTTTACCCACTAAATAACCATATCCATATTCTGTAAGTCGACTGAAATCAGAAATCAAAATATTAATGATATTTATTAACAGAATAATTAAAATTACTAATGAGCTATAAAAAAGGATTTTTTTCATAAAATGTAGGTAAAGAGAGTTGATTATAAATAATAAACTCTCTTATGTAATTATTACTTAGTGACAGTAGTTGTAGTCGGTGTATAAATCCCAAAAGTTATAGCAGAAACTAATCCGTTCACGAAAGAATGTCTTGTATGAACTGTATAATTTTCTGCTCCATCAGCCATTTGCTTTGAGTCTGAAACTCCAACAGGTGCAAGTCCATAAATCACATAGTGATTCCATTTTGTAGTTTGACTGTTTCCTTGAGCTCCTTCTCCCACTACATTAGTATAAGAATAACAAGACGTTAATAACATCGATGAAGCAAATAAAACTGTCATCATTTTCATTGTGTGTTTAATCATTTTTGTAAAATTTAAAATTATTTATAATACTCATGTAAAGCTCGGTAAAATATTATTAGCAATTGATCTGTACATAAACAATAGAATTATAACAGACTTTTAGCATTCAAAATACACAGAGGTTAAATTTAAAAATTGGTCGAGATAGAAAAAGTGCTTTATCTTGAATTAAACAATCAATTTCTTATTATTTTATACGTATTAAGTCAGCATTTCAATAAAAATATTAAATTAAGATATATAAAAAAGAAAGAATAAAAAGAGGATTAAGGTTATAATATACGGTGAAGCGTTAGACTTCGACAACATTGATAATCCCCTCTCTTTAATTACTTTAATCACGTTGAGTTCTTTGAGTCTTTAGACCTCGATTTTAAGTCGTTGACACTCGAGTAGATTGTCCTTTCAAATAACATTTTCTTATGAATAAAGATATTAAATATTTTGGAATAGACATTACCCATTTAGTTTTTGATGTTACGGATTCTGAAGAGAATTATTACCAATTTAAAAACAGCATTTCTGGTTTTAAAAAGTTTATAAAATTCTTAGACTTGAATTGTCATTGTGTTATTGTGTGATGGAAGCCACAGGCTATTACCACTATCAGTTAGCTTATTATTTATTAGAGTCTGGGATAAAAGTTTCCGTAGAAAACCCATTAGCAGTTAAGCGCTTTATCCAAATGAAATTGTCAAAAATTAAGACGGATAAAAGTGACTCTAAACTGATTTGTGAATATGGTAAACAAGTTGAGTTGAAGCTATGGAAAGGCAACTCGAAGCATCAAACAGAATGTCTCCAAATGACTAGACTCCTAGCTGTGTATACAAAACAGAGCACAATGCTAAAAAACAAAATACCTGGTGAAGCTGTTTTAGGAAATCCCAGTAAAGCAGTTGTGAGTTCTCTTAAACGTAGTTTAAAGCAGGTGCAAAAAGAAATAAAAACCTTGGAAGATAAACTTTTAATATTGGTTAAAGAAGTACATCAAGATTTGTTGACCCGTGTGAAAACATACCAGGAATTGGAGCAAAAACCTCCCTCCTGCTAGTGGTTCTTACCGATGGATTTGAGCATTTTACAAGCGGAAGTGAATTGTGTAGTTATGCAGGATTAGCTCCTGTGATTCGGAAGAGTGGAAGCAGTGTAAATGGACGTAGTAGAATAAGTAAAATAGGGAATCAAAAACTCCGCAATTTACTATTTATGTGCAGTTTTAATGCTTGTAAACATAATAAGGCCTGTCGAGATATTTATGACCGTATAGTAGCAAAAAGGAAGAGTAAAAAACTAGCTTTAATTGCTGTGTGTAATAAGTTACTAAAACAGGCTTTTGCTATTGCAAAATCAGGACTAGTTTATGATGATTCTTACAGAAGTACATTAGCTAAAAATTAGTGAGTTTTACTTGTTTTTTACCACAGTACTTTGTTGTGATTAGTTTTTTTAGTTTAGCAAATTAATGACAAAGTGAATACCGAAGATCAATATAACAAATCCAATTATTGAGAAAACTAAATCAGGATCACTTACTTCTCGTTCTTCACCTATTTCTCTATTTCTAATATTATATACATTAATTATTAATTCTTTTTTAAAAATCAACCGATAAAAAAATCTTAATAAAGAATAAGTAATTATTAAAATTGGCAACATAATTAGATATTCCAAATAAGAAGTTCCTCTCGCACTAATGAAATCGGAATTTTGCTTATAAGTTAAGTAAAGTCCAATTTGAAGTATTGCAATAAAAGACCAAATTGTGATGACTTTTAAATTTCTGAATCGTTTATAATAAAGACCATAAAGTAAAAACGGAAAACCAAAACCAAATGCTAATACACATTTATTAATTATCTTTTGTGGAAGTAGTGTTTGATAATAAAAAATAAAAATCAGAAAACCGATTATTAAATATAACCCGAGAACTAAATAGTCTATTTTTCTTAAATTCCTTTTTTCCATTCAGTTTTTTCCAAATTAACCACAACGGTCGTGTATATGGCTCGTCGTAGCGTGCAAATTATAAAATTATTTTCGGATTAAGCACAAGCCAGATTTTTAAATTTTACTACTTATTTTATTTTTTTGGGAAGTTGTCAAATTTAAAAATTTGGCGACTTTCCAAATATGCCTTAACTTCGTTTGAACAACTCATTAACTATGAGCTATATACGTTGTTATCCACTGTATTCATTCAGTTTCTGTGCTAAATAAATTTTTCTGTTATATTTAGGTGTTACAATTTTAATTTCTTTCTCGTTCCGATTTTCAAGGTTGATTATTACACCTTTTTCAAAGAACATTTCATTCTCTTTTTTATAAATTTCTTGTTTTCCGTCTTCGCACTTTTCGTATTCTTTTTTAAAAATTATTTTTCCAGTAGATAAATTAAAATCATCTGTTTCCAATATTCGCAAAGTTTAAAGTAAGTACCTGTGTAGCCGATTAATTCAAATTGATTATTTTGAAATCTGTATTTGTCAGTATAAGACCATTTCCAGCTACTACCACCAAAGAAATGAATTTTTAGAATTCCTTTTTCAATATCAATTCCTTGAAATGGGTCTCCCATCATTCCACCATCTCCATTTTTCAATATTGCATTTCTTGAACTTTTCCATTCAGTCCATTTTCCATCAATATTTTTTAGTATTGCAATCTCCCTAATGTTTCCGTATTCTGTAAAATCATTTGTTTCATAAACAACAACCTTTTCATTTATTATATCATTATCTAAATCGCCAATTTTTTCTTCAATAATTTCATAGCCATTTTTATTGAAATCTTTCTGTCCAAAGATTAAAAGGTTTTAAAGTAAAAATAATATTATGATTGTGTTTTTCATATAGTGGCTAACGGTTTTGTATATGATACGTTGCGTGGTTAAGCAACTAAGTTTGTAAACATTTACGAACCCGTGAAAATTCCGCAGGAATTTTCGCAAGTAGGGAAGAACCTAGCAATTAATTATACACGGTGTGTCTGTTGCACAAGTTACAAAAAAGCCTTAATTTCATGGAATGCAAGGAAAAAAGAATTATCAAGAAAAACTCTTCAACAGTTTTCAGTTGAGCGACAGGGTTCCCCAAGAAAATTTCTACCGT